>Ga0209050_1003934_pt1 | contig 10506 bp, 7 predicted proteins | sample Araplavi_mTSA_r2_FD_184276 | JGI IMG/M metagenome (GOLD analysis project Ga0209050, IMG submission 184276) | Arabidopsis root microbial communities from North Carolina, USA - plate scrape MF_Cvi_mTSA_r2 (SPAdes) (version 2) | ecosystem: Host-associated > Plants > Roots > Endosphere | place: USA...
CACCGGACCCTTGCCCTGGCGCATAGCCAGGTCAATCATCGCAGTCACTGCAAAACGGCCTTTGGTAGTCAGACGCATCACAACCTCGGTTCAACTCAGTTAAAATATCGTTCTGTTCTCGCAAATCAAAACCTGATTACTTGAACGATTTAGTCAAGTATAACAGACTTGCGCAGACCTTGCCGGACGCGCCTTTCGCTGCCCGAGGGGCAATACGCGCCCTTCTTACCTCTTCAGCAATCCCATCGGGCCGAACAGCGCCTGCATTTCCTTATTGGCAATAAACGACAGGTTGTACGGGTGTTCCGCCACGATCTGCGGCAAGGCCTGCACGCTTGGCAGCTTGTTGAGCTGTTCGGCGATTTTTCCCCAAAGAATCAATTTTGGCTGTTGGATGGCCAGCGCCTGCATGACGGTCTCGAAGAATGGCAGCCAGGCTTTGGCATCTTTCACCGGGGCAACATGCGGGCGGAACACCAGCGAGGCGTTCAGCAGCAGGAAGCCGTGTCCGTGCAGGCGCTCCTGCATCTCGGCCAGGGTCTGGATCGCGGCGCCGGCCTTGGCGCGGGTCGAGCAGGCCGCCAGGGCTTCGCCAGCGGTATTGCTTTCTTCAAGCTGGCCGTCGGCGACCAGCAGCATTTTCATGAAGTTGCGCAGCGAAGTGGCTTTATTGACGGGCTTGGACAGGCCGCCGCCCTCTTCTTCCGACCACAGGCCTTTGACAGCGCCGTCCATGAAACAGACGCCGGTAGCGCTTTCTGCACGCGGATAAGGCCCCTCGCCCACCAGCACGTAGCGCACCTGCTCCAGCGGCTGCTGGAAGGCGGCAAACAGGCGCAGTTCGGTCGGCAGGTAGCTGTCGGCCGCCAGTTCCGGCAGGTAGGCCGGGTTGGCCGCTGCAATCGCCTGCAGGCCGCGCTCCAGGATCGGACGCCACGAAGGGTGGGCACGGTCGAGCGCTTGCAGGATGGGGCTGGGAATCGTCATGGCGGCTGTCGGCGATGGGCAAAGGCGAGATTGTATCGCCGCCAGCCATTGCGGTCTACGGCTTGGGCTTCTCCGCACCGTAGACTTTGGCGAGGTAATCCACCATGGCGGGGATGTCGTCGTCCGAGAACTGGGCGCCGAACGGTTTCTTCATTTTCTTTACCGTAGCCTCCCAGTAGCTGCGCGGCGACGTTGGCGGCTGCATCTGCGCGTACTGCGCCGAGTGGCATAGCAGGCAGTTAGCCAGCACCAGCTGGTAGCCGGGCAGCGTGCTCTGTTTGTAGGCCGCCGTCTCGTCGGGCAGCTTGATCTCGGCGGCGCTGGAGGCGCCGGCGGACAGCAGGAGCATGATGGCAAAGGTCTTCATCGGTTCCTCCTCAAGCCGCGATGACGCGGGTGGTTTCCACGACATTGCGCATATAGCCGGCCGCATTCCACAGGGCGGTCGATGGCTGGCTCTGGCCGATGCGGTTCACGGCTCGCACCATCAGCGCGTGCTCGCCCTTGCCTGGCTTGAACGACGCGCTCCATTCGCGGAAGGAGTATTTGCCCAGGTCCTTGCCCAGCGTGGCGGCCCGCCAGCTCTTGCCGCCATCGGCCGAGAACGCGACCTCGGTGATGCCGTAGCCGCCATCGAAGGCAATGCCTTTCACGACTACCGGCTTGCCGGCCTTCAGCCGCGCGCCGTCCTGGTGGCTGGTGATGAAGGAGCGCACATTGAAGCGGCCGATCGGCACCGTCCTGGCGGGAGTCGTGCCCGGTGCGACGCACGCGCAGGCGTTGTCGGCGATGCGGTAGGCGCTGGCTACCCAGAAGCCTTCGAAAGGCTTGTCGAGCACCGTGATGTCGGACAGGTGCTTGATCCAGTATGTGCCGTAATAGCCCGGCACCACCAGGCGCAGCGGATAGCCGTTCAGCATCGGCAAGTCTTCGCCATTCATCTGCCAGGCCAGCATCACTTCTCCATCGAGCGCGTGGTCGATATTGAGCGACTTGACAAAATCCGGTCCGTCGCCGGCCGGTGGCGTATCGAGGCCGTTGAAGGCCACCTGCATCGCGCCAGCCTTGATGCCGGCACGTTCCAGCACCTTCTTCAGCGGCACGCCAGTCCAGCGCGCATTGCCCATGGCGCCGTTGGAGAGCTGGCCGCCATTGGCGCGCGGCGCAAAATGGCCACGGCTATTGCCCGAGCACTGGTTGACTGCGACGATCTCGACGGCATCGCCCATCTGCTTGAGTTCCGCCAGCGACAGTTCCAGCGGCGCGTTGACATGGCCGCCGACCTTCAGGCGGTAGCTTTGCGGGTCGATCGAAGTGGGAATCGCGCTCCAGTGGTAGCGCACGAAGAAGGCATCGTTCGGCGTCAGCACGCCTTCGCCAAACACGCCGAAAGGAGTCTCGAGCTGCGGCGGGCGGCTGGTCAGCACGATCATCGGACGCTTCTGTGGAAACGCCACCAGTTCCCGCTCGCCATTTTCAAACGGCAGCACAACGTTGCGGGAATCGGCCAGCGCCGACAGCGCGGGACTGCCTAAGGCGGTCGCCATGCCCGCCATGCCTGCCTGTTTCAGGAATTCACGTCTTGGAATGCTGCGTTTCATGCCTGCCTCCCGGTGGGTGATTCACGCGAGATGCAAATTTAACATGCTATTCCACCGGGGAATCAGAATTCTTCAGCCTGACGTTGGCCGCACGCAGCTTGCGGTACAGGAAGGCCACCGCCAGCAATGCCGCGGCAGCCAGGGCAGCGGCCACCGACCAGGCCAGCCGCAGTTTCGACTGGATGCGCAAGTCCTTGGTGGCCTCATCTTTCTGGCGCAGCAGCTCTTCGTCTTCGCGTTCTTTTTTCTGGAGCTGGGACTGGATCGTGCTGGCATCCTGCGCCTTGCGCCTCGCGCGGGCGTAGACTTGCAAGGCGAGCTCCTTCAGGCCTACATAGTCCAGCGCCCGCGCATATTCCGACAGCGCGTCGGCATCCATCATCTCGATATTGACTGCCTCGATAGCATCCCGGCCGGCGTCAAGCTGGCCCAGGTAAATCAGGGCGATCCCTTCATTGAACTGCGAAATCTCGGCCATTTCCGTGTTGCCGGTAGACAGGGCTGCCTTCTTGGATTCCAGGCTGAGCGCCAAAGCCTCCTTGTAGTCCTGGCTTTTCAAGCTCATGTCGGCCAGGGTGACCTGGAGCTCGGGCACATCTTCGTCCATGTGATGCTTCTGCAGCCAGGCCACCACATCGTTCAGTGCATCCCTGGCGCGTGCAACCTGGCCCGCGCTTTCAGCGATTTCCCACTCCGCATAGCGGGCCCGGATCGCAGGGCCATCGAGCGGGATCAATGCCGCCTTGGCTTTCAAGACATCGATGGACTTGAGCGCCTCCTGGCTGCCGCCAGCCAGGCCGTTCAGCGCATAGGCCCTGGCGCGCAATGCCATGAACTGGGCGATGGGCTGCCCGGACTTGTCGGCCAGCGCCACAGCGTTGTCGATGTACTCAAGTCCTTTGCGACCATTCCCGCGCCGGATTTCGTCCTGGCCAACGGTCAGGATCACTTTTGCCTGGAGCGCGAAATCGCTGGTCTGTTCGGCAAGCTGGCGCGCCAGTTCCAGGTTTTTGCTGGCAGCCTCCCGGTCTTCGAGCGCTGAGAAAAGATAGGACCGGTCAAGCAAGCTGTTGGCGATGATGGACTCGTCATCCAGTTGATGGCCGATGCGCTCTTCTTCTGCCACCGCCTGCAGCGACATGGCGCGGTCCGACGTCCGGGTGACCTTGCTGAGCACGGAATAGTAAGTTGCCTGGTCGCGCTGCGGCCACTGTGCAACCTGCGGCTTCAGTTTCCGCAATTCAGCCAGGGTGCCATTGGTAGCGAGGTAGGAAAACTCCCGCAATTGCCCCAGGCGGGCCGTCACATCCTGCCCCCAGGCCAGCGGCTGCACCAATGTGGCGGCGAGGAGGGACATGCGCAGCACGCGCGGAATATTGCAAAACATACAGCTTTCGATTTGATAGGAAGTAAAGATATTTTACTGCCCGGCAAACAAATCGTGGGCATTCAGGATGGCAAAAGCGATTTCCGGGTGGCGATCGAGGCATTTGCGTATCGCCGCGGGTACAGATTGCCGCGTTTTGCGGCACAGCCCCGGCCGGTCGCCCAGCTCGATCTGGAAGCCGCGCACAGTGCGCACCTCGTTCGGGCCGGGGGCAATGCGCACCGCGACACCGAGCTGTTCTTCCAGGCGCTGGCCAATCCGCATCAGCTCGGCATAGGTGGAAATCGCCTCGATGCGCTCAAGCAGGCGCTTCTCTTCCTCCTTGGTCAGGCGCAGGACGCGCAAGTCGGCTTGCGGGTCCTCCAGCAGCGACTCGCGGTCACAGTCGCAGGCGCCCGGCGGGCACTCCTTGCGGATGGGGAAAGGCGGCATCGTCATCAGGCCAGTATCCGTTGCTTGCATCGTGCTGTCAAACGCGGCCGAAGCCGGCCTGTCTAGGACACTTGTGTGCGCCGTTGAAGTTTCGTACAGTGCAGAATTGCTAAAAATCATAGTTAGAGAAACACGTGACTATCAAACCGGAAGACCTGCAGTTCCTTGCTTCCCCAGGTGCGCTAGGCCGGCAGATTGCGGCCTTCGACTGGTCTTCCACGCCGCTCGGGCCCCTTGATGCCTGGCCGCAGAGCCTGCGCACGACCGTCAACCTGATGTTGAACTCCAGCCATCCGATCTGGATCGGCTGGGGTCCCGAAGCCACCTTCCTCTACAACGACGCTTATATCGATGTGCTCGGCGCTGCCAAGCATCCGTGGGCGCTGGGTCGGCCGGCGCAGGAAGTCTGGGCCGAAATCTGGCATTACTGCGGCCCGCTGGTCGACAAGGTATTTCATCGCGCCGAATCAAGCTATGTGGACGCAGTGCAGCTGTTCATGAGCCGCGGCGACTGGGTGGAGGAAGTCTGGTACTCCTTCTCCTATAGCCCGATTTTCAACGAGGCGGGCGCGGTTGGCGGCCTGTTCTGTCCGTCCACCGACACCACCGGCACGCGCCTGAATGCGCGCCGCCTGGCCGCGCTGTCGACACTGTCGGCCAGCGCCTTGCGCGAGCAGGACGTGGCAAGCGCCTGCGCCACCGCGATGCACACCATTGCCGAGAATCGGGACGACCTCCCGTTCGCGCTATTGTTCAAGCGCGCCGGCGATACGGTACGCCTGCAGCAGACCGCGCACGTGGCCGAGGAAGCTTGCGACCTGGCTTTGTGGCCCGTAACCCAGGTCATGGCCGACGGCGAAGCAATAGCAATTGCAACGGAGGGCATGCCGGGCCTGCCGCCCGGCCTTGCCGGACAAGCGGTACGCGTGGCGCTGGCCCTGCCGATCACCGACGGCGTGCTGGTGCTCGGCATCAGTCCCGCCCGCCAACTCGATACCGAATACCGCACCTTCTGCGACCTGGTGGCGGGCCAACTGTCCGCTGCCGTGCAAAATGCCAGCGCCGCCGCCGAGCAGCGCGAGCGCGCCGAAGCACTGGCGGAACTGGACCGCGCCAAGACTGCCTTCTTCAGCAACGTGAGCCACGAATTCCGCACGCCGCTGACGCTGATGCTGGGACCGATCGAAGAAGCGCTGGGCGACAACGCCAACCGCCTGCCAGCTGTCCACCATGAGCGATTGCGGCTGGCCCAGCGCAATGCCCTGCGACTGCAAAAGCTGGTCAACACCCTGCTTGACTTTTCACGCGTGCAGGCCGGCCGCATGCACGCCTCATACGCACGGGTGGACCTGGCTGCCCTCACCCGCGACCTGGCCAGCGGCTTCCGCTCGGTGGTGGAGAGCGCAGGCCTGTACCTGGAGGTCGATTGCGAGGAAGTCGATACCGGCGCCTGGGTCGATATCGCGCTGTTCGAGAAAATCGTGCTGAACCTGCTATCCAACGCCTTCAAATTCACATTCGACGGCGGCATCACGGTCAGGCTGCGGCAACAGGGCCAGTCCGCCGTACTGTCGGTGACCGATACCGGCGTTGGCATTTCGCCCGAGCACCAGCAGCACATCTTCGAGCGCTTCCGCCGCGTGGAAGGCTCGCGCTCGCGCACGCACGAAGGCTCCGGCATCGGCCTGGCACTGGTGCGCGACCTGGTGGAACTGCTGCACGGACGCATCGAACTGGAAAGCAGGCCGGGTGTCGGCAGCACATTCTCCATCACGCTGCCGCTTGGCCACAGCCACTTGCGCGAGGACCAGTTGACCAATGTCGCCGGCGCCGACACCAGCGAAGTGCGTGAAGCCTTCCGCCTGGAAGCGCAGCGCTGGCTGCCGGAAGAAGACGACGAGGAGCCATTCCTCGACCTGGCCGACGACGAGAGCATGCTGACGCTTGGCGCGCACGTGCTGGTGGTGGACGACAACGCCGACATGCGCGACTACCTGGCGCGCCTGCTGCGCCAACGCTGGCACGTCAGCACGGCCGCCAACGGGCGCGAGGCGCTCGACGCCATGGTGGCCGGTGTGCCGGAGCTGGTGGTATCCGACGTGATGATGCCGGAATTGGACGGCTTCGGCCTGATCGCCGCCATGCGATCCGACCAGGCGCTGCACGATGTGCCGGTGCTGCTGCTGTCGGCCCGCGCCGGCGAGGAAGCGCGCATCGAAGGCGTCAATGCAGGCGCCGACGACTACCTGGTCAAGCCCTTCTCCGCCCGCGAACTGCTGACGCGGGTCGACTCGCAACTGATGCGGGCCCGCATCCGCCAGGCCGAACGCGCCCATATGGTGCGCATGGCTAACACTTTCCAGCAGGCGCCGGCCGCGATTGCCATTGTGCGCGGCCCCGACCTGGGCTTTGAACTGGCCAACGATCGTTTCGTGGAACTGAGCTGGCAACGCGAACTGATCGGCTTGCCGATGCGGCGTGCCTTCCCGGAACTGGAGGGCCAGGGCATGGTGGAGGAAATGGAACTGGCACTATCCAGCGGCCGGCCGGTGACCGGCAAGGCGCGCCGCGTCATGCTGAAACGCGATGGTGGACTGCAGGAATGCTATTTCGACTACGTGCACCAGCCGGTGCGCAATGCGCGCGGCGAAGTGGACCGCGTCGCCATCGTCGCATTCGAAGTGACGGAGCTGGTGCGCGCAAGGCGCGATGCGGAACTGGCCAACCGCACCAAGGATGATTTCCTGGCGATGGTGGGCCACGAGCTGCGCAATCCCCTGTCGCCGATCCTGATCGCGCTGGAGCTGATGCGCCTGAAGGGCCTCGGCGGGCTGGCGCGCGAGCACGCCGCCATCGAACGCCAGGCCCACCACCTGGTGCGGCTGGTGGACGACCTGCTGGACGTGGCACGCATCGCGCAAGGCAAGATCTCGCTGCGACTGGAACGCGTCGAGCTGGCGAAACTGCTGGCGCAGGCGCTGGAAACTGTCAGCGGCCTGCTGGAAGAACGGCAGCAAACCCTGGAACTGGACGTGCCGTCGCACGGCCTGGCGGTCGATGCCGACCCGATGCGCTTTGTGCAGGTGCTGGTCAACCTGCTGACCAATGCGGCCAAGTATTCCAACCTTGGCGGCCATATCCGGGTGCGGGCGGCCACCGTCAAGGGACGGGTCGTGATCAAGGTGCGCGATACGGGCATCGGCATCGGCCCTGACATGCTGCCCCACCTGTTTGACAAATTCGTGCAAGCCCCGCAGTCGCTGGACCGTTCGCGCGGCGGCCTCGGACTGGGCCTGGCAATCGCCCGCAGCCTGGTGCAACTGCACGGCGGCGAAATCGTGGCGCACAGCGCCGGACTTGGTGCCGGCAGCGAATTCACCATCCGCATGCCGCTGGCGGGCGACCTTGCCAGTGCGCCTGCTGCCGACAGCACGCCCGGCATGGCCGCCGTGGCGCCGCGCCGCGTACTGCTGGTGGATGACAACCAGGACGTGCTGCAGGGCTTGCGCGCCCTGCTGGAAGTGGGGGGCCATGAAGTGCAGGCGGTCGGCGATCCCGCCAGTGCACTGCGCACCAGCGCCAGCTTCGTGCCCGACCTGGCCATCCTCGATATCGGCCTGCCTGGCATGGATGGCTACGAGCTGGCCACCGAATTGCGGCGCCGGCCCGGATTCGGCAACACGCGACTGGTGGCCTTGACCGGTTATGGCCAGCCGGCCGACCAGGAGCGGGCGCGCGCGGCAGGATTTGCCGCCCATCTTGTCAAGCCGATTACGCCGGCCCAGCTCTACTCCTTGCTGGTGGATTAAATCCTCCAGCAGCGTTGCAAAGCTGCCACGATAGTTGCCCTTAGGGAAATAAAATTGCGCGCGTGCGTGCTACACTCGTTTTCCCTATGTGCCCCCATCCGTACCGTCGTGTAGTCCTGCGCCTGGCCGCCGCCTTGTGGTTCGCCTGCGCCTCCGGTCACGCGCTGGCGGAGGAGCGGCGCGTGCTGGTGCTGTACTCGCTCGGCGCCGATTCATCTTCGGCCTGGCAAAGGCTGGTGCACAAAGGCTTGTATGACGAACTGGAACGCAGCAGCCAGGGCGCGACGCCTGCCATTTTCGAGGAGCGCTTCGACGCCAATCGCGTCGGCGAAGACAAATCGCAGGAGGGCATGGCGCCCTACCTCGCCACCAAGTACGCCGACGTCAAGTTCGACGCCATTGTGACGGAGAACTTCGTCGCGGCGCGTTTCCTGTCCAGCCACCCCGAACTGTTCGCCGGCGTGCCGCGCCACTACGTCAACCACGGCCGCGACCAGTGGCAGCCGCGCGATGGCCTGGCTTATGAAGTGAGCTCCGATTTCGAGCGCGCGATCGGCGTGATTCCGCAGGTAGCGCCGAACGTGCGGCACATCGCCATCATCGGCGACAAGTCTTCGCGCTGCCAGATATGGCTGGACCGCATACGCAGCGTAACGCCGCGCTTCCCGAATATACGCTTCGAGATCTGGGACGATGGCGGCGTGGACGATTTGCGCCGGCGTGCAGCACGGCTGGACCGCAGCAGTGCGATCTTCATGCTGGCGTCGCTGCGCGGCGAAGGCAATTCACGCATCCAGCCGCGCGAACTGGCGCTGCAGATTTCGGCTGCCACCAAGGCGCCGTTGTTCACCCATTCTGAATCCCTGGTGATGCCGGGGGTGGTGGGCGGTTATGTCGTCAGCGGAGAGGCGGTGGGCCGCATGATGGCGCGCCTGCTGCTTGGCCTGCCTGCCATGACCAGCCAGGTGCAGGGCTACTACTTCGATTACCCGACGGCGCGCCAGGCCGGCTTGCGCAATATCCCCGTCGAAGCGGTGATTCTGAATCGCCCGCACAACGTATGGGAGCTGTATCGTTGGCAGATCGTCTCGGCAGCTGCGTTGATCCTGCTGGAGGGCATGCTGATTACCGCGCTCGTGCTGTCGCTACGCTCGCGGCGCCGCGCCATGTCCGAGCTGGCGACCGAACGCAACAGCCTGGAGGACCGCATCCTGCAACGGACGCTGGAACTGCTGCAGGCCAATCGCAAGCTGGAACAGCTGGCGACCACCGATCCGCTGACTGGCATCGCCAACCGGCGCAAGATGACCGAGCAGATCGCGCAGGAACTGGAACGCGCGCGCCGCTTCCATCACCCGCTGTCGCTGCTGATGATCGATATCGACCACTTCAAGCGCATTAACGATACCTACGGCCACGACGTTGGCGACCAGGCGATCATCCAGACTGCAACGATGTTAACGGCCAGCCTGCGCGCGGTGGACATGGTGGCGCGCTTCGGCGGAGAGGAATTCGTGCTGCTGATGCCCGAGACGCATATCGCGGTGGCCGTGCATGCGGCGGAACGTTTGCGCCAACGGGCGGCGGAAATGCGGCTGCGGACGGAGTTTGGCGTGGAGGTGGAGCTGACGATCAGTATCGGCGTGGCGGCCGCCGACCCGCACGGGACGCCGGATACGCCCTCTTCCCTGCTGGTGCGCTCCGACAAGGCGCTGTACCGGGCAAAGAAGGAAGGACGCAACCGCGTCGTGCAGTTCTGATTACTCTGCGTCAGGCTGCGCCGAAGGATGCGCCGCCTTGAATGCCGGCAAATCAGCGCAATTGGCCGCAACGCGCGCCACGTTCGGATAAGGCGCCAGGTCGATGTTGAAGCGCTGCGCGTTATACACCTGCGGCACCAGGCAGCAATCGGCGATGGTCGGCGTGTCGCCATAGCAGAAGCGCCCGACGTCGCCATCACGCTCCAGGTGTGCTTCGAGCGCCTTCATGCCCTCGCCCATCCAGTGATAGTACCAATCCATCTTCTGCTCTTCGCTCAGGCCCATCGGCCCCTTGATGTGCTTGAGCACTCGCAGGTTCATCAGCGGGTGGGTATCGCATGCGATGGTCTGCGCCAGGGCGCGGACACGGGCACGCCCCACCGCATCCTGCGGCAGCAGCGGTACCATCGGATGCACCTCTTCCAGGTACTCCATGATGGCCAGCGACTGCGTCAGCACGATGCCGTTGTCCACCAGCGCCGGCACCAGTCCCGCAGGGTTCACTTCGCGATAGGCGGGCGCAAGCTGCT
>Ga0209050_1003936_pt1 | contig 10504 bp, 7 predicted proteins | sample Araplavi_mTSA_r2_FD_184276 | JGI IMG/M metagenome (GOLD analysis project Ga0209050, IMG submission 184276) | Arabidopsis root microbial communities from North Carolina, USA - plate scrape MF_Cvi_mTSA_r2 (SPAdes) (version 2) | ecosystem: Host-associated > Plants > Roots > Endosphere | place: USA...
ATTGGGCTCGTTGAAGGTGTTCCAATACGAAACATAGTCACCAAACTCGTCCACCACTTTGCGGGCGAAGTCCACCCAATAGGGAATGTTCTCTTCTTTTTCCCATCCTCCCAACCGGGAAAACCAGAGGGGATTGGTGAAGTGGTGGAGCACCATCATGATGTCTACGCCCTTTGATTTCAGATCCTGGATGAAGGCATGATATTCCTGTGCGGTCTCGCGGTGGAAGGTTCCATAGGGCTCACGTTGCAGCTTGCTCCACTGCAAGCTCATGCGGTAGTTGGGGGCAAGGGAAGCAATGATGCCGGCGTCTTCCTGAAAGCGTTTTTCGTGGTCGGTGGTGCGGTCGAATACAAATCCGTGACGGGCTTTCACGCCTTGCCAATCGTGTTCAAATGCGGTTTCAATTTGGGGAGCGGCCGTGCTGGTGCCGAAGAAGAAGGCATCCGGGAACTGGATCTTCATCACCGGCGGGTCATGGCGCTTTGGGTAACTTCCCATTCCTTCCAATACTTCCGGAGCATCTGGAGGTCTTCCTCGAGGCAGGGGTAGTCGGTTTGGGGAACGGAGGGTAGGATGCCGGCGGTGAGGTGTTTGGAAGTCAGACCACCAGTCCATTCGAAGTGGCCGGGGTCGTAGGGCTTGCGCCAGCGTCCACCCCAACGCAAACCAAGTTTTTCACCGGTCACGCCCACTTTGCGCCAGAGGGCCACGTTGTCCCACACCGCAATAGAGTCGACCATCGGCACAACGTCGATCGCCAGACCGTATTGGTGCTTGGAGCGGCCGGCGCCGGAGTTCGTGTATTTCTTGCCCATGGTCTTGTATTCGTTTTGCTTGGCATGGGTGCGGTAGGATTCTACAATGGCCAGCTCGATGCCTTTGGCGCGGCAGTCGATGACGAGTTGCTTTATTTTATCACGGAAATAGGGGTGTAAGGCATTGAGATCGGTGATCATGGCCATGGCGCCACGGTCTTTGCCAAACGTATAGTTTTGAACATTGCTCCACGTTTTCCAGGCTTCTACGGTGTCGATCGCTTCGGCCAGGTCGGCGGAAGGGGCGGAAAAGCCTCTCCGGTAAGGGATAACTACATTATCCTCAACAGGTTCCTCGTGGAACCATTCGGCGTGGTTGTGGCACTCCAAGGGGGCTAAAAGGTCGCCAATCTGAGCATTTGACGATAAACCGGCCACTACAAAAGCTACTGAAAGAGAGAGTTTTAGAACACTACGCATTAATACATTCTACATTTAAGCAGGCAAATATATGATTTTTAGACCATTGGGGCCGCATTTTTCATCACCCGAATACCGGTAAATTTTTAACATTTACATCCGGCGTAAGGTTTATAACAGGCTTGTATAAATCCGCGTAGGCGCACCGTGGGGTATGGATGGATTGCCCTATACCGGAAGGCAACCCTGACAATGACCGTTCACCATCCAACCGTTAGCCTTTTTACAGCTTATGATTATATTCGCGAAACTCTTAACCTATGAAAAAACTAGTGCATGTTGTCCTGGCAGGAGTTGCCCTCACTGCGATGTCCTGTTCTACAAAAAAAGCGGAAGAAGAAAAGCTGCCCGAAGGCGTGGGGATCAATCTTTCGTTTGTAGACACGACCGTGCGTCCGCAGGATGACTTCTTCAAGTATGTGAACGGCGGTTGGATCGCCAAAACCAACATTCCTGCCGATCAGGGTCGCTGGGGCTCCTTCAACGAGCTTCGCGAATACAATAACGACGTGGTCTTGAAAGTGCTGAAGAAAGCTGCTGAAAACACACAGCTCTATCCCGAGGGCACCGATCAGCGCAAAGCATCCGATTTCTATTCCATCGGCATGGACTCCACGCTGGCAGAGCGCGTGGGCATCACGCCCATCAAACCCATTATGGCCAAGATCGATGCCATTAAATCCAAAAATGACATTCAACCCTATCTGGTGGAAGACGTGCTCACGGGCGGTGGTTCCTTCTTCGGTCTGGGCATTTTGCCCGATCTGAAAAACAGCAAGAAAATGGGTGCCTACCTGGGATCGGGTGGCATCGGCTTGCCGGAGCGCGATTACTATCTGAAAGACGACGCGAAGTCCAAAGAGACGCGTGAAAAATATAAGGAATACCTGACCAAGCTTTTCACGTTGGCTCAAGTGCCCGAAGCCAAAGCGAAGGCCGATGCAGCCACCGTGCTCCGCCTGGAAACCGACCTGGCAAAGGCCACGCTCAGCAAGGAAGACAGCCGCGACCCGGTGAAGCAATACAACCCCAGAACGCTGGCAGAGCTGACCAAGCTAACGCCCTCCATAAACTGGAAGGCCTACTTTGACGGGCTGAACATCCACGAAGACACGATCATCGTTACCGAGCCCGAGTTCATGAAGGCCTACGAAAAGATTGTGAACACCTACAAAATCGAGGACGTGAAAACGTATTTGAAAGCGGCCCTGCTGCGTGGCTCGGCCCCGTTCCTGAACCATGATTTTGTGGATGCCTCTTTTGAATTCAACACGAAATACCTCCGCGGCACCGACAAGATGCGTCCCCGCTGGAAGCGTGTACTGGATGTGACCGACAGCTACCTCGGCGAAGCCATGGGCAAACTCTATGTAGACGAAGCCTTCCCGCCCGAAGCCAAGAAAAAGGCCCTGGAAATGGTTGAAAACATCAAATTGGCCTTTGCCGACCGCATCAACAGCCTCGATTGGATGTCGGATTCAACCAAGAAAAGCGCGTTGCATAAGCTGAGCACGTTTACCGTGAAGATCGGCTATCCCGACAAATGGCATGACTATTCGAAGTTGACCATCGAGAAAGCTCCCGAAAAGGCCTCTTATTTCGGCAATGCCCTGGCCGCCTCGCGCTTCCAGGTAATCGAGCAGATCGAGAAACTGGGCAAACCTGTCGACAAGACCGAGTGGCAAATGACGCCGCAGACCGTGAACGCGTATTACAACCCGCTCTTCAACGAGATCGTTTTCCCCGCCGGCATTCTGCAGCCCCCGTTCTATGACTATCGCGCCGACGAGGCGGTGAACTATGGTGGTATCGGTTCTGTGATCGGCCACGAGATCTCCCACGGCTTCGACGACCAAGGCAGCCAGTTCGATGCCGACGGTAATCTGAAAAACTGGTGGCAGAGCGCCGACCTGGACAAGTTCCGCGGCAAAGGCAAATCCTACGCAAAGCAATTCGACAAATACGAGCCGCTCCCCGGTGTGTTTGTGCAAGGCCAATTCACCTTGGGTGAAAACATCGGTGACCTGGGCGGTATCGCCGTGGCCTATGAAGGCTTGCAGCGCTTCTACAAAGACCATCCGAAACCAGGCCTCATCGATGGATTGACACCCGATCAACGCTTCTTAATGTCGTGGGGCACCATCTGGCGCACCAAGTACCGCGACGAAGCCCTGCGCACTCAAGTGCTCACCGATCCCCACTCACCGGGCATGTACCGCGCCAACGGACCGCTTTCGAACTTCGAACCTTTCTATAAAGCGTACAACGTGAAGGAGGGTGACAAGATGTTCAGACCGGATAGTGCGCGAGTAAAAATCTGGTAAGAGAATTCATTTTGAACCGCTAAGACGCCCTCGTTCGCTAAAGCTTCGGCGGGGCAGGCATAAAGCGCAAAGGTTGACGCAAAGACCTTTGCGCTTTTTCTTTGCGTCTTTGCGCCTCCACGGTTAAAAATTTTCTACGCTAAGTTTGTTATAAAACGATTAGTTACTATTATTGCCCTCGCAAAGAGAAACCGAAACATGGGAAAAGGAGATAAAAAGTCGAAAAAAGGAAAGATCTGGAGAGACTCTTACGGAGTTTCCCGCAACAAAAAAGCCTTGAAAGCAAAACTGAAAAGAACGGCTTCCAAAAAACCTGTAACAACTGACGCCGCAGGTGAAGCAGCAGCAAAACCGAAAAGAACAACGACTAAAAAATAAGCGGTCGAAAATCAAATGATGACATTCACAAACATAGCATGGTGGTGGCACAGATCGGGATCCGATATGTGAACAGCCTTGTTATGACTTTTAAAATAAGCCGAAGGCCTGCTGTTCACAGCAGGCCTTCTTTTTTTGTCCAAACCCAATCCATAGCTATACGCCGATGAAGTACAAATTGAAAACCTACTCCAAAAAACTGCTGGCCGACACGCTCACGCCCGTGAACATCTACCTCAAGTTGCGCGATGTGTATGCCGGAAGCATTTTATTGGAAAGCTCCGATTATCACGGTCATGAAAACAGCCTTTCGTATATCTGCTGCGATCCTATCGCTTCGTTTGAAGTAAAGGGCAATGCTGCCGAATACCGTTATCCCGACGGCAAAACGGAGAAGGAAACCATCACCCGCGTGGGCCAGGTCACCACCATGTTGGAGAATTTCAAGAATGCCATCGAACCCGATAACATACCTTCGGCGTATGCCAACTGCGGGTTGTTCGGCTACATTGCCTATGATGCCATCCGTTTTTTTGAGGACGTGAAGATCGATCAGAAGGAACAAAGCATTCCGGATGTATTGTATAAGTTGTATCGCTATGTGATCATCGTAAACCATTTCTCCAACGAGTTGAGCTTGTATGAGCATTGCTACGCCGGCAAGGGCGAATGCCACAGCATGCTGGACCGCGTGGAGCAGATCATTTTCAGCAACAAGTTCTCGACCTATAAATTCTCCCTCACCGACGGCGAGACGTCTAATGTAGACGACGAAGAATTTGTGAAGATCGTGGAGAAAGGGAAGGAGCATTGCTATCGGGGCGACGTGTTCCAGATCGTGTTGTCGCGCCGGTTTACTACGGGTTTCAAAGGCGATGAGTTTAATGTGTACCGCGCGCTGCGTTCCATAAACCCGTCGCCTTATTTATTTTACTTCGACTATGGAAGCTTCAAGCTCTTCGGTTCGTCGCCGGAAGCGCAGTTGCAGGTGAGCCACGGCAAGGCACATATCTATCCCATCGCCGGAACGTTCAGGCGTTCGGGCAATGACCAGGAAGATGCCGCCATCGCCGAGAAACTGGCTGCCGATGAGAAGGAAAATGCCGAACACGTGATGCTGGTCGACCTGGCCCGCAACGACATGAGCCGCAATGCCGAGCACGTCACGGTGGAGGTGTTCAAAGAGATCCAATTCTATTCACACGTGATCCACCTGGTTTCGAAGGTGACGGGCACGTTGAAGAAAGACACGTCTGTCGTGAGCATCGCCGCCGATACATTTCCGGCGGGAACACTTTCAGGGGCCCCCAAGCACATGGCCATGACGTTGATCGACAAGTATGAAAACATCAACCGCAGTTTCTATGGGGGTGCGATCGGTTTTATGGGGTATGACGGTTCTTTCAACCACGCCATCATGATCCGAACATTCCTGAGTCGCGAAAATAAATTGATCTACCAGGCCGGCGCCGGCGTGGTGTCCAAGTCCAATTCCGAAAGCGAGCTGCAGGAGGTGAACAATAAACTTACGGCATTGCGCAAGGCAGTTTTATTGGCAGAGAAAATTTAACGATATCAACCAAAAAGAAATCATCACACGCGAAAGCAAATCAGTAGACACACATGAAAATTCTTGTTCTCGATAATTACGATTCTTTTACTTACAATCTCGTCCACATCCTGCGGGCGTTAAACTATTCCCTCGACGTTTTCAGAAACGATAAGATCGCGTTGGAAGCCGTGAAAGGTTATGATAAGATCTTGCTGTCGCCGGGGCCGGGCATTCCCGATGAAGCCGGTATCATGAAGCAGGTGGTGCGCGAATATGGTCCAACCAAAAGCATCCTCGGCATTTGCCTCGGTCACCAGGGCATCGGCGAAGTGTATGGAGCTTCCTTATTCAACATCCCGAAAGTGCTTCACGGTGTCACGTCGGTGGCTACCGTGACCGACCGCAGCGAGTATCTTTTCAAAAACGTACCCGACACGTTCCAAGCCACGCACTATCACTCCTGGGCCGTACGCCCCGAAACCCTCACAGAAGACCTGCGCGCCACCGCCACAAACGACGATGGGCTCATCATGGGGTTGAGCCACGTGCGCTACGACGTGAAAGGCCTGCAGTTCCACCCCGAATCCATCATGACGCCGGAAGGACCCAAGATGGTGGAGAACTGGCTGAAACATTGATCACCCCGCATTCAGACATCCTACAAAAGCATTCAATAAAAACAACATGAAAGAAATTCTCAACGAACTCATCGACCACCGCTCGCTCACCAAAGAGTCGGCAAAAAAAGTGTTGGTCGACCTGGCGTCCGGAAAATATAATCCCAGCCTGACCACGGCGTTCATGACCGTGTACATGATGCGCAGCATCACGGTGGACGAGCTTCAGGGCTTCCGCGATGCCATGCTGGAGCTTTGTGTGCCGGCCAAATTCGATCAGCCCGTGATGGACGTTTGTGGTACGGGTGGCGATGGCAAGAACACCTTCAATATGTCGACTTTGTCGTCTTTTGTGGTAGCCGCCGCGGGACAGCCCGTGGCCAAGCACGGCAACTATGGTGTGTCGTCGGCCTGCGGATCGTCCAACCTGCTGGAATATTTTGGCTACACGTTCACCAACGACATCGACGCACTGAAGCGCAGCCTCGACCGGGCAAACATTTGCTTTATGCACGCCCCCCTGTTTCACCCCGCCATGAAGAACGTGGCACCTATACGCAAGGAATTGGGGGTGAAGACATTTTTCAACATGCTGGGCCCCATGGTAAATCCGGCTTTCCCCACGCGACAACTCGTGGGCGTGTTCAATCTGGAATTGGCACGGCAATACGGCTACTTATATCAGAATACTGAAAAAGATTTTGTCATTCTTCACTCCATCGACGGCTATGATGAAGTGTCGCTGACGGGCCCTTTCAAATTTTTCTTCAACGGCGGCGAAAAAATGCTGGAGCCCGCCGACCTCGGTTTGCCCCGCCTCACGCACGACGACATCCGGGGAGGCAACACGGTGGAGGAATCCGCTAAAGTGTTTATGAACATTTTGGAAGGGAAGGGCACCTCCGCACAGGTATCGGCTGTGATCGCCAATGCCGCGATGGCGTTGTATACCGGTCACCAAAAAGAAGGGCTGCCGCGCGCAGTGGAACGCGCCACCGACGCGCTCAAATCCGGAAAGGCGCTGCAATCTTTTAAAAACCTGATGGAAAAATAAAACAAAGATCGACATGAACATTTTGGACGAGATCATCGCCTATAAAAAGAAAGAAGTTGCCGATCGCAAGGAGCTCTATCCGGTAAAGTTGCTGGAACAAAGTCATTACTTTGCCACGCAGCCGGTATCGCTGAAGAAATACATTCAGCGCGACGACCTCTCGGGAATCATTGCCGAGATAAAACGCAAGTCGCCCTCCAAAGGCGTGATCAATCCGCATGTTTCGGTGGAGCGCACGTCCATGGGCTATATGCAGGCGGGCGCATCCGCGTTGTCGGTGTTGACCGATACGCATTTCTTTGGCGGGAGCAACGACGACCTGATGACGGCGCGTAAATTTAATTTTTGTCCCATCCTTCGAAAAGACTTTACCATCGACGAATACCAGATTGTTGAAGCCAAATCGATCGGCGCCGATGCGATATTGCTGATCGCCGCCGCCTTGCTGCCCGCACGGGTAAAAGAATTGGCCGCATTTGCCCATTCCTTTGGACTGGAAGTGCTCTTGGAAGTGCACAACGAAGAGGAGCTGAACGCTAACCTCGACGCGCAAGCCGACCTGATCGGCGTGAACAACCGCAATCTGAAAACATTTGAACTCAGCGTGGAGATATCCAAACAACTGGCCAAGCGGATCCCGGACACGGTGGTGAAAGTTTCAGAGAGCGGCATCGAATCGGTGGCGACGATCCTTGAATTGAAAACGTACGGTTACGAGGGATTTCTGATGGGACAGAATTTTATGCAGCACAGCCGCCCCGAAATCGCCGCCAAAGAATTTATCCACGAGCTAAAGAGAGCAACACACTGATGGCCCTGCACGCAGCTATACAGTTGAAGATTTGTGGCATGCGGGATGTCGAAAACATCCAGGAAGTCACTGCGCTGTCGCCCCAGTATATGGGTTTTATCTTCTACCGTAAGTCGCCGCGGTTTGTCGGTGATGATTTTGTGATGCCGGCCCTGGCACCCGGGATAAAGAAAGTGGGCGTGTTTGTAAATGAAACCACGGAAGCCATGCTGCAGGCCGCTTCCCGGTACGACCTCACCCTAATCCAGCTGCACGGAGACGAAACACCGGAGCAGTGCCGCGCGCTCAAAGCCACGGGCTTAGGGGTTGTCAAAGTATTTTCCGTGGGAGAGGATTTTGATTGGAGCACGGTGCAACCCTATAAATCAGTGGCCGACTTTTTTCTTTTCGATACCAAAGGCAAATACTACGGCGGCAATGCCCAGGCTTTTGACTGGTCGCTGCTTCAACAATATGACCAGGAAATCCCGTTCTTTCTTAGCGGGGGACTATCGGCGGAAAATATCGATGCTGTCGCCCGGCTAAAGGGCATGAACCTTTATGCATTGGACGTGAACAGCGGGGTGGAGGACAGCCCCGGTGTGAAGAGTATATCAAAAATTGAGTCTGTCCTCGAGAAATTAAAAGCATTGAATAGATCTAAACCCGAAAGCATGAAATACACAGTAAACGAAAAGGGATACTACGGCAAATTTGGAGGCGCCTATATTCCCGAAATGCTTTACCCCAACGTGGAAGAGCTGCGCACACGCTACCTGGATATCATTTACGAGGAAGGGTTTCAAAAGGAGTTTCAAAAATTGCTGCGCGACTATGTGGGACGGCCCACGCCGCTCTACCTGGCGAACCGTCTTTCTGAGAAATATGGCGCCACGATCTATCTGAAACGCGAAGATCTCTGTCATACGGGGGCTCACAAAGTGAACAACACAATCGGTCAGATTCTCCTGGCCAAACGCCTGGGCAAACAAAAGATCATTGCCGAAACCGGCGCCGGTCAGCACGGTGTGGCCACGGCAACGGTATGCGCGCTGATGGGAATGGAATGCATTGTCTACATGGGCAAGATCGATATGGAACGGCAACGTCCCAACGTAGAACGCATGCGCATTCTCGGTGCTACCGTGGTTCCGGCGCTTAGCGGCAGCATGACCCTCAAAGACGCCACCAACGAAGCGATGCGTCATTGGATAAACAATCCCACCGACACCCACTACATCATTGGGTCTGTCGTAGGGCCTCATCCTTATCCCGACATGGTGGCTCGCTTTCAGTCGGTGATCAGTGAAGAAATGAAAAAGCAATTGCAGGAAGAGATCGGCAACCCGTACCCTGACTATGTGTTTGCTTGCGTAGGAGGAGGCAGCAACGCCGCGGGAGCGTTCTATCATTTCCTCGACGATGAACACGTCACTCTGGTAGCTTCCGAGGCTGCCGGTAAGGGCGTAGACAGCGGGGAATCTGCGGCTACGACCGCACTGGGAAAACCGGGTGTGCTTCATGGCAGTAAAACGATATTGATGCAAACTGAAGACGGTCAGGTAGTAGAACCGTATTCAATCTCTGCCGGGTTGGACTACCCCGGCATCGGACCCATACACGCCCACCTCTTCGACGTAGGACGAGTAAAATTCGTGAGCGCCACAGACGACGAGGCCATGAACGCGGGCCTGGAGCTGAGCCGGATGGAAGGTATCATTCCCGCCATTGAATCGGCGCACGCATTGGCGGCCCTGAGTCAATTTACATTTGAAAAGGACGACGTGGTAGTGGTCAACTTATCGGGCCGTGGCGACAAGGATTTGGAAACGTATATCCGTTGGGGAAAATACTAATGCTACCCGGTCGAGACCACATGCACACATCAACCCTAAAAAGAAGAAAATGAAAAACAGGATCAAAGACCTTTTCTCGAGCGGAAAAGGAAATATATTGTCAGTGTTCTATACGGCCGGCTTCCCGGCCGCAGACAGCACGGCGGCCATCGCCACAGCCCTGGAGAAAGGTGGCGCGGATATCATCGAGATCGGTATTCCCTATTCCGATCCCGTGGCGGATGGACCGACCATCCAGGAAAGTAACAAGGTGGCGCTGGAGAATGGCATAACGTTGCCAAAAATATTGGAGCAAGTAAAGCTCATCCGCAAAACGGTTAAGATCCCCATTATACTGATGGGGTATGTCAATCCGGTCATGCAATACGGCATCGAACGCTTTGCCAAAGATGCCGCAACGGCTGGGGTAGACGGTGTCATTTTGCCCGACTTGCCCATGGACGCCTTCCTGTCCGAATACAAAACCACCTTCGAGGCGGCGAACCTCAGCAATACGTTTCTGATCTCGCCCACCACCTCAGAGGAACGCATCCGCAAGATCGACACTGAAACGGACGGATTCATCTATGCCGTGTCCGCTTCCAGCATCACCGGCGCGCGCGGCGACTTTGCCGATGTACAGCTGCAATACTTTGATCGTCTCAAAAAGATGAAGCTGAAGAATCCGTTTCTCATCGGCTTTGGCATCTCCTATC
>Ga0209050_1003937_pt1 | contig 10503 bp, 10 predicted proteins | sample Araplavi_mTSA_r2_FD_184276 | JGI IMG/M metagenome (GOLD analysis project Ga0209050, IMG submission 184276) | Arabidopsis root microbial communities from North Carolina, USA - plate scrape MF_Cvi_mTSA_r2 (SPAdes) (version 2) | ecosystem: Host-associated > Plants > Roots > Endosphere | place: USA...
TGCTGGTGATCGACGGCAACACCGGCCAGAACGCCCTGGCGCAGGTCAAGGCCTTCGACGAGACGCTCGGCCTCACGGGGCTGATCGTGACCAAGCTCGACGGCACGGCCAAGGGCGGCGTGCTGTGCGCCATCGCGCGCGAGCGGCCGGTTCCGGTGTATTTCATCGGCGTGGGCGAGAAGCTCGAAGACCTCGAGACCTTCAACGCGCGCGAGTTCGCGCAGGCCCTGCTGGGCTGAACCCGTCGACCGCGCCCATGAAAAAACGGCCCCCGCTCGCGCTGGGGCCGTTTTTCGTTTTTCTTCTTCTCTCCCTGTCTCCCTGACCTCCGGCCCGGTCTGGCGGGCCTTCTTCTATCTTGCGGACGGCGAGCCGTCCGCTTCTCTCATGCCTTGGATCAGAGACCGAACGGGTTCGTCGGCTTGCAAATGACGATGCCGGTGCAGTTGCTGGGCTTGTAGTAGTAGTTGCGGCTTTCGGAGCCGACGATCAGCGGGCCGACAAAACCGTACCCGTCCGCGCCCACGGCGTTGGACTGGGCGATGTCGGCGTCCAGCGTGGCGCCCTCGGTCAGCGCCTGGTAGGTGAAGGTGCTGGACTGCGACAGATCCTTCACGAAGACGCTGCCACTGAAGCCGCCGAGGAGGTACGGGTAGCGGTAGCGGAATCCGCGAGCGCCCTTCTCGTCGAACTGCGCCAGGGCCCCGATGGTGTCCGCCGCGTCGGCACCCACTTCGTAGGCGTAGGTGGAATTGCCGGCCGAACTCTTCTCGAACACCGCGACGATGTCGCCGCCGAAACCGTACGCCGCGGCCGTGTTGAAGTAGCCAGCCGCGCCCTGGGCGTTGACCTGCGCAAGGAAGCTGTCCTTATCGCTGGCCGCTGCCTCGGTGTGGTAGGTGTAGGTGGCGCCGGCGGCATCGCTGTCCTTGCGGTACAGCATCACGGTGCTTGCGCCGCCGGTGCTCAACGCGCCGACCCAGCGGAAGCCACGGCTGCCCGCTTCGTTGGCCTGCGACAGGAAGTCGGCGGCGCTCGCGACAGGCGTCTTCGTCTCGTAGACATAGGTGGCGTCGCCGGTCTTCACGTAGACGTATGCGGAGCTCCCACCCGAAGCCAGCGGGCTCAGGAACATGTATCCCTTCGCGCCTTCGGCGTTCAGGTCGCTCAGCAGGCCTGCGGCGTCCGCAGGGTTAGGCAGTTTCTCGTACAGGAAAGTGTTCGTGGCCGGCGCCGGGGCCGGCGCGGGCGCAGGCGGTTCGGCCGGCGGCGGAGGAGCGGGCGGAGCGGGGGGCGCCGGCGGGACGATGTTGCCGATGGGCGCGAACGAAGCGCCGTTGTCGCCACCGCCGCCGCATGCCGCGAGGGCGAGCGTGGCAGCCACTGCAGCGGCCACGGCCGCGAGCTTGAAATTCATTGGGAAAAAACCTCCGGGATCGATATGTTCTGGTCTCGCCGAGGCATCCGGAAGTGCTCCGGCTGCCAGCGCCCAGCGAAGGTAAATGCAGAAGAAAACGTTCGCCAGTGCCGAAAGTCACTTCAACTGACGGCTATGGCTTTCATCAGGCGTCAAGTTAATACAAACGAATTCAAATTTCTGAACGACAGGACATCACCTGGCGCCCGCCTCGGTCATGGCGCGCAGCAACGATTCCGCGGCCACCGGCTTGAACAGCACGGGCACGCACGACTCTCGCACGCGCTGCAGCCGCTCGGGCGAGGTCTCGCCGGTGATGAGCAGGAGTGGCGTGGCGGCGCCGGTTTCGTCGCCCTGGCTCAGCCGCAGGCCCGCGTCGAGCCCGTCGGCGCCGTCGGCCAGGCGGTAGTCGCACAGCAACAGGTCGAAGGGCCGCCCCTCGGCAGCGGCCCGGCGCAGCGCCGCGGCGGCGGCTTCCTCGCTGTCGACGGCATGGGCGTCGACAGCATGAGAGCGCAGCAGGCCGGTCATGGCTTCGCGGATCTCCTGTTCGTCGTCGAGCAGCAGCACGCGCCCGGGAAGCGCTGTGGGTGGCTGGCGGAAGCCGGCGGGCGCGTCCGCCACACTCGGCACGGCCGACAGCCTGCCATCCGGTGTTCCGACAGCCGGAACCACCACGCGGAAGAAAGTGCCACGGCCGGGGCGCGAATGCATCCGGACCGGATGGCCGAGCAGGCGCGACAGACGCTGCACGATCGACAGCCCGATGCCGAGCCCTCGCGAGCGGTCGCGGCCCGGGTTGTTGACCTGGTAGAACTCCTCGAAGATGCGACCCGACTGCTCCGGGGCGATGCCGATGCCGCTGTCGCGCACCTCGATCCATACCGCGTCACCGCGCGCGCGGGCGGCGACGGTCACGCCGCCGCGCGCCGTGTACTTCAGCGCGTTGTCCATCAGGTTGGACAGCATGCGGTGCAGCAGTTGCGGGTCGCTGTGGACCCACAGACCGCTGGCGCGCACGCGCAGCTGCAACTGCTTCTGCTCGGCGCGCGCGGAGAAGGTGTGGTTGAGCGGCAGGAACAGCGCATCGAGCTGCACCGGCTGCGGCGCGGACGTGATCACGCCTGCGTCGAGGCGCGAGACGTCGAGCATGGTGTCCAGCGAGGCGCCCAGCGCATTCACCGCCCGCATCAGCCGCTCGGCGTTGCGCCCCTCGGGGCGATGGCGCAATTCGTTCTCGAGCGCCGCACCGAACAGCGCGATCGCGTGCAGCGGCTGTCGCAGGTCGTGGCTGGCCGTGCCCAGGAAGCGGGTCTTTTCCTCGCTGGCGCGCTCGGTGGCGGCGATCTGCTCGCCGAGCCGCACGGCCAGCGCCTCGTTCTCGAAACGCAGCTTGAGCGACTCTGTCAGCAGCTTGTGCTGGCCCGTGCCGGCGTGCAGTGTTAGGAGCAGATAGGCCGCACCGGCGGCCGCCAGGAACAGGTGAAGCCCGTCGCCCTGCCAGGCCAGCGCGGTGATCATGCCCAGCGACATCGGCATGGTGTAGCCGAACAGCGCGGGCTTCAGCGGCCAGAGCGACTGCGCCGCCCGCGCGCAGCTGCCGACGATCACGGTCATCAGCAGCGAGGTCATCGGCAGGTTGTTGTGCGGCACGATGAGCCAGGGCACCACGGCCGTGACCATGCTCACAAGCGTCACCATGCGCGAGATCTTGCGCGCCCAGTAGGCGCTTTCGCGCGCCGGCCGATCGGGCGTCCAGCGCGGCGTGAACAGCACGTAGATGTCGGCCGTGAGCAGTGCGCCCAGCCAGAACAGCAGGCTCGGGTCCTTCAGCTGCGAATAGATGATGGCGCCGAACACGATCACGAAGACCATGTGGGTCAGCGTGGAGGCGATGTAGGTGCTGTAGACCGACGCGATGTTCTCGCGCAGCACCCGCTGCGCAAGGTCGTGGTCGGCTGGGGGATCGCTCGGCGCCGCGGCTGGCACGCGCTGGGTCAGTGCAGCATGCTGATCAACTGGGCGCGCGAACGCATGCCGAACAGCAGCAGGATGGTCGATACGTGGTTCTTCACCGTGCCTTCGCTCAGGTTCGCGAGCTGCGCGATTTCCTTGTTGGCCTTGCCCTCGAGCACCCACTGGAGCACCTGCATCTGGCGCGGCGTGAGTTCCTGCCAGGCGCTGGCATGGGCGAACTCGGCGTAGCCGGCGAGCGACTTGGACACGGGCGGGGGCGGCAACTCGGCCGCACCGGCAGCAGGATCGAGCAGGCCGCAAGCGCGGATGAAGCTCACCACTTCCTTCAGGTCGGCCGATTTCGGCAGGAAGGCGGCCGCGCCCAGCGCGAGCACCCCCTGCGCCAGCGCATTGTTGCCGGTGCCCGAGAGCACCACGATGCGCGCACCGGGAAACCTCAGCCGGAACTCGGCCAGGCCGCTCAGGCCGTGCGTGTCGGGCAGCGCCAGGTCGAGCAGCACCAGCCCGATCGCCGCCTGGTGGGTTTCGTACAGCGCCAGGGCGTCGGCGACATTGCCGGCCTCGAACACGTCGATGGTCGCGCCGGAGGACGTGGCCTGCGCCTGCACCAGCGCGCAGACACCGAGGCGCAGCAGGTCGTGGTCGTCGACGACCAGGATCGCCGTGGGGGCGCGGGGGACGGTGCCGCCCTCTTCGGTCGCGGGCAGGGAGGTGGCTGGGGTGTCTGTAGGTACCACGTGCACGATCTTAGCGGCGGTCACATTTTTTGACAGTGCTGAAAGTCATGGGATGCACGATGGTTGTAGTGCTTATTGCTAGTTTATTGATAGCAATTTCACATGGAATGCACCCTTGCCATCGCGCTTTTCTGTGGGCACCATGAAAGCATCGCCGCATCGAACGGCACCTCAGGAGACTTCGAATGGCCCACACCGCCGCTGCCCCGCTGGAAACCAGCAGCCGCAAGGTCGACCGCCTGCTCGCCCATTACGAGGAGAGCCACCGCAATCCGACCAACGAGCTGATTCACTTCGTGGCCATCCCGGCCATCATGCTGAGCATCGTCGGGCTGCTGTTCGCCATCCACCCATGGGTTGCCTACGGGTTCGTGGCTGCCAGCCTGATCTATTACGCGCTGCTGCGCTCGCCCGTCTTCCTGCTGACCATGGTGCTGCTGACAGCCTTGGCCCTGGCTTTGGTGCATGCAGTGGGCAGACTTGTATTGCCGGTTTCAGCCGCTATCTTTGTAGTGGCCTGGATCTTCCAGTTCGTGGGCCACAAGGTCGAGGGCAAGAAGCCTTCCTTCTTCGAAGACATTCAGTACCTGTGGGTCGGCCCGCTGTTCGTGCTGTCCAAGCTCTTCCTAAGGCTTGGCATACGCTGGTAGCTTTCGGCTATCCAGGCGATAGGAATTCAAGGGAACCCCGGGCTTAGCACTCCCTCTAACCGAGTGCTAATATGGCCAACACAAAGGAGTTTCCCCTGATGACAACGCTGTCTGGAGTCTCTGCCAACCAGCTGGCCGTCGCCAATCCATGGTCGATGGTTCCCCCGCTGGGCAACCTGGATGCCTACATTTCGGTCGCCAACCGCCTGCCGATGCTCACGCTCGAAGAAGAGCAGGGCTTCGCACGCAAGCTGCGCGACCACAACGACCTCGAATCCGCCGGCGCGCTGGTGCTGTCGCACCTGCGCCTCGTGGTTTCCATTTCCCGCCAGTACCTGGGCTACGGGCTGCCGCACGGCGACCTGATCCAGGAAGGCAACGTCGGCCTCATGAAGGCTGTGAAGCGCTTTGACCCGGACCAGGGCGTGCGGCTCGTGAGCTATGCGATGCACTGGATCAAAGCCGAGATTCACGAGTACATCCTGAAGAACTGGCGCATGGTCAAGGTCGCGACGACCAAGGCTCAGCGCAAGCTGTTCTTCAACCTGCGCTCGATGAAGCAGGGCTTCAAGGCCGACTCGGCCGCGGCCGACAACGGCACGCACCGCGAAACGTTGAGCCCCGACGAGGTGTCGCAGATGGCGACCCGGCTCAACGTCAAGCCCGAGGAAGTGCTCGAGATGGAAACCCGCCTGTCGGGCGGTGACGTCATGCTCGATCCGGGCCCGACCGACGACGGCGACGAGGCCTTCGGCCCCATCGCCTACCTGGCCGACGCCACGCAGGAGCCGACCGCGCTGCTCGAATCGCAGCAACGCGACCGCCTGTCGAGCGATGGCATCGCCACCGCGCTCGAAGCGCTCGACGACCGCAGCCGCCGCATCGTGGAAGAGCGCTGGCTCAAGGTGAACGACGACGGTTCGGGCGGCATGACGCTGCACGACCTGGCCGACGTGTACGGCGTGAGCGCCGAGCGCATTCGCCAGATCGAGGTCGCCGCCATGAAGAAGATGAAAAAGGCCCTGGCCGACTACGCGTAACCCTTCGTCGACCCGAAAGCAGGAAGCCCGGCAATGCCGGGCTTTTTCATTTGGACAGCGTGCGCAGCGCGCGCTTCACGATGTACCGGGTCTCGGGCGCGTCCGATTCGGCCAGCCACCGGGCACACAGCGTGTCGACCCATTCGGGGCGCGTCTTGCTGGCGTCGTTGAGCCAGTTGGCCACCGAGTTCTGGACGTAGCGGCTGGGGTCGGCGCGCAGCGGCTCGAGCAGCGGCAACGCGCGCCACGGCTCGTTCTTGAGCGCCTCGATCTGCGCGCACCACACGCCGCGCGGGCGAGTGAGTTCGCTGGCGAAGCGGCGGATGTTCGGGTCGGCATCGACCACCCACGGCCGAAGCAGCGCCAGGGCCCGCTCGAGCGACGCGATCACCGCATCGCGCACTGCCATCCATGCGATCTCGCGCACGCCGAAATGCGGATCGGCGGCAAAGCGCCGCACCGCTTCCAGTTGCGCGGGCAACGGCAGCCCCGACAGCGTGACCCACTGCGCCGCCCAGCAACGCGCGACATCGCTCGCGTGCGTGGCCAGCTTGTGAGCCACCGCATCGCGCTCGCCGTGCAGCGCGGTCAGGTCGTAGAGCGCACGTGCAATGTGGCCGTGGCGTTGCATCGGCTTGAACGCGGCGAGCATCGCCAGCGTGTCGGCGAGCCGTTCGCTCTGGGCATCGAGGCCGATGTGCCCCGCCACGCTGCGCGCCAGCCGAGGCAGCTCCAGCGCCAGGAACTCGTTGAGGTTCACGGTCTCGAGCAGTCCGTCGTTGAGGGCCTGCATCACCTCCGGCGGAATCAGTGCGACACGGAAGGCGCCCTTGCGCCCTTTCAGGTGCTCGACCGAGCCGGCGACCATCACCACTGCATCCATCACGTGCCCGCGCCTCAGGAAGCGAGCAGCGTCTTCAGGTCCGCCACCATCGGCGCCACGCCCGCGCCGTAGCGCGCATAGAGCCGCAGCCGGCCCTGCGTGTCGTAGACGTAGCTGGCCGCCGAGTGGTCCATCGAGTAGCTCGTGGGCGTCTTGCCATCGACCTTCTTGTAGTAGACCTTGTAGTCCTTGGCGACGGTGGCCAGTTCGTCCGCTGTCGGGATCAGCGCGACGAAGCTCGGGTCGAACGCACCCATGTAGGCCTTCAGCACCTCGGCCGTGTCGCGCGCCGGATCGACCGTGATGAACAGCACCTGCAGCCTGTCGCCGTCCTTGCCGAGCTGCTGCTTGACCTGCGCCATCTCCGTCATGGTGGTCGGGCAGACGTCGGGGCACTGTGCGTAGCCGAAGAACAGCACCACCGCCTTGCCCTTGAAGTCGGCCATGGTGCGGACCTTGCCATCGGCATCCTTCAGCGAGAAGTCCTTGGCATAGTCGGCACCGGTGATGTCGACGGCATTGAAGTTCTGCTTGCTTTCGCCGCAGCCCGCGAGGCCCAGCGTCGCGGTCATGCCCAGCCAGCCGGCACCCGCGGCCATCCATCGAAGAGCGTTGCGCTTGTTCATGAAGACGTGATCAGTGAAGGTAGTGATCGACCAGCAGCGCGAGAAAAAGCACGCTGAGGTGGATCAACGAAAAACGGAAGGTCTTGCGGGCCAGCGTGTCCGAGTAGCTGCGCCACAGGGCGAACGCATAGCCGGTGAAGCCGACGCTCACGGCCACCGCCACCGCCAGATACAGCCAGCCGCTCATGCCGTAGATGAACGGCATCAGGCAGGCCGCGAAAAGAATGAAGGTGTAGAGCAGCACCTGCAGTCGCGTGAACTCGTTGCCGTGCGTCACCGGCAGCATCGGCAGGCCGGCCTTGCGGTAGTCCTCCACGCGGTACAGCGCCAGCGCCCAGAAGTGCGGCGGGGTCCACAGGAAGATGATGAGGAAAAGAATCAGCGCCTCGGGGCCCACGTCGCCCGTCATCGCCGCCCAGCCCAGTACCGGCGGCATGGCGCCCGAGGCCCCGCCGATCACGATGTTCTGCGGCGTGAGCGGCTTGAGGATGACCGTGTAGATCACCGCATAGCCCACGAACGTGGCGAAGGTGAGCCACATGGTGAGCGGGTTGACCGTGAACCACAGCAGTGCCGACCCGATGGCGCACAGCAGGGCCGAGAACAGCAACGCCTGCAGGTCGCTGAGCTCGCCGCGCGCCGTGGGCCGCCAGGCGGTACGCTTCATCTTGGCGTCGATGCCCTTCTCGACCAGGCAGTTGAACGCCGCCGCCGCGCCCGCCACGAGCCAGATGCCGATGCAGGCCAGCACGGCGCGCTGCACGTCGGCCCACGAAGGCAGGCCGGGCACGGCCAGCACCATGCCGATGAGCGCGCAGAACACGATCAGCTGCACCACACGCGGCTTGGTCAGCGCGTAGAACTGGCGCAGCACGTTCGCGGTGCTGCCTTGCTGAACGGAAATCGGGGTGCTCATTGAGAAACCTTCGCGCTGCGCATTGCGGCTCACGCAGCGGCCTTTCGTGGATTGTTGTTGTCGTGGCCGGCAGGATCGGGATCGGCATGCACCGCGTGTCGTACCGCCATGCCGCGGCGGCTCTCGCAGAGAGACCAGGTGAGCACCACGGCCAGCGCTGCAGCACCGCCGGTGTGGAGCACCGCAGCGGCCAGCGGCCAGCCCAGCAGCACGTTGCCCAGGCCCGTGGCCAGCTGCAGCAGCGCCAGGCCCGCGAGCCAGCGGGCTTGCGGGCGCAGCGCTTCGATGCGGCGCAGACGCCATGCCAGCGCGCCGAGCGCTACGAACACCGCGTAGGCCATGAGCCGGTGCGCGTAGTGAATGGCAGTGAGGGCGGAAAAATCGAGCGGCTGGCCTTCGCCGGTCACGCCGAGGTGGCGCCAGATCTCGAAGCCCTGCGCGAAGTTCATCGCGGGCCACCAGCTGTCCTGGCAGGTCGGGAACTGGGTGCACGCCAGCACGGCGTAGTTTGTGCTGACCCAGCCGCCCAGCGCGATCTGCAGCACCAGCAGCACGGTGGTCGCGATGAGGCCGTTGCGCAACGCGGGCGACACGGGCGTCGGGAGGCGATCTGCGGCGGCCTGGCGATAGTGGACGGCCTGGATACACAGCAGCGCGAGCAGCACGATGGCGCCGAGCAGGTGAAGCGTGACGATCGCGGGAAAGAGCTTCCAGGTGACCGTGAGGGCGCCGAATGCGCCTTGCAGGCACACCCACACCAGTGTGGCCGCTGGCCACCAGGCACTCAGCGTGGCGTGGTGCTCGCCATTGTTCGAAGGCGGCGGCGCGCGACGCTGGCGGCGTCGAACGATCCAGGTGGCACCGGCGAGCGTGAGGATCAGCACGCCGACGCCCGTCGCCAGGTAGCGGTGGACCATCTCGACCCACGCCTTGCTGTGCGTCACCGGCCCGGTCGGCTGGGCCGCTTGCGCCATCGCGATCTCATGGCGTGCCCCAGCCGGGCTGGCGTTGCCGTAGCAGCCGGGCCAGTCGGGGCAGCCAAGGCCCGAATCGGTGAGGCGCGTGAAGGCGCCGAACAGCGTCAGGTCGAAGGTGAGGAAAAGCGTGAGCACGGTCAGCGCGTGCAGCCGCCGCGCCGGGCCGGCGCCTGCATTGCGGCGCCACACCCACACCAGCGGGCCGAGCGCGATCAGCACACCTGCGGCCATGAGCCAGGCGATGGGCGTCAGATCGTAGAGCGAGCTCGATGCGTCCATGCGGTCGGTCTCAGCGGCCCGGCTCGTCCCACGACGCCGAAGCGCGCAGCAGTCGATCGAGGTCGCGCTTGGCGCGGCTGGCGCCGGCGGCGTCCATGCGCGCAGGGAAGCGCATCATCCAGTTGCCCATCGGGTCGACCACGTACAGGTGCTCCGCCAGCGCGTGGCCCTGCACGGGCGCAAGCCACCTGGCCAACTGGTCGGCCGGCACGCGCAGCACGGTCGCTCCGTGCAGGCCGTTGTTCAGGCGCTCGGGAACGGGCGCAGCGTCGCTCACGAGCCAGACGCGGTCCATGCGATCCTTCTCGCGGCCCAGGCTTTCGCGCAGCTGCCGCTGAAGGTACAGCTGCTGCTCGCACAGCGCGTCACAGGCCGCGTCAGCCACGGCGACCAGCAGCCACTGGCCCTTCAGCGTGGCGATGTCGACCGGCGCGCCGTTGCGGTCGGTCGCGGTCAGCTTCGGCAGCTCGCGCTGCGGATCGATCAACTCGCCATAGACGCTGCGGCCCTCGGGCCGGATCACGTAGTAGGTGAAGTACGAGGCAATGACCGGCGCCGCGCACATCAGCATCACGGCGATCATCTTCCAGCGACCGACGACCGTGCGTCGGCCCTCCGCGCCGTCGAGCGCCTGGTTGGGCGACGGCATCGAATGCACCGTCAGGCCCAGCGGCTCGTCAGAAGCGGTCATCGCGTGCGCGGCGCCTCGCGCGGCGGAAGGGTGTGATGAATTGGAACCAGACATAGAGGATGACGACGAGGGCCGACAGGCCAAACCACTGGAATGCGTAACCGTAGTGCCTCTCCAGCCCGAGCGCCGGGGCCGGCCAATCGCGCTGCAGGCCCTCCGAGGCCGCGCCGTTCTGCTGCAACGACACGTCCGTGCGCAGCGGCAGCTTGGTCTCGGCGCGGAAGGCCTCCAGGTCGAGATTTTGCCGGATGGGCGAATACCCTTCGACGGCCGGTGTCGGCCCCGTCGGCGCGGAGGCGGCTGGTGCCGG
>Ga0209050_1003938_pt1 | contig 10501 bp, 9 predicted proteins | sample Araplavi_mTSA_r2_FD_184276 | JGI IMG/M metagenome (GOLD analysis project Ga0209050, IMG submission 184276) | Arabidopsis root microbial communities from North Carolina, USA - plate scrape MF_Cvi_mTSA_r2 (SPAdes) (version 2) | ecosystem: Host-associated > Plants > Roots > Endosphere | place: USA...
CAACGCCGACCGCGCCCTGGGGCGCCTCCAGGCAGCCGGGATCGACGGCGCCCAGATCAGCGACGCCAACTCCAACGGCCAGACCGTATGGCGTCTGCGCGTCGGACCGCTACAGGCCGCACAGGCCACGGAACTTGCGCAGCGCATTGCAGGTCTGGGATTCGGCCAGCCGCAGCGCGTCCGCGACTAGAATTCTTCCCACACTCGCCAATCGCCGGTCCGCGCCGGCACCCGGAGCCGTTTCAAAAATGAAAGTCCCCGCTCTCGCCAGAGCTGCCGTCCTGGCGGCCACCACGACCCTGGTGGCCGGCCTCGCCATCGCCCAGACCACCCCGACCCCGACGCCGCGCACGCAGCTTCCGGCCGCCAGCGAATCGCTGCCGGTCCCGCCGCCGCCGAGCATCACCGCCAGCGCGTGGGTACTGATGGATGCCGCCAGCGGCAACGTCCTGGCGGGTGAGAACTACGACCAGCGCCTGGAACCGGCCAGCATCACCAAGGTGATGACCAGCTATGTCATTGCCGCGGAAATGGCCGCCGGCAAGGTCAAGGGCGACGACCCGGTGATGATGACCGAGAACGCCTGGCGCGTCGGCGGCGCCGGCACCGACGGCAGCTACTCCGGTTTCGAGGTCAACAAGACCGCGCCGCTGCTGGAGATGGAAAAGGGCATGGTCGTGCAGTCCGGCAACGACGCCGCCATCGCACTGGCCGAACACGTCGCCGGCAGCACCGACGCCTTCGCCGCGCTGATGAACCAGTACGCGCAGCGCATCGGCCTGAAGAACACCCACTGGGTGAATCCGACCGGCCTGTCCGCGCCGGAGCATTACTCGACCGCGCACGACCTGGCACTGCTCGGCCGCGCGCTGGTGCACGACTACCCGGTCGCGTACTCGTACAACAAGATCAAGGAATTCACGGTCGGTCCGATCACCCAGCCGAACCGCAACCTGCTGCTGTGGCGCGATCCGTCGGTCGACGGCATCAAGACCGGCCACCACTCCGGTGCCGGCTACTGCCTGATGGCTTCGGCCAAGCGCGGCGACCAGCGCCTGATCTCGGTCGTCATGGGCTCCTCCAGCGAGAACCAGCGCGCGGTGGATTCGCAGGCGCTGCTCAACTGGGGCTTCCGCTTCTTCGAAACGCACAAGCTCTACGACGCCGGCAAGTCCATCGCCAAGCAGAAGGTGTGGAAGGGCGCGTCGGATGAAGTGCAGCTGGGCGTCGCCGAGCCGATGCTGGTGACCGTGCAGCGCGGCAAGTACGACCAGCTCAAGCCGACGATGGACGTGCCCAAGCAGCTCGTCGCGCCGATCGCCAAGGGCCAGAAGATCGGCTCGATCAAGGTCACGCTGGACGGCAAGGTCGTGTCCGAGCGCCCGCTGGTGGCGCTCAACGCGGTCGAGCAGGGCGGCTTCTTCAAGCGCCTCTGGGACGAGTTCTGGATGTGGTGGGAGTCGGAGTAAGTCCGCGTCCGCGCAGCACATCGACGTAACGAGGAAGGCCGGCGCAAGCCGGCCTTCCTCGCGTAAGGACATCGATAAAGCAGCGCCGCCATCATCGGCCACGGCATCACGGCATCACGGCATCACGGCATCACGGCATCACGGCATAGCCGCACGCAGGCCGCGATGAACAGGCGCGAAGGCTGTTCGCCACGCGTCCGTGGCCGAATGGGAGGGCTCCGAAGCCGGCAGCGATGTCCGTCCGCAGCGCCGCCCAGCGCCCGCCTTGGGTTTGCCGCAGGCCGGACCCATAATTCCGCGATGGAAATCAAATCCGACAACCCCGAGCATGGCTTCCAGTTCCCCGGCACGTTCGAACTGAGCGCCATGGGCGCCGCCGAAAAGGACCTGGAAACCGTCCTGCCGACGCTGCTGCTCGATGCGGGCATCGAAGTGCTGCAGGAAACGGTCAACTGGAAGCTCTCCAGCAATGGTCGCTATGTCTCGGTGCGCATCACCTTCCGCGCGCAGAACCGCGAGCAGTACGACCTGGCGCACCAGGTGCTGCGCGAACACCCGGAAGTGAAGTGGACGCTCTGAGCGAGCCCGCCGTCGCCGCCGAACCGCTCCGTACCGCGCAGCCCACGCTGCTGCGCGACCTGGGGCGCCGCGCCTACGAACCGGTCTGGCACGCGATGCAGGCCGTCACCGACACGCGCACCGCCGATACGCCCGACGAGCTGTGGCTGGTCGAGCACGATCCCGTCTTCACCCTCGGCCAGGCCGGCAAGGACGAACACGTCCTGTTCCCCGGCGATATCCCGGTGATCCACGTCGATCGCGGCGGGCAGGTGACTTACCACGGCCCCGGCCAGATCGTGCTGTACCCGCTGCTGGACCTGAAGCGGCTGAAGATCGGCGTCAAGGAATACGTCCACCGCATCGAGCAGGCCATGATCGACACGCTGGGCGACTGGAACATCCTCGCCGGGCGCCGCGACGGCGCCCCGGGCGTGTACGTGAACGGGGCGAAGATCGGCGCGCTCGGCATCCGCGTGCGCCGCGGCTGCACCTTCCACGGCCTGGCGTTCAACATCGCGATGGACCTGGAGCCGTTCCAGCGCATCAATCCCTGCGGCTACCAGGGGCTCCAGGTGACCTCGATGCTAGACTTGGGCGGCCCTTCCGGGCTGGAGCCGGTGAAGCCGGTGCTCATCGGGCACGTCGCCCGCCAGTTCGGCCTGGCCGTCGAAACGGCCCCGCCGCCGACGTTCTGAACCCCCACGGCGCGCTTTGCCGCCGACCCAGAGATACCCGCACGCCATGACCGAGACCGCCTCCAAGACCATTCCGCTTTCGGTCGTGAGCGGCGACGCCGCGCCGTCGCTGCAGCCCGGTGTGAAACAGGTCGCCGGCGACAAGATCGCCCGCTCGCCGGTGCAGTTCGCCGACGCGCCGGTGCTGCGCAAGCCCTCGTGGATCCGCGTGCGGATTCCCTCGGGCAATTCGGTGCAGCAGCTCAAGTCGAAGCTGCGCGAGAACCGGCTGGTCACGGTGTGCGAGGAAGCCAGCTGCCCGAACATCCACGAGTGCTTCAGCCACGGCACCGCGACCTTCATGATCCTGGGCGAGGTCTGCACCCGCCGCTGCAGCTTCTGCGACGTGGCCCACGGCCGCCCGAAGCCGCCGGATGCCTCCGAACCGCTGAGCCTGGCGACCACCGTCGCCGACATGGGCCTGAAGTACGTGGTCGTCACCAGCGTCGACCGCGACGACCTGCGCGACGGCGGCGCCCAGCATTTCGTCGACTGCATCGCCGCGATCCGCGAGCACAGCCCGCGCACGCGCATCGAGATCCTGACGCCGGATTTCCGCGGCAAGGGCCGCATGGAGCGCGCGCTGGAGATCATGGCCGCCAATCCGCCGGACGTGTTCAACCACAACGTCGAGACCGTGCCGGACCTGTACCGCAACGTCCGCCCCGGCGCCGACTACCAGTGGTCGCTGACGCTGCTGAAGAAGTTCAAGGCGCAGCATCCGGAGGTCGCCACCAAGAGCGGGATCATGCTCGGCCTGGGCGAGACGATGGAGCAGGTGCAGGGCACGCTGCGCGACCTGCGCGAGCACGACGTGGACATGATCACCATCGGCCAGTATCTCCAGCCCAGCGCGCACCACCATCCGGTGCTGCGTTACTGGACGCCGGAGGAGTTCAAGGAGCTGGAGGACTACGGCTACGCGCTCGGATTCACTCACGTCGCATCCGGTCCGCTGGTCCGCTCGTCCTATCACGCCGACCGTTCGGCGATCGAAGCCGGCGTCGTCGCGGCAGGCTGATCTGCCATCCATTGCTCACGCCTCGTTGATCGGGAAAGGCCGAGGCTGAGCCGTGCCTGACCGCCACCCGTCGCCCAGCTGAACGCGGCCCGGTGAACGGGCGAAGTGCGGCGACTGGCACGCTAATTCCCACCCCCGGTGGGTGACAGGTGCTGCAACTTTCGGCACTGTGGGGTTGTCGAAACGCCGTCCATTCTGCGTTCGTCTCCTCAGGACCCCCATTCGGCCGCATGCGGCCGCGAAGCCTCCTCGATGAAAGCCAAGACCACTTCCGCCTCCGTCCTCGTCGCCCTCGCGCTGGCTTCGCCGCTCGCACTGCTCGCGCAGTCCGACAGCGCCGACAAGAAGACCTCACAGGTCGAGCTTCCGCAGCATGAGAAGCCCAACCTCATCAAGTCGATGGAGGCCTCGCCGCTGCCGCGCGCGGCGACCGCCGACCAGACCACGGCGGCGAAGCTCGTCTACGGCCTGCTGTCCGACAGCCGCTACGCGTACCGCCCGGTCGCGCTGGACGACACGCTCTCGGCCGACATCTACAAGCGCTATCTCGAATCGCTCGACGGCGGCAAGCAGTTCTTCACCGCGCAGGACGTGGCGAAGTTCGACGCCTACAAGCTGAAGTTCGACGACGCGATCAAGAGCGGCGACCTCACCCCCGCCTACGCGATCTTCGCCACCTACAAGCAGCGCGTCGACCAGCGCGTGGGCTACGCGCGCAACCTGCTCAAGCAGGACATGTTCGATTTCACCGGCACCGACCGGTACGAGTACGACCGCGAGAAGGCGCCGTGGGCCACCGACGAGGCGGCGCTGGACACGCTGTGGAAGGCGTCCGTGCGTAACGACTGGCTGCGCCTGAAGCTCGCCGGCAAGAAGCCCGACGACATCCGCAAGACGCTCGACAAGCGTTACGCGAACATGGGCAAGTCCATCGCCGAGCTGAAGGGCGAGGACGTGTTCCAGACCTTCCTCAACAGTTACGCCAATTCGGTCGATCCGCATACCGATTACTTCACGCCGAAGACGGCCGACAACTTCAACGTGTCGATGTCGCTCTCGCTGGAAGGCATTGGCGCGGTGCTGCAGAAGCAGGACGACGTGGTCGCGATCCGCGAGATCGTGCCCGGCGGTCCGGCCGGCAAGTCCGGCAAGCTCAAGCCCGGCGACCGCGTGGTCGGCGTGGGCCAGGGCGAAAGCGGCGCGATGGAAGACGTGATCGGCTGGCGCATCGACGACGTCGTCGCCAAGATCCGCGGCAACAAGGGCACGAAGGTGCGCCTGGACGTGATCCCGGCCGAAGCGACGCTGGACAGCCAGCCGCAGCGCCTGGTGCTGGTGCGCGACAAGGTGCGCCTGGAAGACCAGGCTGCCAAGTCGAAGGTCATCACCATCCCCGGCAAGGACGGCGCGCCCGAACAGCGCATCGGCGTGATCGAACTGCCCGGTTTCTACCAGGACTTCGAAGGCCGTCGTAAGAACAGCAACGATTACGCGTCCGCCACGCGCGACGTCGCCAAGCTGCTGGAAGAACTGCGCGGCAAGAACGTCGACGGCGTCGTGCTCGACCTGCGCAACAACGGCGGCGGTTCGCTCAACGAAGCCATCGAGCTCACCGGTCTGTTCATCGACCGCGGCCCGGTCGTGCAGGTGCGCGAATCCGGTGGCCGCGTGAGCGTGGAAGGCGACAGCGACACCGGCATCGCGTGGGAAGGCCCGCTGGCGGTGCTGATCAACCGCGGTTCGGCTTCGGCGTCGGAGATCTTCGCCGGCGCGATCCAGGACTACGGTCGTGGCCTGGTCATCGGCGAGACGAGCTTCGGCAAGGGCACGGTGCAGAACCTGGTCGACCTGGACCGCTGGCCGGCCAACGAGGAAGCGCGCTTCGGCCAGGTGAAGCTGACCATCGCGCAGTTCTTCCGCGTCAGCGGCGGTTCGACGCAGAACAAGGGCGTGGTGCCGGACGTGGCCTTCCCGGTCTCGGTCGACGCCAGCGAGTACGGCGAGAGCACTTACGACAACGCGCTGCCGTGGACGCGCATCTCGGCGGTTCCGCACACGACCTACGGCAACTTCTCGCCGCTGCTGCCGAAGCTCGAAGCGCTGCACACCACGCGTATCGCCAACGACAAGGAGTTCCAGTGGTGGAGCGATGACGTCGCCCAGTTCCGCGAGGAGCGTGCGAAGAAGTGGGTGAGCCTCAACGAGGCCGACCGCCGCGCCGAACGCGACCGCGAGGAAGCCAAGCGCAAGTCGCGCCAGGAACAGCGCAAGGCGCTGGGCCTGGACCTGGACCCGCTGGCCGACGACTACAACGACGACGGCCTGGCCGCGAACGAACGCGACATCGCCAAGGACGCCGAACGCGAGAAGCTCGCCGACAAGCGTCCGGATCCGCTGCTGCGCGAATCGGCCGCGATCCTCGCCGACGCGGTGCGCCTGCTGAACAACGATCGCCAGCTCTCGGCGCAGGTGCTGCCGACGGCGACGACGGCAGGCCACTGGGCCGACTGACGACGCGACGGGGGAAATCCCCACGCGAGGCAAAACAAGAATCGGATAGCGGGCGCCCTCGGGCGCCCGTTACTGTTTGGGCCATGAACACCGCCCGCCAACTTCGCGACAAGCTCGACCACGCCCGCCGTCTCATGGACGACGGCGAGCCCACGCTCGCCGAGCTGGCCGCGAACGTCGGCCTCAGCGCGTCGCACCTGCAGCGCCGTTTCGCAGAACGCTTCGGTCTGAGCCCGGCCGAATATCTTTCGCAGCGCAAGCTCGGCACCTTGAAGGATGCGCTGCGCGACGGCAGCGATGTCAGTGCGGCGCTGTACGACGCCGGCTACGGCTCGCCCTCCCGCGTGTACGAAGGCGGCGCTGCGAAGCTGGGCATGACGCCTGCGCGCTATCGGGCCGGGGGCGCAGGCGAGCAGATCCGCTGGAGCATCGCCGACACCGCACTGGGCCGCGCGCTGGTGGCGACCACCGAACGCGGAATCTGCATGATCGAACTCGGCGAGGACGCCGATGCGCTCGAAGAAAAATTGCACGTCGAGTTTCCGAAGGCGCAGCTCGAACGCGTGGATGCCGGTCGCGACGAGTTCCTCGCGCCGCGTCTGCGCGCCGTCGCCGACGCACTCGCCGGGCGACAGGCGCAGGTGCCCGTCGACCTGATTGGCACCGCGTTCCAGAAAAAAGTGTGGGACGCGCTGATGAAGATTCCGCACGGCCAGACGCGCAGCTATGCGCAGATCGCGCAGCAGATCGGTCATCCCCGCTCGTCGCGCGCTGTAGCGAATGCCTGCGCGAACAACCATGTCGCGATCGTGGTGCCGTGCCATCGCGTCGTGCGAGGCGATGGTTCGCTTGGCGGGTATCGCTGGGGGCTGCCGTTGAAACAGCGCGTGTTGGAGCGTGAGCGCGTGGCCTGACCGCAATCCCCTGGCCTTGTCGCCCGGGGAAGCGAAGCGCACCGCACCTCAATGCAAGTCGGTTGTGATCAGCGATGATCGCGCCGCAGCGCCTTGCGCGGTCGAAGCGCCATTCTCCGGGTCGATGCGTGCCGGGTGTACCCGGGTTACAAGAGCGGTCCAAGCCATAGCCGCACCACCGCTCGTCGGCTGGCCTCGGGGGATTAACTACATCTCCATGGCGCGACCCCGCTTTCCGGAGGACGCTGTCGCACGCAAGCATCCGACCCGCATCATGCGCGCGCTGCCATAAGGAGATGCCCCATGTACCACCATCTGTGTATCCCGACCGATGGTTCGGAACTGTCGGATCGCGCAGTCGAACAGTCACTCGCGCTGGCGCATGCGTTGCGCGCACGCGTGACAGCGCTGCGGGTCACGATGCCGTACCACACCTTCGCGATCACGCCGGAACAGCTGATGGTCGGCGTCGTCGACTACAACCGCGTGATGCACGACGCTGCGCGCCAGCAACTCGACGCCGTCGCCGCGAAGGCACATGCGCTGAGCATCCAGTGCGACACGCTGGTGATCGAGGACGAATCGCCGTACCGCGCGATCATCGCCATCGCGAAGGAACGTGGCTGCGATCTCATCGCGATGGCCTCGCATGGGCGGCGCGGCATCGATGCGCTGGTGCTGGGCAGCGAGACGGTCAAGGTGCTGACGCACTCGACGATTCCGGTGCTGGTGTTTAGAGGAACGGCGTGAACTTCTGCTGCCGTCCTTCTTGCGTTTGCGGGAGAAGGTGTCCGAAGGATGGATGCACTGCCAGGCTTATATGCTCCCGCTCAGCTCTGCACTCCCGGCGGTCGCCGAAGGGAGAGGGGCTTGAATGCTTTTCCCTTCTCCTTTCGGGAGAAGGTGCCCGAAGGGCGGATGAGGGTGAGGCAGGCCGCTTACGCGGCACTGCCGCGTGGCCTGGCGAACGCCCAGCCAGGATGGCCGGGCAGGGCGATCCGGAGCTGTGAGCGCTTCGCCATGGATGGCTGCGGCAACTTCGATCGACGTGGTGAGTGAACCGCGCAGCGCGTCATCAGCACTGCTGATTTGAAACTTCCGGTCCGCGCGAACCAATGGTTCGCAAGCGGCCCCTTCTCACCCCAACCCCTCTCCCGCAGGGAGAGGGGCTCAAGCGCGAGCCCCCACGACCTTCGCCCTCACCCCATCCCTCTCCCGCAAGCGGGAGAGGGGGAGTGATCGCCGTGCGGGTCTGGCTTCCGGTGACGCAGCACCCATCGTCGAAGATGCGGCTTTCGCTTGATCACCGCTTCTTGGAAGCCCGCCGCACCGGCACCCGCGTGGGCACCTGCAACCCCGCCTTCACCACGTCGAACACCATCCGCGTCTCGTAGCGCTTGATGTTGCCTTCGTCCATGAACAACCGGTCGGCGACCTCGCGGCAATGCGCGACGCCGGTGGTGCACAGGATCACCAGGTAATCCCATTCGCCGGCCAGCGTGTAGCACTGCTGCACTTCCGGCGCGGCACGCATGCGCGCATGGAAGGCCGCGTGCAGCTTGGCCGATTCGCGCTCCATCGCCACCAGCACGGTCGCCAGCGTGGTCGTGCCGAGCAAGGTCGAATCCAGGACCGCGACCTCGCGCATCAAGCCATCCCGGCGGTAGCGCGTGATGCGCCGCTGCACCGCGCTGGCCGACAGCCCGACGGCCTCGCCCAACGCGGTCAGGGTCGCGGCCGAGTCGCGCTGGAGCAACTCGAGCAGGCGATGGTCGAACTCATCCAGTACGACGGGCGACTTGGTCATGCAAAAGTTTTGCGTCAGGACGCATGATTTATCAAGCACGTCGCGGCCCGCGCGCGTTACGCTTCGCCTATCCGAACGACTTCCGGCACCGCGCGTGCGAGGCGTCCGCCCCGACAGGGCAGAACGCTCCGACCGCCCGGTGCCTCGATGTCGTCCGGCGTCCGCGTCCATCGCAACACTGTGTTGTCCGAAGGCCGCGTTCATCGAAGCAGTGCCGCACGTCCACCCCACGCATGGAATCCGCATGAGCACCGCTGCACCTCACGCCGACCGGGCCGCGCCCGGCGCGCTGGCCGTTGCCTTCGCCCTGGCCTCGGTCTACATCCTCTGGGGCTCCACCTACCTCGCGATCCGCTTCGCGCTGGTGAGCTATCCGCCGTTCCTGCTCGGCGCCGGCCGCATGTTCCTCGCCGGGCTGATCATGTATGTCGTGCTGCGCGCGCGCGGCGTCGCATCGCCGACCGCGAAGCAGTGGCGCACGCTCTGGGTCCTCTCAATCTGGATGGTGCTGCTGTCCAACGGGCTGGTGAACCTCGCCGAGACCGAAGTCGGCTCCGGTCTGGCCGCGATCGCCGTCGCGTCGATGCCGCTGTTCGCCGGCGTGTTCGCGATGCTGCGCGGTCGCCATCCCTCGAAGATCGAGTGGGTCGGCCTGATCATCGGCTTCCTCGGCGTGCTGTGGCTCAACGCGGGCGGGGAGTTGTCGTCCTCCACGCTGGGCCTGGTGTGCCTGGTGATCGCGCCCATCGCCTGGGCCTGGGGCTCGATCTGGAGCCGCGACCAGGACCTGCCGCAGCCCTTCATGTCCGCCGCCGGGCAGATGCTAACCGGCAGCGTGTGGATGCTGATCGCCGCGATGGTCCACGGCGAACGCATGACGCAGATGCCGACGCTGTCGGCGACTGGCGCGATGCTCTACCTCGTCGTCGCCGGTTCCATCTTCGGCTTCACCGCCTACATCTGGCTGCTGCACCACGTGCGGCCCGCGCTCGCGACCAGCTACGCCTACGTGAACCCCCCGATCGCGGTGTTGTTCGGCGCATTGATCGGCGGCGAGCACTTCACCGCGCACGATCTGGGCGCGATGGCGGTGATCCTCGTCGGCGTGGTGATCATCACGCTGGCGAAGGCGCGCGCTGCGAAGCCGTCGGTGGCCGCGCCGTCGGCGTCCTCGTCGGAGCCCGCGGCATGACCGGCAACCACGAAACCCGCAACGGCCTGTGGATCGCCGCCGCGTCCTTCGTGCTGTGGGGCCTGATGCCGCTGTACTGGCATCTGCTCAAGAACGTACCGTCGCTGCAGATCGTGCTGCACCGGATCGTGTGGAGCGCGCTGCTCGTCGCCGGCTGGCTGGCGTGGAAGCAGGGCCGCGGCTGGCTGAAGGCGACGCTCGCGCGTCCGCGCGCGGCGTGGATGCTCGCGTTGAGCGGCGTGCTGATCGCGTTCAACTGGGGCCTGTACATCTGGGCGGTGAATGCCGGCCA
>Ga0209050_1003940_pt1 | contig 10499 bp, 11 predicted proteins | sample Araplavi_mTSA_r2_FD_184276 | JGI IMG/M metagenome (GOLD analysis project Ga0209050, IMG submission 184276) | Arabidopsis root microbial communities from North Carolina, USA - plate scrape MF_Cvi_mTSA_r2 (SPAdes) (version 2) | ecosystem: Host-associated > Plants > Roots > Endosphere | place: USA...
TGATATACAGATAAGTCCTGATAACGATGGCCCTACTGCAGATCGCCGAACCCGGCCAAAGTCCTCAACCGCACCAGCGTCGTCTGGCTGTGGGGATCGACTTGGGCACTACCAATTCGCTGGTCGCTGCATTGCGCAGTGGACTTTCCGAGCCTTTGGCTGACGCGCAAGGGCGGGTCATCCTGCCGTCTGCCGTGCGCTATCACGCCGATCGCGTCGAGGTTGGCGAATCCGCCAAGCTGGCTGCCGCCACCGATCCCCTGAATACCGTGCTGTCGGTCAAGCGCTTGATGGGTCGTGGTCTGTCTGACGTCAAGCAGCTGGGCGAGCAACTGCCCTACCGCTTTGTCGGTGGCGAGTCGCACATGCCGTTCATCGACACGATCCAGGGCCCGAAAAGCCCGGTCGAAGTGTCTGCCGATATCCTCAAGGTCCTGCGCCAGCGCGCCGAAGCGACCCTGGGCGGTGAGCTGGTGGGTGCGGTGATCACCGTTCCGGCCTATTTCGATGACGCTCAACGTCAAGCCACCAAGGATGCGGCCAAGCTGGCCGGCCTGAATGTGCTGCGTTTGCTCAATGAGCCGACCGCTGCTGCTGTGGCCTATGGTCTGGATCAGCATGCCGAAGGCCTGGTCGCCATTTACGACCTGGGCGGCGGCACCTTCGATATTTCGATTCTGCGTCTGACCGGCGGTGTCTTCGAAGTCCTGGCCACCGGCGGCGACAGCGCCCTGGGCGGCGATGACTTCGATCACGCGATCGCTGGCTGGATCATCGAGAGCGCCGGTCTGTCCGCCGACCTAGATCCAGGTGCGCAGCGCAACCTGCTGCAAACCGCCTGTGCCGCCAAAGAAGCGCTGACCAATGCGGCGACCGTTGAGGTCGCCTATGGCGACTGGAAAGCCGAGCTGACCCGTGAAGCCTTCAATGCGCTGATCGAGCCGATGGTCGCGCGCAGCCTCAAAGCCTGCCGTCGTGCGGTGCGTGATTCCGGTATCGAGCTGGAAGACGTGCACGCCGTGGTCATGGTTGGGGGTTCGACTCGCGTACCCCGCGTTCGCGAAGCCGTCGCCGAAGCGTTCGGACGTCAGCCCCTGACTGAAATCGACCCGGATCAAGTGGTCGCCATCGGTGCTGCGATCCAGGCCGATACTCTGGCCGGTAACAAGCGCGATGGTGGCGAACTGCTGCTGCTCGACGTGATTCCGTTGTCCCTGGGCCTGGAAACCATGGGCGGCCTGATGGAGAAGGTGATTCCGCGCAACACCACCATCCCCGTCGCTCGCGCCCAGGACTTCACCACCTATAAAGATGGCCAGTCGGCCATGGCGATCCACGTGTTGCAGGGCGAGCGCGAGCTGATCAGCGACTGCCGCTCCCTGGCGCGCTTCGAATTGCGCGGTATCCCGGCGATGGTGGCGGGTGCGGCGAAGATTCGCGTGACCTTCCAGGTCGATGCCGACGGTCTGCTCAGTGTTTCCGCCCGAGAACTGGGTTCGGGCGTCGAAGCCAGCATTCAGGTCAAGCCGTCCTACGGCCTGACCGACGGCGAAATCGCCAAAATGCTCAAGGATTCGTTCCAGCACGCCAATGACGACAAGGTTGCCCGTGTACTGCGCGAGCAGCAGGTCGACGCCCAGCGTCTGATCGAGGCTGTGCAGGCCGCTCTGGAGGCCGATGGCGAGCGCTTGCTCGACGCCGAAGAGCGCTTGGTCATCGATCTGCAGGTGCAGGAACTGACCGAACTGATGAAAGGTACCGATGGTTACGCCATCGAGCAGCAGACCAAGCGTCTGTCGCAAGTGACCGACGCCTTTGCTGCCCGCCGCCTGGACTCGACGGTGAAAGCCGCGCTGGCGGGGCGCAACCTGAATGAGATTGAGGAATAACGATGCCGCAGGTCATTTTTCTGCCACACGAGAAGTTTTGCCCCGAAGGCATGGTTGTTGAGGCTGAGACGGGGGTTTCCATCCTCGAACTGGCCCATGAGCACCACATCGAGATGGAAAGCGCCTGTGGCGGCGTGTGTGCCTGCACCACCTGCCACTGCATCATCCGTGAGGGTTTCGACTCGCTGGATGAGGCCGACGAGCTGGAAGAAGACTACCTTGATAAGGCCTGGGGCCTTGAGCGCGAGTCCCGCCTGGGGTGCCAGGCCAAGGTCGGTACCGAAGACCTGACGGTCGAAATTCCGAAGTACTCGCTCAACCACGCCGCCGAAGCGCCGCACTGATTCAAGGAATTGTCATGAAACTCAAGTGGACTGATGTGCTGGAGATCGCGATCCAGCTGGCTGAAAGCAAGCCCGACGTGGACCCTATGTCGGTCAACTTCGTCGATCTGCGCAAGTGGGTAATGGAATTGCCCGATTTCGACGACATGCCTGAGCATTGTGGCGAAAAGATCCTGGAGGCCATTCAGGCCCACTGGATCGAAGAACGCGACTGAGCCACGCCGCAGGTTAGGCAATACCCAAGAACCCGCGTATAATTCGCGGGTTTAATTTTTCGTAAATTACCGTTTCTGGAGTTACACCATGGCTGTTCAACGTACTTTCTCCATCATCAAGCCTGACGCTGTCAAAAAAAATGTGATCGGCGAGATCACCACTCGTTTCGAAAAAGCCGGCCTGCGCGTTGTAGCTTCGAAACTGAAGCAACTGTCCAAAGCTGAAGCCGAAGGCTTCTACGCTGAGCACAGCGCTCGTGGTTTCTTCAACGACCTGGTTGCTTTCATGATCTCCGGTCCGGTTGTCGTTCAGGTTCTGGAAGGCGAAAACGCTATCGCTCTGAACCGTGAGCTGATGGGCGCTACCAACCCTAAAGAAGCTGCTGCCGGCACTATCCGTGCTGACTTCGCTGACTCCATCGACGCCAACGCCGTACACGGTTCGGACTCCGAAGCCGCTGCCGCTCGCGAAATCTCGTACTTCTTCGCAGCTACTGAAGTAACCACTCGCTAAGCATTGGCTTAAGAGTGAAGGTGAATCCATGACTACATCGACTGTAAAAACTAACCTGCTGGGTCTAACTCAACAGGAAATGGAAAAATTCTTCGACTCAATCGGGGAGAAGCGTTTCCGTGCCGGTCAGGTAATGAAATGGATTCACCACTTTGGTGTCGATGATTTCGATGCCATGACGAACGTCAGCAAGGCCTTGCGCGAAAAGCTCAAGGCTGTTGCTGAGGTCCGTGGTCCGGAAGTGGTCAGCGAGGACATCTCCAGCGACGGCACCCGCAAGTGGGTGGTGCGCGTGGCGTCCGGCAGCTGCGTCGAGACCGTGTACATTCCCCAGGGCAAACGCGGCACCTTGTGCGTTTCGTCCCAGGCAGGCTGTGCCCTGGATTGCAGTTTCTGCTCCACCGGCAAGCAAGGCTTCAACAGCAACCTCACCGCCGCCGAAGTCATCGGCCAGGTGTGGATTGCCAACAAATCCTTTGGCAGCGTCCCGGCAACCGTCGACCGTGCCATCACCAACGTGGTGATGATGGGCATGGGTGAGCCGCTGCTGAACTTCGACAACGTCGTCGCGGCCATGCATCTGATGATGGACGACCTGGGCTACGGCATTTCCAAGCGCCGCGTGACCCTGTCGACCTCCGGCGTGGTACCGATGATCGATGAGCTGTCCAAGCACATCGACGTCTCTCTGGCGTTGTCCCTGCACGCACCGAATGACGCATTGCGTAACCAATTGGTGCCGATCAACAAGAAGTATCCGCTTAAGATGCTGCTCGAGTCGTGCCAGCGCTACATGTCGTCCCTGGGCGAAAAACGTGTGCTGACCATCGAGTACACCTTGCTCAAGGACGTCAACGACAAGCTTGAGCACGCCGTGGAAATGATCGAGCTGCTCAAGAACATCCCGTGCAAGATCAACCTGATCCCGTTCAACCCGTTCCCGCATTCCGGGTACGAGCGTCCGAGCAACAACGCCATTCGTCGTTTCCAGGATCAGCTTCATCATGCCGGTTTCAACGTCACCGTCCGCACCACCCGTGGTGAAGACATCGACGCCGCCTGTGGTCAATTGGTAGGGCAGGTGCTGGATCGCACCCGTCGCAGCGAACGTTATATCGCCGTGCGTGAATTGAACGCCGACAGCGATGTTGCTTCGAGCACTGCGAACAACAATTAAGAGAGGATCTCTATGTCCCTGCGCTTTGCGCTGCTTTTGCTGTTGGCCAGCCTGTGTGCTGGCTGCGTGCTTTCGGGTGATTACAACCCGATGAAGACCAGCAAGGGCCGTGATCAAGCGCGTGAGGCATACGTGCAGCTCGGTATCGGGTATTTGCAACAAGGCATGACCGAGCGCGCCAAGGTTCCGCTGAGAAAAGCCCTGGAACTCGATGGCTCCGACCCGGATGCCAATGCGGCGCTGGGGCTGGTGTTCCAGGCCGAGATGGAGCCGGAGCTGGCCGACGAGCATTTTCGCAAGGCACTGTCTTCCCGTCCGGGCGACGCACGAATCCTCAATAATTACGGCAGTTTTCTTTTCGAGCAGAAACGTTACAAGGAAGCCTACGAGCGCTTTGAACAAGCCGCTGCCGATACGCTGTACCCTGAACGTTCGCGGGTGTTCGAGAACCTGGGCATGACCGCTGCGATGCTCGGCCAGCGTGATCTGGCCCAGCAGCAACTGGAAAAAGCCCTGCGCCTGAACCGGCAACAACCTCGTGCATTGCTGGAAATGGCTGAGTTGTCTTACGAAGACAGGCATTATGTGCCCGCGCGAGATTATTACGACCGTTTCAGCCAGCTCTCCGAGCAAAATGCACGTAGTCTATTGCTCGGCGTTCGGCTGGCAAAAGTGTTCGAAGATCGCGACAAGGCTGCAAGTAAAGGCCTGCAACTAAAAAGACTCTATCCCGGTACGCCGGAATATCAGCAATACCTGTCGGAGCAATGATGAAAGCGGCGCATCCCGAAGTTGTAGCAGCGAATCGCGTTAACCCTGGTGAGACTTTGCGCCAGGCCCGCGAAAGCAATGGCTGGTCGCTGGCCGAAGTGGCCCTCAAGCTCAACCTCACCACCACTTCCTTGAGCAATCTGGAAGCCGGCGCGTTCGACAAGCTGCCCGGGCATACCTTTGCCCGTGGTTACATTCGCGCCTACGCCAAGTTGCTCGGTATGGACCAGGCCGTTCTGGTCCAGCAATTCGATCAATCCACCGGCACCGACTCCCAGGGCAGCAATGTTCACAGCCTGGGTCGTATTGAAGAGCCGGTCCGGGTTTCCCACACCATTTTGCGAATCGTCAGCCTGCTGTTGCTGGTTGCGGTGATCGGTGGCGGTTTCGTCTGGTGGCAGGATCAGACCTCGATGCGCACCAAGGACCTGATCGGTCTGGCACCAGAACACGTAGAAGTCGAAGGTGCCGACGGTACCACTCAGATTCATCCGCTGGACGAGCCGGAAGACCAGGCCGTCGCGGAAGGTCAGACCGAAGGCGGCACGGCTCTCGCGCTGCCACAGGCCGAGGCTCCGGCTGAAGCACCGGAACAGGCTCAAGTGACTGCGCCAGTTGCCCCGGCAGCGCCGACCACGCCAGCCGCACCCGCGCATACCCCTGCGCCCGTTGTCGCAGCGCCGGTGACCCCGGCAGCTCCGGCTCCGGCAGCGCCTGCCGCCCCGGTCCCTGCGGTGACTGCACCGGTAGCCGCTGCGGCTCCTGCTCCAGCGCCAGCCGCACCGGTGGCCGGTCAGGGCCAGGTTCAGGTGCAGTTCACCTCCGATTGCTGGACGCAAGTGACCGACGGTAGTGGCAAGGTGCTGTTCAGCGGTCTCAAACGCAAAGGCGACAGCCTGGCAGTCAATGGCAAACCACCGTTTTCCGTACGCCTGGGCTTTGCCCGCGGCGCTCAGGTCAGCTACAACGGCCAGCCAGTCGATGTCGCTCCGTTCACCAGTGGCGAGACTGCTCGCCTGAAGTTGGGTCAATAAGTCATGCACGGCGAATCTCCAATCAAACGTCGCGAATCCCGCAAAATCTGGGTCGGTAACGTGCCTGTTGGCGGCGATGCGCCTATCGCTGTGCAGAGCATGACCAACAGCGACACCAACGATGTCGCGGCCACGGTCGCGCAAATAAATCGCCTGGAAGCGGCCGGCGTCGATATCGTGCGGGTTTCCGTACCGGACATGGACGCCGCCGAGGCCTTCGGCAAGATCAAGCAACTGGTCAAAGTCCCCTTGGTTGCCGACATTCACTTCGACTACCGCATCGCATTGCGCGTCGCCGAGCTGGGTGTCGATTGCCTGCGGATCAACCCGGGCAACATCGGACGCGAAGACCGCGTGCGCGCGGTGGTCGATGCCGCCCGTGACCGCGGGATCCCGATCCGTATCGGTGTGAACGCCGGTTCCCTGGAAAAAGACCTGCAGAAGAAATACGGCGAGCCCACGCCTGCTGCGCTGGTCGAGTCTGCCTTGCGTCACGTCGAGCACCTTGAACGCCTGAACTTCCAGGACTTCAAGGTCAGCGTGAAAGCCTCCGACGTGTTCATGGCCGTCGAAGCGTACCGCCTGCTGGCCAAGGAAATCGTCCAGCCACTGCACCTGGGCATCACCGAAGCCGGTGGTTTGCGTTCCGGCACGGTGAAATCTGCCGTCGGCCTCGGTATGCTGCTCGCCGAAGGGATTGGCGATACTATCCGCATCTCGTTGGCGGCCGACCCGGTCGAGGAAGTGAAAGTCGGCTACGACATTCTCAAATCCCTGCACCTGCGTTCCCGTGGCATCAACTTCATCGCCTGCCCGAGCTGCTCGCGGCAGAACTTCGATGTGGTCAAGACCATGAACGAGCTGGAAGGGCGCCTCGAGGATTTGCTGGTGCCGCTGGATGTCGCGGTCATCGGTTGCGTGGTCAACGGCCCGGGCGAAGCCAAGGAAGCCCATATTGGCTTGACCGGCGGCACGCCAAACCTGATTTACATCGACGGCAAGCCGTCGCAGAAACTGACGAATGACAATCTGGTGGATGAGCTTGAACGCTTGATCCGTCAGAAAGCGGCCGAAAAGGTCGAAGCTGACGCTGCCGTAATTGCGCGTGGCTGAACCTGACTGAAGAGCCGAACGAATTTAAGGATTTAAAGTGAGCAAGTCTCTGCAAGCCATTCGTGGCATGAACGACATCCTGCCCGAACAGACCCCCCTGTGGCGTCATTTCGAAGGCACCGTTTCGCGCCTGCTGGATAACTACGGTTACAAGCAGATCCGCATGCCGATCGTCGAGTTCACCGAGCTGTTCAAGCGCTCCATCGGTGAAGTGACCGACATCGTCGAAAAAGAGATGTACACCTTCGACGACCGCAACGGCGACTCCCTGACCCTGCGCCCCGAAGGCACGGCGGCCTGTGTGCGCGCGGTGCTGGAGCACGGCATTACCGGTGGTGGCCAGGTTCAGAAACTCTGGTACATCGGCCCGATGTTCCGCCACGAGCGTCCGCAGAAAGGTCGTTATCGCCAGTTCCACCAGATCGGTGTCGAAGTGTTCAACCTCGACGGTCCGGACATCGACGCCGAACTGATCGTGCTGACCTGGCGCCTGTGGGGCGAACTGGGCATCCGCGATGCGGTAAAACTCGAGCTCAACAGCCTGGGAACCAGCGAATCCCGCGGTCGTTATCGCGAAGCGCTGGTCGAATACCTCTCGGCGCACATGGACAAGCTCGACGAAGACAGCCAGCGTCGCCTGAAAACCAACCCGCTGCGGGTTCTTGATACCAAGAACGCCGACACCCAGGCGGTATTGGTCGATGCGCCGAAGATGGCCGACTACCTCGACGAAGAATCCCGCGTGCACTTCGAGGGCCTCAAGGCTCGCCTGGATGCCGCCGGCATTCCTTACGTGATCAACCCGAAGCTGGTTCGCGGGCTGGATTACTACAGCAAGACCGTTTTCGAATGGGTCACCGACAAGCTCGGCGCCCAGGGCACCGTGTGTGCCGGTGGCCGTTACGACGGCCTGGTGGAGCAAATGGGCGGCAAGCCAACCGCCGGCGTTGGTTTTGCCATGGGCATCGAACGCCTGGTGCTGTTGCTGGAAACCCTGGAGCAGATTCCGGAGGAGATCTCCCGGCAGGTTGACGTCTACCTCTGCGCCTTCGGTGAAGCCGCCGAACTCGCCGGGCTGACCCTGGCGGAGCGCGTTCGTGACCAGTTGCCCAACCTGCGCCTGCAAGTGAATGCTGGCGCCGGCAGTTTCAAAAGCCAGTTCAAGAAGGCCGACAAGAGCGGTGCGTTGTACGCGCTGATCCTCGGTGACGACGAAATGGCCCAGCAAGTGGTAGGTTTCAAACCCCTGCGTGGCCAGGGCGAACAACAAAGCATTGCCTGGGATGCGCTTGCAGCGCACCTGGCCACCTGCGTCGTGCAGGGTTGAAGCTGTCTAAACAGCCGAATTAGCGATTAAGGAGTATTGGGGTGTCGAGTACCGAAGACGAACATGTGGCGGAATTGAAGGAATGGTGGTCACGCAACGGTAAGCCCCTGGTTACTGGCGGCCTGTTGGCGCTGGTCATCGTGTTCGGCTGGCAGGCGTTCCACAAGTATCAGAGCAATCAGTCGCAAGGCGCCTCGATTCTCTATCAGCAATTGCTCGAGACCACGCTGACACCTGACGGCAAGCCTGATGCGGCCCGTGTTTCGGACCTGGCCGGCAAGCTCAACAGCGAGTATGGCGGCAGCGCCTACGCGCAGTACGGCAGCCTGTTCGTGGCCAAGGTAGCGGTCGACAGCGGCAAGCTGGACGACGCCGCCACCGAACTCAAGGCCATCGTCGCCAAACCGGCCAACCCGGCGCTGGGCGAAATCGCCCGTCAGCGTCTGGCCCAGGTACTCGGCGCGCAGAACAAGGCCGACGAAGCACTGAAGTTGCTCGAAGGCGATGCCGACAAGGCATTCCTGGCCACTCGCGAAGAACTCAAGGGCGACCTGCTGGTGCAGTTGGGTCGTACCGACGAGGCGAGCGCGGCGTATCAAAAAGCCAAGGCGGCACTGTCGGATGAAGCGGCGGTCGGTGGCCTGCAAATCAAGCTGGACGACCTGGCCAAAGGGGATGCGTGACGTGATTCGTTGGAAACATGCAGCATTGCTGGCCTTGGCCATTTTGGCCGCGGGTTGCAGCAGCAACAGCAAAAAAGAACTGCCTCCGGCCGAACTGGTCGACTTCAAGGAAGAAGTGGTTCTGCAAAAGCAGTGGAGTCGTTCGATCGGTGACGGTCAGGGCGAAACCTACAACATGCTGGTTCCGGCCATCGATGGCGATACCATCTATGCCGCCGACGTCACTGGCGTGTTGATGGCGATGGATCGCCACACGGGCGACGTCAAATGGAAGAAAGACCTCGAGCTGCCTGTTTCCGGCGCCGTCGGCGTTGCTTACGGTCTGGTCACGATCGGTACGATCAAGGGTGAAATCGTTGCCCTGGACGCGATCAACGGTGAAGAAAAGTGGCGCGCTCGCGTGTCCAGCGAAGTGCTGGCACCGCCAGCCAACAACGGTGACGTTGTGGTGGTCCAGACCCAGGACGATCGTCTGATCGGCCTGGACGCCTCCACCGGTAATCGTCGCTGGATCTATGACAGCACGCCTGCAGTTCTGACCCTGCGGGGCACCAGTGCGCCGATCGTGACCAACCGCCTCGCGGTGGCTGGCCTGTCGACCGGTAAAGTGGTTGCCGTGGACATCACCAACGGCGTACCGGTGTGGGAACAGCGCGTAGCGATCCCGCAAGGTCGTTCGGAGCTGGAGCGCGTGGTCGATATCGACGGTGGCTTGCTGCTGTCGGGCGAGACGCTGTATGTCGCCAGCTATCAGGGGCGCGTTGCCGCTCTGGACCTGCAAAGCGGCCGTCAGCTCTGGCAGCGTGATGCTTCCAGCTACGCCGGTGTCGCCCAGGGCTTTGGCACCGTTTATGTAAGCCTGTCTTCGGGTACCGTTGAAGGCGTCGACGAGCGTTCCACCACAGCCTTGTGGAGCAACGATTCGCTGGCCCGTCGTCAACTGTCGGCCCCGGAAGTGTTCTCCAGCTACGTTGCAGTCGGTGACCTGGAAGGTTACCTGCACCTGCTGAGTCAGGTGGACGGTCGATTCGTCGGCCGCGAGCGCATCGACAGCGACGGCCTGCGTGCCCGTCCGCTGGTGGTGGGTGACACGATTTATGTGTATGGCAACAGCGGCAAACTGGAAGCCCTGACCATAAAGTAACGACTATGCTTGGGTTTTAACCCCCAAGCGGCTTCACCGTTTGTAGGACTGTAGGAGCGAGCTTGCTCGCGATGGACGTTAACGATGACGTTGGCGGCCTGAATAAACGCGGTGTCTTGGCGTTTTTCGCGAGCAGGCTCGCTCCTACAAATGACAACGTGATTGCCCCGAGCACCAGCCGCTGCCTCGCAGCGGCTTTTGTATTTTCTGAAATAACGAAGTGGAGAGCCGCATGGTTCCCGTAATCGCCCTGGTGGGCCGACCGAACGTCGGCAAGTCCACCTTGTT
>Ga0209050_1003943_pt1 | contig 10492 bp, 8 predicted proteins | sample Araplavi_mTSA_r2_FD_184276 | JGI IMG/M metagenome (GOLD analysis project Ga0209050, IMG submission 184276) | Arabidopsis root microbial communities from North Carolina, USA - plate scrape MF_Cvi_mTSA_r2 (SPAdes) (version 2) | ecosystem: Host-associated > Plants > Roots > Endosphere | place: USA...
CGAGTGGCGACCAGCCCTCCTGCGTCATCGGTGCCGTTTCGAGGATTGCGTAGACGAGGGCCGCCCAGACGGCGCATTCGACCAGAGCGATGAAACGTGCCGGCCTCTTCTCCGATACCAACTCCTTCGTGGCGATGACGGTGCAGATCGATCCACGATTCATGGCGAAGCCGAGAACAAATCCGAGCGCCCCGATCAAGGCCATACCTACCCAGATCTCCAAGCTCGTGGCGACAGGGCCCGTGCCTGATATGTTAAGGAGAAATTCACTCATTCGGCAAACGGACTCGCGTCCTGCTCCAGTTTCGGACACATCCAGAGATTCATATTGATCGCCGTCGCTGACATTTCAGCGACCCCAGCAGTGAGGTTCTCCCGCTCCGGCGGGCGCGCAATTGTGCCTCAAATCTTTTTGGGCGGACAGCACTTCGGTGGTTTCGATGCGAACGATCGCTTCGGAAGAGCGGGCGATCCCCCCGGGCGACTTCAAGCCAGACCATTGCCGTTTAGCCAGGTGCCTCCGCCCCGACCTTGGCGTCGCCCGGGCGGGCTGTGCTCTTCCTGTCTTTGGGAAAAGGTGTGCTCAAAATAGCGTTTAGACGCGGGCGAGGCGACGCACGAGACCGCGCCGGCCACGCTCCATGACCACCCCATGGTTCCAACGGAAGATGGGCTTCAGGATGAATGAGAGCGTGATCATCCAGGGCTTGGTGACCTGGACGATCCAGTCGTAGCGCACCCGGCAGCGGGGGCCTTCGCGCTCAAGCGTCCATCGGCCGATGCCGTCAAGCTCCCCTGAGGCCCTGCCTTCGATGAGCGACAGCGGCTCGACCCGCACCGTCTCCACGTTGAAGATCAGTTCATAGGGCAGGGCCGTCACCCATTCCAGCCGGCGAACCGCGCCCACGCCGTGTTCGTCTCCCTCGCGCAGCAGGGAAACCCGCTTGACCGATGGCCACCATTCCGGCCAGGCCTCCGGGGTGCTCAGCTCCCGCCACACGTCTTCGACCGGAGCATCGATGGTCCATTGGGTGATGAGATGAAACTCGGTGAGAGACATCGCCGGTCCTCTTCATAGCCAGAGGACGCAGCACGCCGGCGGCGATGCCTGAGCAAAGCGCAGGGCCCGCCAGCGTACGCGATCCGGCCAAGCACTCAATAAGTCTCGATAGAAGAGACACTGCTCGGCTCGCTTGTGCAAGCTCTGCTTGATCGGCGAAAGGGGGATTTTGCGGCCCGCTGCAAATAGGTGTCTCGCAGGTCGGGTACGTTTGAGTTGATGGTAGTTGCGCACCTTGCCGAGCGGGCACATGCGGGCCGTCGTAGCCCGCATGGTCAATTTTTGGAGCGCTAGGCCGCGCGTGCCGCAGCCACGAGCGGCTCAAGGTCATCGACGACCTTGTCGCCGTTGTAGACGGTCTCGTCGAGAATGCCCTCGCGCTTGGAGACGATCGTCGGCACCAGTGCCTGGCCGGCGACGTTGACCGCCGTGCGGCCCATGTCGAGGATCGGGTCGATGGCGAGTAGCAGGCCGACGCCTTCGAGCGGCAGACCGAGCGTCGAGAGCGTCAGCGTCAGCATGACGGTCGCGCCGGTGAGGCCGGCGGTGGCGGCGGAGCCGAGTACAGAGACGAAGACGATCAGCACATATTCCTGGATGCCGAGTGGCAGCCCGAAGAACTGCGCGATGAAGATCGCCGAGATGGCCGGGTAGATCGCGGCGCAGCCGTCCATTTTGGTGGTCGCGCCGAGCGGTACGGCGAAGGCGGCGTATTCGCGGGGAACGCCGAGGCTCTTTTCGGTCACCGTTTCGGTGACGGGCAGGGTGCCTACGGAAGAACGGGAGACGAAGGCGAGCTGGATCGCCGGCCAGGCGCCGGCAAAGAAGCGCGACGGCTTCAGGCCGTGGCCGATGAGCAGCGCCGGGTAGACGACGAAGAGCACGATCGCAAGGCCGATATAGACAGCCGCGGCATACCAGCCGAGTTGCGCCAGCGTTCCCCAGCCATATTGGGCGACGGCGCGGCCGAGCAGGCCGATCGTGCCGATCGGAGTCAGGCGGATGACCCACCAGAGGATCTTGCGGACGATGGCGAGCAGCGACTGGTTGAAGGCGAGGAACGGCTTGGCGGCATCACCGACCTTCAGCGCAGCGGCACCGACGGCGATCGAAACGACGAGGATCTGCAAGACGTTGAAATTGAGCGAGGTGGTAGCACCCGTGTCGGTGACCTTGGTGCTGGCTTCGAGGCCGAGCACGTTGGCGGGCACCAGGCCCTTCAGGAAATCAAGCCACGAGCCGGAGTAGGAGGGCGCCTTGGCGGCTTCCTGCGAAACGGCAGAGCCGACGCCCGGCTGAAGGATCAGTCCGAGGGCGATGCCGATGACGACGGCAATCAGCGATGTGATCGCGAACCAGAGCAGCGTCTGCCAGACGAGTTTCGCGGCATTCTGCAGCGTCGCCAGATTGGCGATCGAGGCGACGATGGCGGTGAAGACGAGCGGCGGCACGAGGGCGCGCAAAAGCTGGACGAAGATCGAACCGATCGTCTGCAGGGTTACCGTCAGCCAGTTGGCGTTGCCGCTGGCATCGACGCCCATGTTGCGGGCGACGAGGCCGAGCAGCAGGCCGATCACCATGGCCGCGAGGACTTGAAAGCCGAAGGAGGCGTAAATCGGTTTCGGGGGAGATTTGATGGTTGCTTGGGACACGTCTTCTACTCTCATTGGATGGCGGTGGCCGCATTTTTGGCAAAGGCCGCCGCAAGTGCCCAAAAAATAGTCGAGTGCCCGATTCAGGATAAGAAACCCTTTGGCTCGAAAACCACTCAGAGTAGAATAATTTCCCCGGTGCGATTGGCTGATTGTCCAGGCACCGCCCGGGTCTCGCGGAGCGACGGTATTTCGGCCGAAGCGGTATGCGCTGCGGCGATATCGCGCGTTCCAGGCTGTGGCCACAGCCGTGGAGAGTCCTCAGGATTGCTCGGCTCACCGCGCTCGCCTCGCAACAAGTCACGGCGCAACCAGCCTTTCTCTCCCAAGCTCTCAGTCCCCCGGTACACGGCGATTGATCTCGCTTTCTGCGCCTGCGTCGAAAATCTTTTCACTTGCCTCGGGCGCACGGGAAATACTCTTTCTCTATAAACATTATGGATAATGTAGCCTGTCTTTCTGGCAGCCAAGGTCGTGGGTCTGGTCGCAGACAGCCCTTCATCCGTGACTTGACGCCCAAGAATTTGCAGCGAGAAGAGGAGAGGATTGAGATGACACGCAGGATCAGGCTTGGAGCATTTCTTCCCGGTGGCGGACAGCATATCGCCGCCTGGCGCCACCCCGACCAGCCGGCCGACGGGGCGACCAGTTTCGAATTTCACAAGCAACTGGCGCTGACGGCGGAACGCGGTCTGTTCGACGCCTATTTCCTGGCAGATGGGCTGGCGATCGGCTTCGGCGGGGCGCGCGAGGGCGGAAACGCCCGGGTGGCGGGCTTCGAGCCGGTGACCCTGTTTTCGGCGCTGGCGCCGCTCACCACCCATCTCGGCTTCATCGCGACCTCGTCGACGACCTATGAAGAGCCCTACACCACGGCACGCAAATTCGCTTCGCTCGATCTCATTTCCGGCGGCCGCGCCGGATGGAATGTGGTGACGACAACGGGCGATGCGACGGCGCAGAACTTCAACCGCGAGACGCAGCTTCCGCATGCCGAACGCTATCGGCGCGCGGCCGAGCATGTCGACGTGGTCACGAAGCTCTGGGACAGCTTCGAGGACGATGCGTTCATTCGCGACAAGCAAACGGGCATCTTCTACGACCCGGCGAAGCTGCACGATACCGACCATCGCGGCGAACATTTCAAGGTGCGCGGCCCGCTCAACATCTCGCGCTCTCCGCAAGGGCATCCTGTCATCGTCCAGGCGGGCCAGTCCGACGACGGTCGCGGGCTGGCGGCCGCGACGGCTGAGGTGATCTTCACTGCGCACCAGCACATTGAGACGGCGCAGGAATTTTATCGCGACATCAAGGCACGTGCGCGCGGTCTCGGCCGCAACCCGGACCACATTCTGGTCATGCCCGGGGTCTCCCCCTTCGTCGGCAGAACGGAGGCCGAAGCGCGCGAAAAGTACGATCGCCTGACCTCGCTCATCGTCGAGGAGGATGGCATCGGCCTGCTCAATGGCCTGACCGGCGGCACGCTCGATCTCCATGGCTACGATCTCGATGGGCCGCTGCCGCCGGCACCGCCAACCGAGGGCATGAAGAGCCGGCAGGCGCTGATCCGCCAGATCGCCGACGAAAACAACTTCAGCATTCGCCAGCTCTATCAATGGATTGCGTCAGCGCGCGGCCACTACACGATCGTCGGAACGGCAGAACAGATCGCCGACACCCTGCAGGAGTGGTTCGAAAACGAAGCGGCCGATGGCTTCAACATCCTGCCGCCCTGGTTTCCGACGGCGCTTGACGACTTTGTCGAGCTGGTGGTCCCGGAACTGCAGCGTCGCGGCCTTTTCCGCACGGCCTATGAGGGTCGGACGCTCCGGGAAAATCTCGGTCTGCCCATTCCCGTCAACCGCTGGGCCGACGTGCGATCGGCCGTTCAGGCAGCAGAGTGAGGTGCGATCATGTCCTACGAACACGTCAACACGTCGCTTGCAGCGAGCTTTGGTCTCGGCCGCGCTGACGGTCAGGTCTCTACAGCCGTCCCGGCCATCGTTTCCCGCTGGCGCGCCCTGCTTGGCTCGATCGTCGCACGCTATGGCGTCGTACTCGGGTTTCTCGCCTTCTGGCAACTTTCCAGCACGCTTGGCTGGGTCAATCCAGCGGTCTTTCCGCCTCTCGATGTGATCCTGTCCGCGCTGTGGGGCGGTCTTGCCAGCGGCGCGCTACTGGACGATATCGCCATCAGCCTGCAGCGATCGGGCATCGCCTTTGCGGCCGCTGTCGTAGTCGGCATCCCGCTCGGCCTGTTCATGGGCCAGGTACGGCTTGTCGAACAGGCGCTCGACCCGATCCTGCAGCTCTTTCGCCAGACCTCGGCCCTGGCGCTCTATCCGGTCTTCATCCTGCTGCTCGGCCTCGGCGAGACCTCAAAGGTTTTCGTGATCTTCTGGGCGACGCTGTTTCCGGTCCTGCTTTCGACGATCGGCGGCGTCAAAGAGGTCGACAAGAAGCTGATCGAGATGGCCCGAACCTACGGTGCCGGACCGCTCACCGTGTTCCGCCGCGTGGTGCTGCCTGCCTCGGTGCCGGCGATTTTCGTAGGCCTGCGCCTCTCGGCCACCACGGCGCTTCTGCTGTTGATCGCCGCCGAGATGATCGGCGCCAACAAGGGCATCGGCTTCCAGGTCATGAACGCCCAATACAACTTCCAGATCCCGCTGATGTTCGCGGCGATCCTGTTGCTCGCCCTGCTCGGGCTCGCCGCCAACGCGCTGCTCGTTCTGCTCCAGCGCAACCTCTGCCGCTGGTCGCAACCCAACGCCTGATCGTTTCTTTGCCAGATTTCTCCTTCGAAAGGATATCGATATGACCTTCCATGCCCGCAACCTTCTTCTGTCTGCTGCAATCACCCTCGGCCTTGTCGCACCGGCGGCCGCGGCCGATGACGTGAAGCTGCGCTATCTCGCGAGCCAGGGTGGCCTGTCGGCGCACGAGCTTGCCCAGGAACTCGGATACTTCGAGGGCACCGGCATCACGATCGAGAGCGTCGGCTACGCCACGGGCGGCCCGGCCTCGCTGATCGCGCTGGCCTCGGGCGACGTCGAGATCGGCGGTGCCGCGACGTCCGCCGTCCTGAATTCGATCATCAGCGGCAACGACTTCGTCGCCGCCTATCCCTCGAACGGCATCAATGACGAGGTGCAGTCGATCTTCTACGTGCTCGAAGACAGCCCCATCAAGAGCATCAAGGACATCGCCGGCAAGAGCATTGCCGTCAACACGCTGGGCGCCCATCTCGACTATACGATCCGCGAAGCCCTGCATTCGGTCGGGTTGCCGACAGACGCCGCCAACCAGGTTGTCGTCCCCGGTCCGCAGCTGGAGCAGGTTCTGCGCTCCGGCCAGGTGGATATTTCCGCTTTCGGCTACTGGCAGACGACCTTCGAAGGGGCAGCCCGCAAGAAGGGTGGCCTGCGTGCGATCTTCGACGACACCGATGTGCTCGGCGAGATTGCCGGAGGCTTCGTCGTGCTGCGCCGGGATTTCATCAAGGAACATCCGGAAGCCGCCAAGACCTTCGTCCTGCAGTCGGCCCGTGCGCTGGACTACGCGCGTGAGCATCCCGAGGAAACCAAGGAAATCCTCGCAAAGGCATTGCAGGCGCGTGGCGAAAATCCTGACATCGCCCAGTATTTCCGTGGCTACGGCGTGCGTGCGGGCGGCCTGCCCGTCGAGCGTGACCTTCAGTTCTGGATCGACGTTCTGGTGCGTGAAGGCAAGCTCAAGGAAGGCCAGCTGACGCCAAAGGACGTGCTCTTCGCCGTCGACGGCGCATCGGCCAGCAACTGAGGACCGGCCATGAGCGTTGCCCAGAACCTTCGTCGTGGAGAGGTGGCGATCCGCCATCTCTCCAAGTCCTACCGCCTGAACGGCGCGCCATTGCCCGTCCTCAGGGATATCAACCTCAACATCCGCTCAGGTGAGACGCTCGCGATCGTCGGCGCCAGCGGTTCCGGCAAGACGACCTTGCTGCGGGTTCTGGCAGGGCTCGAGGATCCGGATGCCGGAGAGGTGCTGATCGACGGCAAGCTGACGAAAGGCGTCGGCACCGACCGCGCGGTGATCTTCCAGGAGCCGAGGTTGCTGCCTTGGCTGACGGTGCTCGACAATGTCGGCTTCGGGCTGGAGACGCAGGGGCTCTCGCGCGGCGAGGCGAGGCACCGGGCACGACGCTATGTCCAGCTCGTCGGCCTGCAGCAGTTTGAAAGCGCCTATCCCCGGCAACTCTCCGGCGGCATGGCGCAGCGCGTCGGCATTGCTCGTGCGCTGGCGGTCCAGCCCGAAATCCTGCTGCTCGACGAGCCGCTCGGCGCGCTCGACGCCATGACAAAGATCAGCATGCAGCAGGAACTGGCACGGATCTGGCGGGATGAGGATGTGACGACCGTTCTCGTCACCCATGATCTCGAGGAGGCGATCTACCTCGCCGACCGTATCCTGATCCTGCCACGCGAGAAGGGTGGCGAACCAAGGCTGATCGAGATCGATCTGCCGCGACCCCGCGATCGCAGCGCGCCCGAATTTGTCCGCCACCGCGAAGAACTGCTCAATCTCTTCGGTCTGCATTGAGGCTGCGGCGGAACGGTTGCAGCGATCAGGCGTTTATCTCTCGGGCAGCATCCGACAGGAGGCGCAGCCTGCTGGGCCTCCTGCGCGGGGCCGGATGCGAAGCCGAGACAGGAGCAACGCTATGAGAGTTTCCAAGAGGATGTCATTCGCCGCAATCGTCTTTGCCTTGAGTGGGGCAGCTGGTCCGGTGCTGGCCAACGGCTTTTATACTGGTATCGATCCGCACAATCCGCCAGGCACCCAGAATAGGTTGATGTCGACGGGTCCGTATTATCTCGAGCCCGCACCTGGGCCTGTCTATGTGGAGCCGGCGCCAGGGGCGGTCTATGTCGATCCGATGCCAACAGGCAGTATCTATATGGATCCAGCGCCAGGCTACGTCTATCGCCCGCCGGCACGCACATTGGGCGACGCCCGCCAGCGCTACACGGGTGAGTATCAGAGCGGCGGCGAGGGCGACTACTATCTCGGTGTCGCGCATCCGCCACAGGTTCCTTAAGCCCGCTGCCGCGGATCCAACCGACAATGCTTAGAGGCGACGCGTGGTATAGCGATCTCACGCGTCTGTCGGTTGGCGCGTCTCCCGAATGGGGCCGCCTATTCGGGCAGGTCCAGCAGGCGGTAGCCTTCCACGAAGTGCTGCCGCATCGTCTCGTCCCGGAACGGTTGCGATGCGGCCCATTGGCCGATCGTGAAGTTCGGATTGTTCATCAAAAACAATTGCGCTTCGGTCCGTGCCTCGTCCAGGCGACCGAGCCGCGCCAGACTGGCAGCAAGCAGGCGGCGCGATGTCGCCCGGTAGGTTTCCGGGTGGCGCAAGGTCTGGACCGCGGCCTCGTAGTCGCGAATGGCGTATTGCGCTTGCCCAAGCATCCAGTAGTACCAGCCCGGCGGATGCGGGTTGAGTCGGAGCGCTTTGTGAACGTGTTCGATCGCTTGTGCCGGTCGACCACAAAGGACGATAAGGTCGGAGCGCATCGCCCAGGCGTCGGCATGGTTCGGATCAAGCGTCAGCGCCAGGTCGAATTCGGCGTCGGATTCCTCCCAGCGGCACTCGTGACCGAGAATGATGCCCAGGACCCAGCGGTTCCCGGCGTCGTTGGGGTCGAGCGCTACCGCATTCTGCGCCTCGCTGACGGCGCGTTGCCGATAGGGAACGATCGGCTGGTCCCAGAATTCCCAGCTCAGCCAGAGGTTCAGTGCCAGGAGCCGGTGCGCCTCAGCATAGTCCTGATCGAATGCGAGCGCCCGCTCGAGAAGAAAGATCGCCTCTCTGGCTGCCCCTGCGGTCTGCAGACCGAGCGTGCGCGCCCGGACGCAATAGTCATAGGCTTTCAGGTTCGATGGGCGGTTCCGGGCCGGTGCGTCAGTTAGGCGCCCGACCAGGGCCTCGACGATCCTGCTCGTCACTTCGTCCTGAACGGCGAACATATCCTCCAGGCTGCGATCAAACCTCTCCGCCCACAGGTGATCGCCCTGCAAGGCGTCGATCAGTTGGGCGTTGATGCGAACACGCCCGGCCGCCCGTCGGGCACTGCCTTCCAGCACGTAGCGAACGCCGAGTTCGCGCGCGATGCGGCGCACATCCTCATGCCGGCCCTTGTAGGCGAAAACCGAATTGCTGGCGATGACGAACAGCCCGCCGGCCCTGGAGAGGTCGGTGATCAGGTCTTCGGTCAAGCCGTCGACGAAGACCTCCTGCTCCGGCTCGTTGCTCATATTGGTGAAGGGAAGGACGGCGATGGAGGGCTTGATGGGCAACGGCAAGGAGGCCCTGGCGCCGCTGCCTTGGCTCAAGGTCGCCGTGCTGATGCGATAAAGAGAAACCGGCTCGACTATGTTCTTGATCGCGTGGGGGCCAAGCGCGTCGAAATCGCAAAAGAGGCGCCGCCGCACCTGGTCGTAAATGTTGCCGGAGACGTAGATTTCGCCGGGACCAGCCATGGTCTGAAGCCGCGCGGCGACAATGACGCCGTCGCCGTAGAGATCGCCGCTTTCGACGACGACATCGCCGAGATTGATGCCGACGCGCAGAAGAATTCGGCGGTCGTCGGCAAGGCCCTGATTGGCTGTTGCCATGCCCTTCTGAATGTCGATCGCACAGCTGACTGCATTCACGGCACTGGCAAACTCCACCAGCACACCATCGCCCATCGTCTTGACGATGCGGCCGTTGTGCTCGCGGACAAGGGGATCGAGAATCTGCTTACGGCGTTCTTTCAACGCCGCAAGTGTACCGCCTTCGTCCAGTTCGACGAGGCGGCTGTAACCGACGACATCGGCAGCCACGATAGCGGCGAGACGCCGTTGAGCGCGTTCTTCAGCCATATCGCGCCCTTCCGCAGAATGGGGTGCACGGAATTGTAGGACGTCCGCCGGAAATGTCTATGAGGGAATGCTTATGGGCTCGATCGTCGGCAATCGGAGCTCCAATCGCGACAATCCTGCCTGCTTCCGCCGAGGCGGGCTGCCGGCCCTAGCGCCAGCCGAGAGCGGGTGCGACGTGCTTCAGGATCGCCTCGATCACATGGGCGTTGTAGTCGACGCCGAGCTGGTTCGGAACGGTCAACAGCAGCGTGTCGGCTTCCGCTATCGCTTCGTCCTTGGCCAATTGCTCTATGAGAACATGCGGTTCGGCGGCGTAGCTGCGCCCGAAGATCGCCCGCGTCTTGTCGTCGATGAAACCGATCTTGTCCTCGTGCTGGTTTCCGCCGCCGAAGTAGACGCGGTCGCGATCATCCACTAGCGCGAAGATGCTGCGGCTGACCGAAACGCGCGGCTCGCGCGTGTGACCAGCCGCCTTCCACGCTTCCCGGTAGGCGCGAATCTGGTCCGCCTGCTGGACATGGAACGGCAGGCCGGTCTCATCGTCCTTCAGCGTCGAGCTCTGCAGGTTCATGCCGAGTTTCGCAGCCCAGACAGCGGTGGCGTTTGAGCTGGCGCCCCACCAGATGCGCTCCCTAAGCCCTGCGGAGTGTGGTTCGACGCGCAGCAGGCCGGGAGGATTGGGGAACATCGGCCGCGGGTTGGGCGCAGCGAAACCTTCGCCGCGCAGGACGTCGAGCAGAACCTCTGCATGCCGTCTTGCCATGTCGCTTTCTGTTTCGCCTTCGGCCGGCTGGTAGCCGAAGTGGCGCCAGCCGTCGATTATCTGTTCCGGCGAGCCGCGGCTGATGCCAAGCTGCAGGCGTCCGCCGGC
>Ga0209050_1003944_pt1 | contig 10487 bp, 13 predicted proteins | sample Araplavi_mTSA_r2_FD_184276 | JGI IMG/M metagenome (GOLD analysis project Ga0209050, IMG submission 184276) | Arabidopsis root microbial communities from North Carolina, USA - plate scrape MF_Cvi_mTSA_r2 (SPAdes) (version 2) | ecosystem: Host-associated > Plants > Roots > Endosphere | place: USA...
GCCGACCTCGTCGGGCGCGATCCCGCCAAGCTGACGCTCGCGGGAAACTGGCTGGGGCGCGATTTCACGCTGCCGCTGCCGGGCGGCGAGGGGCGAGCGAAACTGACCGACGCGAACAATTGCTTCAATCTCAACAGCCTCGTCGCCGAGACCGTGCCGGGGAGGTACAGCCAGCGGTCGGGTTCGATGCGCCAGTTCGGCGAATTGATGACCCTGCTCGGGATCGATCCGGGGCAGGCGCAAGCCATAGCGGGCGCGGCGGCCGATTGGATCGACAGCGACAGCAACGAAGGCCCGCTCGGCGCCGAGGACAATGCCTATCGCGGGATGCAGGGCGCCTATCTACCCGCGAACCGCAAAATGGCCGATGTCAGCGAACTGCGCGCGGTGCGCGGCGTGACGCCGAAAATCTATGCGCGGCTGAAACCCTGGATCTGCGTGCTGCCGGTGACCGATCCGGTGAAGCTCAACGTCAATACGCTGGCACCCGAGCAGGCGCCGCTGGTGGCGATGTTGCTGCCCGGTGAAATCGGCATCGCCAAAGCGCGGGCGGCGCTGGCGGCGCGCCCCGCTGGCGGCTATGGCAGCAGCGTGCGATTCTGGGAGGCGGGGCCGTTCGAAGGACGGAAGCCGCCGACCGATGTTGCCGAACAGGCGGGCGTGAACAGCCGTTGGCTCACGCTGACGACGAATGTGACGATGGGGGACGGTTTCTTGACCGCAGTTTCGCTGATCGATGCCAATGGCGGGGCGCCGTCTGCCGGCATGACGCCGCCGACGATCGTGCGCCGCGATTGGGGCGAGAGCGACTGATATGACGCGCACGCTGGTTCTTTGGCTGCCTCCGGTGGCTTCGCTTGGCGAAGGCGACGCGCCCCGGCCCGCGTGGCTGCGGATCGACGACGGCATTGTCGTCGATTCAGGACAGGATGACGGCTGGGTCGATGCGTGGGAAAAACCGCGCGACGATAGCCCCGACGACCGGCTGATCGCCTTGGCGCCCGTCGCCGACGTCCCGCTGCGCTGGCTAAATTATCCCGACGCCGCGCCCGCGCAGGCGGCCGCCGCGGCGCGCATCGACGCGCTGAAGAACAGTCTGGGCGATGCCGCGGCGCTGCATGTTGTCGCCGGCCAGCCCGCGGGCGAGGGGCAGGCGGTCCCGGTCGCGGTGACGACCCACGCCGCGATGACCGCGTGGACCGACTGGCTGAAGGCACGCGATCTGACCCCGGCCGCGATTATCCCGTCTGCAGCAGCGGTGCCGCCGCCCGAGCCCGACACGCTCTGGACCGCCGACGTCGGTGGCGAACAGATCGTCCGCACGGCCGACCGGGCCTATGTGTCAGATCCCGAGCTCGATCCGCTGATCGCGGGCGGCCACGCCGTGCTGCCGCTCGATGCCGACCGGATGCGTGAGTCGCTGCTGCTGACGCTCGCCGCGCCGCCGCTTGACCTGCTCAGCGGTGGATGGAAGCCCAAGCGCAGCTGGTCGGTCGACCCGGCGATGGTGCGGCTGGCGAAGCGCCTTGCCATAGCATTGGTAGCGATCAGCCTGTTGATCCCGATCATCTATGCGGTGCGCCTGTCGTCGGACACCGGCCGCGCCGACGATGCGGTCGTCGCGATGGCAAAGACGGCCGGGGTGACCGCGGCTGATGCCACGGCAGCCGAAGCCGAACTCGACCGCCGCTTGGCCGCTGCCGGCGGCGGGCCGCTCGCCTTTTCGGTTCCGGCGTCGGCGCTTTATGACGCGATGGGCGACGCGCCCGGCGTCTCGCTCAAGACGTTGTCGCACCGCACCGACGGCACGCTGACGACAACGCTCGCCGCGCCGCGCGTCGAGGATATTAATCAGGTGCTGCTCGCGCTGCAGGCACGCGGTTACCGCATCACTGCGCAGCCGATGGCGGGCAGCGACGGCCAGCAGATGGCGAATATCACGATCCGGGCGGTGCCATGACCGAGAGACTGCAAAATTGGTGGATCGCCCTGTCGACGCGCGAGCGCTGGCTCGTCGGCGTTGCAGGCGTGCTCGCGCTGGGTGTGGTCCTGTGGGGCCTCGGGCGACCGGCGGTCGCAGCTTTCATCGATCTCGAAAGCCAGCACCGCGCCGCCATCGAACGCGAAGGCCGCGTGTCCTCAAAAGTGCAATTGCTCGCGCAGCGGCCGGCCAAATCGGTCGCCGCGGCGGTCGATGCCGTCGCGATCGATCAATATCTTGCGCAATCGGCGGGCGAGATCGGGCTGACCCTCGATCGCAACGAGGCGCGCGGCGCGGGGCAGGCGACGATCGCGATTGCCACCGCGCGCGCGACGGTGCTCACCGACTGGCTCGCCTCGCTCGAGGGGCAGGGCTTTGTCGTCGATCAGCTGACGATCACCCCCGCCGCCGACGGCACCGTCGGCCTGACCGCCGAGCTTCGGAAGGGCGGTCAATGAGTGTGCGGCAACGTTGGGGGATTGGCGCGCTGCTGCTTGCGCTGATCCTGATCATCGCGACCTTCCCGATGCGGCTCGCGCTGGGCCTTTCGGGCGCGACCGATGCTGGCATCACCGCGCGCGATGTTCGTGGGTCGGTCTGGTCGGGCGAACTCGTCGAGGCGCGGCTCGGGGCCTTGCCGCTTGGCACGGTGCGCGCGAGCCTGTCGCCGCTCGCGCTGCTCGGCGGCGGCGTCGACCTCGCTTTCTCACGCGCGGACGACCGGCTCGGCGCGCTCGCCGGGCGGCTGCATGGCAGCAACCCGCGCGGTATATCGGATGTCAGCGGCACGACGGCGATGTCGGGCGGGCTGGGCATGATCCCCGTCGACACGCTCCGTCTCGAAGGCGCGACCGTGCGGTTCGACGGCGCGGGCAAATGCGCCAGTGCCGCGGGCCGCATCCAGCTCGCGGTTACCGCGCCGATTGCCGGGCTCGACCTGTCGCGCGGGCTTTCGGGGCCGCTGACGTGCGCAAACGGACGCGCGCAGGCCGCACTCGCCAGCCAGTCGGGCATGGAACGGCTGACGCTCTCCTTCGATGGCGGGGGCGCCTATCGCGCGCAGTTCGCGATCAATGTCGACCGCGACCCCGCGATGGCGGGCGCACTTGCTGCGCTAGGCTTCAAGGCCGGGCCCGGCGGATTCGTGCTGGCGACCTCGGGCCGCTTCTGACGTGACCTTTCTCGATGCCTTGCCCTTTGGCATGAGCGTCGCCTTCGCTGCGTTGATCGGGTTGGTTCTCGGCAGCTTCATCGCGACGCTGGTGCTGCGCTGGCCGGCGGGCCGCTCGGTGCTGGGGCAATCGCAATGTGATGGTTGCGGAAGGTCGCTTGGCGCCCTTGATCTCCTGCCGCTAGTTTCGGCGGTCGTATCGCGCGGGCGTTGCCGGACATGTAAAGCTGCGATCGATCCTTTCCACTGGTGCGTCGAACTGGGCTCCGCACTGATCGGGGTTGTCGCCCTCGCACTTTCACCGGGAACCGCGGGTTGGCTCTGGGCTTTGTTCGGCTGGTTGCTTCTGCCGCTCGCGCTGCTCGATGCGCGCCATTTCTGGCTCCCCGACCGCCTCAACCTGCTGCTCGGCATCGTCGGCCTGCTGATAGCCGGTCCGATGCTGGAAACGTCGCTGATCGACCGCTGGGTCGGCGCGGTCGTGTGCGGGCTCACACTCGCCGCCATCGCCGAATTCTATCGCCGCGTACGGCTGAACGATGCAATGGGCGGCGGCGATCCCAAGCTTGTCGCAGCAATCGGCGCGTGGCTCGGTTGGCAGGCGCTGCCGTTGATGCTGCTCTTGGCCAGTCTCGGCGGTATCGTCTGGGCGCTCGTATCCCAACGAAAAGGGGACCAGCCGCTTTCCCAGCGACAGGTCCCCTTCGGATTATTTGCCTGCGCCGCGGCATGGGCCGCGGTGCCGCTGTGGCCGCTTATTGCCCGATGACGACGGTCACCGCGCGGCGGTTCTTGGCATAGGCTTCCTCGGTCGAGCCGAGTTCGGCCGGACGTTCCTTGCCATAGCTGATGACGTTGATCCGCGACGCGTCGATGCCGAGCGAGGCGAGATAGTTTTTCGCGGCGTTCGCGCGGCGTTCGCCGAGTGCGATGTTGTAATCGCGCGTGCCGCGTTCGTCGGCATGGCCTTCGAGCGTGACGCGAACCGCGGGGTTACGCTGTAGCCACTGTGACTGGGTCTGGAGCGTTGCCTGATCCTGCGCATCGACATTATACTGGTCATAGTCGAAGAAGACGCGGTCGCCCATCGCGCCGACGCTGGCGAGGAAATCTTCCTGCGACCCGGGGACCACGCCGGTGCCGGTGCCGGCGCCCGTGTCACCGCCGGTGCCTTCGGGAACGGGGGGAAGCGTCTCGGGAGCCTTTTTCGCACAGGCGCCCACAGCAAGCATGGTGATCGCCGCGATCATCGCGGTGCTTTTCCGTATCGTCATGTTTTCTGTCCTCTTGTTGTTGTGGAGAAATAAGTTCGTGCGGGCGAAAGAGCCCGTTCAGGACGCGATATGGGAACCCCATCGCGTCCTTTTGGTTCCGCTCGCCTCAGGGAAGTACCGGGCCCCAGCTGGGGTCCGATCCGTCCTGCGGGGTGGGCAGGCGGCGCATGTTCACGCCGGTCAGGTCGACCTGCCACAGGCTCGATTTGCCTTCGCGGCCCGGCGTGGTGCGGAAGAACTGGATGACGCGGCCGTTAGGCGACCAGGTCGGAGCCTCGTCCTGCCAGCTGTTCGTCAGCATCCGCGCGCCGCCGCCTGACGGGGTCATGACGCCGATGCGGAACTCGCCGCCGCCCATGCGGGTGAAGGCGATCAGGTCGCCGCGCGGCGACCATTCGGGGGTCGCGGCGCGGCCGCCGCCGAAGCTAATCCGCTGCTGGTTCGACCCGTCGATGTTCATCGTGTAGATTTGCTGACCGCCCGAGCGGTCGCTTTCGAACACGATTTTCTTGCCGTCAGGCGAGAAGCTGCCGCCGACATCGATGCCCGGGGTGGTCGTCAGCCGTACCGGCGTGCCGCCATTCGCCGAGATGCGATAGATGTCGGTGTTGCCGTTCACGGCCATCGAATAGAGGATCTGCGTGCCGTCCGGCGACCAGCGCGGCGCGAAGGTCGCGTTCGAGCTTTCTGTCACCAGCTTCTGCGAGCCCGCCGCGACGTCGTAGATGAAGACGCGGACGCGGTTATTCAGATAGGAAACGTACACGATCTTCTTGTAATCGGGTGAGAAACGCGGGCTGATTGCAAGCGCCTGACCGTTGGTGATGAAGCGGTGGTTGCCGCCGTCGCTGTCCATGATCGCGAGCCGCTTGATACGGTTCCCCTTAGGGCCGCTCTCCGCAATATAGGCGACGCGGCTGTCGAAGAAGGGCGCTTCGCCCGACAGGCGCGAATAGATGGCGTCGGCGCATTTGTGCGCGGCGCGGCGCCAGTCGCCGGGCTGGATTTCGAACCCCTTGCGGACCAATTCGCTGCCGAGTGCAGTGTCATAGAGATAGCAGCCGACGACGAGTCCGCCCGTGCCGCTCGCATCGACGAAGCCGTGGACGACATTCTCGGCGTTGCGCGACTGCCATTCGGCAAAGCGCGGCGCCTGCACCTCGGCGCGGCTGATCGTAGGGATGCCGCTCGGGCCCATCGGGTCGTAGAGGCCGCTGCGCTCAAGGTCGGCCGCGATGACTTCGGCGATCTGGCGGCCGAGGCTGTCGGTGCGGAGGCCCGCCACCGTTTGTGCCGAGGCGGTCGCGAGTGCGGGGATCGCGATGACCGTGCGGTCCTGCGACAGCGTGCCTTCGATCGTCTCGCGGGGCTCGGTCGGGGTGACTGCGGGCGGGGTCGGGGCCGCCGTCGGGGTTTGCGCAAGGACCGGCGCTGCGCTGAGCAGCAGGGCGAGCGAAAGGCTGATCGGACGGAGGAGCATTTCTCTTACCTCTTGATGAAATCGAGCGTGTAATTCTGCCAGAAGCTGTAGTTTTCTTCGGGCAGATCGAAGGGTGCGGCGAGTTCCACCGCGCGTTTGGCGCATTCCTGGTGGCGCTGGACCTGGAATTTGTTGCTGTCGTTTTCGCCGCTGGTCGTGACGCTGGTAAAGCCGGCGAGCGCCCCGGATTCGGTCAGGCGGAATTTCACGACGGTCTTGAGCTGATCGACGTCGACGCCCGAGATCCGGCAGCCGTTCCAACGCGGCGCGACCGCCGATTTGATGCTGACGTCGATCGAGCGGCGGACCTCGGCGGCGGTGGCCGCGGCGGGAGCCCCTTTGCTCGCGGGCGATTTGGGCTGCGACTTCGAAAGCCCCTCGGCGATGCCATCGAGGCGCCCGGTCGGGCGGGTGGGGCGGTTCTTTGCTGGCGGGGCTTTGGGAGCCGCCTTGGGCTGCGCCTTTTGCGCGGCAGGTGGCTGCTTCGCGGGAGCGGGCTTCGGCCGCGTAACCTGTTTGGGCGTCGGGGCGGGCGTTGGCCGCACAACCGGTTCGGGCAGTGGCGGCGCTGGCAATGGCTCGGGTGCCGCGATGTCGACATTGTCCTCTTCGCCCAATCGCGCGGCGGGCGGGGTCTCGCTGATTACCGGCGCGGTCGATTGCACCGCGGTTTCGGCGATCAGGTCGACTTCCATCGGAGGATTGTCGAAACGGCGATCGCCCGCGGTCCACTGGACCGAGAGCAGGCCGATAATGACGACATGCGCTGCCACCGCGATGGCAATGCCGCGTCCTTCATTCCCCCTCACTGCCCGTGTTTCGGCCATCATCTTAACCTAGGGCCGTGTTTCTGAACCGTCGGTGACCGCGGCGGGTGGGCTGTCGGACGCGCCCTCCGAACCCGTCGTTACCAACGAAATACGCGTCAGGCCGGCGCGGTTGAGCTCGCCCATCACGCGCATCACGCGCCCATAGTCGAGCCCCTTGTCGGCGCGTAGCATGATCTGGCGGGGCTTGTCGTCGCCCTCCTTCTCGCGCGCAATCGCGTCGAGCCGCGCGGGGAGCTCGGCTTCGGGCACCACCTCTTCACCGATGTAGAGCGTGTCGTCGGCGTTAATCGAGAGCTGCACCGGTTCCTTGTCCTCGGTCTCGACCGGCTTCGCCCTGCTTTCGGGCAGGTCGATCGGAACGGCCGACGCCAGCAACGGCGCGGTGATCATGAAGATGATCAGCAGCACGAGCATCACGTCGACGAGCGGGGTGACATTGATTTCGGCCATCGGCGCGCGGCGGGTGCCGCGGCCGCGTCGTCCGCCGATGCCGCCGGAGGGACCGCTCATCGCCATCAGGCTTCGACCTCAAGCTCGCGGCTGAAGGTCGCGTGCAGCCCGTCGGCGAAGCGGCCGAGGCGCGATTCGAGGCGGTTCAGGCGCTGCGAAAACGCGTTGTAGGCGATGACCGCAGGAATCGCGGCAAACAGGCCGATTGCGGTCGCGAACAGTGCTTCGGCGATGCCCGGTGCGACAACCGCGAGGCTGCTGTTATTCTCCGCCGCGATCGCGGTGAAGCTGCGCATGATGCCCCACACGGTCCCGAATAGACCGACAAACGGCGCGACCGAGCCGATGGTCGCCAGCGTGCCGATCTTTTCGGCGAGGCGGTCGACTTCACCTGCGACCGCGCTGTTCATCGCAATGCCGAGGCGTTCGCGCGTGCCGTCGCGGTCGACATTCTTGGTCTTGGTCGAACGGCGCCATTCGCTGATCCCCGCGCCGAGCACCTTGGCGCTGGGCAATTCTTCGCTGCCATTCTTGTCGAAGAATTTGTCGATGCTGTCGGCGCGCCAGAAATCGCGCTCGAAGCGTTCAGATGCGCTCATCAGCTTGTTGACGCTGCGCCCATGCGTGAAAATCACCGCCCAGACATAGATCGACGCCGCGAGCAGCCCGATCATGACCGCCTTCACGATGATATCGGCCTGCAGGAACAGCGCGACGGGGGACAAGGTCGCCGCGTCGGCGGCCAGCGAGATATTGTCTAGCAAGGGAAAGTCTCTCCATTCATGATGGCGGTAAATCGGTCGGCCCAACCCGCAGGCTGGCGGCGCGGCCGGCCCTCGGGCGACAGGAAGGCTGCGGTGACTTGCCCGTCCGTCAATGTCTCGCCGCTTAACGTGTCAGTTCCGCGAAGGATGCGCTGCGAAATAATCACGCTCGCGCCGCGCACCGCCTGTACCGTGCTGACGACGAGCAGATCATCGTCGAGCCGCGCGGGGCTGCGATATTTGATCACAAGGTCGGTGACGGCCCAACTGCCTTCGCCGGCCTCCATCGCCGCACGCTGGTCGATGCCGGCGATGCGCAACATATCTGAGCGCGCGCGCTCCATGTAGCGCAGGTAATTGGCGTGATAGACGATGCCCGACAGGTCGGTGTCTTCGAAGTACACGCGCGCCCGGTAATGATGTTCGGCCCCGACGAAGGCGCCGGGGATGAAGGGAGGCGGAACGTTTACCATTATCCCAACCGATAGCGGCGCAACGACTCGTCGCAAACCCCTCTTAAACAGTTCGTCGCAGATCGGGGCCGGTTTGTGGAATGAAAGCCGCGGAAATCCGCCTATTTTCCTTGATCGAAAAGTCCGTCTTGCGATCCCGCGGGCGGGTTGAGCCCGAGATGCTTCCACGCGCTCGCGTTGAGCATGCGTCCGCGTGCGGTGCGCGCGATCAGCCCGACCTGCAGCAAATAGGGCTCGATCACATCCTCAATCGTGTCGCGCGGTTCGAACAATCCCGCCGCCATCGTCTCGACCCCGACCGGCCCGCCGCGATAAATATCGGCGATCATCGTCAGGTATCGCCGGTCCATCGCATCGAGCCCGAGCGCATCGACTTCGAGCCGATTGAGTGCGGCATCGGCCGCCTTGGCATCGACGATCGGGTGGCCCGCAACCGTCGCGAAATCACGCACCCGGCGTAGCAGTCGTCCTGCGATGCGCGGCGTTCCGCGCGAGCGTTTTGCGATCTCGAGCGCGCCGTCGGATGCGATCGGTAACGACAGCAGGCGCGCAGCGCGCGTGATGACCTGCTCCAATTCGCCATGCGTGTAGAAATTGAGCCGCACCGGAATGCCAAAGCGGTCGCGCAGCGGGGTCGTGAGCAGCCCCTGCCGGGTCGTCGCACCGACCAGCGTGAACTTGGGCAAATCGATCCGCACCGACCGCGCCGACGGCCCTTCGCCGATCATGATGTCGAGCGCGCGGTCTTCCATCGCGGGATAGAGGATCTCTTCGACCGCGGGCGACAGGCGGTGGATTTCGTCGATGAACAGCACGTCGCCGTCCTCGAGATTGGTGAGCAACGCGGCGAGGTCGCCCGCCTTCGCGATCACCGGACCGCTCGTCGAACGGAAACCGACACCCAGCTCGCGCGCGACGATCTGCGCCAGCGTCGTTTTGCCGAGCCCCGGCGGGCCATAGAAGAGCACATGGTCGAGCGCATCCGAGCGCGACTTCGCCGCCTCGATAAAGATGCGCAGATTCTCGCGCGCCGCCGCCTGACCGACGAATTCGGCAAGCGTTTTGGGACGCAGCGCCGCGTCGGCGTCCTCGGGGGTGCGGATGGGGGTGGTGAGGCCGCCGGGTTCAGTCATGATAGGCGCCGATACGGATTTCGGCGGAGGCAAGACCTTCAAAGGACGCGTCGAGCGCGGCATAGGGCGCGGCATAAGTCTCTTTGAAGGCCTCAAATGCCGACAGCGATTCCCAGCGATCGATCGTCAAATAGACACCCGGTTGGTCAGCGTCTTTCAGCAGTCTGGTTTCGATAAATCCCTCGGCCTGCTTGAAGAGATCCACCCACCGCCCATCCGATCCATAGCCTGCCTCGAAAGCGTCACGATTTTCGGGCTGGACGGTGAATTGCCAAAGGATCGAATAGCTCATTTCGCCGCCTTTTTCAGCGCGATGCGCACGAGCGCGTCGAGGCTGGCATTCGCCCCAAGCTCTTCGTTCGCGGCAGCCACCGCCGCGCTCGCTTCGCCGGGTTTGAAGCCGAGGCCGGTGAGGGCGGTGACGGCATCGGCGAGCGGGCCGGGGGCGGCCGAGAGGATCGGCCCGCTCCCCGCGATCCCGCCGAGCGCCCCGGCCTTATCCTTCAATTCATGCGTGATCCGCTGCGCCAGTTTCGGCCCAACGCCGTTCGCGCGCGCGATCATCGCGCTGTCGCTACTGGCGAGCGCGCGTTGCAGGTCGCCGATTTCGAGCGCAGAGAGGATCGCGAGCGCGACCTTGGCGCCGACGCCCTGGACGCTGGTGAGCAGGCGGAACCAGTCGCGCTCTTCGGCCTTGGCGAAGCCGAGCAGGCGCAGGAAATCCTCGCCGACCAGCATTTCGGTGTGGATGGTGACGTCGCCGCCGACCGGGCCAAGCGCATCGAGCGTGCGCGCCGATGCCTCGACAAGATAACCGACGCCGCCGACGTCGATTACCGCATGGCCTGCGCCGCTCGAATCCAGCCGCCCTGTCAATTTCGCGATCATTGCCCGTGCCTAACGCGGGGAGAACGAAAAGGGAATCAATTAT
>Ga0209050_1003946_pt1 | contig 10484 bp, 4 predicted proteins | sample Araplavi_mTSA_r2_FD_184276 | JGI IMG/M metagenome (GOLD analysis project Ga0209050, IMG submission 184276) | Arabidopsis root microbial communities from North Carolina, USA - plate scrape MF_Cvi_mTSA_r2 (SPAdes) (version 2) | ecosystem: Host-associated > Plants > Roots > Endosphere | place: USA...
ACATCGGAGGTGATTTGAATCACCGGAGCCCTGCGGGGAGAGCGATATTTAATGGCGTTACTCACCAGATTCATAAGAATACTATCCAAGTATGGTTTGATCGTGTGAATAACAGGCGCCTTGGAAAAGTCCTCGATAATGGACGCGCCGGTTTCGGTGATCTCTTTTTCCAGATTTATTCGTATCGATCTCAGCTCCTCTCTGAGGTCTACCTTTGTAATAATGGTAATATTGTCCTTTCTTAAAACCAGGATGGTCGTCAAATCCTTTACAACGGCATCGAGTTCACGTGTGGCAAAAACCAGCTTGTTTACAATCGAACTTTTTTCCTCAGGCTCGCATTTCACCAAATCCAGAATATTGCCCAACCCTAAAATACGGGCGACCGGGGCCCTTAGATTGTGGGCGGAAATAAACGCGAATTGCTCCAGTTGCTGATTGTACTCCACCAAATCCTTCGTCCGCTCCTTCACCTCTCCTTCCAGCTTTTCATTGCGCGATCTGATTTCGTCGTTTTGATCTTCAATGATTTGCCTTGCGCTTTGAAGTTCTTCGTTTTGCGCGGCTAACTCCTCCCGTTGGTTAAACAGTTCACTATTCTGCGCCCGAATTTCTTCATCTCGAAGAATGAGCTCCTCGTTTTTTTGCAGAAGTTCTTCGGTGCGTTTTGCTACGAGGCTTTCCAATTTCTTATTTTGCTGCTCAATGGCATTCACTCTCCATTTATAATACCCCATCGCTACACCAACGATGAAAAGACCAATGGCGGCACGGAACCAGAGCGTTTTCCACAGGGGCGGAAGAATTTGAATGACCAAAGAAGCTCCCGCTTCGTTCCACAATCCATCGTTGTTGCATGCCTTAATCTTAAAGGTATACGTTCCGGCATCCAGATTCGTGAAGGTTACTGACCGCTGATCGTCAACATAATTCCAATCCTCGTCAAAACCTTCCAATTTATAAGCATACTTATTTCTATTGGTGGCTGTAAAATTTATGGCTACATAATTAAGCGTAAAAAAATTGTATTTCGGCGGGAGCGAAATCTCCTGCGTTTCACCGATTTGCTGCGTCAGGATACCGGCCTTATCGCCCGCTTTAACCGACCGATTAAAAAGTTTTAAATCGGTTATGTAGACGGGCGGAATGTATGGGTTGTTCTTTATGCTGTCCGGGTAAAAAAAATTAATACCCTTTCCCCCGAAAAAAAATTGTCCCTCTTTATTCTTGAAACAGGAGTTGGGTTTAAAATCCTTGGTGAGCAGCCCATCGTTGATGTCGAAATTCCGAAAGGCTTCATTCGCAGGATTAAACCTCGAGATTCCCTGCGTAGAGCTCAACCACAGATTCCCCTTATCATCCTCCAGCATTCCGTTGACGATGTTGTTGGGCAATCCGTGTTCGACCGTGTACCGCTTTATGAATTTTTTATCGATCAGCAAGTGCAAGCCCTTGCTGGTGCCAACCCATATCCTTCCTGCTTTATCTTCCAGAATACAGTTTACAAGACCACCTACTTGAAAGGCATCCGGATTACTTCCTGCATTGAACCGCGTCATTTTTTTCTCTTTTTCCTGATACACCGTCAACTCTTCAATGGTGCCCACCCAGACATTCCCCTTGCTGTCTTCGTACACGGTGCGAATGAAATTATTGAAATCAAATTCACGATCGATATACTTTTCAAAATGCCCTGTTTTTTCGTCTGTTAAAATGTTCAAACCATTGTATGTGCCCACCAACAGGCGCTGGGTTTGACTCTGTTCGTTTATGGCGAAAACATGCGGATTGGAGAGACTTCCGGGATCTTTCTCATTCGGCAAATAATTTATGAAATGATCCTCTTTTTCAACATACCGGTTCAAACCACCTTCCCAGGTGCCAAACCACATCTGGTGCTTGCTGTCCTCAAAAATGGATAACACGGGATTGCTGCCGAGGCTGTTTTTCTGAGCGGTATGTTTGTATTGACGCAGCTGCTTTCCGTCCCTGACCACCAGCCCGTCTTCGGTCCCTATCCAAAATCGTTTTTTAGAGTCCTGCCAGATGGCGTTCACCACATCATTTTCCAAAACAATATCGACTTCGGAAAATTTCTCTTTTAGCTTGTCCACCACGCACAGCCCTCTGGAGTAGGTTCCAATCCAGATCCGTCCTTGCCGGTCTTTATAGATTGCCCAAATAGAATTATCCGCCAATGACGTGGGATCATTTCGATCAAATTTAAAATTGGTAAAATGATTATTTCTTGTATTTAACCGACTCAAGCCTCCATTTTCGGTACCGATCCAAATATAATCGCCGTCCTCGCAAAGGCTCAGCACGGTGTTTACTAAAAGAGTCGGCTTGCCTGCTGAAGATGCCGTGGTGTAGTTTGTGAATTTATTGGTGTTGGGATCAAGTTTACTTAGCCCTTCCCCGGTGCCAACCCAGATATTCCCCCTGGCGTCTTTAATGGCCTTGTGAAAAGTTTTACCAACAATACTATTGGGATTCGTTTTGTCAGGCTGATAACTTTCAAGCGTATTGTTGACCCTATTCCACTTGAAAAATCCGGTGTTGTTTACACCCACCCAAAATTCATTTTCGGAAGCGCGCAAAAAGAAGGACACGGGGTTTGTGGAAGGAAATATGGAAAAGTGCTTCCATTGTTTATTATCGCGATTGAACTGCGCCACAAAAGCTTGCTTCGACTTTACGCCAGCGATCCAAATGTTTTTTTCACGATCTTCTGAAACGTGGGGAACCTCGCAGTCAAAGGAGTAGGCCTTAATTCTCGTGAAATTATCCTGCTTGTTATTGTACATGTGCAAGCCTCCGTTGATGGTGCTCACCCAAAGCACGCCACGGCTGTCTTCATACAGGTTTAGGATGCCGTTCTTAAGCAGGCTGGTGGTGTCGCCGGGAAGGTTGCGATACACTTTAAACTCATATCCATCAAAACGATTTAATCCGTCCTCGGTGCCGATCCAGAGAAAGCCTTTTGAATTCTGGAGGATGCAATTGACCCTGGAATTGGATAGTCCGGAGCTTACTTCCATTCTTGAAAATTTCACCTTCTCAGTTGGCTGAGCGGATGTGACGTTACAAGAAAGAAGAGCAAGCAAGGGCACCAGGTAACAAACGTAGTGAAGCCTCCTCATAGGGACTGTAAGTAAACTGTCCTTAAATATGGTTCAATGTTGAAATGTAGGAAACAGCGCGATCTGCTTGCTTCGGGTTCCAAACCATATAAAGATAGAGACAGTCCGCCCTCAAACCAAATGGCCCAAAAACAAATGGGCCGCCCCGGAATTCGGCAGCGGCCCACGTTTACGGATATCCTTCAGGAAGCAGATCGACCTTCCGCTGCTACCCGCGGCCTATGACTTCACGCAAAGTTCACCGAAACCCGTACAGGAAAGCAACACGCCCCTGTTGCGCGCGGATACCGTGTTGGTCATCGCTTCAATTTCCTAAGTTTATTCTCCGCTTTTTTCTGATGGCTTCTTCGGTGTCGCGGGTGCTGCTGGAATGGCTTTCAGGTCGAGGAAAGGTTCTTGTGCTTTTCCTGAAATTTCCAGATGGCTCACCATGCGCCAGGATACAGAGTCCGGCTTCCAGGTGAACCGCTGGACCATTACGGTGTCGGCGCTCGCAGCAAACTTGTGGGTCAGTGTTAACGCGTTGCCGTCGCGACGGGCATAACAAAACCCTCCGTTGGGATGGTCGCCGCCAAATCCGCTTAGCTCATGAACGACATAGCGCTTGGCGTTATGGTTGTAGCCGACAAAATACACGACTTCGATGGGGATGCCTAACCGGGGAACGATCTCCATGCCCTGCAGCTGAATGCGCAGGTATTGGTGGTTCATCACCCACATTGCTTCAAGATCGCCTTGCTCAAAAAATTTTCCATGGGCGACGGATGAAACACTCCATTTGCCAACAAAGTGTTCCAGGAGGTCGTCGTGGAACAGGCCGTCGTTCGTGTCCTTCGCATTTTGAGCGACGGATACCGTCGCTGTGAGGGAACAGAAAAAAGTCAGCAGCACGGCAACAGAATTCCCGGGGATGCTTTTTTTCGCACTGGCGATCGCAGATTCTAGAGTGATCATAATATTGTGGTTTTATATGCTGACTGAATCACGTCTTCTTGCAACCGCTTACGATCTTCCCGAAGCAGATAACGCCCCACCAGCATGGCCCAGACCGGAAGCGGGGCCACGCCCATGATCGAGCCGACCCAGATCATCTTGTGAATAAACATATTTGCGAAATTCATCGGGGGCTCGGGATACGTCGCCATATCGACGGGCGGTATCCGCAGGATAACCACATCCACCCAAATGGCGTAGGCCGGAAAAAAGGAACCGAAGGTCACCAGGCCCAAACCGATGACCATCCCAAACCAGCAAAGCAGGCGCGGGAACACACCGACCAGGCGTCGATTGGCGATCATCAGCCACACGCCGAGCACCATAACCGGCAGCAGGTAGTGCCCGTCTGAAAAGATCTTGACAATCCCGAGCAACAGGAAAAGCGCTGTACACAAAAGCGCCCCGATGCCGACCTGGAGGGTGGTGCGACTCATGCCGACCGCGTGTTTTTGGGAAAGCTTTTGGATCCCGTAAAAAACGGGGATCATAAACAGAAATTGAAGAATAACCGCCACATCGTGGGCCTTGAACATGATATAAACAAAATCGGACAAGACCCACGCATCACGTGAGAGCACGGCGGCGAGGAGAAATCCATAGGCCATCAAGCCAACAATGCCACTGATCATCGCTGCCCGCCCTGCGAAGCGATACGAAGATGTTGTTGCTTCAAAAGTTTTTACCATCATATGATTAACGTTAAGGGTATTGGAATTTGATCAGAATATCAGGCGTTTCGCCTGTCTTATGGGACCGTCACCGTGCGGGTCAGTACTTTGCGAACGGCGAACGGAAATAAAGGGGATGCTTGCCGTCCGCCATGTCAATTTGAAGGCGGGAACGACCGGAGCGATGGAGAGGGTTTTCATGGCAATAATTCTTTTGGTTGATCCTCAAAAAATGATAACCAAAAGTATAAAGGCCGTCAAAGGCCTACCTAACAGCCATCGCCCTCATGCTGTCAATCCTGTAACATCTTGAAATGACCGCGATCCGGCGCGGCATCAGCGCTGTAAAGAATCTCCCCAGCGCTATCAATCCGGTAACATGGTGCCGTTTGTGGCATTCTAAGACACGCCGGCCTCCCCGGCCATGTAGTCGGAAGGGGTTTTGCCATACTGTTCGGCAAAACACTTGGAAAAGTATGAATGTGAGCTGAAGCCCACCTGGAAGGAAATTTCGGACACCGTGCCGCTGCCCTTTGCCAACAGCTGTGCGGCGCGTTGCAATCGCATGGTTTTGATGAAATCGTTGGGGGCTTGCCCCGTCAGGGCCTGGAGTTTGCGATACAGCTGCATCCGGCTCATGCCCACTTCTTTGCCCATCTGCTCCACGCTAAAATCCGGCTCGCCGAGATAGCGTTCGATCACGGCCATGGCACGGAGGAGAAATCGTTCGTCTGTGGAGGTGATGGCAATGGCCTTTGGTTGCAACACCACCTCGCGGCTATAGCGCGCCTTCAGCTTTCGCCGTCCTTCGATGAGGTTGTTGATCCGGGTGACGAGTTCGCGCGCTTCGAAGGGCTTGGTCAGGTAGTCGTCAGCGCCGGTTTCCAGGCCCTCCACTTTGCTGTCGCGCGATGCTTTCGCCGTCAGCAGGATGATGGGGATGTGACTGGTCTTTTCATCGGTCTTCAGTCCGGCACAAAGCTGGATGCCATCCATCCTGGGCATCATGATGTCGCTGATGATGAGATCGGGAATGTGGTGAAGGGCTTCCTCGTAGCCCGCCTCTCCATCTCTCGCTTCGATGACGCGGTAAGCATTCGCGGAGAGCGTGCTTCGCAGGAAGCCGCGCAGGTCGGCATTGTCCTCCACGATCAAAACCAACGGCGCCTGGAATCCGTCGCTTTCTTCCGTTGCTACCGGGACTGTTTCGACGGGTCCGGCTGCTGTCATTTCGTGGACCGTCGGTTGGACTTCATCTTTGCCCATGTGTTGAGGCGACACGCATTCCAGGAATAAGGAGACGGTGAACCGGCTTCCCCTCCCCTGTTCACTCGTCACCGCGATCGTACCTTGATGAAGTTCAACCATCTCGCGCGCCAACGACAAGCCGATGCCTGTGCCTTCCTGCTCGCGGGTGAGGGAGTGGTCCACCTGGTGAAAGCGATCGAAGATCTGTGCGCGTTGCTCTGCAGGAATCCCGATCCCCGTATCGGTGACCGACAACTCGGCCTTGACAAAAAGTTTCTCAGGAGACCCGTTTTGACCGACGGATTCCAGGCGCATGGAAAAGAAAACCTCGCCGTGATCTGGCGTGAACTTGAAGGCGTTGGAAAGCAAATTATTGAACACCTTCTCCAATTTATCCGCATCAAAACACACCCAAAGACTGTCGACCGGAAAATTCACCTGGAAACTGATCTTGCGGCTCTCCGCCAGCGGTGCAAACGAAGCTGCGACCCGGTGAAGGAATTCGATCAGTTCGGCTGGCTGTGTTTGCAATTTCATTTTTCCGGCTTCGAACTTCGAGAGGTCCAACAATTGGTTGACCAGGTGCAACAAGCGGTGGGCGTTCCGCTGCATCAACTGAAAATCTGGTTTCTCCGGATCATCGGGATGGACTGCGCTCAGTTTCTTTTCCAGCGGGCCGAGGATGAGCGTCAACGGGGTGCGGAGTTCGTGCGAGATGTTGGAAAAGAAACGCGACTTCAGCTGCTCGATCTCCAGCAATTGGTCGACTTTGAGCTGCTTGAGTTGGCGCTGGTTTTTTATCCGCTCGCGTCCCAGCAGATAACGCCATCCGCCAAAGAACAAGCACACCACAGCGACGGCAAAGAGCGTGTAGGCCCAGGGTGTGCGCCACCACGGCGGCGCGATGAAGACGGAAATAACTCTTTCCACGGAAACGCCATCGCTGTTTGTGCCCTTCACCCGGAACGTATAGGCTCCAGGGGGTACGTTGTAATAGTTAGCCGTTCGCTCGGTGCCCATCGGTCGCCAGTCATTGTCATAGTTTTCCAACCGATAGGTATAGTGATGCCGTTCCGGATGGCGATAGTCGATGACGGAAAAATCAAAAGAGAAAGCGTCCTGGTCGTGCGTGAGGCGAAGGGTGTCGACCGTAGCTAAACCCTCCTGCAGCGGGCCGCCGGTCCCAGGAAAAACTGCCTGATTGAGCACGCGCAGGGCCGTGATGGCCATCCGCGGAGGTGCGACGCGTCGCTTTAAAAGCTGTTCAGGCTGAACGGTGTAGTAGCCCTTTTCTCCTCCAAAAAACAACGTGCCTTTTTCATCTTTGTAAACGGAACAGAAATAAAGATCCTCTGCTCCCCGGATGCCATAATTCATCCCAAACCAAACAAGCGAATCCCGTCCGGGGGTGATAGCGGCCACGCCGTTGGAAGAACTTACCCACAGGTGACCCAAGTTGTCTTCCACGAGTCCGATGGCAATCGGCAAACGTTTGCCGGTGTTCACATCGAGAAACGGAACAAATTGTTTGGTGGGCCGATCGAACCGGTAGAGTCCCGCGACATGCGCGGCTACCCAAAGCTCCCCGCGGGAATCTTCCAGCAGCTGAACGATCGGAATTCCGTTCAGGAAATGCGTGAACTTTCCGGTCCGGCGATCCATTCGATTGAGTCCGCCGTCGAGGGTGAGGATCCAAAAGGCGCCCGTCCGGTCTTCCATCGCCCCGATGCAGGAATTGCCACTGATGGACGTCGTATCGTTGTCGTCGTGGCGGAAGTGCGTGAACTCGCCCGACGTATTGTCCATCCGGTCAACACCTCCCTCCGTCATCACCCAAAGTGTTCCGCTGCGGTCCTGATAGGTGCTCACGACATTTTCAGGACTGAGGCTGTTGGCACGGAGAGAATCGTGCCGGTAGTGTGTGAAGCGTCCCGTCGTGAATTGATACCGATAAAGTCCGTTGTCCCACGCACTCATCCACCAATCGCCTTCCCGGTCCTGATTTATTTGCGTGACATGATCTTTCAGCAATGTGGTCTGGAGGGCGGCCTGCCGCATCAGGGTTTGGGCGGCGGGTCGGAGCGGCGGGATGGCCTCCATGCCGGCCACGGTGCCCAGCCAAAGCGTGCCCCCGGTATCCTTGCGAAAAACATGGACCCCTGAGCGTATATCCACATGGTTGATGAAGCCGGCCAGCGATGTCACTTTTATCAACTTCCCCAGGTCGGTGCCTATCCACAGCACGCCCTCACGTGTCCGAAAGGTACTGATGGGAAAATTGTCGGGTAAGCCGCCGGGTTCTCCCGTTTCAAAATGCGTGACGCGTTCAGTGGCGGGATCATAACAGTTAAGTCCGCTTGCATAGGCTCCGATCCAAATGCGACCATCCTGGTCTTCGTCGATGACGCGAACGCCGAGCGATGATCCCCGCCATTGATATTTTATGTTGGGGCGGCTCAGACGTTCAGGATGATGGGGATTGTAGGGATAGCGTGTGAACTTACCCGTTTTGCGATCCAGGGTATGCAGCCCGTCTCCGGCCGTTCCTACCCAGAAGGTGCCGCGGCTGTCTTCAAATATGGACTGCACCCGGCTATCGGTCAGGCTATGGGAATCGGTGGGATCGTTACGGTAGCGTGTGAAATGGCCCGTTTGTGGATCCATCTTGTTCAATCCCCCTTCATGCGGTGTAGTGGAGCCGGCATAGCCTGTTCCGATCCAGAGCGTGCCCTGCCGGTCTTCATAGAGAGTCTGCACCTGATCGTTGCTCAGGCTGGTATTCGCAGCGCTTGATTTATAGTGTGTGAATTTACCTGAGCTTACATCGCGGCGATAGAGTCCCGCATTCGTGCCGATCCATAAATTCCCCCGGTGGTCCTCCAACAGCACATTGATGAAGTTCTCTTCCCAGTTAAAGCTTTTGCGATTGGCCAGCAAATGGTGCGTGACGTTTCCCGTTTCCGGGTCCAGACAATCCAGTCCCATGCCCCACGTGCCTACCCAGATCTTGCCGTCGCGTGCAGGGCATACGGCTACCAGCTCATGGCTTGCAAGCGTGTTGGCGTTGGCCGGATCGTGAAGAAAAGTCTTCCACTCATAGCCATCATAGCGCAGCAGCCCTTTCACGGAGGTCACCCACAAGTATCCTTGCTGGTCTTGATTGATATCAAAGGTATGTCCCAATTCCAACCCGGGAGGCATGTTGACGGACTCGAACACAACGGTCTGCGCAGACAAGGGAAATGTTGCCGCCAGGCTGAACACCAGCGTCCAAAGGAAGCCGGCAAGCACGACGGCGCATATCGGGATTTTAAATTTTAATTCTGGTGACACCATTTGACCGTAGCTTCCTTTAAAGACGATTTATTTGAATGATTATCCGCCGGCCGTTCATCGATCCAGGATCGCGTATCCAACTTCAGAAGACAAGTCGTGTTCACATCCTTCTCTGACGACCACAAAAGGAATGCGGCAACGACGTAGCGACCTACCGGCATGCGAAATCTGAAAGGGCAGCTACGTTGAAGAAGTAGGAATATATGCAATTCCCAGGACATGTGTCTTTGACGGGGGATCTTTTTGAGCGCATCCCTGAATCCCTGTGGCCAGGTCTTTAAAAACGACGCGCTCAGGCGGGAGATGTTCCACTTGTTTCTCCTGTCGTGTTGAAGCACATCGTGTTCGCACACTTTCGGGGTGTCCGATCAAAAAAAAAAGACATCATCATACTTTTTACGACGATGTCTTTTTTCCTGGTTCGAGATCGTGATTACGTTATGCCTTTAGCCCGGCATACCGATTTTCCGATGGCAGATAACCTTTGTCTTTAAGAATGACCGCCAATCGTTCATAGAAGGCGGGGTCGGCGGGCGTAACGCTGGCGAATCCGTCCACCAGCCGGTTGTATAACGAGAACAGCGCGGCGATCAACACCGTGTCGTGGATCTCCAGGTCGGTGGCCCCGGCGGCTTTGGCTTTCCCGATCATGGACGTCGTTACATTTTTGCCGCTCACCTGGACGGCCCGGGCAATGTCGAGCAGGCCTTTCATCTTTTCGCTGACAGGCGCGTGGAGTGGATCTTTTTTTACTTTTTCAGCGGTCTCCTTTTCGCCCAGCAGGATGTCGGCGGCCGCGGTGTGGGCGGCGGTGCAGAATTGACATTCGTTGCCGTATGAAACAACAGTGGCAATCAATTCTCGTTCGCCTTCAGTCAGCGTCGAATCGCCACGCAGCAAGATCTGGGTAAGCTGACGGATAGGCAACGCTGTTTCGGTCCGGTAGTTGAGGATGCCGGTGATGCCCGGTAAGTTCACATCCAAAGGTATATGAGGCATGGAAATCTATTTTTTGGTGTCCGTTCATTTTCCGAGTTTCTTTTCTGCCAACGCCGTGCCCTCGATCCGTGCTTTGATCTTTGCAAAAGCGGTT
>Ga0209050_1003949_pt1 | contig 10478 bp, 7 predicted proteins | sample Araplavi_mTSA_r2_FD_184276 | JGI IMG/M metagenome (GOLD analysis project Ga0209050, IMG submission 184276) | Arabidopsis root microbial communities from North Carolina, USA - plate scrape MF_Cvi_mTSA_r2 (SPAdes) (version 2) | ecosystem: Host-associated > Plants > Roots > Endosphere | place: USA...
GGCGGCGACATCGAGACCGGCCCCGACGTGGCGCCGCGGCCGGACACCCCGGTGGTGCGCGGCGTCGCCCCCGTGACCCTCGCCGACTGGCTCGCCACCGGCGACACCGCGGTGATCGACGTCACCGCCAGTGCCAACCACGTGGCCCGCCACGTCGCCGGTGCCTGGTGGTCGCCCCGCTCGCTGCTGCCCGAGGCACTCGAGGTCATCCCGCGCGCCCGCCGCTACGTGGTCACGTGTGGCACGAGCCTGCTGGCCCGCTTCGCGGCCGACGACCTGAAGTCGCTGACGGATGCGGAGGTGTGGGTGCTCGAAGGGGGCAACACCGCGTGGTTCGCCGCCGGGCTGCCGACCGGGCAGGGAGAAGCGAGGCTCGCGGCCCCGCGCATCGACCGCTACCGCCGCCCGTACGAGGGCACCGACAACGCGCACGAGGCGATGCAGGCCTACCTCGACTGGGAGTTCGGCCTCGTGGCCCAGCTGGGCCGCGACGGCACCCATTTCTTCCGAGTGATCTGATCGGCTGTTCCGATCTGTGATCATCGAGGGTCGTTGCAGTACACGCCCTCCCTTCATGATCCCGAATGATCCCGTTCTCCGGAACGACTGGTTCCCCGTCGCGTGGGCCGATCAACTCGCTCCCGGTGCTTCGGTCCCCGTGCGGCTCCTCGACGAGGAACTGGTGCTCTGGCGCCGCGCCGACGGGTCCGTGCACGTGTGGGACGACCGCTGCCCGCACCGTGGCGCGAAGCTGTCTCTCGGCCGTGTCGTCGACGACACGCTGACCTGCCCGTACCACGGCTGGCGCTTCGACGGCGAGGGCCGCTGCGTGCTCAAGCCGGCGCAGCCGTCCACGCCGTGCCCGCCGCAGCCCATGGTGCAGATGTTCCGCGCGCAGGAGCGCTACGGCATTGTCTGGGTGTGCCTCGGCAAGCCGGCGCACGACGTGGTGCCGTACCCCGAATTCGCCGACACGCGGCTGCGCCACATCCAGGCCGGGCCGTACACGGTGAACGCGTGCGCGCCGCGGGTGGTCGAGAACTTCATCGACATGGCGCACTTCTCGTTCGTGCACGAGGGCATCCTCGGCGCGGCCGGTGACACCGAGGTGCCGCCGTACGACGTGGAGGCCTTCGTCGACGATTCCGGCGAGGCGGGCGTGCGCGCGGTGGGCATGCGCGTCAGCCAGCCGCGGGCCAACCTGCAGGCCGAGGGCGCGTCGGACGTGGTCTACGGCTACCGCATCTCGCGGCCGCTGTCGGCCATCCTCACCAAGCAGGTGGTGGGCACCGAGGTGGCCGAGGCCATCACGCTGTTCATCCAGCCGATGACCGAGGCCGAGTGCCAGGTGTGGATGATCTTCTCGGGCATCCGTTCCCCGGAGCCCGACGAGGCCGTGCGCGACTTCCAGGACACGGTGTTCGCGCAGGACCGGCCCATCCTCGAATCACAACGGCCGAAGCGGCTGCCGCTGGTACCCGGGGCCGAGCAGGCGCAGCGGGCGGACCTGCTGGCGGCGCATTACCGGAAGTTCCTGCGGGAGCGGGGGCTGGTGTACGGGGTGATTCCCGCGGACGGCTGACCGCGGTCCGGGCACCCCCGTTTCCGCAGGCGACGCCGCCGCATGCACGCGGCATACTCCGCGGCATGTGGACGCTGCAATTCCGTGCTCGCGGTCCCGGTGATCCGCCCGAGGGACGGACCACGCGGGTCGGCAGTGCATGGGCCATCGACGCGGGCGAGATCGTGACATGCCTGCACACGGTTTCTTTCGACGACCTGCGGTGGGCCGGCGACGATCAGGTGGGGGACTACCTGCTCGTCGACGACGGCGGACGGGCGGTCGCCACCCTCGATCCCGTGCTGGCCATTCCATCGCTCGATGTGGCGCTGCTTTCGGTGCCACGCATCGCCGGGAAGGTGGCGAGCGTGGGGGCTCCGTTGGCGCTGTCCACCGACTGGTTTCCGGAAGGGACCCAATGGGTCGCGGATGCTCGCCCGGTGCAACTGCGGGGCCATCCGGTGCGCCTGAGCGGCAAGCTCGCACGGTGGGGTGGGGTCGGACGGCACTGGCACCAGTTGACCGTCGACCAGGGCACCGACATCGATTGGGCGTCGGTCTCCGGTTCGCCGGTGCTGCACGGCGGCAGCGTGGTCGGCATGCTGAAGCAGCAGCTGGACCGGGGCAACACGTGTTTCGCGGTGCCGGCCCACGCCATCGCTCTGCTGCGGTGGCTCGCACGAGACCTCCCCGTGGTCACGGATCTGGCGACACGCTGCCTCGCGCCGCCGGCCGATGTGTTCTCGGCGCCGTCGCGGGTGGCGGACCGTCTGGCCGAGATGCTCGCGCGACCGGGCGTGACCGTCGAGGGACTGGGCTCCGAGCTGGGCATTCCCGACGACGACAACGCGGCCCGCCAGGTGCTGCGCACCCTGCTGGCGAAACGTCCCGAAGCTCCGCCGGACTCCGCCGAGGAAGACCTGTGCCGGCGCGCGCTCCGGATGCGCGAGGCGGCCGCGGGGCCCACGAGCGACAGCCTGCTGCGCATGGTGTTCCCGTCGGCCGGACCGTCCACCGAGGTCTTCGTGCCGCCGCGCTTTCGCCAGTTCCAGGAGGCCGCGGCGGGGTCCCCGTCCCCCGCCAACGTCGACGACGAACGTGGCGCGGGTGACTCGGGGGCGCTCAGCTACGCGGATTTCCTGGCCACGCTCGCCGCCGCCCCGCCGGAGGCCGCGGCCCACCGCCTCGCCGTGCTCGGCGAAGCCGGTGCGGGGAAGAGCACGCTGCTGTCGCACCTCGCGCGCCAGATCCTGGAAGACGGGCTGGGCCTGGCCGTGCAGTTCCACTTCCAGCAGTTGGGTCAGGCGGACATGCTGAACGCGATCGACCGCGTGTGGCTGCCGTCCCTCGGCGCCACCGGGCCGTCGTACCTCCACGCGGTGCAGCAGCTGGCAGGACAGAGGCGTCTGTGGATCCTCATCGACGGTGTCGACGAGGTGGGCCTCACCCACCGCGAACCGCTGGCGCAGATCGCGCGGGGCCTCGGCGGCGTGTTGCAGGGCGCCCACGTGGTCGTCGCGTCGCGGCACGCCTACTGGTACCACGGCGTGAACGACTTGCACGGGTTCAAGGTCTACGACCTCGAGGTGCTCGGCGTGGAGCGTGTGCCCGAGGTGATCGGGCAGTGGTTCGGAGGTGACCCTGAAGGCCGCCAGCTCGTCGATCGGCTGCGCGATCCCGCGAGGCACTACTTGCTGCAGGCCGTGCGCAACCCGCTGCGGCTCGCGATGCTGTGTGCCGTGTGGCGCCATGCCGTTCGCCAGCAGCCCGCTGGCGTGTTGCCGTCGACGCGTGCTGAGCTGTACGAGACGTTCCTGGCGCTGACGTACGAATGGAACGCGCGGCGCCGAGGGCTTGCCCAGGTGGATCGCGACGGACTGTTCGCGGCGCTGTCCCGACTGGCCTTGCACGTGCTGGCGAACCCCGTCACCGCCACGGCCGACGGCGCGGGCGCCTTCGACGAGGCGGTGATCCACGCGTCGAACCCGGGCCTGTCGCCGGACGAGCGCCGGGCCCTCGTCGAGTCCGGCCTGCTGGCGCGCGACGGTGCAGCACCATCGTTGCCGCGCCGCTTCCGCTTCGAACACCGCACGTGGCTGGAATACTTCGCCGCACGGGGGCTGCAACGAGGCACCGAACTGCTGGACCTGGACGCGACACCCCAGCGCACCTGGGTGGTGGAAACCGGGTGGCGCGAAATCCTGCTGTTCTGGATGGGACGGACCGACGTGGCCTTCGAGGAAAAGCAGTCCCTGCTCCAGCGGATGTCGAGGCTCGACGACGAGGTGTGGGGCCTGTACGGCGACCGCGCGCTGCACCTCGTTCCGGCCTGCCTGCGCGAGTGCCCGTGCCTCGACGACGAGGACGTGGCCACGGTCTTCACGCGCATCATGCGGCAGGCGGTGGGGGTGCGGGACAGCTCCGGGACGCAGTGGCTGGTCGCCTTCCCAACGCTCCGGGCCGCAGCCGCCGCGGGACTGGCGGAGGGGGACCCGAAGTGGGTGGGTGATGCCGCATGGGAGGCCTTTCGCTCGGCGCAAGGGGTGGCGTCCGGTACCACCTTTGCATTCGCGATGGCCTCGGTGCTGGTGGAGTCGGCAGCAGACGATGAGCAATGCGGCCAGCTGGCCGCCGCCCTGCTCCTGCATGGCCCCTTCCTCCGCTCGGTGCCGAGGGCGGATGCATTGCTCGACAATCCCCGGTTCGTTGCCGAACTGGTGAAATCGGCGTCCCGCCGCGACGAAGGCGCACGGGCGCGGCGGATCCTAAACCACGCGGACGACGGTTCTCCTGCGGCCGTTCGCATCGCGTTCGAGTTGTTGCGGAATGGCGTGGGGATGGAGTCCGTCGACTGCCGGCGTCTGCTGAGAATGCTTGCCAGCCAGCGCCCGGCCGCTCCAGACACAGTCGCCTTGCTGGAGAGGCGGGCGTTCGATGAGTGCACTCCGAATCGTGCCGACTGGCTCAAGGCTCTCGGTGCCGTCACCCCGGACACCGAAGGGCTCGGTGACAGGGTTCTTGCGGACTGGGCGGGGCGTGACGACTTGTCGGAAGCCTCTTGGCTGGAACTGCTGTCGGTGCTGGCGTCGTTGGAGCGGACGTCTCGTGACACAGCACTGCAGGTGCTGGCTTGGAGTGACCGGTGGCTGGGTGGAATGCGGGACTACGACGCCGTCCACATCGTGCACAAGGCGTGTCGTGCCCATCCGGGCCTCGCGGCCGTCTTCCTGGGCCTGTTGTCGGACCACACCGTCGACCGGACCGTGGCATCGTCGTTGCAGGATTTCCAGCCGCGCGAGTCCGACGAATCGGTGCTGGCGCCGCTGCGCGTCATGATGCAGAGAGACCAATCCGCAGTCCGCTTCGAGTGCGCACGAATCCTGCTCGATCTGTTGCCGAACCCATGCGCCGACCGGGAGGCCGCGCTGGCCACCCTCGACCAGCTCGTGGAGGAGTTTCAGTCGCCGCATGCACGGCAACTGGAGACCCCCTGGCGCGCTGGGAGCTTGTTGCGTTCGCTTCACCTTGAACGTCCAGGTCTGGTGAGCCGGCTGATCGCCATGATCGAGGAGTCGTCGGACGAAGATGTGTGGGGCGTGGCGGCCAACTGCTTGGGCAATGTGGGGAGCGGCTCGAGGGCCGCGATCCGCTGCCTCATGGCGCTGGCGACACGGCCGGGTGTTCACTCGAGCGTCCTGACGGACGCCATGCACGCGCTGTCTCGGGTGGGGCCCATCGGCCCGGACGATGCGCGGAAGCTAGTGGCCATTGCTTCCGCTCGGCGCGACGACGTTGGCATCCGCTGGATGCTCGAGGCCATGAAAGACCTCTCAGTGGACGAGTCGGACGCTGCCGAGTTGGCCGCAGATGTCGCATTGTCCGGACAGCACGACGGGCTGACCGTAGAGTCCGCGTTCGCGTTGCTGCGGATGTCGACCCGGCATGCGGCGCGCGCACGTGACGTGGCACTGGCGCTGGTGAGCAGTCCTGAGGAACCGATGCGGAAGCAGGGTCTGGAGGCGCTGTTGGATGAGCGCACGCCGTCAACTGCGGTCACACGGGCACTGCTAGACCGCCTCGATGTGGAGGACGATGCCCGGATACGCTACCTGGTCCGGCGCGCCCTCGCCGTGCAGATCACCGGCCGGGCGGAAGGGCTGATGGCCATCCCGCGGTTAAAGCACGAACTGACGCGGGACGTGCGGGGCGAGGCTGCGGACGAGCGCCGCGACCTTGCCTACGCACTGTTGCGGGAGGTCGCCGCACGCACCCCGTATATCGAATTCAAGGCCCGATGGAACTCACCGGAGGTCTTCCCATGAACGAACGTGTGGTCGTCATCTCGGACATTCACCTGTCGCAGCCGCCCGTGCCCCTGATGATGCGGCATGCCGACCGGCTCGCGGCCTTCATCGGCGGCTTGCCGCACCGCGGCGACTCCGGCCGGCGCGTGCATCTGATGATCGCGGGGGACTTCGTCGACTTCCTGGCACTGGAGCCGTTCGAGGCCTTCACGCGCGATCCGGAGGTCGCTGGCAGGAAGCTGCGGCACGCGCTCGGCGGTGACAACGGCCCCGTGCTCGAGGCCCTCGCCAGCGCCATGCGCGCCGGTGTGACGGTGACCGTGATGGCCGGCAACCACGACCTCGAGCTGGCCCATCCCGCCGTGCAGGGCACATTCGTCGAACTGCTCGGTGACGTGCCGGCACCTCCCGCGTTCGTGGTCCATGGCGAGGCCTGGCGGCGCGGTGGGCTGCTGGTGGAACACGGCAACCGGTATGACGGCGCCAACGAAAACGACTGGGACGGCATGCGGGAGCTGGTGTCGTCGCAGTCGCGTGGGGACACGCTCCATGCGCAGGACCTGTTCCGTTTCGGCGACATGGTGAAGCCCTCTGCGGGCAGCCGGCTCGTCGTGGACGTGCTCAACACGGTGCGCCACCGGTATCCGTTCGTGCCGCTGCTGCAGCCGGAGGGGGTGTTGACCGCGCTGTTGCTGCGGGTGCTGGAGCCCTCGCTCGGCGTGGACTGGAAGAAGCTCGCCGCGCTGTTCCAGGCCCAGCAGGCCGTCCAGCGCACCGGGCCTTCGGCGCCCCGCAACATCGCGGCGACACCGGACGACCTCGATGCCGAACTTCAACAGGCATTCCCAGGCCAGTATCGGGACCTGGTGCAGCCCGGCGACGTGCGCGACATCGCGGTCGGAGACTGGGTGAAACTTTTCGCGAGCGAACGCGACGACAGCGTGGGGCGGTCGCTCCGGGAAGGAAGACCGCTGCCTCGAGCGTCGCTCGGGCGACTGCAGGTGCTGCTGCGCCGCTTGCAGGCCCACGAGGCCGAGTTCACCACGGCCGGCGAAGCGGGGCCTTTCGGCGCAGCGGCGAAGCTGATGGTGGGGAAGAACGGCATCCAGACCGTGGTCATGGGGCACACGCACCTGGCGCGTTCGGTGGGCGAGGGCGCGGTGGCGTCGTACATCAACACGGGCACCTGGACCGACATGGTGCGGGTGCCGCTTCGGGCATTGGACGACTCGGACGCCGGGCGCGATGCGCTGGAGGTGTTCCTCGGCCAGCTGTGCCGCGACGAACCGTCCGCTCGCACGTTCGAACCCGGTTATGCCGAGATCGACTTGAACGACGGGGTGGTGGTGGCGTCGCGGCTCGACTTCGACCGCTGAAGCCAAGTCATCCTCGCTTTCGCCGGTCGTCCTACTCGCCCAGGTTCTTCTGCAACCGCGCCAGCAGCGACGCGAGCTGCTCGCGCTCGTCCGGCGTGAAGTCGGCCACCAGCTTGGCCGACAGCTTGCGCCGCTCGGCCGCGATGCCCTTGACCACCTCGCGGCCCTCCGCCGTGAGTTCCAGGCGCAGCTTGCGGCGGTCGGTTTCGTCGGGCACGCGCACCAGCAGGCCCGCCTCCTCGACCTGCTGGATCAGCCGGTTGATCTGGCCCTTGTCCCGGCCCGTGCGTTCGACGAGATCACCCTGCGTGGAGCCCGGGTGCCGGGCGACGTGGTGGAGGATGCGCGCCTCGGTGGGCGCGACGCGGCGGCCGCCGGCCTCCGGCGAGCCGCGCATGACCCGCGCCTTCAGCGCGTGCATCAGCGTGTGGATCTGTTCCATCACGTCGGGCGGGGAGTCGGGGGAGGTTGCCATGGTGAAGTCATTGTAGTTGACAGTGTCAACCGTTCGATCGCATACTTGGTTGACACTATCAACCAATCAAGAACCCATGACCGAATCCCTCCTCGAAGTGCGCCGCGTGCGCCACGAACTCCGCCGCCGCCGCCTCCAGGTGAGCCGCGTGACGCGGCTGAGCCCGCACATCGTCTCCGTCACCTTCACCGGCCCGGACCTGGCCGGCTTTGTCTCCGCCTCGTTCGACGACCACGTCAAGCTGCTGCTGCCGTCCCCGGGCACGACCGAGCCGGTGCTGCCGGAGCTCGGCCCGGACGGCCCGTCGTGGCCCGAAGGCGCCCCGCGCCCGGTGATGCGCGACTACACCCCGCGCCGCTTCGACGCGGCCGCGCTCGAACTCGACATCGAGTTCGCGGTGCACGGCGACGGCCCCGCCGCCACGTGGGCCGCGCAGGCGCAACCGGGGCAGGTCGTGGGCATCGGCGGTCCGCGCGGCTCGTTCCTGATTCCCGAAGCCTTCGACTGGCACCTGCTGGTGGGCGACGACACCGCGCTGCCCGCCATCGCGCGGCGGCTGGAGGAGTTGCCCGCGGGCAAACGGGTCATCGCCGTGCTGGCGGTGGCGCCGGAAGACCGCCGCGAACTGCCGACGAAGGCGGACGTGGCGTGGCACTGGTGCGAGCCCTCAGGCCTGGTCGACGCCGTGCGTGCGTTGAAGATCCCGGACGGCGCGGGCTACAGCTGGGCTGCGGGCGAGGCGAAGGCCATGGCCGCGGTGCGCGAGGTGCTGGTGGGGGAAAAGGGCGTGGACCGCTCGCGCGTGCGCGCGGCGGCCTACTGGAAGCAGGGGGCGCCGGGGCACCACGAGCGCATCGAGTGAAGCCTGCGCGCGCAGGCGGTCAGGGGGGCGGCTGTCCGATCACCTGGTCGCGCCCCTGCGCCTTCGCGAGGTACATGCGCGCATCCGCCACCTTCATCAGCTCCACCACGCTGTTCGCGTGCGCGGGGAAGGTGGCCACGCCGAACGAGGCGGTCAGGCGCAGCGACGATCCCTCGATGGGGATGCGCACGTCCGCGAGGGCGGTGCGCCAGATCTCGGCGCGTTCGATGGCGCCGTCGTGGCCCATGCCCATCAGCAGCACCGCGAACTCCTCGCCGCCGAGGCGGAAGGCGAGGTCGCCCGAGCGCGTGGTCTCGCCGAGCAGGGCGCCCACGGCCTTCAGGGCCGCGTCGCCCACGGGGTGGCCGTGGTCGTCGTTGACGCGCTTGAAGTGGTCGATGTCGAGCATCACGAGCGACAGCATCGCGCCCTGGCGCCGCGCCCGTTCCATCTCGCGTTCGGCCACCTCGACGAAGTGGCGGCGGTTGTGCACGCCGGTGAGTTCGTCGCGGATGGCCTGCTCGCGCATCTGCGCGTGCAGTGCCTGGATGTGGGCGAGCTGCGCCTCGAGGCGCTCGTTGGCGCGGCGCAGGTCCTGCTCCGCGCGCTTGCGTTCGGTCACGTCGCGCGTGATGCCGAAGTAGCCGATGTGCACACCCGCGTCGTCGAACACGGGCACCGAGACCGTCTCGATCCACAGGCGCGCGCCGTCCTTGCGGAAGAACTCGCCCGTGTGCCGCAGCGGGTGGATGTGGGCCAGCGGGTTGTCGGGCGTGCCGCGCTGCGCGGCGTGGGTGAGGATCTCGGCCCGGTACTCGGGTGTCATGAACTCCATGACGTTGCGGCCGTGGATCTCCTCGCGTGCGTACCCCATCATGCGGCACATGTTGTCGCTGATGTGGACGAAGTGGCGCTCGACGTCGGTTTCCCAGAAGCTGTCGCCGCTGGCGTTCACCATGGCCAGGAGGCGGGCCTCGGTGATGGGACGCGGATCGGTGGGACGGTCGCTCATGGGGGAACAGGGGGCACGGCAGGGAGAGACGGGCCGGATCGGCGCCGTGGATGCCATTACAACACCGCCGTCGTCGCGAAGGCACCCCCGCAGGTGGGGCCAACGGCCCCTCCGAGGCGTGCATCACGGTCCGCGGAGACAATCGTCCGGCACTTCTCCACACCGGATCGATCATGAGCCCCCATTTCCAACCCGTCGCGCTCGAACACGCGAGCCGGCTGATCAACCACGGCCCCACGGTGCTCGTGACCAGCGCCCACGGCGGCCGTCGCAACGTGATGGCCGCGGCCTGGTCGATGCCGGTGGAGTTCACGCCGCCGCGCATCGCGGTGGTGATCGACAAGAGCACCTTCACCCGCGAGCTGGTGATGGCCGGCGGTGCGTTCGCCCTGTGCATCCCGGGCGCGGGGATCGTGGACCTGACCTACGCGGTGGGCAGCGACAGCGGGCGCGACACCGACAAGTTCGAGCGGCTCGGCATCACGGCCCGGCCGGGACCGGTGCTGGGCATGCCCGTCATCGAGGCGGGCTGCGCGGCGTGGCTCGAATGCCGGCTGATCCCCGAACGGCACACGGAGGCCGCGTACGACACCTGTTTCGCCGAGGTGGTCGCGGCGGCCGCGGACGCGCGGGTGTTCTCGAACGGCCGCTGGCACTTCGGGGACGACAACGCGGCGCTGCAGACCATCCATCATCTCGGGGCGGGCAATTTCGTGCGCGCGGGCGGGGTGTTGCGGGCGAAGGCCTGACCCGGCCGGTCGGAAGACGGGGATCAGGGGTGAAGGGCTCGGGGCCGATTGTCCGCGGGCGCCGGTCCGCCTTCATCCCTTGGTTTGATGACGTCAGCGGCCGCCGGCCTCCACCAGGATCTCGTCCCCGCGGCACTCC
>Ga0209050_1003951_pt1 | contig 10474 bp, 6 predicted proteins | sample Araplavi_mTSA_r2_FD_184276 | JGI IMG/M metagenome (GOLD analysis project Ga0209050, IMG submission 184276) | Arabidopsis root microbial communities from North Carolina, USA - plate scrape MF_Cvi_mTSA_r2 (SPAdes) (version 2) | ecosystem: Host-associated > Plants > Roots > Endosphere | place: USA...
TCAAAAATGGTGGGTCGTGTGGGATTCGAACCTACGACCAATTGGTTAAAAGCCAACTGCTCTACCAACTGAGCTAACGACCCAAATATGGTCGGGGTAAGGGGATTCGAACTCCTGACATCCTGCTCCCAAAGCAGGCGCGCTACCGGACTGCGCTATACCCCGATTGAAATGGCTCCGTGACCAGGACTCGAACCTGGGACCCAATGATTAACAGTCATTTGCTCTACCGACTGAGCTATCACGGAACTGATATTTCAAGTTACAACGTTGAAGCTAGCTTCAACCTCTTCTACCCTTACGCATCGCTGCGTTCGTGTGTCTGAGGCGCGCTATTCTACAATCTTCAAAACCTCTGTCAACCCCTTAAATTGCTTTCAAGACAATGATTTGCAACTTATTTTGGATTCCTTCTCAGTGAGAAGTCGTCCTTGGGGTGACTGACTGCGGGGCGCACTTTACAAGCCTTTTCCTTTGAGTTCAACGGCCTGATGAAAAAAATGGCCTCGCAAAGCAAGGCCATTCCAATTGCAGACAATGCCGGCTTTCAGTTGAAGACGATTTCGTCGTTCTCCACCGTACCGGTCACGGTTTCACCCGGCATGAAGCGACCCGACAGGATCAACTGCGCCAGCGGGTTTTCGATCCAGCGCTGGATCGCCCGCTTCAGCGGCCGTGCGCCATAGACCGGGTCGTAACCCACGGCAATCAACTTGTCCAATGCCTCATCGCTCAATTGCAGTTTCAGCTCACGCTCGGTAAGACGGCTGCGCAGGCGACCCAACTGGATCTCGGTAATGCCGGCAATCTGATCGCGGGCCAACGGCTCGAAGATCACCACTTCGTCGACCCGGTTGATGAACTCTGGCCGGAAGTGGGTAGAGATCGCATCCATCACCGCAGCGCGCTGCGCCTCGCGGTCACCCACCAGTTCCTGGATCTGCGTCGAGCCCAGGTTGGAGGTCATCACGATCACCGTGTTACGGAAATCCACCGTGCGCCCGTGGCTGTCGGTCAAGCGACCATCCTCCAGCACTTGCAGCAGGATGTTGAACACATCCGGGTGCGCCTTCTCGACTTCATCGAGCAGGATCACCGAGTACGGTTTGCGCCGCACAGCCTCGGTCAGGTAGCCACCCTCTTCATAGCCGACATAACCTGGTGGCGCACCGATCAACCGTGCCACGGAATGTTTCTCCATGAACTCGGACATGTCGATGCGCACCATGGCCTCTTCCGTATCGAAGAGGAACTCGGCCAACGCCTTGCACAATTCAGTCTTACCGACACCGGTAGGGCCGAGGAACATGAACGAACCGCTCGGCCGGTTAGGGTCCGACAGCCCGGCGCGGGAACGGCGCACGGCGTTGGACACCGCCACCACCGCTTCTTCCTGACCAATCACACGCTGGTGCAGCAGGCTTTCCATCTTCAGCAGCTTGTCACGCTCGCCTTCGAGCATTTTCGACACCGGAATACCGGTCCACTTGGAGACCACTTCGGCGATTTCTTCCTCGGTGACCTTGCTGCGCAGCAACTGGTTTTCGCTCTTGCCGTGCTGGTCGACCATCTGCAGGCTGCGCTCCAGGTCCGGGATCACCCCGTACTGCAGCTCGGCCATGCGATTGAGGTCGCCTTTACGGCGCGCCGCTTCCAGCTCCTGGCGGGACTGTTCGATCTTCTGCTGGATCTGCGCCGAGCCCTGGACTTCGGCTTTCTCCGAGTTCCAGATTTCCTCGAGGTCGGAATACTCGCGCTCATGGCGAACGATTTCTTCCTGCAGCCTTTCCAGACGCTTCTTCGCCGCTTCGTCGCTTTCTTTCTTCAGGGCCTGGGACTCGACCTTGAGTTGAATCAGGCGCCGCTCCAACCGATCCAGCACTTCAGGCTTGGAGTCGATTTCCATGCGGATGCGGCTGGCCGCCTCGTCGATCAGGTCGATGGCCTTGTCCGGCAATTGGCGGTCGGTGATGTAGCGGTGGCTGAGCTTGGCCGCCGCGATGATCGCGCCATCGGTAATCGCCACCTTGTGGTGAACTTCATAGCGTTCTTTAAGGCCGCGCAGGATAGCGATGGTGTCCTCTTCGCTCGGCTCCTCCACCAGTACTTTCTGGAAGCGCCGCTCAAGGGCCGCGTCTTTCTCTATATATTGGCGGTACTCGTTGAGCGTGGTCGCGCCGACGCAGTGCAGCTCGCCACGAGCCAACGCTGGCTTGAGCATGTTGCCGGCGTCCATCGAGCCTTCACCCTTGCCCGCACCGACCATGGTGTGCAGTTCGTCGATGAACAGGATGATCTGCCCTTCCTGCTTGGACAGTTCATTGAGCAGCGCCTTGAGCCGCTCTTCGAATTCACCACGGTATTTGGCGCCGGCGATCAAGGCCCCCATATCCAGGGACAACAGCCGCTTACCCTTGAGGCCATCCGGCACTTCGCCGTTGATGATGCGCTGGGCCAGGCCTTCGGCGATGGCTGTTTTACCCACGCCTGGCTCACCGATCAGCACCGGGTTGTTCTTGGTGCGGCGTTGCAGCACCTGGATCGTGCGGCGGATCTCGTCGTCACGGCCGATCACCGGGTCGAGTTTGCCTTCTTCGGCACGCTTGGTCAGGTCGACGGTGTATTTATCCAGCGCCTGGCGCGACTCTTCGTGGTTGGCGTCGTTGACCGCTTCGCCGCCACGCAGGTTGTTGATGGCATTTTCCAGGGCTTTCTTGCTCACGCCCTGGCCAAGCAGGAGTTTGCCGAGCTTGCTGTTTTCATCCATGGCGGCGAGCAGCACCAGCTCGCTGGAAATGAACTGGTCGCCCTTCTGCTGGGCCAGGCGATCGGCCTGGTTGAGCAGCCGCGCCAGGTCCTGGGACATGTTCACGTCACCGGTCGGATTCTGGATCTTGGGTAACTGGTCGAGTTCTTTCGCCAGTTCTTTGCGCAGGCTGTTGACGTCAAAGCCGACCTGCATCAGCAGGGGCTTGATGGAACCGCCCTGCTGTTCGAGCATGGCTTGCATCAAATGCGCCGGTTCGATACCGGGATGGTCCAGGCCGACGGCCAGGGACTGGGCATCGGACAGGGCCAACTGTAATTTGCTGGTTAAACGATCAATACGCATGGGTCACCTTCCTTTTGAGCAGGCCGGACCTAAACACATCCTGAATGAAGAAACCTGCCAGATACCCTTATAGATGTGGTCGATTCTGGAAGTTTCAAGCAGCGCAGCCTTGATGCAGATCAGCGAAGTCTAGCGCTCGATCCAGATCAGCGAGGCGAAGCGACCGGTGCACGGATTGCGGCGGTAGGAAAAGAAACGAGGGTCGGTCACGGTGCAGAGACCGCCACCGTAGACGGCCGTGACCCCGCGCGCGGCCAGGCGCAGCCGGGCCAGTTGGTAGATATCGGCCAGGAACTTGCCGGCGTTGGGGCTCGCAGCGAAGGCTTGGCTCGCCAGGGGCAGTTGCGCGATGAAGGCTTCACGCACCTCCGGCCCAACTTCAAACGCTTGCGGACCAATGGCCGGGCCGAGCCAGGCGAGGATTTCATCCGCAGGCACGGCAAGGCTGTCGAGGGTGGCCTCCAGCACACCGTTGGCCAGCCCGCGCCAACCGGCATGGGCCGCTGCGACGCGGGTGCCGGCACGGTTGCAGAACAGTACGGGCAGGCAGTCCGCCGTCATTGACGCGCAGGCGATACCCGGTGTGTCGGTCCAACTGGCATCGGCGGTCGCTACCTGGGTGGGGTCAGCCTCGACCACGGCAATGCCGTGGACCTGCTGCAACCAGGCCGGGGTGATGGCGAACTGATCGGTGAGACGACGGCGGTTTTCGGCGACAGCCGTGGGGTCGTCGCCCACATGGTCGCCCAGGTTGAGGCTGTCGAACGGCGCCAGGCTGACGCCGCCCCCTCGGGTGGTGACGCAGGCCTTGACCCGGGCCGGCGCAGGCCAGTCGGGTATCAGCCAGTCACTCATCCGACGAACGCCTCGCGGTCCTGCTTGAGCAACGTCAGCAGCCAGACAAAGTCATCCGGCAACGGCGACTCCCAGCTCATGCGCTTGCCGGTCGTCGGATGATCCAACTCCAGGAAACGCGCGTGCAGCGCCTGGCGCGGGAAATTCTTCAGCGATTCGACCATGGTCTGGCTGGCGGCTGGCGGAATGCGGAAGCGACCACCGTAGGCCGGGTCACCCACCAACGGAAAGTTGATGTGGGCCATGTGCACACGGATCTGGTGGGTACGCCCGGTTTCCAGCTTGACCCGCACATGCGTGTGGGAACGGAAGCGTTCAAGCACACGATAATGGCTGACCGCCTGCTTGCCGCCCTCCATCACCGCCATGCGCTGGCGCTGCTGGCCGTGACGGCCAATCGGTGCGTTGATCTTGCCACCGGCGGTGACCACGCCGATCACGATGCACTCATAGATACGGCTGACGCTGCGGCTTTGCAACTGAGTGACCAGTTGTGTCTGCGCCTGGATGGTCTTGGCCACCACCATCAGACCGGTGGTGTCCTTGTCCAGGCGATGCACGATGCCGGCACGCGGCACATTGATGATGTCCGGTACATGGTGCAGCAAGGCATTGAGCAACGTCCCGTCGGCATGACCGGCAGCCGGGTGCACCACCAGGCCCGCCGGCTTGTTGATCACCAGGATGTCGTCGTCTTCATAGACGATGTCCAGGGCGATGTCCTGGGCGACCCATTCTCCCTGGGCCTCCTGCTCGGCGGTCAGCTCGAGGATGGCACCGCCGTGGACGATGTCGCGCGGGCGGATCACCGCCCCATCCACAGTCAGGCGGCCGTCCTTGATCCAGGCGGAAAGGCGCGAGCGCGAGTGCTCGGCGAAGAGTTGTGCGGCGACTTGATCGAGGCGTTGGCCGCCCAATTCGGACGGCACCTCTGCGCGAAGTTCTATTTTATCGGACATGCTCGGACTGGGCGTCGGCACAGCCTTTGGTTTCGGCTGCGCGCTTGTGGTTAAATACGGCGTCTTTTGCCCCGAGGCTTTTCAACGGGGCGCTCATCATAACAGGACGGCCCCGCCCAAGACAGCGGCCGTCATAGGGACGCAAGCCGCCATGCAAGTGAAACACCTGCTGCTGATCGCCATCCTCGCATTGACTGCTGCTTGCTCGTCGAAGGAAGTCGTAGACGAAAACCTGAGCGAAGTCGAACTGTACCAACAGGCGCAGAACGACCTGGATAACAACAGCTATACCAGCGCCACCGCCAAGCTCAAGGCCCTGGAGTCGCGGTATCCGTTCGGTCGCTACGCCGATCAGGCCCAATTGGAACTGATCTACGCCAACTACAAGAACGCCGAGCCGGAAGCCGCCAAGTCCGCCGCCGAGCGTTTCATTCGCCTGCACCCGCAGCACCCGAACGTCGATTACGCCTATTACCTCAAGGGCCTGACCTCCTTCGACCAGGACGTCGGCCTGCTGGCGCGCTTCCTGCCGCTGGACATGACCAAGCGTGACCCGGGCGCCGCGCGCGACTCCTACAATGAGTTCGCCCAGCTGACCAGCCGCTTCCCCAATAGCCGCTACTCGCCGGACGCCAAGCAGCGCATGATCTACCTGCGCAACCTGCTGGCGTCCTACGAAATCCACGTAGCCGACTACTACCTGACTCGTCAGGCCTACGTCGCCGCTGCCAACCGCGGTCGCTACGTGGTGGAAAACTTCCAGGAAACCCCATCGGTGGGCGACGGCCTGGCCGTGATGACCGAAGCCTACCAGCGCCTGCACCTGGACGACCTGGCGGCCACCAGCCTGGAAACCCTCAAGCTGAACTACCCGGATCACCCATCCCTGGTCGATGGCCAGTTCACCCCGCGGGTCGACGAAGCGGACAACCGTTCGTGGCTGAGCAAGGCGACCCTGGGCCTGATCGAGTCGCGTCCGCCGCTGCCGCCGGGAGAGACGCGCGCCAACCAGGACGTGCAACGCCAATTCCAGGATGCCAAGGAAGCCATCCCGAACGAACTCAAGCCCAAGGATGAAAATGGCGACGTGATCGAAGAAGAAGAGCCTGAGAACGAGTCCAGCGACCGCTCCTGGTTCAGCCACCTGACCTTCGGCCTGTTCGACTGAGACAGGGGCATCAGCAAAAAGGGAGACCCGACGGTCTCCCTTTTTTGTACCTGGCTTTTATTGCGCTGTGCGCCGTTCCTGTCCTTGGCTAAACTGCCGGATCATTAGCCAAAAAGCCGCCCATCATGCTTCGTTTACTGTTCTGGATCGCCCTGATTGCCGCCGCGGTATGGTTCTGGCGCAAGCTCAAGAGCACCTCTTCCCCATCGCAGGCACCCCGCGAGCAGGACGCTCCCCCCATGGTCCGTTGCGCTCATTGCGGCGTACACCTGCCTCGCGACCGGGCACTGGCCCTCGAACAACAATGGTATTGCAGCCAGGCTCACCTCGAGCAAGGCCCGGGCACTCGTGAGCGCTGAGACCTCAAGCCCGCGCGAAAAACAGACGCAGCGTCTGCTGCGTCTCTATCACCTGTACCGCCTGAGCATCGGCATCACCCTGGTGCTGCTGATCTCCAGCAAACTGGACAATCGCCTGCTGGAGTTCGCCAACGACGACCTGCTGCGCAGCGGCAGTTGGTTGTATCTGGTGCTGAACATCCTGCTTGTAGTGTTCCTTGAAAACACTCGCCGCCCTGCCCGGCTGTTCGGCCTGGCCCTCACCGACGTACTGCTGCTTTCGTGGCTGTTCTTCGCCGCAGGCGGTGTGCCCAGCGCCATCGGCAACCTGCTCATCGTCTCGGTAGCCATCGGCAATACGCTATTGCGAGGCCGAGTCGGCCTGTTGATCGCCGCTGTCGCCACGATCGGTATCGTCGGCTCGACTTTCTTCCTCGGCCTGAGCGACTCGAACCGCCCCAGCAGCTACCTGCAAGCCGGGACCCTGGGGGCACTGTGCTTCGCCGCCGCCCTGCTGGTACAAGGCCTGACCCGACGACTGGAAGCCAGCGAAACCCTGGCTGAGCAACGGGCCAGCGAAGTGATCGGCCTCGAAGCACTCAACGCGCTGATCCTGCAACGCATGCGCACCGGCATCCTGGTGCTGGACCGCGAACGTCGGGTACAACTGGCCAACGAAAGCGCCTTGAACCTGCTGGGCATGCACGACCTGGTCGGCCAGCGGATCGATGACTACTCCGTCGCCCTGGTCGAACGTCTGCGACTGTGGCTGAACAACCCTAGCCTGCGCGCACAGAGCCTGACCATCAGCGGCACGGGCCTGGCACTGCAACCGAGCTTCATCGCCCTGGGCCACAACGAGCAACATCAGATCCTGGTCTTCCTCGAAGACCTGGCCCAGGTTGCGCAGCAGGCTCAACAACTCAAGCTAGCCTCCCTCGGACGCCTGACGGCCGGCATCGCCCACGAAATCCGCAACCCCCTGGGCGCCATCAGCCACGCGGCGCAATTGCTGCGCGAATCCGAGGAACTGAACGACGCGGATCGGCGTCTGACGCAGATTATTCAAGATCACTCTCAACGAATGAATCGCGTCATTGAAAACGTCCTGCAACTGTCTCGCCGCCAGCAAACCACACCCCAACGCCTCGATCTGCGGACCTGGCTCGAACAGTTCGTCCGACAGGCCCACGAAAGCATGGCCGAGCACCAGCAATTGCACCTGAGCATCGATCCGGGCGACTACACCACGCTGATGGACCCCGACCAGTTGACCCAGGTACTCGACAACCTGCTGCGCAACGCCTGGCGCCACAGCGCAATGGCCCACGAACAGGCCGAGGCCTGGCTGAAACTGTTCATCGATCCCCACAGCCAGCTGTCCACACTGGACATCATCGACAACGGCCCCGGCGTGACTCCAGAACAGCAAGCGCACTTGTTCGAGCCCTTCTTTACCACCAGCAGCCAGGGCACCGGCCTTGGGCTCTATCTGTCCCGTGAGCTGTGCGAAAGCAACCAGGCCCGCCTAGACTTCAAACCACGCCAAGGCGGCGGCTGCTTTCGCATCACCTTTGCTCACGGACGGAAACAGATTTGAATATTCGCTCACGGCAACGAATCCTGATCGTCGACGACGAACCGGACATCCGCGAACTCCTGGACATTACCCTGGGCCGGATGAAACTCGACACCCGCAGCGCCAAGAACCTGGCCGAGGCCCAGAGCCTGCTGGCGGGGGATACCTTCGACCTGTGCCTGACCGACATGCGCCTGCCCGATGGCACCGGCCTGGAACTGGTGCAGCACATCCAGCAGCGCTACCCGCAACTGCCCGTGGCGATGATCACTGCCTACGGCAGCCTGGAAACCGCCATCGACGCCCTCAAGGCCGGCGCCTTCGACTTCCTGACCAAGCCGGTCGACCTGGGTCGGTTGCGGGAGCTGGTCAGCAGCGCCCTGCGCCTGCCGCCGGTCGCTCTTCCGGCAAGCACTATCGAGCGTTGCCTGCTGGGTGACTCCCCGCCGATGCGCAATGTGCGCAAACAGATCGAAAAACTCGCTCGCAGCCAGGCACCGGTGTACATCAGCGGGGAATCGGGCTGCGGCAAGGAACTGGTCGCCCGGCTGATCCACGAACAGGGGCCCCGTTCCAACCAGGGTTTTGTGCCAGTCAACTGTGGGGCGATTCCCACTGAGCTGATGGAAAGCGAGTTTTTTGGCCATCGAAAAGGCAGCTTCAGCGGCGCCATCGAAGACAAGCCCGGGCTGTTCCAGGCCGCCCACGGCGGGACCTTATTCCTCGATGAAGTGGCCGACCTGCCCCTGGCCATGCAGGTCAAGCTACTGCGGGCGATCCAGGAAAAGGCCGTGCGCGCTGTTGGCGGCCAACAGGAAGAAGTGGTGGATGTGCGAATCCTCTGCGCCACCCACAAGGACCTGGATGCCGAAGTCGCCGCCGGGCGCTTTCGCCAGGATTTGTATTACCGGCTAAATGTCATCGAACTGCGCGTCCCGCCCTTGCGCGAACGTCGCGAAGACATCGAACCGCTGGCCAATCACATGCTCCAGCGTCTGGCGGCCAACACCGGTAGTCCACCGGCCAAGTTGCATCCCCAGGCGTTGGACGCTCTCAGGAATTACCGCTTCCCGGGCAACGTGCGGGAACTGGAGAACATGCTTGAACGTGCCTACACCCTTTGCGAACAGCAACAGATCGAAGCCGACGACCTGCGCCTGGCCGAGGGTAGTAGTACTACTGAGGCGGGCAATCCCGATTTGATGCAGGTCGACAACCTGGAGGATTACCTGGAAGACGTAGAGCGCAAGCTCATCCTCCAGGCCCTGGAGCAAACCCGCTGGAACCGCACGGCGGCGGCGCAGCGGTTGAAGTTGTCGTTTCGGTCGATGCGGTATCGGTTGAAGAAGTTGGGGTTGGATTGAGCCGCGGTTTCGAAGCCCGCGCCTGCCTCTGTGGCGAGGGGATTTATCCCCGTTGGGCTGCGAAGCAGCCCCAAAGCAGCGACTCAATCAACCTCACACTCCGAGATCTCAGGTCCCAGCGGGAGCAAGCTCTCTCGCCACAGGTTCGGCGTTCACCCTCTGTAACGCCGCTCTCTAGCCCTCCGGCAGAGGTACCCGCTCGTCCAGAACACGATTGGCCAATAACTCACTCAACTCAATCAATTGCTGTACCCCCAAGGCTATATGTCGCCGCGAGCCTTCAAGTTCGAAGGCCAGGTCGCTGATCGTTGCATTGGCGCAGGCCAGGGTTTCGCTGAGGTTGGTGAGGAGGCATTCGGTGTCGATGCCGTCCACTACAGTGAATAACTGGTTTGAGGTTGGTTTCTTTTTGGCTTCGGGTTTTGGGCCGAGGTAATAGTCGAGGGCGCGTTTGGCGGCTTCATCAAGCCCTTTTGGATTAAGGCTGGAGTCAGGAGAAGTGTTATTGGTTTCTGAAGGTGGTAGGGGTTTGTCACTCATTGCGGTACTCCAAAGAGGGAATGGATTACCAAGTTTTTCGGGCCGCGACACCCGGACGCTGAATTGGCAGCGACGGGAAAAGGTTAGCCAGAGTTCTTCCCACCCGGCAACCGCCAGAGCTCGTCGGAAAATTCGGCTCGAATCAGGATCTTGTCCGACCATTCCCACAAAGCCTGGTTGGCTGTGAGGGCGGGGTGTATATCCGTTTCTGCGGTAACGGCTGCTTAGGGTTCCGCTCAACAGCGGGTCACTTTTGAAAAAAGCGCAAAAGTAACCAAAACGCTACATGCCCCACCACTCGGCACCTCGCCTAGGCTCGGTGTGCCCGATAGCCGACCTGACTCTTGGTAAGACCGCGTTTCTCCTGTGGGAGCGAGCCTGCTCGCGATAGCAGTGGATCTGCTTGCATCAGCGTTGGATGTGCCGCCGTCTTCGCGAGCAGGCTCGCTCCCACATCTATGGTTATCCCCTTTTCTGCAATACTGTTTTTGATGCGTGGTTGGCTTGCTTTCATCTATCCGGCGTCTGAGTGGGGTTGTGGCCCCGCGCCTCGATGAGA
>Ga0209050_1003953_pt1 | contig 10472 bp, 12 predicted proteins | sample Araplavi_mTSA_r2_FD_184276 | JGI IMG/M metagenome (GOLD analysis project Ga0209050, IMG submission 184276) | Arabidopsis root microbial communities from North Carolina, USA - plate scrape MF_Cvi_mTSA_r2 (SPAdes) (version 2) | ecosystem: Host-associated > Plants > Roots > Endosphere | place: USA...
CATTGCCCCGCCCATGAGGCCAAGGCCCGCCAATGCGGGAATGTCTGCCAATCCCTTCCTGCCGCCGGTCAGCACCCCGCCCCACCAGGCCAGGGCCAGCGCGGCCACGATCGCGATCGCGCTCGCATGGATTCGCCCGCGCGTCAGCCGGCGCGAGATCACCGCACTGAGCCACATCAGCGCGCCCACCAGCGCGAAGGAAAGGACGAGCGCCTGCTCCTCCGCGATCTTCTCGAGAACCCCGATCATCGCGCGCCGCCCACCGCGCGACCGAGCAGTCCGACCAGTGCGAAGCAAGCCGCGACGACGAGGACGCCGGTAAGGATCACCATCGGCCCGCCCTCGACTGCGGCCAGCACATTCTGCTGGGACGCCATCGCGACCACGATCGGAATGTACATCATCGCCCAGAACTCGACGCCGAGCCGCATGCCCGGCGTCAACTTGCCGCGGCGCGTCAGCCAGATCTTGGCGAGGATGAGCAGCAGCATCGCGATCCCGACGCCACCGACATTCGCCTTCACGTGCAGCAAGCGGCCGAGCAGCTCGCCGAGCGCGACGCCCAGCAGCGTGCACAACGCGAGAAGCGCCGTCCCGTAAATCGCCATGCATTCCCCCCTTGATCTTGTGATTAGTTGTTCGGTGCCGGCTCACGCTTGGCGGTGAACCGCTCCAGCGCGATCGACGCGTTGAACATGTGCGCGCGCATGCAGCGCGCCGCCTCCTCGCCATCGCCGCGCATGATGGCCTCCAGCACCTTCTCATGCTCGCCGCGGGAGCGCACCGGGCGCCCCTCCTCGCGCAACTGGGTCCGGCGAAAGGCCGCCATGCGATCGCGCAGCGCAATCGCCTGCTCGGCAAGGAAGCTGTTATGCGTCCCCTCGTAGATCGTCCGGTGGAATTCCCAGTTCAGCCGGTCGTATCCGTCGATATCATTGTTCGCGACCATCGCCTCGGACTCGTCGTGCAGCCGTGCCAGGCGGCTTCGCTCGACCGGCGTCATCCGCCATGCAGCGAGGCGCACGCACAGGGCCTCGATCTCTGCGGTCATCTCGAACATCTCCACGATCCGCTCGGCAGTGAAGCCGCCGACGATCGCACCGCGCCGCGGACGGATCTCGACCAGGCCGGCGGCGGCGAGCTGGCGCAGCGCCTCGCGCACCGGCGTGCGCGAGGCGCCGAACCTGTCGCCGATCTGCTGCTCGTCCAGCGCCTGGCCGGGTGCCAGGGCGCCGGCCATGATCTCGTCGGCAAGCGCGATGCGGATACGCTCCGACAGGAGCGGATTGGGGTTCGCGTCGTCGCTCGGCATTCTGACATCCTGCATGCGGGAAATGGCTAGAGAAACGATCTTGCATACACTAGAGGAACAGACAACTGCACATCGTCGCTGCGACGCGGCGCATCCCGACCCGTGGGAGAATTCATGAAACGCGCCATCTTCCCGATCTTCCAGGACCGTGCCCGACGCTCGCCCGATGCCCCTTTCCTCCACCTCGAGGACGGCACGACCCTAAGCTATCGCGCAGCGTTCGACCGCACCGGCCAGATCGCCAACCTGTTCCTGGCGCGGGGCGTGAAGCCGGGAGACCGCATCGCCATCCAGGCGGAGAAGGGCGTCGATACCCTCCTCACCTATCTCGCATCGCTGCGGATCGGCGCGGTCTATCTGCCGCTCAACACCGCCTATACCGCAGCGGAGATCCGCTTCTTCCTGGGCGATGCACGGCCGGCGCTGTTCCTCCACCGCGCCGAGGACGAGGCGGAGATGGCTGCGCTCTGCGCCGAACTGGGGGTGCCCGAGCGGCTCACCCTTGGCGCGGACGGCCGCGGCACGCTCGCGGACGGTGCCGATGCGCAGCCTGCCCCTGCCGACGCCCATGATGCGCATCCCGACGATCTCGCCGCGATCCTCTACACCTCTGGGACGACCGGCCGGTCGAAGGGCGCGATGCTGACCCATGGTAACCTGGCCTCGAACGCGGCGACGCTCGCGGACTATTGGCGCTTCACCGCTTCCGACGTGCTGCTCCATGCCCTCCCCATCTTCCACACGCACGGCCTGTTCGTCGCCACCAACACCACGATCGTCGCGGGCAGCGCGATCCGGCTGCTGCCCCGCTTCGACGCGGGCAAGGTCCTGCAGGCACTGCCCGGCGTCACCGTGATGATGGGCGTGCCCACCTTCTACACCCGCCTTCTCTCCGAGCCGGCGTTCACGCACGCACTGGTCGCCCATGTCCGGCTGTTCGTGTCGGGCTCGGCACCGCTTTCCGCCGAGACGCACAAGGCGTTCCAGGCGCGCACCGGCCATGCCATCCTCGAGCGCTACGGCATGACCGAAACCAACATGAACACGTCGAACCCCTATGACGGGGACCGCGTGCCCGGCAGCGTCGGCTTTCCGCTTCCCGGCATCGAGCTCCGGATCACAGATCCCGAGACGGGGGCCGAGCTTCCCCAGGGTAGCGTGGGCATGATCGAAGTACGTGGCCCGAACGTCTTCAAGGGCTATTGGGAACTGCCCGAGAAGACCCGCGAGGAGCTGCGGCAAAGCGGCTTCTTCATCACCGGCGATCTCGGCATGGTCGATGCGCGCGGTTATGTCTCGATCGTGGGCCGCGCCCGCGACCTGATCATCTGCGGTGGCTACAATGTGTATCCTGCGGAGGTCGAGACGCTGCTCGACGCGATCCCCGGCGTCGCCGAGAGCGCGGTCATCGGCCTGCCGCACCCGGACATGGGCGAAGGCGTGGTGGCCGTGGTGCAGGCGAAGGACCCTGCGCTGAGCGAGGGCCGGATCGTCGCAGCGCTCGCCGGGCAACTGGCCCGGTTCAAGCAGCCTCGCCGGATCCTGTTCCTGCCCGAGCTCCCCCGCAACACCATGGGCAAGATACAGAAGAAGGAACTGCGCGAGCGGTTCGCGCGGCTCTTCCTCGAAGAGCATGCCTGATCGGGTCTCGGGCTTGGCTGAATTCCAAAACTAGAAGTCAGCCACCGCGCTGGACGCCGGCCCCATGATATCTTGCGAATCAAACCGGGCACGGCGGCGTGATTTGAATGACCGCCGCCGCCAACACCCGATTTCCAGTTGGCGCCGGGTCGCGCCAAGCATCGGCGCAAGCATGCCATTTCGCCCGCTTGGCCACATTTGCATCAAGTCATTGAAAAGCAAGGGGCGGCTGGTGGAGCTGAGGGGAATCGAACCCCTGACCTCTGCAGTGCGATTGCGCGATGCGGACCCGGCTTACTCCCAGAACCGGCAATTTCCACGCGAAAATTGCCGGAACGGGATAGGAACATGCGCGATTTGCGATACCAGCGCGATACCAGATGACCAGCCCAGGCCTAGGCCCGGTGCCTGAGATCGCCCTGGTCGATGCCCTGCACAACGGCCAGCTGCCCCGGCGCAAAAACGATGTGCTGCATCGGTGGCGCGCCCGTCTCAATCAGCACGACAACGCCGGTGTCCTGGGCAATGAAGATGCGATCGACCTCGATCAGCTTCTCGACGCCCACGCGGCCGACCATCACTCGATAGCCGTCGTTCATTAGCGCCTCTGCGTTTCCGACCATCACCTCGTCGCTCGCATTCGCCAACTCTACTCTCCTTCCGGACTTCAACCGCTACGCTTACGAAATGGTCCTAGCCGACAGGATTTAAAGTAGCACGCGGGAAAACTCTAACATGGCTAACATCGGCGGAATTCTGCGGTTTTTACGCTAACATTCTGCCTAACCTCACTCCAATCAGATTAGGCCGTCGAACTCTAATATTTTGAATTTGGAAAATATAATAGTTACAGTTGGTTACGGTTTTCGGCTCGGGGTGGTTAGGGTTGGGGCAGCGCTGTGGCCTAATATTTTCTTCCGGCGTTTTCAGCAGGTTAGAGCGTTTCCCACGGCGATGTTGCCAAGGTTAGGGTTTTCCGGGCAGCCCCCTGCCCCTGGCCTGCGCAAATCACTCCGCGCGGGCTGCTCCGGACCTCCCCGAGAGCATCCGCCAACTGCATCAGATCGCATCACAGTTTGGGCGTTTCACCCCGAGGGGGGGCTCAAGGGGCGCTCACTGCATCAAAAGCGACACAGAAAGCGGGCGGGCGAGGCGGGGGGAAAAGCGCCCTTGCTGGGGTAGGCGGCCCAGGCCCGGCTTGCCCTAGCCGCGCAGCCCTCGCACGAGCCGCTTCCATCCCTCCTCGTTTGCCGGGAACCGTCCCCGCGCGGTGTTCGGGGCTGCGGCAGTAGCGAGGATGCGGACCGCCGGCGGCATCCCGCCACAGCCCAAGCAATACAGGTGGTCTCGGAGCGCGCTGATTCCCGTCGGCCACATGTGACACATGTACCAGCGGTCCATCTTCGCCGCATCGACCACGCCCTTGTGGCCGCACTGGCACTCGATCTCGACGTTCCAGCCTCGGCGCACGATATCGCCAAGCGACAGGATCTTGATGTTCGCGCCCATGATCAGGGCCAGCTCGGCTGCAGCGCATAGGGCTTGATTTCGAAGCGGGGATAGTTCGGCCGCGGCTCCATTTCCTTGCCTGGCGAAAGCACGAAGTACGGCGCGAGCGTATCGGCCAGCAGGATCGCCGCCGCTTGCCGCGCGTCGGTTTCGTGAGCGGAGATCCGCGATAACCACAGCTTGCCGATCGCACCAGGAAACGCGCGGATCGCGGGCACAAAAATCGCGGTGAGTTCTTCGATGGATAGGGTGCGTCGCGGGTCATTCGAATGGATCACCTCGACGCGGCGCAGGACGGTCGCCACCATCTGGGCCGGGGCGTGCTCCGGGCAGGCACGCGGATCGTGGCTAGGCTTGAACATCGCGCGCCGGTAGCCAACGCTCCAATTGCGCAGCTCGTGATAGATCACGAAGACCAGTTCGTCGCGATCGACCTTTCGCATGTGTCCTCCGACTCGAAAAGCCGGATCGTTCGCATTTTGTTCCGATAGGCATCAAGGCCTCGACTCACGCCAGGGCTCGCGCCAAGCTGTGGATTATGTGCAACGATTATCGCGACCATGTGCTGCTGGACGATCTCCGGGCCAAGTTCTCGGAGCTTCGCATCCCCGTGCATTTTCCGGAGGGCGCGCCAAACCGCGAGCCCCGCGACGACATCAGGATCACCGACACCGGCACCATCGTCAGGGCATCGGCCGAGGGAGACCAGGGCGTCGAGCTGGTTGCGAGGCGCTGGAGCTGGCCCGGCCCGGGCAGCGCCAAGCCGGTCTACAACTTCAGGTCGGAAGGTCGCGAGTTCCCGGTCGGTCGCTGCCTGATCATAGCCGACGGGTTCTACGAGTTCACCACCCCCGCGCCGAGCGAGGGCGCGCCGAAGAAGCGGTTGAAGGACAAGTGGCTCTTCACGATGCGCGGGGAGCCGTTCTTCGCCATCGCCGGTTATTGCCGCGCGGACACGCCCGTCGGTGAGGCCTTCACCATGCTGACCACCGAACCGGGCCCGGACGTGGCGCCTTATCACAGCCGCCAGATCGTGCCGTTGGCCTTCAAGGATTGGCTGGCCTGGCTCAATCCGGCCATCCCTGCCGGCGAAATCCTGCGGCCCCCGGCGGCAGGAACGCTTGAGGTCGCCCAGGTCCGCTGACTCGCTTTTGTTCTAATTTTGTTCTATATCAGCCCGACTCGGTCGGAGCTGGCAATGCACTACATTCGGAACGAAATTAGCGAGCAAGAACGCGAACTTCGCAACCGCATAACGAACGCCGTGGTCGATACGGTCATCGAGACCTGCGGCGGCCAGGGCGCGGACAGGGCTATCCTCGACATCCCGCTTGTCATTGACGGCGTCGCGACCGCGATTGCCTGGATGGCGTCCAATGTACCGGAGTGTCGGACCCAGCGCGGCGCCCGCCAGATCGGTGACGATGTGCGAGACGTAGTGAGAGGCGTTCTCCGGAATATCGCCAGTGAACCCGACCAGGGTGCCGCGATGCGCTTCGCCTGGCCGGTCGATTCGATTGGAGGGCGCGCATGATGCTGGATCTGGAAGGCGGCAGCATGAACCCGGCGCCGGCATGGGCATTGTCGGTCGCCGAGCTGGAGGGCATCGGCCTGAGCCAGCAACAGGCGAAGCGGGTTGCCGGCATATCACCAAGCTTCGCGCTCGACGGCCAATGGGTCGTATTGGTCGACGAGCAACCCTATGAAGCCGAGAGCGCCCGGGTCGTGCTGATCGATGGTGCCGAGGCGACCTGCAGCTCCGGTGTCAAGGGAACCGTCACCCGGCTTCCGAAAAAGGCGATGATCCGGTTTCCCGCCGCCGACGACGAACACGACGAGGAATGCCTCGTGATCACGATCGCCGATGCCGGCGATTTCACGATGGGCAATGCCTATCGCGGCCGAGATTTGCCGCCGGGCGACCCGGGCGAGCTTTGGCGGGTGCTCGACGAAGCTGAGGGGGACGATCCACGGCACGACGAGTTGCCCGCTGCGGATAACATCTGGCTCTATCGGATCGAAACCGTCGAAGATCGGCTCGCCGATCGCAAGGCCCGTGTTCTCGCTGCCGTCGAAGACGAAGGCGAGTGGTAACGAGCAAGTGCCCCGGCATCGCCGGGGCACCCTAAGTCAGATCTCGAAATTGGAGATCAGCAGCTCGGCCGCTTTTACGCCTGGTCCCTTTGCCACGGTGTAGGTCGTATCGATCTCGCGGAATTGAAACGCCCCGAAGGTGGCGCGCACGCCCGGCGTGTCGTTGATGCTCATGAGGAATCGGCCTCGGATAGCGGCGAGCTGGGCCGCGAGCTGCTCGAAATCTGCCCGGGAGAACGCGTCAGCGCCATAATCGCACTCGCAGCCCCAATATGGCGGATCGAGATAGAAAACCGTCCCTGGGCGATCGTAGCGAGCGATAAAGGCATCATAGGGCAGCTGCTCAATATCCACGCCCGCAAGCCGCTCGTGAATGTCCGCCAGCATCGGCTCGAGCTTCGTCACGTTGAAGCGGGCGCCCTGGGTTACATCCACCCCATAGTTGCGCCCCGTCACCTTCCCGCCGAAGGCAAGCCGCTGCAGGTAGAGAAACCGCGCAGCGCGCTGCAAGTCGGTCAGTCGCTCCGGCGGCAAGGCGCGAAGCCGCTCGAACTCGGCTCGGCTCGCCACCCGAAAGCGCAGCATGTCCATGAAATAGGGGAAATGCTCCTGCAGCACCCGGAAGAAGGTCGCCACGTCACCCGACAGGTCGTTGATGATCTCGGCGCGCGGGCGGCGCCGGCGGCGCAGGAAGATGCCGCCCATGCCCACGAAGGGCTCGGCATAGGCATCGCACTCGAGGCGATCGAGGATCTGAACGATCCGCCCTGCCAGATTGCGCTTGCCACCGATATAGCCCGCCGCCGGCGCGACGGGCTGAACGCAGGTACTTGTCATGTAGGAAATCTCGCTCTTCTAGGATTCCCGCCCGGTCATGCCGGGTGCGGGACGGCCGACTGGCCAGTTGGCTGTGGCGAGACTATCCTCGTCGGTGATCCGGGCCGCCACCCGGCTCTACCCCCGCTCGGCCACCTGGGCCGAGCGGGGCAATCTCAAGGCGACGTCAGCAGCTTCAGCAGATCCATCAAGCGGGTGTTGTCGAACCCGAACAGCGGGCGGCCGACCTGGTCGTTCATCTGCTCGAACCTGCGCTGCAGGGCCATGATTTCCAGGGCAAGGAACATCAGCACCGATTGAAGCGGGTTGCCAGGCGTGGTGCCCTGGGCGGGCACGATGCCGATCAGCGAGGGCGGCACGCGGTGCGCGGCGAGCACGTCGTCGCGCGTCGCAGTCTTGATCCCCAAGAACTCGTCCTTCGCGCCCACCTCGGCGATCGGCAGGATCTTGAGGCTCCCCTCCTTCCCGCCTGGCGCATGAACGAACAGGTTCTTGAAGTTGCCGGGGCCCTTGGACTGGCGCAGGGCCTCGCGCAGCTTCTTCGTGTCGGTCTCGTCGATGTCGCCGGTGGCGTAGAGGATATAGCCCGCGTGACTGCCATTCTGGTAATAGCGGCGGCGGAAAAGCGTGGCCGCCTCATTGAGCAGCGCCGACTGCAGCGCGCTCAAGTACTCGGGCACGCCGTAAACCTCCTGGTTCACGTCGGGCGCGCGCATCTGGATCACGCTGCCTGGGCGAAACTCGGTCTCCTCCACACCGCCGGGCACGAAGAAAAATCGGCCAGGCTCGATGCCGCGGCGAGTGTATTTCGCTAGCGAGTGCTCGTAGCGCAGCGTGCTGCCCAGGACATTCCGGCGCTCCTCAAGGTAGCAGTCGCCGAAAACGAGATAGTCCTGCGCGAGCGCCTCGAACGCCGGGCCGCTAAGCAGCGGAGAGGCGACGAACGTCGCGGCGAGCAGGTTGCGCTTGAGGTAGATCGCGGAGCTGTGGTGCGGCGATACGCGAAACGCGCGTGCGAGCCCGTCGCGCGACAGCGGCGGCTCGTACCAGCGGCCGTTGTGCGGGCATTCCAGCATGTCGAGGATCTCGCGCCGGTTGAGCACCGGCTCGGGATCTCCGAAGCTGAACACCAGCTCGCCGTCCTGCTCCCTCGGCGTCGCGTCGATAACCGACGGGGAAATCGTCGCCACCTCCCGCGTCGACATCCTCCGCGCCCGCGCCGAATTCCCCTTCGCCATTCATGATCTCCATGCGCGTCTTGGGCCGCGCCTTGCCGTCCAGTGGTTCGTTGATGAGGATGTGCATGACGGCCCAGGCGAGATCGGCATGGCCGGTCTCTTCGCTGCGGCTCGCCTTGAACGTGATGGCGCGTCCGGATCCGGTGAGCGCCTTCTTGATCGACAGGAAACTCGACTGGACATCGATCCAGCCCGCGTCGAACTCGATGCGGCCACGGGCGAAGCTGTGCTGCGCCTTCATCACCATCGCGGCCTTGGTCTCGAGCGAATATTCGATCTTCGCCACGCCGCGCATGCGATCGCGCAGGAGCTGGTAGACAGCCGCGCCAACGCCGGTCGCGTCGACGCCCAGATAGGTGCAGTTGTACCGCTCGAGGCGCTTGAGCACGAACTCGGCCTGCGCCTGAAAGTCGAGGCCCCGGAGCGGCCAGCGCTCGAGCAGCCGGAACTTGCCGTTCGGCCCCTGTGGCGGAAGCGCGATCACCAGGGCGGCATTGTCGCCGTCCTCGCTCTCCTGCGGGTCATAGCCGGCCCATACCTCGCGGTTGCCGACCGGCCTGGGCGCGAGCAGATCCACGTCGCGCCAATCGACCATGGCATCGACGGTCGCGCGCTGCAGCTCGTTGAACTTGAAGGCCGACAGGCTGTCGTCGACGAACTGGCACATCAGCAGGTTGGCGAATTCGTCGGGCGCATATTCGACGCGCAGCTCGTCGATGTCGAACAGGTCGCAGCCGCGCGCCTCGGCATCCTCGATCGTCACGATCTGGCGCCAGATACTGTCCTCGCAGAGCACGCCGGCCCTCAGGCGCTGATGCGACACGTCGATCGAGACGCGCAGCTCCTTCTTGACGCGCCGGTTGCGCCGCTCGCCCGTCCAATAGGGGTGCGCCTGGTGCGCCACGCTCGACGGAGTCGAAAAATAGGTGCGGCGCCAGCGCTTGTGCATCGCCATGCCGCTGGCGACCTTGTTCAGCTCCTCGAACCCGTAGGTCCAGAAGAACTCGTCGAAGTAGAAATTGCCGTGATAGCCCTGGGCGGTGCGGGCGTTGGTGCCCAGGAAGATCAGCTCGGCCGAGGGCTCGCTCTCCGGCATCGTATCGGCGGTGATGACGATCGGGTCGCCCTGCAGCTTGACGCCGACCTTCTGGGCGAACTGGACGATATAGTTGCGGAAGATATGCGCCTGGTTCTTCGACGCGGACAGGAATATCTGGTTGCCGCCGCCGCGCAGCGCGTCGAGCAGGGCTTCGCGCGCGAAATACCAGGTCGCGCCGATCTGGCGCGACTTGAGGATCATGCGGGTGCGTTGGTCCTTCGCCGCCCACCAATCTTCCTGATAGCCGAACAGCTCGTCGTGGAAGATTTCCTCGAGCTGCTCGACCTGCTCGGCGGTGAAGTGGTTCTTCTTCGCCTTCTTCCGCTCGCCGGCATTCCGGTTGGCGACGTTGTCGTTGAGATCGCCCTCATGCCCGCCCGGTGCCTCGTAGCGGCGCACCTTGGCCAGCATCGCCACCTGGCGCCCGAGTAAGTCGATTTCCTTGTAGTCGCTGCCGGTCTTCTGATCCTTGGCGATCAGCGCCGCCCAGCGCACCTCGAGCACGTCCTCGCACTTCGCGATCGACGGCGCCTCGTCCCAACGGTCGCGCTGCTTCCAGCTCTCGACGGTGGCGCGCTTGAGCCCCAGCTCGTCTGCGATCTGGGTCACGCTCCACAGCCGCCAGTACAGGCTGCGCGCCTGTCGCCGCGCATCCATCGGGATGGGCATGGTTGAGGCTGGGAGGGGATCGTCGATCGGCTTCATGGCGGGCGGAACCTAGCCACGCCCTCCCCCGCCAACT
>Ga0209050_1003959_pt1 | contig 10459 bp, 10 predicted proteins | sample Araplavi_mTSA_r2_FD_184276 | JGI IMG/M metagenome (GOLD analysis project Ga0209050, IMG submission 184276) | Arabidopsis root microbial communities from North Carolina, USA - plate scrape MF_Cvi_mTSA_r2 (SPAdes) (version 2) | ecosystem: Host-associated > Plants > Roots > Endosphere | place: USA...
ATGATGGCCTTGAAGGTCGGGATCACCGAACCCACGGTCGCGCCGATGCCGTAGTGCACGTCGGGCATGGCCGCGATGTGCTTGAACACGATGGGCAGGCGCGCGGCGTTCTCGAGCTGCGCCTGCGCTTCGTCTTCCACGGGCACGCCGTTCGTCCACATCTTCACGGGAACGCCGTTGGCCACTTCATGCAGTTTGTAGTTCATCTTTTCTCTCTCTGTCTGTCGCTTTGTATCGACTCGTTGTTTCTTCTTCAGATCATCGCCCGCTTGTGGAGCGAGACCGACAGCCGTTCGTAGTCCTGCAGCGGGAAATCGTGCTCGACCCACAGCTCGCGGTATCGCGCCACGCCCACCTCGAGATGGATGCACCCCAGGATCGCATGAACGTTGCGGACCAGCTCCGTGCGCGCGACCTCGCCGCATGCCACCACCCGGTGGTCATCCACGGACACCATTCCCCAACTCGCCCAGTCGCGGTATTCGCGCAGCTCGAACTGCAACACGTCCGTGGCACCGTTGTCCGCGCTCACCGCCAGGATCACCTCGCCGGGCTCGTCCATGAACACCGCCTCGGCCGCCATCGCGCCCTGGTGCAACGACAAGCCCATGCGTGCCAGGTCGCCCAGCGAGTCGTGCAGGTAGGACACGGCAAAGCGCGGCCGTTCCTTGCCGACGCGAAAGCTCACCGAGGCCCATCCCGCACGATGCAGGTCGTAGCCGATCAGGTCTTCGTTGCAAACTTCTTCTTCGGTCATCTTCTTTCCGCTCTTCGACGACAGCGTCGATTTCATGACTGGTGGACACGGCGGGATTCGAACCCGCATCAATACGGCGACCGTGGTGTTTCAATCCAGCGGCCCAGTCGGCGATTGGAAACGCGCGCCAGTGACAGACCCGTCATCGGAGCCAGCACCTGCATCCTCAACCTTGCTCGCCGACCGACTCGCCCGCCGCATCCGGTGCTACCCGGACTGCCGGCAACATCAACATTTTTGGCAGTGGCGCTCCCTTCCGTGCCTGCGTGCCCGAAAACAAAAATGAGGTGACGAGTAACGACAGGTCGTTGACTGAGCTACCTGCCGAAGCAGACCGGGGTTCGGACCCGGGACCTTCATGGCCAGGACCATGACGCTCTACCTGTAGACCAGCCTGCATTCACCTCGAAACAAAAAGCAGCGACAAGAATCGACGAAACGTCGTGCTCTACCACTGAGCTACGGCCTTTCGACCGGCGGGATTCGAACCCGCGACCACGAGATTAAGAGTCTGTAGTTCCGTCAGCATTCGCTGCAAAAAACAGTGCGACAAGAGTGGCAGGACATCGACCGAGCCGCAGAGGCTGGGGACTCGAACCCCCGGTCATCCATGTAGTCCTGCCGGCATTCGCACAACAACCTTCATCCCCGTCCGGCGACAAACGGTCGGTGTGACTTCGTTTGGTGATGTAGTCACACCTGCATTCGCCGAACGACGACGCTCATTCTTCGGATCGGGTGCCGTGGGCCGAAACCCATGGCGCCCTCTCTTTGCCTTTCTCTTCAGACCGAGGTTTCCTCGATCACACCCACCCAGTGGTCCGCGCCCAGGCCACCTGCGGCATACACCGCCAGCAGCTTGAACACTTCGTCGCTGAAGCCGCCGATGTTCAGCACATCGTCCTGCTCCTGCGCCTGGGTGGTCGCATAAGGCTGGATGTCGATGCACACCAGCCGCGCCGCCGGGTTGCGCTTCTTGAACGCCGCCCATTCCTGCATGGTCGCGGTGCCGCGGCCCCGTGCACGGTCGGCCCACGATTCGTTGTCCGACACCAGCACCACCAGCTCGGCATGCGCCTGCTCCTTGTTCAGGAGCGCCAGCGGCGCGCTGCATGACGTACCGCCACCGCCCACCGCGGCCAGCCTGGCCGCGTTGGTCATCACCGAATCACGCGGATTCAGTTGCAGCGGCACCACCTTCGTCTCGAAGGGCAGCACACGGGCGTCCGCATTGCGGCGAAGCACGGCGGCAGCCACCAGCGCGGCCACGTCGATGCAGCGCACCGCGGTGGTCGCCGAGCCTCGGTGGCCGGTGACGGGCGAGCTCATCGAGCCCGACACGTCGGGGCACACCACCACGCGGCCCTCGAACCGAGGCACGTTGGCCAGCGCGAGCTCCATCGCGTCCTGCAGCGCTTCCTTCACCACGTGCGGCACCTCGGCGCCGGCCGCAGTGAAAGCAGCCATCAGCTGGTACGGCAGCACCCGGGCCTTGGCCACCGACTGCGGGTCACGCAGCTTGGCGGCCACCGCCTCCGCGAGGCCGGGCAGTTCGAACACGCCGTGGCGCGCAAAGGTGTTCAGGTTCTGACGCACCATCTGCCACGAACCGCGCTGCGCGATCTGCGCCCAGGCTTGCGTGTCCAGCTCCAGCGCCGTCAGCATCTGGAACGGCACGTCGGGCACATCCATGGCCTCGCTTGCCTGGGGCGGACCGGCGCGGCGCTCGGCGCGATCGCGCTTGAAGCGTTCGAAAGCCTGCGTCGCCGGAGGCAGCGCCTCCAGCGCATACGGCCGATCGATCAGCCATGCGAACCACGCGGCGCGCCAGGCCTCGGCGGGCTTCGGGTGAACCATCTTCACCACGTCGGCCAGCGAGGGCGTGCTGCCCACGGCGGCATTCAGCAGCTGCGCCTCGGTCGCCTCGAGCAGCCATTGCTGCACGAGCTTCTTCGGACGCGTACCGAGCGACTTTCGGCCCACCGCGCCGGAACGCAGCATCTGCACGAAGTTGCGCAGCATCTTGCCGTTGTCGACCACGCGGGGAAACACCTTGGCGAGCAGCGACACGTCGCGCATCGCCAGCGTGGCCGCCAGCAGCGCCGGCATGTCCTTCATGTGGCCGGCGCGGCGTGCGTACACGGCCGTCCTGGCGACGAACAGCGGATCGACTTCGCGGGCCAGGGCCAGCACGGCGTCGAGCTGGTCCTGGGCCTGCGCATAGAAGGTGTTGTTCAGGCAACCGGTGGCTGCGAGCTGCGCCAGCTGGTGCTTGGGCGACAGTGCATAGGCAGCGCTACCGGCTTCGTTGCGCACGTCGGCCGCGGGTTGCAGGGCACCGCGCGTCGTCTGGAAGAGTTGAAGGTTGGCCATGTGACTTCTCCTTGTTCGGTTCTTTTTGTTCGTCTTGTTTTCTTGGGTTGCGATCCTTATTGCAACGGGTGTGCCAGATCGGGCCGGTTTGGCCGAAGAACCACTCAAGTCGTTGATTTCGCTCGACTTTTTGTCGATCCACCATCTGCAAGCTTCAGTCAACCGAACAAATATCCGGCACTTCTTATAATTTTGGATAGTCTTTTATCCAGAAAATGAAGAAACCCATCGTCGTCATCGGCTTCCTCGGCACGCAGCTCGACGCCGGCCAGGGCGCGGGCCGCTGGAACAAGTGGCGCCCCACGGTCTCGCTCGCGCAGCACGAGGACATGGTCGTTTCGCGCATGGAGCTGCTCTACACGCTGCGGCACAAGGCGCTGGCCGAGGTGGTCAAGGCCGACATCGCCACCGTGTCGCCCGAAACCACCGTCAACCTCGTGCCGCTCGACCTCGCCGACCCCTGGGATTTCGGCGAGGTCTACACGCGGCTGTACGACTGGGCGCGCGCCTACACCTTCGACACCGAGCACGAGCAGTACTGGACGCACATCACCACCGGCACGCACGTCGCGCAGATCTGCATGTTCCTGCTGTCGGAATCGCGCGTGGTGCCCGGGGTGCTGGCGCAGACATCGCCGCCCCGGAAGCAGCGCGAAGGCGAGGCCGGCAAGTGCACGCTGATCGACCTCGACCTGTCGCGCTACGACGTGATCGCCCGGCGTTTCGACGCGGAGCAGCGCGACGCGGTCGCATTCCTCAAGAGCGGCATCGCCACGCGCAACGCGCGCTTCAATGCGCTCATCGACGAGATCGAGCGCGTGGCCGTGCGCTCGCGCGCGCCCATCCTGCTGGTGGGTCCGACGGGCGCGGGCAAGTCGTTCCTGGCGCGGCGCATGTTCGAGCTGAAGCAGGCACGCCACCAGATGACGGGGCCGTTCGTGGAAGTGAACTGCGCCACGCTGCGCGGCGACGGGGCCGCCTCCACGCTCTTCGGCCACCGGAAGGGCGCGTTCACCGGCGCGGCGGCCGATCGCGCGGGCTTGCTGCGCACGGCGCACCAGGGCGCCCTCTTCCTCGACGAGATCGGCGAACTCGGTCTCGACGAGCAGGCGATGCTGCTGAAGGCCATCGAGGAGAAGCGCTTCTTCCCCGTGGGCGCCGACAAGGAAGTGGAGAGCGACTTCCAGCTGATCGCAGGCACCAACCGCGACCTGCGCAGCGACGTGGCGCAGGGGCGCTTCCGCGAAGACCTGTTCGCGCGCATCAACCTCTGGACCTACGACCTGCCCGGCCTGGCGCAACGGCCCGAGGACATCGAGCCCAACGTCGACCATCTGCTGGCCATCCATGCCGCGGAGAACCATCGCGTGGTGCGCTTCAACGCCGAGGCGCGCGCGGCCTACCTCCGGTTCGCGCAGAGCGCGGAGGCGCCGTGGAGCGGCAACTTCCGCGACCTGTCGGCCAGCGTGACGCGGCTGGCCACGCTGGCCGATGGCGGACGCATTCCGGTGGCACTGGTGGAGGCGGAGATCGCACGGCTGCGGTGGCTGTGGAAGCACGCAGGCGCAGTGCCTGCCGCGCCCGGCGACATCGACCTCGACGCGCTGCTCGGCGAGGAACGTGCCGCATCGCTCGACCTGTTCGACAGGCTGCAGCTCGAGGCGGTGGTCCGCGTGTGCCGGCAGGCGCGCACCCTCTCCGACGCTGGCCGCCAGCTGTTCCAGGCTTCGCGCGCGCAGCGCAGCGTGGTGAACGATGCGGACAGGCTGCGCAAGTACCTGGGCAAGCACGGACTCGAATGGAACGACATCGTCCGCTGATAGATTCGACAGCCAGACAACCAGGATGGCCGAGGAGGAGTGAAGAGATGAAGAACAAGCTTGGAGTGACGGGCGCCTTGTGCACCGCAGCCGTGGTGCTGCTGGTGGTCACGGGTGCGCAGGCTGGCGTGCTGCGGCCCGGCCTGTACGAAGGCCTGATGCTGGCAGTCGATGGTGGCGGCAACGTCAGCGGCAGCTTCGCGCAGCAGGGCAGCTGCACCTTCAGGATCGCGGGCCGCGCCAGCTCGCAGAGCGCGGCCGTGGTCCGCACGATCGTCGAAGGCCCGGCACCGTCCATCGAGGGACGGCTGTCCGCCGGCGCCGACAGCCTTACCGTGAGCCTCGCCCTGCCGGGTGGACAGCAACTGCCGGGCTGCGGAAATGTGCTGCCGCCGCTGATCGACAACGGCCTTGACCTCGACCTCACGCACAAGGGCGGCTGGACCCGGCTGGTCAGCGTGTCCGCCGACAGGACGGCGCTGCAGAAGTCGCCCGGCGACGCGGGGCGCGCCTACGTCGTGCGCGGCGACGTGCTGGGCGTCGTGTCCGAGAAGGCAGGCTTGCTCGAGGTCGACTTCGTGAACACGCAGGGCCGCTTGCTGCACGGCTGGATCGCGGCGAAGGACGCCAAGGCCATCGCCGCGCCATAGACCTGCGAGCTATCCTCCGCCCGATGGCCATCTCCGCGTTCGTCGTGAAAGTCCCGGCTGCCGAAGGAATCGCGCACGACCTGCGCCGGCGCTACGACGCCAGCGCGGCGCTCGGTGTCCCGGCGCACATCACCGTGCTGGTGCCGTTCATGGACCCGGCGCTGGTCACGCGCGAAGTGCTCGAACGCGCGCAGCGCGTGCTGCAACGCACGCCGTCCTTCGACTTCCTCCTGAGCTCGGTCGGACGCTTCCCCGAGACCGCGTACCTCGCGCCGGAACCGGCCTCGCCGTTCATCGGCATGACCCTGGCACTGGTGGAAGCCTTCCCCGGATTCCTGCCTTACGGCGGCGAGCACGAAGGCGTCGTTCCGCACCTCAGCGTCGCACATGGCGATGCACATCATGCGGAGCAGGCGGCCGACGAACTGCACGCGCGCCTCGACACGTCGGGCGCCGTGCACGCAACGTGCACCGAAGTCGCCCTGATCGAAAACTCGTCCGGCCGCTGGCAGGACATGCATGCCTTTCTGCTGCCTCCTACTGCCACCTGACCCATGCGCAACGTTCTCTTCATCTGCAGCCGCAACCAATGGCGCAGCCCGACCGCAGAGCAGCTCTGGCGCCGGCATCCCCTGGTCTCGGCCCGCTCCGCGGGCACCAGCCCGAACGCGCGGCACAAGGTCTCCGTCGACGACATCGAATGGGCCGACGTGATCCTCGTGATGGAGGAAAAACACAAGTCGCGGCTGGTGGCGGAGTTCACGCGCATGCTGGCGCACAAGCCGATCCACGTGCTCGACATTCCGGATGACTACAAATACATGGACCCCGCGCTGATCGCGGAACTCGAACGGTCGGTGCCATCGATTCTTGGCATCGAGTGATCTGCAGAAAGGAACGAACCGGTCGTGACCGACATCCTGCCTCGCCTTCGAACGCTCAAGCGGCTCGACCTGGACTGCGCCTGCTTCGCAGCCAGATCACACGGGTACGACCTGAACCCTCCCGTTCCGGAGGAAGAGGTCGCGCGGATGGAGGAGAAGCACGGGTGCCGCTTTCCCGACGAATACCGCAGGTTCATCACCGAGCTCGGCAACGGAGGCGCCGGCCCGGCGTATGGCGTGTTTCCGCTCGGCATGCAAGACAACATGCGCGATGTCGGCCGCTGGGAAGACGGCTATTCGCTCGTCGGGGACCTGTCGAAACCATTTCCCTTGCGCGACACGTGGAACCTTCCCGACGACTTCTGGGCCCAGCAACCGGATCCCACGGAAGCAACGACCGTCGAAGAAGAAGATCGAATGAACGAGGAGTGGGAGAAGAAGCTGGAGGTTCAGTACTACGCAACCGGCATTACCGACGGTGCCATCCCCATCTCTCACGAAGGCTGCGCACTGCGCAACTGGCTCGTGGTCACCGGGCCGCTGGCGGGCACCGTGTGGCGAGACCTGCGCGCCGACTACGGCGGCATCCAGCCCTTGCGGAACAAGGACGGAAGCCGCATGGGCTTCAACGACTGGTACCTGCAATGGATCGCGCAGTACACGCAGCAGGTCGAAGCGTCGCACGCGGGCAGTCGGTTGGCCGAAATCTTCTCGTCGAGGTTGTCGAAGCTTTCCAACCCCAAGGCTGCGGCCTTCGCGATCTTCTGCGCGCAGGCGCTCTACCCCAACCTCGAGGCCTACGCGACGGCCATCGGCTTCGACGAGCAGTTCGTGCTGCAGGACCGGCTGGATGAAATGCTGTGGGCTCAGCTGCTGCAACAGCGGTTCGAGCTGCCGGGTGAATGCCACGACATGGTGGACAGCATGCTTGGCACCAAGCACGACCTGGCCATGCACCTGTCGTCGACCGGACAAAAGCCTGCGCCTGACGACGCAGGCATGAAGGCTGCGCTTTACACGTACATCGCCGCTCTGGCGTTCGGGTTCGACAAGGGCAGCCCGCAGCAGCTGCTGTCTGCCGTCCAGGGCGCGGTGGCAGCCGAGCCCCTGCCGAGTGCCGCGGAAGCCGAGCTGCAATGGGCACTCGACCAACTTGAAAGCGAGTCGTCCGAATGGGCGACCGCAGCCACCGTCGAACGCCTGAGAGATCGCGCGAAGGCCTGCGCGGCGTTCCTGCCCGGACGTCCGCCCGAGACCGATGCGCCGGCAGAGCAGCCATGGTGGAAGCGCTGGGCCGCTGCGGCATCCAACTGAAAAGACAGGCCGAACAAGAACCAGGCGGCATGCAGAAAGCCGCAGCCAGCAAGGAAATGAATCAGCCCATGTCAGAGATCTACATCAGTACCGACGTCGAATCCGACGGCCCGATCCCCGGCCCGCATTCGATGCTCAGCTTCGGCTCGGCCGCCTACACGGCCGACAAGCAACTCCTGTCCACGTTCAGCGCCAACCTGCACACGCTGCCCGGCGCCGAGGCCGACCCCGATACCGCCGCGTGGTGGAAAACGCAGCCCGAGGCCTGGGCTGCCTGCCGCACCGACCTGCAGGACCCGGCGCATGCCATGAAGAACTACGTGGGCTGGCTCAAGGGCCTGCCTGCGCGGCCGGTGTTCGTGGCGTATCCGGCGGGCTTCGACTTCCTGTTCGTCTACTGGTACCTGATGCGCTTCGCGGGCGAAAGCCCGTTCAGCCATTCGGCGCTCGACGTGAAGACGTTCGCCATGGCGATGCTCGGGCTCGACTACCGCGACAGCACCAAGCGCGCGATGCCGCGCCGCTGGTTCGACAAGCTGCCGCACACGCACATGGCGCTGGACGACGCCATCGAGCAGGGCGCACTCTTCTGCAACATGCTGGCGGAGAACCGCGCGGCCGCACGGCGCGAGAAGCCATGACGCTGGGCAACGTCGTCCGAAAGTGCGGCAGGCTCGTGCTGTGCACGCTGCCGCTGATGCTCGCGGGGTGCGTGCAGTCGATGTTCTATTACCCCGACAGCGTGCGCTACGAAACGCCTGACGTGCTGGGCCTGCGCTACGAGAACGTCCAGTTCGAGAGCGCCGACGGCACGCGCCTGAGCGGCTGGTTCCTGCCCGCGGAGAACCGCGCCGATCCGAAGGAAGCCAAGGGCACGGTGGTGCACTTCCACGGCAACGCGCAGAACATGAGCGCGCACTGGCGCTTCGTGGCCTGGCTGCCTAAGCAGGACTACAACGTGTTCGTGTTCGACTACCGCGGCTACGGCCAGTCGGAAGGCAAGCCCGAACCCAAGGGCGTGTTCGAGGATTCCAACGCGGCGCTGAACCATGTGCGCTCGCGCAGCGACGTCGACCCCACGCGGCTGTTCGTCTTCGGCCAGAGCCTGGGCGGCACCAATGCGATCGCGGTGGTGGGCGCGGGCAACCGGGCCGGCGTGAAGGCCGCGGCCATCGAATCGACGTTCTATTCGTACTCGGCCATCGCAAACGACAAGCTCCGGGGCGCAGGGCTGCTGGTGAGCGACGACTACGCGGCGTCGAAGTACGTGGCGGCCGTGTCGCCCATTCCGCTGCTGTTCATCCACGGCACGGCCGACCAGGTGATTCCGCTCGCGCATTCGAAGCGCCTGATGGCCGATGCGCGCGAGCCCCGGCGGCTGGTCGAGGTGCCGGGCGCCGGCCACCTCGAACCGATGACGGCGCTGCGCTTCGGCCACGCCTACCGCAAGGCACTCACCGAATTCTTCGAGGCCGCGCAGCATCCGCTGCAGCAGTGACGACGGCCGCCATCCACACGATTCCACCATGAAGCACTTCGACAAAGCCGCCACACGCAAGCCCCTGACCTTCGAGCGGCTGGTGCCGGCATTGCGCGCCGCCTTCGCGGCGGGCGCCCAGGTGCCGCCGCGCCATGTGCACGCCGTCGAGACCGCGCCAGGCAGCACGGCCGACAGCGCCGGCAGCAGCGGCAGCAGCAGCGACAAGGGCACCGTGCTGATCATGCCGGCGTGGAGCGACGCGGGCTTCCTGGGCATCAAGACCATCAACATCTTCCCGGGCAACAGCGCGCGCGGCCTGCCCGGCCTGCACGCGACCTACGTGCTGTACGACGCGCGCACCGGCGTGCCGCTGGCGATGATGGACGGCAACGAGATCACCGCGCGCCGAACGGCAGCGGCCTCGGCGCTGGGCGCCTCGTTCCTGGCTCGCGCCGATGCACGGCGGCTGCTGGCGCTGGGCACCGGACGCATCGCGCGCATGCTGCCGGCCGCGCATGCCAGCGTGCGGCCCATCGACGAGGTGCGGGTGTGGAACCACCGCCGCGAAGGCGCCGAGGCGCTGGCCGCGCAATGGCGCGCCGAAGGCTGGAACGCGCACGCCGTCACCGACCTGCAGGCCGCCGTGCGACAGGCCGACATCGTGAGCTGCGCCACGCTGGCCACCGCGCCGCTGGTGCGCGGCGAGTGGCTGGCGCCGGGCTCCCACCTCGACCTGATCGGCAGCTTCACGCCGGCCATGCGCGAGGCCGACGTGCAGTGCTTCGCGGGCGCAGGCACTTTCGTCGACACCGACGAGGCACTCCAGAAGTCGGGCGACCTGCTCGACGCGATGGCCGCCGGCACCTTGAAGGCGCACGAGGTGCGGGGCACGCTGGCGGCGCTGTGCCGTGGCGAGTGCGCAGGCCGCTCGGACGAGGCGCAGCGCACCGTCTTCAAGGCCGTGGGGAGCGCGCTCGAAGACCTCACGGCCGCCACGCTGGTGTGGCAGGACGCGATCTAGGGCGTGTTCACACTATTTCTGGCGTCGCGTTGGCCGGCAAAGGGGCTGGCTGCAAGGCGCGCGTGCGCAGCAAGGCTGATGCCTTGCAAGCGCGGGCAACGCCGCAGACGGCCCCTTTGCCGGCCAACCCGAAGGGAAGGCCTGTCACGGCGGGCCACTC
>Ga0209050_1003961_pt1 | contig 10456 bp, 14 predicted proteins | sample Araplavi_mTSA_r2_FD_184276 | JGI IMG/M metagenome (GOLD analysis project Ga0209050, IMG submission 184276) | Arabidopsis root microbial communities from North Carolina, USA - plate scrape MF_Cvi_mTSA_r2 (SPAdes) (version 2) | ecosystem: Host-associated > Plants > Roots > Endosphere | place: USA...
CCCAGCGCGCCAACGGGCTGCGCTCGATGGTTAAGCGGATCCGCGAAGAGGCGAAGGTCCGGGCCGCGGCTTAGAGACCCCGTCTGGTTCCGCTCCGGCCTCAGCCGGTCACTTCACATCTCGACAGGAGATCGTCGACCACGCAAGCGAGCGGGACGGCGGTATCGATGATCGTCGCGTTTGCAGGAATATCCTCTTTCGTGGCATGCAGCCGCATGATCAGTTCCAGCTCGGCCGGCCTTGCGCCAAACTCGTCGTCGGGCCGTTCGGCAAGCCGCCTCTTCAGCGTGTCCGGATCGACATCGAGGACGAAGACGTCATCGAACAGATCGATGAAATGACGGAAATTCCTGGAGCCGCCGCAGAAGAACGAAATCGGGTGGCTTCTATCGGCCACCACGGACCTTACCTTGCCGACATCCCAGAGGTGGTGCCGATGCGCGAAGGCGGCATCTGCAGCATTCTGATCATATGCCGGGCCATCCAGGGGTTCGCCCGTTTCGGGGTCACCCCGGTAGGCCAGTTCGCGGTCACCGTGGACAACGTGATGACCGCGCCGTTGCAGTTCCGTGGCGACCGATGTCTTGCCGGTGCCGGAGACGCCTTCGATCAGATAGTTCCTGATGCCCATTCCGCTGCCCTCGATAAACCATATGCCTCGGAAAAACCCGCCCAGGCTTTCGTTCCGCGCGAGGCACGGAGCGGGTGCGGTGTAACGGTCGTCAATGACACGGATATTTCAGGCGCGCCCATCCGCGGGTGCGCAGAAGCCTGGCAGGCCGGCTTCGCCCGGGAGGCGGGATAGCGAGCGGACCGGCGTTCAGGCTGTTTCCGGGGCCGCACGCCCGGAGGGCCAGTTGGACAGCGCTTGCTCGGCAACGGCTTCCAGCGTCTCGCGGCTGAAGCCGGCCTTGGCCTGCACCGCCATGCCGTGAAGCACGGCCATCAGGTAGGCCGCAAGCGTGTCGGGCCTGGCCGTCTCCGGCAGGTCGCCTTCAGCCTTTGCCCGCTCGAAGCGTTCGCGAAGCTGGGCCTCGCCTTCGGCGCGCGACTCTATCAACGCCTGCCGGACAGGCTCCGCTTCATCCGATCCCGCAAGGACGCCCTGGATGCCGAGGCATCCAGTATGCTCGGGATAACGGGTGGTGAGATCGATGGCGCCGCGCAGAGCATGCGCCGCAACCTCGCGCGCCGTCGGGCGCTGGAGTGCGGCGGGAAGATAGTCGACATACCGCTCGTAGTAGCGCGCCAGCGCCTGTCGGAAGAGCGACTCCTTGTTGCCGAAGGCGGAATAGAGTGCAGGCCGCTCGACGCCGGCAGCCGCGGTCAGGTCCGCATAGGACGCGCCTTCGTAACCCTTGCGCCAGAAGACGCACAGGACGGCGTCCAGCGCTTTTTCCACGTCAAATTCGCGATGGCGGCCCATCAGATCGGTCCGGTCATTTTCATAATGATCGTTATTAAACCGCTTGACCACGCCTGTCAAATTACATACCGATCGTTATTGTAATGAACGTTACGATAATCGGACCCGCCTCGCCGGGAGCGGGCGGCTCCCCTCGCACATGGAGAAAGGATACTCATGTCCAACATATTCAAGGGAAAGGTCGCCCTGATCACCGGCGGTTCGCGCGGCCTCGGCGCCGCCACGGCGGAAGCGTTCGCCGCTCACGGAGCAGACGTTGCGATCAGCTACGCGGCCTCGGCCGACAAGGCGAAAGCGGTCGTCGAGAAACTGCGGGCAAAGGGTGTCCGCGCCATCGCGGTCCGGAGCGACCAGGCGGATCTCTCCTCCGCAAAACCGCTGATCGACCGGGTCATGGCCGAGTTCGGCAGGCTCGATATCCTCGTCAACAATGCCGGCATCGCCATCCAGGGTCAGACGGTCGACGATCCGGAACTCGACGGGGACAACTATAATCGCCAGTGGCAGGTCAATGTCCTCGGCACGATCGCCAACACCCGCGCGGCGGCGCAAAAGCTGACCGACGGCGGCCGGATCATCTTCGTCGGCTCGCTTCTCGGCTCCTACGTCCCCTTCCCCGGCGTCGCCGACTATACCGGGACGAAATGGGCGCTCGCCGGCTATGCCAAGGGCATCGCCCGCGATCTCGGCCGGCGCAATATCACCGTGAACGTGGTCCAGCCGGGGATCATGCCGACCGACATGGCGGCGGACGTTGCCGGCGAGCTTCCCAACCGCGACGCCATCCTCGACATGCATCCGATCCGCCGCATCGCGACCCTCGAGGAAGTGGCGGAAACCATCTGCTTCCTCGCCGGGCCGCATGCGGGCTACATCAACGGCGAGCAGATCAACGTCGCAGGCGGTCTCGGCATCTGAACCTGCAGGGCCACAACCTGGAGCCGGAGCCTGGAGCCGCGACCCGGCTCCAGGCTCCGGCGCGGCTTTGCGGATTTCGCCGAAGTTCGGGAAGCCGCGCCTTCCACCGCGGCAAGCTTTTCTCGGGAATGCCGCCGGCGGCCTCGATTGCGGCCGGCGGCCTTTCCTTATAAAGCTCTGCGCCTGCGCGCCGGCGGCCGAACGCCCGGGTGCAGACGGATCGCCGCGCATGCCGCCGCGGAAGGGGAGATCACACAGGTGCAGCAGCCAAAGTCACTCAAGGTCGCAGCGGTTCTCGCCTTCGCCGCATCGCTCTGGAGCGCCCCTTCCCCGCAGGCGCAGGAGGGATCCGGCAGTCTGTCGTGGTCGAAGGATCCGACCAGCCATTGCGAGTTCGTCGCCCCGCTATCCCTGACGGCCGGTCCCACATATTGGACCGGCGCCTGCCCGGGAAACAAGGCGTCCGGCCCTGGAATGCTGCGCCGCCGCGACGGCGACCGAGCCGGGCCCGCCTTCTACGGCGAGATGCGGGCCGGCGTGCCGGTCATCGGCGTGATCGACGACGAAGGCTACAGGGTCGGCCGGTTCAAGGCAGGCGATATCGGCGGCGATGCGGAACTGGACCCGCAGGTCAGGCTCGACGCGTTTCGCGCGGCGGCCAAGGCGGCCCGGGAGGTGAGCGGGCGATATGCCGGCCAGGGGAACGCGGCCTCCTCCCGCCATTACGAAACGATAGCCAAACAACTGGACATGCAGATCGAATGACGGGTCGGCGGACGGCGGCCTGACGTTCGTCATGGCGGCGGAGTTTCGCTTGGGAATAGGCTTTGCAGATGGCGCTCAAGACGGGTGTTTTTGGTTTTCTGCTCGCGATCGCGGCTGTTTTTGATTTTACGGACGCTGCCGGACAAACCGCCGGTCCGTCCTTCAACGCCCTGGCGACGGCCAATGATCGCAGCACCGGGGTGATGGTTCGCGGCATCGAAGCAGTCATTGCCAGTTTCGATGCGCAATCGGCAAGCCCCTACTGTGAAGCATGACTTTGCTCAAACACCTTACCGCAGACGATGACATACGGCTAAGCGCGGGCATGGCGATGGTGCAACGATTGGGATATGGGTGGGTAAATAAGCAGAAGGTTCGATCTGAGTGGAATGAAAGCCGTCAATATTATCTATCTGAAGAGCTTAGTGTATATATTGCTCGTCGCCGCCACGGCGGCTACGATTTTCCTAATAGTTAATTCGCTCTTTGTCGATTTTATTCATGGGAATCCACACAGGACTACGTCCGACACAATCAATATCATGGTTTTCTCGCTGCCAGCTTTGGCCCTCGTCACCTGCATAGTGGGGATACTCGTGCTGGCCTTGCCACAGTTTTTCCAGGCGTTCCTAACCTGGACATCAATTCGACAATTCGGCAAAGGAGGACGTTTTTCAATATTATTCGCCCTGCCGTTGACGGCTGTTCTGACATGGTATTGCTTTGATTACCTCGCTCCCCACGACTTCAATCTCGGAATAAACGAGGGTGCAGATTGGAGGCCATATGAACATGGTCTCACATTGAGCCGATTCGCTGCCGCCTTGGTCATTCAGGCTCCCGTGACGTTGTTTAACTTCTGTTATTTTGAATCACACGTGCGGCAGTTTCCCAAGAAGGTTGTTGTTCTAACGGCTTTGGGATTGGCCGTGATGGTCGGCTCTGCGTGGGGCTATTTATGGGCCTTGGGTCAATACCAATTTCTGTGACAACCCGGAGTCTGCTTTGGGTCGAAAACGGCCGCTGGCGGCATTTGCACCGCCAGCGTGACCCGGGGCTCCATCACAACACCGGCCGGTAATCCTCCGCGCCCCAGTGATGGCTCTGGCGGCGTTTGGCCGGCACGGGCGGCGCGTAGTGGCGGGCGAGTGCCAGCAGCGCCGTGCGCAGCATGAGCTTGGCGGAACGCGCCGGCCATTGGCGTTCGCGCTCGACCGTCTCGAGGCCCTTTGCGAAGCAGCAGACATCCACCGCGACGCCGGAAAGCTCCGGCCCCATCGCCTCCATCGCCGTCGAGAAGCGGTCACGGGCCGACATTGCGCTGTCGGCTATGTCGGACTGACCGCCGGGCGCACCCTTGGCGCGGGTCGCGAGCCGCGGCTCCCAGGAGGCGGTGACGCGGGGCTGGAGCTGGCCGCGGGTGAAATCGGCAGCCAGCCGCTCGCCCGCCTCCAGCGCCTCGCCCGGCAGGAAGGGTTTTCCGTCGCGGTCCTTCATCCGGGCGATCGTGCCGAGCGGCGATTCGGCAAGGTTGCGGCGCACCGGCTGGCGGGCGCCTTCGATCTCGGCCGAGGCGATGACGATCTCGCCATGCTGTTCGACGAAGGCCTCCTCGCCCGCCACAAGCGCCCGACGCAGGAAGCTCGACGCCTGCGCACTCGCGGCGATCCGGCCATCGCGGAGTTCGGCCAGGCCGAGCGAGCGGGCTTCGGCGATGACGGCCTGCGGATAGGTCCGCTCCTCTCCACCGGTCAGCCGCGCTTCGCCCGTCTGCCCCGTCTCGATTGCGCAATCGCCGCGGGCGAGCTGGCGGATCAGCCGCAGCAGGTGCCGCCGGAGGCTCGGGTCGGTTCCCTTGTCCGTCACCGGTTTGCGGATCGTCTCAGTCATGGACCGTCACCTCCGAAACGCCGAAGACGGCGGTGACGATGCGCTCGACCGCCGCGACGAATTCGTCGAAGGCGAGATCGTCGCGGCGGTCCTCCACCACGTGGCAGGCATGGCCGACGGTGGTGCGGTCGCGCCCGAAGGCTTCGCCGATATCGCTCATCGGAATGCTGAGCGCGACATGGCAGACATACATGGCGATCTGGCGCACATGGCAGGAAACCCGGCGCCGGTCGCGGCGCAGCATCACCCGATCACCGAAAAGCTGGACCAGTTCGCAGACCATCTGGCGAACGATGCGGCAGGCCGTCTTGAGCGGCAGGCTGGCCGGAAGCCGCGGCTGCCTGGCGATGGCATCCACAGGCGCGGGCACTGGTACGGGCGCTGAAAAAGGTGGGGCGGAAAGCGGCGCGGAAGGCCCGAAATATCTCTCGAAAGGCATGACAACTCCTCAATCAATAGGAATTAATTCATACACCCTAGAGCAAAAGCGGGGATGCTGGAAACTGCAAGATTGCAATTATTCGCTGAAATTGCTGATGGTTTTTACAAGCATTGGAAAAATAATGGGATTTTTTTCCTCTAACCGTCATCCCGGTTAGACGCCGGAAAAGAAAAAACCGGGCGTTTGATCGGCCCGGTTCTTTATCCGCATCTGTTGGTCGATGCCGGGACCGTCCGCCGACCGCCAGCGCGATCGGTCCTCGTCGGACTGGTCCCAAATCCTCCCGGTGCCTTTGCCGGGCTCCGGTCCCGGCTCAGGCCTTGCCGCGCTTGCGGCGCTGGCCGAGACCCATTTCCTTGGCGAGCCTGGAGCGGGCTTCCGCATAGGCGGGCGCCACCATCGGATAATCGGCCGGCAGGCCCCACTTCTCGCGATATTCTTCCGGCGTCATGTTGTAATGGGTCATCAGATGCCGCTTCAGCGACTTGAACTTCTGCCCGTCTTCCAAGCAGATGAGATAGTCGTCCTCGATCGATTTCTTGATCGGGACCGGCGGCTTCGGCTTTTCGATGGCCGCTACAACCGGTGCCGGCGAAGAGGTGTTGCTCAGCGCCGAATGCACGTCCGCGATCAAGTTCGAAAGATCGCTGACGGGCACCACATGGTTGCTCACATAGGCAGCCACAATATCTGCGGTCAACTCCACCAGCAGATCCGGGCTCTTGCCCAATGCGATGTCTGTCATTTCCTGTCTCCTGTTTAAGTGACTGGCCGGCACCGCGACCTTCGCAGCACCTGCCCGCTCGTAGAGTCTCCCGGAGAAAACCCCTTGCCATCCGCCGCCTTGCGACCGAAGCCTACCCCTAAGCTTCATGCGGAAAAGAAAACGGTTCACGCCGGATATTGCGTTCGATTAGAACTTGCCCTTGCCTGCGGTCGGCGCCTATCGTTCCTCAATCTGAAGAACTTGTCGACTTCACCGAATTGACGAGGGAACGCCTAATCTAGAACAACATCTGCACTCTACTTGTAATGAAGTATCACTGCTTCGCTTTATCTCCAAGTGCGAATTTTACCCGTTACCAGCCTTTCTGCAGCCTATATCGCCCCTACATCAGCATTACTGATGAATAGACGGGCATTTGCTCAATCATGACAGGGTTATAACTCGTTCCCCAAGGATTATATTCGCTTATCGTAATCCTTCATTTCATCCCGTACGGACTCAGCGTGAAGTGGATAACCGACCCTGTGCGCTGCCATAGCGAGCAGATGCGCGGAAATCGGCGCGGTCAGAACGAAGAAGAAGAAGCCCGCAAGCGCTCTTGCAAATGTCGGCAGGTCGCCTGCATGAACGCCGACGGCCAGCAGCAGCAGCCCGGAGCCGACCGTGCCGGCCTTGGAGGCCGCGTGCATGCGGGTATAGAGGTCCGGCAGGCGGTTGAGGCCGATCGCCGCCACCAACGCGAAGCCGGCGCCTGAAAGCACGAGGAAAGCGGTGAGGAGCGCAAGGAAGCCGTCGATCATTTCTTTGCCTTCCGTCTGACGGCCGGGCCGGTGCCGGTGGCGGGTTTCTTGCGGGGGCTCCGGCGCGTTTCGGGCACCGGGGCCGCAAGCGCCTTGATCATTTCCGCCTTGGCGGTTTCCCCCGGCGGGCCCTCCCGCCCCCCGCGCGACAGGACGAAGCGGGCGAAGGCGACGGTTGCGAGAAAACCGACAAGGCCGAGCGATATGGCGATATCGATATAGAGCGTGAAGCCGGTGCGGATGGCGATCAGCGCGATGAAGCCGATGACGATGCCCGTCAGCATGTCGAGCGCCACCACCCGGTCGGGGAGCGTCGGCCCCTTGATCACCCGCCAGACGGTCATCAGGAAGGAAACACAGAGCACCACCAGCGCCAGCCAGATCGAAAAGGAAAGTACCATCTGAGCCGCCGTCATTGGAAGGCCTCGATGATCTTGCGCTCGAAACCTTCGGCGATATCCCGTTTCGTGGCTTCGACATCGGAGCAATCGATGGCGTGGACGAACAATGTCCTGCGGTCCGCGGAGACATCGACCGACAGCGTGCCGGGGGTCAGCGTGATGAGGTTGGCAAGCAGGGTGATCTCGAAATCGCGGGTCACGGTCAGCGGAAAGGCGAAAATGCCGGGTTTCAGGTCCATGCGCGGACTGACCACCAGCACCGCCACCTTCCAGGCCGACAGCGCCAGTTCCTTGAAGAACAGCGCGAGCAGCGACAGGATGCGGCCGAACCGCCGCCAGTAGCCGCGGGCATTCATCTCGCCGCGCACGATCCACAGCGCCAGCGTCGAGAGCGCAAAACCGAAGATCAGGTTATGCAGCGTCGCGCTGCCGGTGACGGCAACCCAGACCACGGCAAAGACCAGCGACAGGATATAGGTGATCATCGCGCCGTCCCTCCCCCAAACACCGAGTGGATATAGGCCGCCGGCTCGGCAAGTCCGGCCGCCGCCGTCTGGCTCAGGTCGAGCAGCGGTTCCGGCATCAGCCCGAACAGCACGGTGAGCACAGTCAGGCCGCCGAGCGGCAGGGCGATGCGCCAATCCACGGGGTCGGCGGCCTGGGATTCGCCCGCATCCGCCACCTCCGTGCCGATTTCGGGCCCGGGCCGCCAGAACGCGAGCAGGAAGACGCGGGCGAGCGCCAGCGTGATCAGGAAGGCGGAGACCAGGATGGCGGCGGCCAGCCACCAGGCGCCGATATCGAGTGAGGCTTTCAGGAGCGCCACCTTGGGCCAGAGGCCCGACAGCGGCGGCAGGCCGGAAGCGGCCAGGAACAGCAGGAAGGCGGCGGCCGAAAACCACGGCGCCCGGCGATAAAGCCCGCCGAGGCCGGTGAGCGACCAGGTGCCGCCGAGCCGTCCGGCCTGCCCCGCCACCAGATAGAGCGCGGTCATGGTGACCACCGAATGCAGCGCGTAGAGGATCGCGCCGCTGACGGCCGCCGGCGTGCCGATCGCCACGCCGGCCAGCATGTTGCCGATGCCGGCGATGACGAGGTAACCGACGAGCCGGCGGATATCGTTCTGGGCCAGCGCGCCGAACGCGCCGACCAGCATGGTGAGCACCGCGGATATGGCGACGACCAGGCTCAACGCCTCGCGCTCGACCGGGAAGAGCATGATGGCGACGCGGATCAGCGCATAGATGCCGATCTTGGTGAGCAGCCCGCCGAACAGCGCCGACACGGTGACGCGCGGCGTGTGATAGGAGGCCGGCAGCCAGAAATTCACCGGAAAGGCGGCGGCCTTCATGGCGAAGGCGAGGATGAACAGCGCCGTCAGCCCCGTCAGCGGCGCGGTCTCGCGCAGGCCCGCCGCCTTGCGGGCGATGTCGGCCATGTTGAGCGTGCCGAAGATCGCATAGAGCGCGCCGACCGCGATCAGGAACAGCGTCGTGCCGATCAGGTTGAGGATCGCGTATTTCAAGGCGCCGTCGATCTGCTCCGGCTGCGAACCGAGGATCAACAGGCCGAAGGACGAGATCAGCAGCACCTCGAACCAGACATAGAGGTTGAAGATGTCGCCGGTCAGGAAGGCGCCCGTGACGCCCGCCATCAACAGCATCAGGAACGGATAGAAGCCGTACCGCCGGCCGCTCGCGTCGATATCCCAGAGCGCGAATATGCCGGCGGCAAGGGCCGCGATCGCGGCGGAAAGCGCCATGACCGCGCCGAACAGATCGGCGGTGAAAGCGATGCCGAACGGCGGCAGCCAGCGGCCCATGACCATGGTGACCGGGCCGTGGACCGAAACGCGCCACAGCAGGCCGGCATCGAGCAGGACAAGCATGACAAGGCCGGCGATCGCGATGCCGCCGTGCAGGCGGACGGATTTGCGCACCATCATCAGGACAGCGCCGAGGCCGATCATCAGCGCGACCGGGAGCACGACCAGCCAGTCGGCCAGCGGCGGGGCCGAAAGGACGAGAGCGGCCGAGAGGTCGGCGGGGGTGTTTGCTGGGGTTGCCATCAGTGGATGCCTCCCGCCGGCTTGGCGGCTTTCCCCGGTCGAGCCACTCGCCTCGCCCCACTCATCGCGCCCTTCAAGGAGGCAGCGCAAATGAAATGCGAGGCGGTGCGTGGAGCCCCTCCCCCTTGTGGGGAGGGGTTGGGGAGGGGTCTTCGCTTCGCAGGAAACCCCTCCCGCCTGCCGGCCACCCTCCCCACAAGGGGGAGGGTTAGGGGTGTCGCACCGCCCGGCGGCCCAAATTGGTCAACAGGAAGCGGTGAGCCGGCCTCTGGCCGATCTCCCCCCTTGAGGGGGAGATGCCCGGCAGGGCAGAGGGGGGTGCCGCGGGTTCCGTACCGCAGAGCGATGCCGCGGCCTCGATAGCGGACAGGGCAGACATGGGTATCCGGCGGAAAATGCAACACCATCCCCTCAATACCCCACGGGCGGACGCGGTTCGTCCCGCGGTTCGGCCAGCCGCATCTCGTCGGTGTCGTCGGTGCCGAGTTCCTGATAGGCGCGGTAGGTCAGCACCAGAAGGAAGGCGAAGAAGGAGAACGAGATGACGATCGCCGTCAGGATCAGCGCCTGCGGCAGCGGATTGGCGGCGCCGGACGGCAGCGTATCCATGCCGGCCGGGATGATCGGCGGCACTTCGCGGGTGAGCCTGCCGGTGGTGAACAGCAGCAGGTTGACCGCATTGCCGAGCAGCGCCACGCCGAGCAGGATGCGCACCGAATGTTTCGACAGAAGGAGATAGATCGCAGCCGTGAAGAACAGGCCGATCAGGATCGAAAACAGCGTCTCCATCAGCCTTCCCTCTCTGTTCCGGGGCCCTCATCCTGCTCGAGCGCCAGCGCGATCGAGGTGATCGCGCCGACCACGACCAGATAGACGCCGATATCGAAGGACATCACCGTCGAGAGCGGCACCTCGACCTCGAAGACGACGGGATAGACCCAGAGCCCGCTCATGAACGGCACGCCTGACAGAATCGAGACCAGGCCAGAGAGGGTGGCGAGCAGCAGGCCGAAGCCGGC
>Ga0209050_1003964_pt1 | contig 10452 bp, 9 predicted proteins | sample Araplavi_mTSA_r2_FD_184276 | JGI IMG/M metagenome (GOLD analysis project Ga0209050, IMG submission 184276) | Arabidopsis root microbial communities from North Carolina, USA - plate scrape MF_Cvi_mTSA_r2 (SPAdes) (version 2) | ecosystem: Host-associated > Plants > Roots > Endosphere | place: USA...
GGATAGACGACCTGCGGAACATTTCAGATCAGCGGGGCCAGGAAATCGTCGACCAGTTCAGCAAGAACTGGGAAACTTACTCCAAGGCTTACAGCAAGATCAAAAATTTGAGCATGAAGAACACGGACTCCACCTCGAATGCGGCCTATGCCATCTCGCGCTCCGAAGCACGGGAAGCCGCCATGGAAGCCGTTTCCACCATCAATGGAATTGTTAAAAAGAACCAGGCGGCCATGGACGACGCCGCCAAAGAAGCCGACGCCTTGTATGCCCGGGCAACACGCAACATGCTGGTGTTGCTCACCGCCAGTATCATGATTTCGATTGCCGTTTCCCTTTGGATCATTTCATCCATTTCGAAATCGATCAACTATGCCAAAGAAGCCATCCGCAAGGTAGCGGAGGGTGATCTCACCGTAGACATCAGCAACACGTTCAAAGACGAGATCGGCGACTTGCTGGATCACTTCAAAGTGATGGTAGAGAAATTAAAAGAAGTCCTCACGTTCGTAGTCACCGCCTCCGACAACATCGCCTCGGCCAGCATGCAAATGAGCAGCACATCCCAGGAAATGTCGCAAGGCACACAGGAGCAAGCCGCCTCCGCGGAAGAGATCTCCTCGTCGATGGAACAAATGGTTTCGAACATCCAACAGAATACCGACAATGCCCAACAAACGGAGAAGACGGCCATCAAAGCCTCGGAAGATATGCAGGAAGGAAGCAAGTCGGTCAATCAAACGATCGATTCGATGAAGAAGATCGCCGAGAAGATCGGCATCATCGGCGAGATCTCACGTCAGACCAACCTGCTCGCCCTGAATGCCGCCGTAGAAGCTGCCCGTGCCGGCGATCATGGAAAGGGATTTGCCGTTGTCGCCGCGGAAGTCCGCAAGCTGGCAGAACGCAGCCAGGTGGCCGCGGGCGAGATCAACGACTTGTCCAGCAGCAGCGTGCTCATCGCCGATAAATCGGGCAGACTCCTGGAACAAATTGTGCCGAACATTCAAAACACCGCCAAGCTGGTACAAGAAATTGCCGCGGCCAGTCAGGAGCAAAATACCGGTGCCGAACAGGTGAACAACGCGATACAACAATTCAACATCGTGATCCAGCAAAACGCAGCCGGTGCGGAAGAGATCGCCTCCAGTTCCGAAGAGTTGGCCAGCCAGGCCGAACATCTCCGCGAAACCATCTCCTTTTTCAAGATCGACAAACACCCCGGCGCCAATGGAGCAGCGGCACACTTCAGAACCCCGCAGCGCGCACCCAAAGCCAAGAGCATCGGCCAGACAAAGTCTCCGAACGGCAAAAGCGGCGTGGTGCTGGACCTGAACAAGAAGGATGCTATCGACAATGAATACGAAAAATTCTAACCCAAAGCCGCCGCGTTTTAAACTTTCAGGATGACCACTTTCTCTTTTATCACAAACACGGCTCATAACATAACGGCCCATGACTGACACCTCTAAGACCTTTGTCGGGCATGGGCCTATTCACCTTACTCAGCCCGAGTTCACCCAGATGGCCAAACTGGTGTATGCAGCCTGTGGCATCAACCTGGTTCAATCCAAAAAAGTGATGCTCGAAAGCAGGCTCGGAAAACGACTTCGCGCGCTGAATCTGACCTCGTTCAAAAGCTATATCGAGTACCTGACCAGCACGGCGGGAATGGACGCCGAGCTGATCCACATGATCGATGTGGTGACGACGAACAAAACCGATTTCTTTCGCGAGCCGCATCATTTTGATTTTCTAGCCGAAACGTTGCTCCCGAAATTTCACCAGCAAAATACCAGCCACCGTCCCTTTAAAATCTGGAGCTCGGCTTGCTCCTCGGGTGAGGAACCCTATACCATGGCCATGGTGCTGCAGGATTTTGCGTTTCAGCATTCAAGCTTTTCGTTCAACGTTACCGCCAGCGATATTTCGACGCAGGTGTTACAGAAAGCAACAACAGCCATCTACGCCGAAAGCCAGGCGGCTACCATTCCCTTGGTTACAAAGAAACGCTACTTTCTGAAAAGCAAAGACCAGGAAAGGCCCACCGTCAGGCTCGTGCCCGAGATCAGGAATAAGGTAAATTTTGTGAGGCTCAACCTCACAGAAAATTCCTACAAGATCATCGAAGAACAAGACGCCATCTTTTGCCGGAATGTGCTGATCTATTTTGATCGCAAAACCCAGGTAGAGGTAGTGCGAAAACTGATGCGCCAGCTTAAGCCGGGCGGCCATCTTTTCATTGGCCATTCCGAATCGCTCCACCAGTTTGATTTGGGGTTGCAGCAAATCAAGCCCACCATTTTTATAAAACCGTAAAAGAACTATCGCATGGACCTTCACGATTTTACAAATGAAGAACTATTGGAGGAGCTCCGCCAGCGGCGTGGCTATACGCTGCAAGACAAGCTCGGCGGTTTCCTGGAGTTGGAAGATCAATTGAAGGACCTGAGTCAGAAATTGAGAGAAGCCGAAAGAGGGAAATGCGCATTCCTTTCCAATGTCAGGAACGAGCTCAACAATCCACTCTCGTCCATGCTCGGACTGGCCGCTTCCATTACGCATAGGGCAACCGATCCACAGCTTAAACAGATCGGTGACCTGATGCTCCGCCAGGCCCTGGAATTGGACTACCAAATGCGGAACATTATTCTCGCAACCGAAATTGAGTCGGGAGAGATCCACCCGCAGGCTGTGCGCGTCGATGTGCGATCGCTGCTCGAAAGCCAAGTGGCCTACCTGTTGCCCCGCATCCAATCGGCCGGGGTACAGATCGACCTGAAGATGGCCCTTGATCCCCTGCCCTTTGTTACCGACGCTGGGCTGTTGCAGGCCATCTGTTTGAATATGCTCGCAAACGCCGTGGAGTTCAGCCCACCCTCCGCCAACGTTGTGGTGAACGCCTGGACGGCCGACGACCGCTTGCATATCTGCGTACAGGATTCAGGTGCCGGCATCGAACCCGAAAAACAAACGATCATCTTTGATTGGTTCCGGCAACTGGATGAAGGCGCGGCCAAAGCCCATCATGGGCAAGGACTTGGGCTGGCCATTGTGAGTGAGCTTACCGAAATGCTGGGAGGATATCTCCAGCTCGACTCGGTCAAAGACGCGGGGACGACGATAGCATTACAGATCCCCCCACTGGAATTTGATAAATTACCTGCAGGGACGTCCAGCTATGGCAACGAGGTTTTGTTCGAGGACATGAAAGAATTCTGAACATGATTCCCCGCTCCCCTCACCCCGACCATTTTCTTTTTCCTTCTGCACTGTTTGTCGGTGCAGAACCCTATCACGTCCGCACAATACTGGGGTCCTGTATCGCGGTGTGTTTGTATGACCGGAAGCTGGCGTTTGGAGGAATAAACCACTACATGCTCCCCTTGTGGACCGGAAGCAGCATCCCTTCACCCAAGTACGGCGACGTGTCCATCGACCTGTTGATAAGACGCATGCAGGGTCTGGGCGCACACAAATCCAACCTGGTGGCTAAAATATTTGGGGGTGCAGCCCAGCACGCTCCTGGCCCCAAACCCTTTGGCATCGGCGCACGCAATATTTCCATTGCCGTGGACATGCTGGGCCGGCATGGGATAGAGATTCAACGCAGGAGTGTCGGAGGAACGCAGGGAAGAAAGATCATCTTCAACACCGGGACAGGTCAGGTCTTCATGTCCTATCTCGAAAAAATGGAATTGAAAGCGACGATGTTATGAAACGATTAAAAGTATTGATCATCGACGATTCGGCCGTGATCCGCCGCGCCTTCACGATGCTGCTCAACCAAGACCCGGACATCGAAGTGATCGGCACGGCGGCCGATCCGTTTATCGCGGCGTCTAAAATCGCCGAGGAAGTGCCCGATGTCATCACGCTGGATGTCGAGATGCCTCGCATGGATGGGCTCACCTTCCTGCGCAAGCTGATGTCGCAGCATCCCATACCGGTCGTGGTTATTTCGAGCCTTACGGCGAAAGCCACCGAAACCGCTATCCTCGCCATGGAGTATGGCGCCATTGCCGTATTAAAAAAACCGGAGGCCTACGCTGATCTGCAACCGGATGCGGCACACTACATTATCGACGCGGTCAAGTCGGCCGGCAAAGCCCGGATCCGGCGAAAGACCTCCGACGAGCTGCAAGGTCATGCGCTGAAAGTTAAGAAGCCCTACAGCGAAAGCATGGCCCAAACCACGCAAAAAGTGATTGCCGTAGGCGCTTCTACCGGGGGTACAGAAGCCATTCTTGAATTTCTGAAAGCCATGCCCATGGATGCCGACGGCATCGTCATTGTGCAGCACATGCCCGAAGTGTTCACCCGGTCGTTCGCAGAACGCCTGAACAACATTTGTGATATCACCGTGAAGGAAGCTACGCATGGCGACACCGTGATACGCGGCAGGGCCTTGATCGCGCCCGGCAACAAACACATGGAACTGAAACGAAGCGGTGCGCGATACTATGTGGAGCTGAACAGCATGGACCCTGTGAACCGCCACCGCCCTTCGGTAGACGTGCTGTTCCGTTCCGTAGCAAAATACGCCGGCAAAAATGCTGTCGGCGTCATCATGACCGGCATGGGCGCCGACGGAGCAGCCGGTCTGCTGGAAATGAAAAACGCGGGCGCCGAGACGGTGGCGCAAGACGAAGATACCTGTGTGGTCTTTGGCATGCCCCGCGAAGCCATCAAGCTTGGGGCTGCCAATAAAACACTTCCCCTCGGTCGCGTGGCCGATTATGTCAGCCGGTTAAAATAATATGGCTCAGAAAATCTACCTGCGTGCCGGTCTTATCCTTTTGCTGTCATGGATAGCCGTATATGCCCTTGCGCAGGAGAAAAACCTGGCCGAGCTTCCGAGGAAAGGGAGTTACCTCTATTATCCACAACCCGCGTTTGAAGACAATTCTTTTTTGATCGAAGAAGCCTTCAACCAGCAGATGGGTATTCTTCAACACATCTTCACGTTCTCCTGGGACAGGATCAACACAAACAACCTGACGTATTCGTTCACACAAGAAATTCCGTTGACCGACCTCAACCATCAGCTCAGTTACACCTTCGCGTATACCCAGGCAAAAAACAGCGCCGGAAAAACCATGGCTGGTTTTGGCGACACCTATGTCAGTTACCGGCCGTTGGTTTGGGGTGAGAAAGATTGGGCCATGGTGATACCGCGCTTTACATTAATTTTGCCCACCGGCAGCGCCATCGAGGGTCTCGGCGGTGGCGCCATGGGTGGTCAATTCAACCTGGCCGTTACCAAACGGCTTTCGCGCAACATCGTCACGCATTACAATGGCGGTTTCACCTATTTTTACCGCGCCGACCACTATCGTGAATCGAACGCACAAAAGGTACTCTCCTCCGAACAAAACCTGTTTCATAAAAATCTCGGCGCCAGCGTGATCTGGTATCCCACCCGGCGCCTCAACCTGATGCTGGAATACGTCTCCAACTTTATCAGCAACATCGAAGACGGCGACTTTATCTCGCACGCCCATCAAAAAATAATAAACCCCGGTATCCGCTATTGTTTTGACAACGGAAGAATGCAAATCGTGCCCGGGATCGGCGCACCCCTGCATTTTGACAATGACGGCGTGGATGTCGGCATTTTTCTTTACCTGTCCTTTGAACCGGATTATTTACCTTTCTATAAAACAAAAATGCAGTGATCCGTACGAGATTTTTTCTTTATGACTATTATTTCCTTATTGCCACAACGACGCGTGAGTACGCTTTTGCACTTGCGTTCTAGAAAACAAAACCGACACAGACACATGAAAAATCTTACCCTGCTCATTCTTGCGATGGTGGTGACGTCCTTTACGCCCGCGCTTGCCCAGGAGCAGGCGCCGCCCGCGCCGAAGCCTGCCCTCGAAGAGATGCGTCTGAAATTGAACGACGACGGAAGCCACTATCTGAAATGGACATTCCTCAACCAGGTATGGCTGCGCTATAACGACAGCAACCCCGGCACTACGGTATTGAAAGATCCCGCCGGCAACACCACGGACATAGGCCTGCGCAGAACGCGCATCCAATTCTATGGCCAGCTCACCGACCACGTGTTCTTCTATACGCAATTCGGACAAAACAACTTCAACTTTCTTTCCAACAATGCCGGCAACCGGAAGCTCCAGGTGTTCTTCCACGATGCGTTGGGTGAATACAAAGTCTGGAAAGACAATGAAAAGCTAAAACTGGGCGGTGGCCTCACCATCACCAACGGCTTGTCGCGTTTTAGCCAGCCCAGCATCGGCACGATCATGACCATGGATGTTCCGATATTTGCGCAGGCCACCGTTGACCAGACTGACGAATTCTCGCGCAAGTTGAGTATCTATGCCCGCGGCCAACTGGGAAAATTTGATTACCGCATCGTGATGAGCGATCCGTTCCCTATCACGACCAACGGCTCAGCCCCTCCGGCCGTCAATTCCAACGCCACGTTCGCACAGCAAGGTCATCACAAACAATACCAGGGATTCTTTATGTACAATTTCTTTGACAAAGAATCCAACACCACGCCGTACATGACCGGCACATACCTGGGCAAGAAACGCGTCTTCAACATCGAGGCCGGTTTCATCACCCAAAAGAACGCCTTGTGGACGTCGGAAGATGCAGGCGCTACACAACGCTATCACAACATGAACCTCTGGTCGGTGGCGCTGTTCTATGATGCGCCCATGAACGCGGAAACAGGAACGGCACTGTCGGCTTACGCCGGATACTTCAACCTGGACTATGGCCCCAACTACCTGCGCTACAATGGCGTGATGAATCCAGCCGACGGCATGGCTGCCGGCACCAACCCCGGCGGATACGGCGGCACACAAGGCAACGCCTTCCCCATGTTCGGCAGTGGAAAAGTAGTGTATGCCCAAGTCGGCTACCTGCTGAAGAAAGATCTCCTCGGCGAAGGCAACGGCACACTGATGCCCTACGCGTCCATCCAAGCGGGCAACTACGACCGCCTGGCCGACAACATGAACGTTTGGAATGTGGGGGTGAACTGGCTCATCAAAGGCCACACGAGCAAGATCAGTTTAGACTATCAAAACCGTCCGTACTTTGAATCGCAAGGCCCCGCTATGGTGAAGGCCGGCAACAAAGGGCAAGTGGTGCTGCAATACCAGATCAACTTCTAAAGATCTGCGCGGGTAAGATTTAAAAGAAATGCCGGGCTATCGCCCGGCATTTCTTTTTAGCCTTCTTATTCGCAGCCGGATCATTTGATGCTGTAGAAAAAACTTTTCAGTTCTTCTGCAAAAACAGCGGGCACCTCGAGGGCTGCGAAGTGTCCACCTTCTTTCATTTTTTTAAAGCTGACTACATTTACAAAGCGCTCTGCCCACTCTTTCGGGAATTGCGCTTCTCTCGGAAATACAGACACACCTGCGGGTACGTTGCTCTTCTTCAATGGCTGCGCGCCACCCCATTGCGCGATCGCATCGGCCTTGTACATTCTCACCGAGGTAGCGACCGTTTGCGTCACCCAGTAGATCATGATGTTGGTGAGTAATTCATCCTTGCCACCGAATGCCGGCTCGATCAATTCGGGTGTGGCGCCGGCATTGGCGAAACTCACCATCCAGCCGGCAAGCCCCACGGGTGAATCGTTCAGGCCATAGGCCAGCGACTGCGGCTTGGTCGCTTGCACCATGGCATACGCCCCTTCCGCATACCACCATTGTTGCACGAACTGCGCAAATTGTTTTTCCGCTTCGGTCATGGTGGCCGGATCTTCTTGTCCCATGGGATAACCCACGTCGGTAAAATGCACGCCCGCCACTACGCCGGGATATTTCGACGCCAACGCCTTGGTAACGCCCATGCCGATATCACCACCGGCAGCATAGAATTTTTCATAGCCGAGGTTTTCAGTCATCAGCACTTTCCAGGCATCCGCCACCGCTTCGGTGGTCATGGCAACTTTATCGGAAAAACCGAACCCCGGGATGGAGGGTATTACTAAATCAAAGCTTTGATCGCCTTCGGTGAGCAACGGAATGATCTTGTGAAAGCGGTAGTAGCTGTCCGGCCAGCCGTGCGTCAGGATCAGAGGCTTCGGGTTTTTTCCTTTGCCCTTGATGTATTGAAAATGAATTTTCACACCGTTCACATCGGCCATGTATTGCGGGTATTGGTTGAGCAGGGATTCTTGTTTGCGCCAGTCGTACCCGGTAAGCCAATACCGAACCAAGTCGCGCAAATACGCTTCGCTGGTCCCAAAGTTCCAGCCCGAGCCTTCGGCTTCGCCCGGCCAGCGCGTATGCTGTAACCGGTTTTTCAAATCGTCCAATATTTGCTGAGAGACGGCCACTTTGAATTCTGTTACGTTTTTCATGGGGGGAGTTTTTTTTGTTTGTGAATAACAACTCATGCCGGTCGACATGAGCAAGGCAAAAATGAAAGCGTGTAGCTTGTTCATACGATCTATCGTTTTGTATAAACAAAGCTATGTTTCAAACCCGTAAGCGGTTAGACGAATTGTCGGGAGAAATGGTACAAATTTCTGTTCCCTTCCCTGTATTCAGGCGAGCGTGACGCTTACCCCTTGCGGTATTCCGTCGGGGTGATTTTTGCCAACTTTTTAAATGACTTTGTAAAATGAGAGGCATCTTCAAAACCGAGCCAGTGGCATATTTCCTGTATCGACATCGTGGTCTGCTTCAACAGGCTTTTGGCTTCCAGGGTCACAAACTCGTCGATGAAGGTCTTTGCTGACTTGCCCAACTCAACCTGCAGGACTTCACTCAAATACTTGGGCGTGATGCTCAGGCTTTTGGCGTAAAACGCCACATCCTTATGTTCGGCAAAATGATGGGCCACCAGTTTTCTAAACTCCCGGGCGATTTCCTCGCGCCGGGAACCCTGCTGATTTTTGTGCACGCCATTTTGCGCGGCGTGAAATGAATTTACCAGCACCAGGAGCGCATGAACGATGCCCGGTATCGCGTCCTTCTCGTCTTTTAATACCTTGAGCAACCCAAACAAGGATTCAATTTTTTTTACCTGGTCTCCCGTGAGCTGGATCACATGATTGCCTCCGTGGAAGAAGAACGACAGCGAATGTAAAAATAACTTCGCCTGTATGCCTTCCAATAGCTCTTCCGTGAAATAAACGGTATCGTGCTCTGCCGTATAGTTACCCGCCCATTGACAGACCATCCCAGGCCCGACTGTCGTGAGGCTTCGCGCCTTTAGGGAATAGTCGGTGCTGCCGATCTTGAACACATCGCCCTCGCCGGTATAGGTAATGCCTAACCCATAGGCAAATGTCCGGAAAGGAAAATTGACGTGTGCATTCTTGTAGGTGTGTCGATCGGCTAAAAAAAAGGGGACGTTAAAACTATGCGTGTTCTGATGCTTTAAAAACTCATACAGGTTGAAAGATTTTAGATTGAATTTTTTCTGCATGTCAATTTTTATTTGGGGGCTTTCTTTATGGCAACCTCCACGGAAAGTGCCGGGCGCTGATCCATTTCACATCGTAATCCGTGCTATAAAAGAGATATTGTTCGTCCGCCGTCAGATAGGCGCAATATTCATATGTCTTCGTATTGAACTTACTGCCCATGTTCTTCGCAGCACTCCAGGTGCCGTCGCCGTTGCGCCGGGAATAGTACAGATCGCCGCTGCCGTACGAATCGGCCCGATCAACGGAAGTAAAAATAAGATACTGTTCATCCGGTGAGATCATCGGATCGTGTTCCATTTGCTCCGAGTTGACGGCAGGTCCAAGATTTTCAGGCGTCGTATACCCACCGTCGACGTAACGGCTTACATAGATGTCATGCGATCCCAACGTTCCCTGACGATTGGAAGCAAAGTATAAATTACCATTTGCTGCACGGGACATGTAATATTCCGTACTGTCGGAGTTTACGCCTTCGGGATTTTCGGGTTTCGACCATGAACCATCGGGTTGCGGGCGGACAAACCAGATGTCGTAATCTGGAACGGTGTCGCCGGGGGACCGTGGCCGGTTTGAGATATAATATAACGTTCCATCACGGGATACAAAGGGATCAGCTTGTGAATACGCTGGCTCGGTAAACGGCGCCAACACCGGTTTTGTCCATGCACCTTCCCGCAGTTCGGTCAGGTAGATCATCCACTTTCCGTGACTTGATCGTGAAAAATAAAAACGATTTCCGTCCAAAGAAAAAGCTGCATTGAAGTCCAGGGAGTCGCTGCTCACAATTCCGGGAAGGAAAGGCAAGGCGATAGAATCAGGCAACGGGTGGGGATAGTTGATGGAAATCTGGCTTCGCGGGTTGCGGACGCACTGCAGCATCAGTATCGGGATAACAATAAGGAAAAGATACTTCACAGATTTATCCAATACCATAGGCGACCACGATTCCTGGCTTTAAACAGGTATTACCATCTAACGGGTTTTTAATAGTAAAGTTACGGATTGCCATCACGCAACGCATG
>Ga0209050_1003965_pt1 | contig 10448 bp, 9 predicted proteins | sample Araplavi_mTSA_r2_FD_184276 | JGI IMG/M metagenome (GOLD analysis project Ga0209050, IMG submission 184276) | Arabidopsis root microbial communities from North Carolina, USA - plate scrape MF_Cvi_mTSA_r2 (SPAdes) (version 2) | ecosystem: Host-associated > Plants > Roots > Endosphere | place: USA...
ACAAAACGACAGACTATTACGCGCCGCAGCACGAGCGGTGCATTATTTGGAACGACGAGACGCTGTCCATCGCTTGGCCCGATATTGGGATGACGCCGAAACTGTCCGCCAAAGATGCTGTGGCACCCACTTTTGAAATGGCCAAGCGTTCAACCTGAATAACTGGGCGTATCTAATGCGCAAATCCATGCGCGGATATCCGCGCGGTTGTTAAATAAAGTGCCTGTTTGCCTCTGGCATTTTAGGGTGCTTGAAGTTTCCCTTTTTTTTGGAAACTTTTCCATGTTCCGTATAAAATGAAAAAATTAATAAATGCTCTCCGTACTGGCTTAAAAAGGCTGCGCGGCTCGAATAACTCGTTGCTGAAAGACGCATTTGACGCAAGCTGGTATCTTGAGGAAATGGGTGCGGATGCAAAGCTGATTAATGACCCTCTGGATCATTATTTAAATCAAGGCGGGTATTTAACTCGCGATCCGAATCCCGTTTTTGATACTAAATGGTATTTGCGGCAGTATCCCGAGTTGATGGCCGAAAAGAAGAACCCTCTTATTCATTACTTGGAAGTCGGCGAGCCCAAGGGTGCTGCGCCAAGCCCAGATTTCGACACCGAGTGGTATTTGCAGAATAATTCCGATGTTGCCGCTGCTGGGGTCAGTCCGCTCGTTCATTATCTAAAATTTGGCCGTAAGGAGGGTCGTCTCCCTCGTGCAAATATAGGGCCAGTGTTTCGCTCAGGTGAGAAACTATTGAAATTTCTGGGAGAATTGCCTGCATCTCGGAGCGTGATTGAATGCACCGTTGATCTGTCGTTAAGATCTTTTCTTGATATCCAACGGGAAGATGCCTCCAAAATATCAATCCAGAATTTATATGGGGCGCCGGGCAACTCGTGTGAAGGGGTCGACGGTCCTGTGGCTTATCCCCCGCGAGGAAAAGTGCTGTGTGTACGTGGTGCATTGCTGGTTGCGGGCACGCGTTATGTAATTTCGCAAACGGGATCGCTTGTTCATGATGAAGAGGCTTTTTTCTTTGATGCGCCTGACGCTGCAATCAAGTACAACAGGGCTAGATCATCGAAGACATGTAGGGGATTGGAATTAAGGTTGGGTGCTAGGCAAGCCGCGTGGGTTGAATGCGGAATTAACGTCATGCATGAATATGAGGCCAATTATTTCCATTTTCTTGCCGAGACAGTCCCCAGAATGCTTTTGGCGGAAGAAGCAGAAGTTCCAATTTCTGTGCCGCTGCTTATGACAGGGGAGCTGCACCCGAACATTCGAAAGATATTTGATTGCCTTAATTTCAGAAGGCGACCCGTTATTTTTCTCGAGCCTGGCACAATGTACAGGGTGCAGGAAATGTATTATCCATCAGATTTGACTAGTGTCATTGATGTCTATGAAGGTGGAGAAAACGCTCGTCAGTCTGGTCTAGATGTGTTGAGAATCAAGCAGGGTATAGAACTTTGCCAAAAAGAGTTGGCTCTTCAGTTTAGCAGCAAGAAGCGGAGAATATTTGCTGGTAGAGCTGGAGCAATCCGCCGCCTGCTTAATCAACCTCAGATCGAGTCACGACTAGTGGCCATGGGCTTTGAATTGGTCGCTACTGACGGTCTGAGCCTGGAATCTCAAATTAGGTTGTTTCACGAAGCGGAGCTGGTTGTCGGCCCGACTGGTGCTCAAATTACGAACATTGCATGGTGCAAACCAGGCACGAGGGTGATTGTTCTAGCATCCGACCACCCTAGTCATCAGCTTTATCTTTGGGAATTAATAGGCCGTGTGTCGGGCGCGCACGTCGATTATCTGCTCGGGCCTCGCGCTTATACTCGCAATGACATCTACAGCGTCCACGACGACTATAGAGTTGATTTGGATCAGCTGGTTGCGATGATTAATAAAATCAGCGTATAGAGAGGCATAAGCGATGCACAAAAATATCAAGCTTTCAAAATCTTTGGATGATGCAGTTGAACTGATTAGTTTGCCAAAGTTGACTGATCCTAGAGGGAACCTGACATTTGTTGAAGGGACTAGGCATATTCCTTTCGAAGTGGAGCGGGTCTACTATTTATATGATGTTCCCAGCGGCGAGGCTAGGGGTGGGCACGCTCATCACAAGTTGCAGCAACTGATCATCGCGGTGTCAGGTAGTTTTGATGTGCTTTTAGATAATGGCTATGAACGCAGAACAATTACTTGTAATAGACCTTTTCAAGGAATTTTGATGAAGTCTTTGGTTTGGAGGGAGCTAAATAACTTCTCTTCAGGGGCTGTGTGTCTAGTGCTTGCATCAATGGTCTACGAAGAATCTGATTACATCCGCGACTATGAAAAATTTGTGTCGGTAGCAACTAATAAAGGATAAACATGATTCCCTTCTTTGATATTCACGCCGGTCATTTCGAGTTAGTGGAAGATTTGAATTTGGCGTTTCATAGGGTTTTGAAGGGTGGTCATTTGATCATGGGGCCAGAACTCGACGCTTTTGAAAAAGAATTTTCGGCTTATTGTGGCGTTAAGCACTGCATTGGTGTAGGTAATGGACTTGACGCGTTGGCGCTGACTCTTAGAGCTCGGGGAATTAAAGCTGGTGATGAGGTGCTAGTTCCATCCCAGACATTCATTGCGACGTGGCTTGGGGTTTCCATGGTGGGCGCGACTCCCGTTCCTGTGGAGATTGACCCGCTAACTTACAACCTCGACCCAAAACTGGTCCGTGCGAAAATAACGCGTAGAACTAAAGCGATTATTCCAGTGCATCTTTACGGCCTTCCTGCCGCCATGACTGAGATCATGGAAATAGCTCGTGATTCAGAATTGTTTGTCCTAGAAGACGCAGCTCAGGGTCATGGCGCCATGCACTATGGCAAGCGGACTGGTGCACTTGGGCATGCCGCAACGTTTAGCTTTTATCCAACCAAAAATCTGGGTGGAATGGGCGACGGTGGCGCGGTCGTGACGAGCGATGACGAACTCGCAGAAAATCTTCGAATGCTTCGAAATTATGGATCGAAGAAAAAATATGTGCACGAGGTTGCGGGCGTCAATTCGCGGTTAGACGAATTGCAGGCAGCGATCTTGCGCGTGAAGCTTGCGAAGCTCGATGAATGGAATAATAAACGGCAAAAAATTGCCCAGCGATATTCTTCCTTGTTGGCGGGAATCGAAGATCTTCAGCTACCTTTTGTCCCCGAAAAAACAACACATGTGTTTCATCTTTATGTGATTCGCACTAAAAGGCGCGAGGAGCTTATTCGGCATCTTGATAGCTTTGGGATTTCGACGCTGGTTCATTACCCGGTTCCACCACATGCGCAGGGGGCATATTCTGATTTGGCGTATTCCGGCGAGCACTTACCGTTGGGCATTGCGGCGGCTAATGAAACACTTTCGTTGCCCATCTGGCCGCAGATGACGTTTGACCAAGTTGATACCGTTGCGGATCATGTTCGGGGTTTTTTCTTGAAAAGTAATTAAACTCAATGTCTTTGCCCCTCGTCACTGTCGTCGTCCCGATCTTTAATCAATCGCGATTCGTCGTCGAGACGCTCGACAGCCTCGTGCATCAATCCCACACTAATCTGCAAATCATTGTCGTAGATGATGGATCTTCAGACAGCGGTGCTGAAATTGTCTTGGCGAAATTCGGAGAAAAAATCGAGCTCATTCGTCAAAAAAATCTGGGGCCATCTTCTGCAATTAATGCTGGGTTAAGAAGCGCGAGGGGGGATTTTATTGCGCTTAATGGCGGCGATGACGTCAGTCTGTCAAATAGAATTGCGCTGCAGCTCGAAATTATTTCTGCAACTCAGCATGACATAATCTTTTCCAAGCCGTTGCTGATAAATGGTGATGGGCAGTCGATTGCGGATAAAGAGTTCCCTGTATTTTTTAAAGATCGAAAAGGCAGTATCCTCCAAGATCTTTTGCTCGAGGGTAATTTTCTCTGTGCTTCAAGCGCAATGATGCATCGCGATGTGATCCGGAAAGTAGGTCTTTTCAACGCAGCATTAATTCAGTTGCAAGATTACGAATATTGGTTGCGTGCTGCGGCGACTGGTTTAAGTCTTGCCGAAATAGAGCCTCGCATTGTGAAGTATCGTAGACATAAGACCAATCTTTCAGGTCATGACAATGGCTTTGCTTCATCTGCAGAATCTCTCATGATAGTTAAATCGATATTGGCCTCGACATCGCCACGAGCAATTCGTATTGCGTTCCCATACATTTTCGAGCCAACAACAGATCTCGATTCTCCACTTACGCAGTTGGATAGGTCCATATTCCTTCTGGCCCATCCGACAAAAGAAATCCGTATGGCGGGCGTCGAGTATGCCGCTTCCCTTTTCACGGATCAAGAGTTTGCAAAAAAGGCTGAGCGCGTAGGCTTTGATGTTTTTAAATACTCATTTAACTCATCGAAATCCTGATTTCAAATATGATTTCTGTTCAATTAAAGAAATGCAGCCGAATTTCAGGGCATCGGGTGAATCTCCGTGATGCCTCCATCTCAGATGCGGAGTTTATTCTTTCTCTTCGGATCGATGAGCTTAAAGGCCGATTTCTTTCCAAAACTGTACCTGATCTTGTCAAGCAGCAAGATTGGTTGCGCGCATATCAATCTTCTCAAGGACAAGCCTATTTCATATTGGAAAATCAAGAGGGTAAGAAAATTGGAACCGTTCGCATGTATGACGCCCAGGGTGATTCCTTCTGTTGGGGATCTTGGCTAATCGTCCAAGGCGCACCACCTTCAACCGCAATTGAATCGGCTCTTATTGTGTATCAGTACGGCTTGCTCTTGGGTTTTCGAGCAGCTCACTTTGATGTTCGTAAGGGAAATAGGTCTGTATGGCAATTCCATGAGAAATTTGGTGCAACCAAGGTTGGAGAGAATGACGAGGATTTTCTTTATTCGATCGACGAAGCTGCCATTCGTAAATCTTTAGACCGGTACCGTAAATACCTACCGGTGAGCATCCAATTGAATTCTTGATTGGTTTTTGGAGTCCATTTACGTTCTAATTCATTGCGCAACCACTGTTGTTGTGCTCGAAGGCTGGTTCGGAAAGATGTCCACAATGTAAGGGGCATGAGTTGCCAACGGCTTGGTCGCCTCGGAATATCGGATGAGCGGTCGGGGCCAAACTATGGGCGATTGGTTTGCGATTGCCATGCTCGAATATTGTATTAATTTATCGTGCCTTTTTCTTGAGCCATCTGCGCGAAGGCTCTTCGATAAAAGGTGTGCAAGCCCTGATACGATGATCAATAGCAGGCACGAGACTATGACTAATAAATGGTTGCTCGCGAATGCAGGGATTTTCTCAACGAGCAAGTGGTGATTGTCGATGAGTAGAAATATTAGCAATGCTTGGAAAGAATAGAAGCGGTAGCCTGTTGAGTTCCATGGAATCCTGACCCCCAGGGGGTGCGGACGAAAGCTTGGACTACCAAGAGGTAGTTCATGTTTTCCTACGAAGATCAAATTCGAGCTGTTGAGCTTTACATCAAGCTGGACAAGCGCGTGCGGTCCACCATCCGCCAGCTCGGTTATCCAACAAAGGATTCTCTGAAGGGCTGGTACAACGAGTACCAGCAAAAGCTCGACTTGCCTGCGGGCTATGCGGGCCGAGCCCCCAAGTTCTCGCAGGCTCAGAAAGCGGCAGCGATCGAGCACTACCTCGCTCACGGCCGCTGCATTGCGGCCACGATGAGGGCAATGGGCTACCCCTGCAGAGGGACGCTAATCGCCTGGCTACGCGAGGCCCTTCCTGAGGCCAGAAGGCCTGTCGTCGGTAGTACGGTGCGACGACGGTATTCCGGGGAGCTGATGCAAGCAGGAGTCATGGAGCTCTGCACGCGCGAGAGAAGTGTCCAAGCTGTAGCCGACAAGTTCGGCGTGTGCCGGCCGACCCTGTACAACTGGAAGAACCAACTTCTGGGACGTGAGGCACCCGCATCCATGAAACGCAACAATCAAACGCCGTCATCGCGAGAACGCGACGAACTCAAGCGCCAAGTGGAGTCGCTGCGCCGCGAAGTCAGGCAACTGCGCCTCGAGCAGGACCTCTTGAACAAGGCCAACGAACTATTAAAAAAAGGCCTGGGCGTCGACCTGCAGCTCCTGTCCAACCGCGAGAAGACACTGCTGATTGACGCCATCAGGGAGCACTATGGCCTGCCAGAGCTCCTTGCACAGTTGGATCCTGCGCGCAGTTCGTACCTCTATCACAGGGCCCGTGCAGCGGTGGGCGGCAAGTATCTAGAGGTGCGGCAATCCATCACCGACATCTTTGAGTCGAACAACCGCTGCTATGACTACCGCAGGCTGCAGGCTTCGCTCACGAGGCAGGACGTCACGATCTCGGAGAAGGTCGTTCAGCGATTAATGAAGCAGGAAAGCTTGGTTGTTCCAAGACCCAGGAAGCGCAGGTATACGTCACACCTTGGCGAGATCAGCCCAGCGCCTGAGAACCTCATCAACCGCGACTTCCAGGCTGCGGTCCCCAAGGCGAAATGGCTCACGGATATCACGGAGTCCAGATCCCGGCTGGCAAGGTGTACCTCTCGCCCATCATCGACTGCTTCGACGGAATGGTCGTCAGCTGGACCATTGGCACCAATCCGGATGCGGAGTTGGTCAACACGATGCCGGACGCAGCCATCGAGACGGTGGCCGACACGGCTGATCGTCACGTGGTTCACTCCGATCGGGGCGGTCACTACCGCTGGCCAGGTTGGCTATCAAGAATGAGCGACGCGAAGTTCATCCGCTCGATGTCTCGCAAGGCATGCTCACCTGACAACGCAGCTTGCGAGGGCTTCTTCGGTCGGCTGAAGAACGAGCTGTTCTATCCTCGGGACTGGAAGAACGCCAACATTGAGCAATTCATCGAGGCAGTCGACTCGTACATCCGCTGGTGCAACGAGAAGCGGATCAAGATCTCTCTTGGCTCTGTCAGCCCCATTGAATACCGGGTGAGCCTTGGACTTGCGGCATAAACCAGTCCAAATTTTTATCCGCACCCCCCAGCGGGTCACTTCTGGATGGAAATCAACATCTGGCGCATCGAGCGCTTCAAGCGCAGTGCGTAGCGCCGATACCGCTCGCAGAACTGGCTGTATCGGTAGGTGGCCTGCTCGGGATGGGCCGCGACATACTCTTCCCAGAACAGCATGAGGGTCATGCCCTTGTGCCGCAGCTCCTGGTGAGGGCGGCCGTAGTCGGGCGGCACGTAGTGGGTCGGCCGGTCCTGGCGACCTTGCACGACACGACGCTCCAGAGCGGTGTCGCTCAATGCTTGAACGGTGGGCCAGTCCAGGCCCGCAACGGCGGCCAGGCTGACGTACTTGGCCACGACGCCCTTGGAGATGCCGAGGGAGGCAGCGATCCGCTCATGGGAGAGGCGGGCTTAGAGTTTGAGACGTAGGACGTCTCTGATCTTGCGCATGTTGATGCTTGGTGCGGGCAAGCCTGTCTCCGGCAAAAGCCGGGCAGGCTACCCGCGTGAGGTGGATGAAACGCGCAACACCAACACGATGACATACGGCAGCGTTCTGGTGCTGTGACCGCCGGTTCCGCCGTCGTGACCGGTGATTCCGGACCATCCGGAAACCGGTCACGTTGAGCCCGGAATCACCGGTCACGATCGCCCGGAATCGGCGGTCACGATGCTCCGGAATACCCAGCTCAAGCCGCCCTTTCGGCACAAATCCTCGATCGCCATGTCGGACTCGACTTGCTTTATGAGACTGGGGACCTCCCCTTCCTCGTCTCTGCTCTTCTTCATGGGCATCACTCTCCAAGCGACGGACCTCACTGCTATTGCGCTGGTGCGGCGGGAAAGCGCAGGTCAATTCGATATGCACCCAAGACGCTGCGTCGTCCTAAAGCAGTTCGCTGGTAGCAAGAAAAAACAAAAAGGCGGTAGCCGAGCAGTCGACTTGAATCGAGCAGAGCTCTGGGTACCGATAGCACGATGCAATTGCTATCAGTCTCGGCGTAGCGCACGAACATGACATCTCGACAGGATAGCCCCCGTTCGTGTCGTGGATAATCGGCACCTCGGCGGAACCTACGATGAATGTTCTTCAAAAGCCCCCTATCGAACAACCAACCTCGGTGTGTGAGGGAAAAAACAAATGAGTGTGCGTGCGCGCCGACTGTTGGCATTCTGGAAAGAGAACGGAACCTCGGCGACAGTGCGGCTTTTTCGCACTAAGTTGGGTGCCGCTGTCGCTGGACGGCCTGTTCTCAACAAAATCAACGCGGGGTCCTTGGTTGCAGGGGTGTCTGGGCCCCCGGGAACAGTTGGTGAAATCGTCCGACACAAGTTTCCTAATCCCCAGCCTCTGTCCACTTACCTGATTCCGAAGCCTTCGTCTCCGCGTGTCAGCTTGATCACCGACAGCATCGGCAGTGGCAGCCTCTTTGGTGGTGTCGGCACTTCATTGCTGTTTGCTGCGCAGTTGGCAAACCGGATGAATGCAACGCTGCGGGTCGTGACGCGAACGGAAGCGCCGTCGCCCAAGAACGCTTCACAGGTTCTGAACGCCTACGGAATAGAACTCCTGCACGAGATCCAGTTCGCCTTTGCGCCCATTCCAAGCGGCAACGCGGAAACTGAGCCGACCGGTGGAGCAGCCGCGGGCCTGGACATCGGGCCGGACGAGACATTCGTCACCACGTCATGGTGGACGACCGCCGCTGCACTGCCCAGCGTTCCGCATGTCTCGATCATCTATCTGCTCCAAGAAGACGAGCGAATGTTCTATCCGTTCGGGGAAGAGCGGGTTCAGTGCGAGCGCGTTCTGCGCAATCAGGACATCCGGTTCGTCGTCAACACGCGACTCCTGTACGACCATCTCAGAGTCAACGGCATGGAGCAGTTGGACAGAAACGGATGCTGGTTCGAGCCGTCGTTTCCCAAGTCGCTGTTTCACGAGCGTCAGCGCGAGCCGGGCGTCAAAAAGCGTTTCTTCTTCTATGCACGACCGCACAACCCGCGCAACCTCTTTCATATAGGGTTGGACATCATCGATCACGCGGTCAACAAAGGCATCCTCGACCTTGATCAATGGGATATTTTTCTTGTTGGCAAAGACATTCCCAACGTGACATTCGGCGATGGTTACGCGCCCAAGCGGTGCGAAGGGCTCGATTGGGAGGCTTACGCTGACCTTGCGGGAACGATCGACCTTGGGCTGTGCCTGATGTATACACCGCATCCCAGCTATCCGCCATTCGACTTGGCGGCGAGTGGCGCGGTCGTGGTGACCAACAAGTTCGCAAACAAGCAGGATCTGTCCAACTACTCGCGCAACATCATTTGTGCCGAACTGAACACGGATGCGCTTGTAGACGCTCTTCGTGAGGGCGTGGCGCTTGCGGAAGACAAGGAAGCGCGTAAGCGTAATTTTGCGGCCAATGGTTTGGGCGCGGACTGGACCCAATCGTTCGAGGAAACCTTTAGTTCGCTCACGACGGGACGCTGATGTTTGTCTTGGAAGTCCCCCCCGTTCCCTATGCGGACCCCTGGCTGCAGCCTCTGTCGACGCGCCTTGCCATGCTGTATCGGCGCAAGGTTCGCGTGGCCTACTTCTACGAAGAGCCCAACAACAGCACCTTTCGCTACCGCGCCTACAACATGGCGCAGGTGCTTAACGAGCCTGACGCCGGTGATGTATCGGCCAGTTATTTCTTTCTGTCGGACCGCGAGCGGTTCGACGAGATTGCCGACGCGGCCGATCTGCTGGTGATCTGCCGGTCGCGCTATTGCCACCAGGTGAACAACCTCATCACCAAGTTCCGCGCGCGGGGCAAGCGGGTGCTGTTCGATGTCGACGATCTGGTGGTCGACACGGACTACGCGCACCTCGTGGTAGCCACGCTGGGGCTGGACGTGGAACAGAAGGGCGTGTGGGACGACTGGTTCGCCATGATCGCGCGGATGAACCAGACGCTGAGGCTGTGCGACGGCGCCATCACCACCAATCAATTCCTCGCGCAGAAGATCGCGGACTGCTCCGGCTTGCCGGTGGCGGTGGTGCCGAACTTCATGAACAAGGAACAGCTCGACCTGGCGCAGAAGGTCTTCGCGGCCAAGCAGCGCATGCTCTTTGCGGGCAACGGAAAGGTCACGCTCGGCTACTTCAGCGGCTCACCCTCGCACCGCCTGGACTACGCGATCGTGGAGCCTGCGCTGGCCGACGTGCTGACCGCGCGGCCGAATGTGGAAGTGATGGTGGTCGGCTACATCGACCACGGTCCCGCGATGCGTGGGTTCAGCCACCGTATCAGCCGCCAGCCGTTCCACGACTACGTGAATCTGCAGCGCCTACTGGGCACGGTGGAGTTCAACCTGATGCCGCTGCAGTCCAACGCCTTCACGGATTGCAAGTCGGAGCTGAAGTATTTCGAGGCAGCGAGTGTCGGCACTT
>Ga0209050_1003968_pt1 | contig 10436 bp, 8 predicted proteins | sample Araplavi_mTSA_r2_FD_184276 | JGI IMG/M metagenome (GOLD analysis project Ga0209050, IMG submission 184276) | Arabidopsis root microbial communities from North Carolina, USA - plate scrape MF_Cvi_mTSA_r2 (SPAdes) (version 2) | ecosystem: Host-associated > Plants > Roots > Endosphere | place: USA...
TAGCGTCGCGTGCCGAATCTGGCGCGCTTGAGTCGCTGTAGCTCTTTGATTTTCTATGCCATTCGCCCTTGGACTGATTCCAGTCCAGGTTGCTATGGAGTAGCCTTGATGGCGTCTTTTTTCCAGCCCGATCAAAGGATTGCCGCAATTTCGAACCATCTGCGACAAAAATTCATCGCTGCAGTTGATCATGATCCGAACATTTCTCGCCTTTTCCCTTGTCCTGGTTCCGGCGCTTGCGCGGGCCGAACCGGCGACGCCGGCCACCGTCCCCGCCGCTGACCGGCAGCTGGTCATCGTCTCCTTCGACGGTGCCCATGACAACTCGCTTTGGGAAAAGAGCTTGGCGATGGCCAAGCGCACCGGCGCGCATTTCACCTATTTCCTGTCCTGCACCTTCCTGATGACCCGGGCCGACGGCAAGGAGATCTACAGGCCGCCGGGCCAGAAGCCCGGCCGCTCCAATGTCGGCTTCGCCCAGAGCCGCGAGGAGATTGCAGCACGTGCCGGCCATATCTGGCAGGCCCATCTTGATGGTCACGACATCGCCAGCCACGCCTGCGGTCATTTCGACGGCAAGGGCTGGAGCAAGGCCGACTGGCAGAGCGAATTCTCGACCTTCAATACCGCGCTCGCCGACGCCTGGAAGAAGGCGGGCAAGCCAGAAGCGGAGCCCCAGGGCTGGGCTGAGTTCGCCAAGACCGGCGTCAAAGGCTTCCGTGCCCCCTATCTATCGCTGAGCGACGGCCTGCTGCCGGCGCTGAAGGCGGACAACTTCACCTATGACGCAAGCCTGGTCACCAAAGGACCGGGCTGGCCGACGACGAAGGACGGTCTGCCGCGCTTCGGCTTGCCGTTGATCCCCGAGGGACCGTCGCAGCGCCCTGTCATCGGCATGGACTACAATCTCTTCGTCCGCCACTCGATGGGTGTCGAGAACAAGAAGGACAGCGCCCGCTTCGAGGAGCGCACCTACGAGGCCTACCGGAAAGCCTTCGACCGCGAATATGGCGGCGACCGCATTCCCCTGCAGCTCGGCTTCCACTTCGTCGAAATGAACGGCGGCGCCTACTGGCGTGCGCTCGATCGACTGCTCTCGGAAGTCTGCGGAAAACCCGACGTTGCCTGTGTCAGCTATGCCCAGGCCTTGCCTGTCATCGAGCAGGCAAAAAAGAAGGCGGGTCGCTCCGCCTTCTGAATTCAACCGTCCACAGCCCAGGACGGGTAGCGCATTCCTAGAAAAGCGTGAAACGGTCTTCCGTGCGGAATTGCGTCATTTCAGAGAGTTAGATCATTTCCTGGCGCGTCGCGCAGCAGATGTGCGCGACGCGTGGCAAGCTCTATCATAGCGCCAACTCTTCCCTTCCGCCCGCTTCGATGAACTGCTGATCGATGTTCGGCAATGGTTGCTCTTCGATTGCCGCTTCGAACGCACGCAGGCGCTTGTAGATGGAAATGAGCTCGATCACCGTCGGCCAGGAATTAACCAGATACTGGAACGAACTCGTCACCTGCGAGAACGCGCCCTGGATCTGCTGGAAGAGCCCGTAGGTGATCGTTGCCCCGACGATCGACGGAACCATCAGGAAAAGGGCGAAGATGTTATCCGTTTGCAGGTAAAAGTACCGGGCAACATTGAAATACATGTAGTGGAAGTACAGGCGGAAATAGTTCTTGCGCACATTGCTGAACAGCTCCGTAACGGTCGGGGGCAAAGCACGGTCGGCGTGGTCCTCGCCATAGACGAGTTCCTTGCGGTATGCCGCCTCGACGCGCTGGTTACGGAATTCGAGGCCCGGCAGCTTCACGCCGACGACAGCAAGTAGCACCGTACCGAAAAGCGACCAGAAAATCGCCGCCAGGACCAACGGATAGGGTATCGATCCGACGATCGGCAGTTCTTTCACGTTGGCTGAAAGTGCGTGCAACACCGGCAGGAAGGCGATCAGCGTCATCAGCGAATCGATTAGGCGGACCCCCAATCCTTCCACCGTCGTTGCAAACCGCATGGTGTCTTCCTGGATACGCTGGGAGGCACCCTCGATGTGACGGACCTTCGACCACTTCGCATAGTAGTAGTCGTTCATCGCGTTTCGCCAGCGGAACAGATAGTGGCTGGTGAAGAAGCTGATGAGAACGGCCGAAACGATGTAAACCGACGCCAGTTCGAAGAATATCAGGGCGTACCCGTATATTTCCGAGGCCTGGACGGTGTTCGGTGCCTTCAGCGCCTCAACGATCCTATCGAACGTAGGGCGGCGCCAATTGTTAAGCGCAACGCTGATGTCGACAGAAAAATAAACGGTGAATACGATGAACGCCGACCCCCAGACGGACCATTTCCGCCACGGGCAATCGACCGCGTAAAGCTGCCAGAACAGGCAGAACAGCACCATGCTGAGGATGAAATAGATGTAGAACCAGATCGACGCCGTCGTTGCAAAATGCCCGAGGCCGATGGGCGCTTCGCCCACGGGCGGCAGGCCGAGGGCCGCACCGAGCTGTTCGCCGGTAGCATACCAAAAGGCGACGACGACGAGCGACCAGAGAGCGACGGAAAGGAAAAACAGCTTCGGCTTGGGAAAGAACGATTCGAGCAAGGTGCGGCGCTTTCGTTTTATTGATCGTGACGTTTCTTGAAGACCGTCACGTTCGACTCTCTTTGGATGACGCGAGATACGCCCCCCGAAGCGCCGAAACTAGGGCAAAGCGCCGCTATCAACAATCGGGTAATGTAAACGTTACTGTTATTTCATCCGGGCGGAGGACGGCACCGAAGGAACCCGTCCGGTGCCTGTCACGCCCTCAACGCTGCCGAAATCCGCTTCAACTCGACGAGGATAACGCCGCCGCAGAGGAAGAGCACGGCTGCCGCAATCAAGGTTGGCGCGGAGAAGCTGCCGGTGCGGTCCGCCAGCCAACCGGCGACCAGAGGACCGATAATCTGACCGATGCCGAAGGCGGCGGTCATCAGCGCCAGCGCCTTGCGCGGACTGTCCGGCGCAAGTTGCCGGCCGATCTGCAGGCCGTAAGCCGTGATCATCATGAAGGTAGCCCCAAGCATCAGCCCGCCGGCAAGCGGCGCATAGGGCAAGGGCAGGCTGACCCTCAGAACCAGGCCGACCGCCTCGACCAGAAGGCCGATTGCGTAGACGCCGGCAAGGCCGAAGCGCGGCGCGGCAAAGCGCCAGAGATAGACGGACAGTGCGGCGGCAAGACCTGTCAGCAACCAGGCGAGAAACTCGATGCCGTGGCCGCCGGTCGGGTCACGCGCCATGGCGACGAGGAAGGTGGCCGTGATCACGTAACCGAAACCGAAGAGTGCGTAGGTGAACGTCACCACCGTCAGCGGTCGCGTCCAGCGAAGCGGCTTCTCGCGCACCGTGCCCGCACCGGTCAACGGAACGCCTGGCAGAAGTGCGGCGACGACAATGGTCCCGATCAATCCAACCAGAGCCCCGGTGAACCAGTCGCCCATGGAGGTCGTCAGGCCGGCATGGCCCGCAAGCGGGTTTGCCCAGACGCAGAGCGACGAAAATGCGATGCCGAGGCCGACGCCGCCGAAATGGACGGCCGGCACATGCTCCGATCGTGCAAGCAGGCCATGGCCAAGCACGATGCCGGAGATGAAGATCATCGCAAAGGCGCTGGCAAGGCCGGCCAGGAACCGGATGAGCGCCAGCGCGGCGACAGAGGACGAGAGCCCCATGGCCGCAAGCAGCACCGTCGTGGCGACGAGCGCCATAAGGCCGATACGCCGTTCATGTCCGTGCGCCCAGCCATAGGCTGCAAGGATCGCGCCTGCGAGATATCCGACGAAATTTGCCGAGGCGATGAGGCCGGCATCGCCGGGCGACAAGCCCAGATCGGCCATCATCGCCGGCAGGATCGGCGTGTACGAGAATCGGCCGAACCCCATGGCGACGGCCATGGCAATGGCGCCGGCGGTTGCCGTGGCGGAGATATTGGCCTGAAGCGGTCTGTCGAGCGTGGTCATGTCAGTTTATTGCACCGCAACACGACGCGCCACAAACGACAATAATTGAAGGACCTATTGAAGAAATCGAACGATCGCCGATTTCAATGGGTTAGAGGAGCGATGACGGCCGCGGCCCGCAATCGCATCCCTGATCTAGCCGGGCAGCGTCACGACCAACGGCCCGCCGCGCGTGACGACGACGGTGTGCTCGTATTGCACCGTTGGCGCCCTTGGATCGCTGTAGAGCGTCCAATCGTCGTTGCCGCCTTCGGCCCATTGCGCGCCCATCGACAGGAAGGGTTCGACGGTGAAGACCATGCCGTCCGTCATCCGGCGCCGTTCGCGTGGATCAGGCCAGGTGGCGATCTCGGTCGGCTCCTCGTGCAGCGAACGGCCGATGCCGTGGCTGGCGAGATTGGTGACGAGCGAATAGCGGTTCTTGCGGGCGAAGTCGCCGATCGCGTTGCCGATGGCCGCCAGTGGCTGGTCGGGACGCACCTGCTTGAGGCCCACCCACATCGCCCGCTTGCCGTCGCGGCAAAGCCGGTCGATCGCGGCCGTGACCGGCGGCACCGGGAAGGAGGCGCCGGTATCGGCGAAGATGCCGTCCTTCTCGGCCGAGACGTCGATGTTGACGAGGTCGCCCGCCTGGATCACCCGGCTGCCGGGAATGCCGTGGGCGATTTCCTCGTTGACGCTGATGCAGGTGGCGCCGGGAAACTTGTAGCAGAGCTCGGGCGCCGAGCGCGCGCCGGCCTCTTCCAGCACCTTGCGGCCGATCGCGTCCAGTTCCGCCGTGGTGATGCCGGGCTCCAGCGCCTCGCCCATCGCCTGCAAGGCATTGGCGCAGATGCGGCCGATTTCCTTCAGCCGCAGCAGATCTTCTTCGTTGTTGAGGGTCATCCGTGTCTCGCTTTCGCGCTCACATGTAGCGTGTCGCTATACGTTATGCCAGCGCCGAACGGGACGGTCGGCAATCGAACACTGAACCCGGCGTTTGAGGTCAGACGGCGGCCCGTGCCGCCGCCTTCTCTTCCGCCAGCGCCGTGCGCACCAGCGGCGCCACCCTGGTGCCGTAGAGCTCGATGCCGCGCATGATCTGGTCATGCGGCATCGGCCCGATCGCCATCTGCAGCAGGAAACGATCGTTGCGGAACAGCTTCCAGTTCTCGACGATCTTTTCCGCCACCGTCTCCGGGTCGCCAAGGAAGAGGTTCCCGTTCGGGCTGCGTGCCTGGTCGAAATGCGCCCGGTTCGTCGGCCCCCAGCCGCGCTCGCGGCCGATGCGGTTCATCACCTCTGCCTGCGGTCCGTAGAACTGGTCTGCGGCGAGGTCCGTCGTGTCGGCAATGAAGCCGTGCACGTTGATGCTGGTTTTCAGCTTGGTCGCATCCTGGCCGGCCCGGCGCGCGGCCTCGCGGTAGAGATCGAAGAGCGGCGCAAAACGGCGCGGCTCGCCGCCGATGATGGCGAGCGCCACCGGCAAGCCGAGTGCTCCTGCCCGCGCCACCGATTGCGGCGTGCCGCCAACGGCGATCCAGAGCGGCAGCACCTCCTGCAGCGGCCGCGGATAGACGCCGCGATCATGGATCGCCGGCCGCATCTCGCCCGACCAGGTGACCTTCTCGCTGTCGCGCAGCGCCATCAGCAGATCGAGCTTCTCGGCAAAGAGCTGGTCGTAATCGTCGAGAGACTGACCGAAGAGCGGGAAGGATTCGATGAAGGAGCCGCGACCGGCCATGATCTCGGCGCGGCCATTGGAGATCAGATCCAGCGTCGAAAACTGCTGGAAGACGCGCACCGGATCGTCCGAGCTCAGCACCGTCACGGCGCTGGTCAGCCGGATGTTTTTCGTCTTTGCGGCGGCAGCGGCCAGAATGACCGAGGGTACCGAGGCCGCATAGTCAGGGCGGTGATGCTCGCCAAGACCGAAAACGTCGAGGCCGACCTGATCGGCAAGCTCGATCTCTTCGAGAAGGTTCTTGAGGCGCCGCTGCCCCTCTTTGCCCTTGTCTGCCGCATTCGGATCGACATCCGCAAACGTATAAAGCCCGAGTTCCATGATGCCCGTCCTATTTCTGTTGTGACAACAGATAGTTGCCGCGCGCGTGGGCAGCAAATGCTCATCCGGGAAACGCTGTGTTTCCCGGATGAGCATGAATGGAGCCTGTGTCGGATGATTGGCAGGAACCGGATGATGCGGGCGAAAACCGCCCAGTCCTGGTTCTCAGCTCAGCGTGCGCTTGACGGCGTTGCGCCAGCCCCTGAGCTTGGCCTTTCGCGTCTTCTCGTCCATGGCCGGCTCGAAGCGATGGTCACGCGCCCAGGACTGGGCGAACGCCTCCTGCTTCGGCCAGACGCCAGCACGGCTGCCGGCAAGCCAGGCGACGCCGAGCGCGGTGGTCTCGAGAATGACGGGCCGGTCGACCGGCGCGTCGAGCAGATCGGACAGCCGCTGCATCGTCCAGTCGGAGGCGACCATGCCGCCATCGACGCGCAGCACCGTTTCCTTGCCGTTGTTGCGCCAGTCCTTGTGCATCGCCTCGAGCAGGTCGCGCGTCTGGTAGCAGACGGCTTCGAGCGCGGCGCGGGCAAACTCGGCGGGGCCGGTGTTGCGGGTCATGCCGAAGATCGCGCCGCGCGCATCCGGATCCCAGTGCGGCGCGCCAAGCCCTGTGAAGGCCGGCACCAGGTAGACTTCCTGCGTCGGATCGGCGCTCTCGGCGAGCGTCCCGGTATCGGGTGCCGCCTTGATCACCTTCAGGCCGTCGCGCAGCCATTGCACGGCAGCACCGGCAACGAAGATCGAACCTTCGAGCGCATAGGTCGTTTCGCCGTCGAGCCTATAGGCAATGGTGGTGAGCAGCCGGTTCTTCGACCGCACCATGTCCTTCCCCGTGTTGAGCAGCGCGAAGCAGCCGGTGCCATAGGTGGATTTCAGCATGCCCGGCTTGAAGCAGGCCTGGCCGATCGTCGCCGCCTGCTGGTCGCCGGCAACGCCAAGGATCGGGATGGCGGCGCCGAAGATTGCCGGGTCGGTGACGCCGAAATCGGCGGCGCAGTCCTTGACCTCCGGCAGCATGGCGCGCGGCACTTTCAGGATCTTCAGCAGTTCGTCGTCCCAGGCATTCTCCGAGATGTTGTAGAGGAGCGTGCGCGAGGCGTTGGTGGCATCGGTCACGAAGGACTTGCCGCCGGTCAGCCGCCAGATGAGAAAGGTGTCGATCGTGCCGAAGCAGAGCTCACCCTTGGAAGCGCGCGCCTGGGCCCTGTCGACGTTGGTGAGCAGCCAGTTGAGCTTGGTGCCGGAGAAATAGGGATCGAGCAGCAGGCCGGTCTTCCTGGTGAAGGTCTTTTCCAGCCCCTGCTTCTTCAGCCTGTCGCAATAGGACGCAGTGCGGCGGTCCTGCCAGACGATGGCATTGTGGATCGGATTGCCGGTTTCGCGATCCCATACGACGACCGTCTCGCGCTGATTGGTGATGCCGATGCCGTCAAGGTCGCCGGCGGTGATGCCCGCCTTGGCGATCGCTTCCTGGACCGTCGAAAGGACCGTCTGCCAGATTTCCTCGGGATCGTGCTCGACCCAGCCGGATTTGGGGAAGTGCTGCTTGAATTCCTTCTGGCTGGCGCCAGCGATCTGCTGCTGACCGTCGAAGACGATCGCCCGGCTTGAGGTCGTACCCTGATCGATCGCGAGAATATATCCGCCCATATGCCCCTCCCCGGCCACACGCATGTTTATTCACCCGTCCTCAAGGGCGGGATCTCATTTCGAAAACTTCAATACGATGGCAAAACGAATGTCAAACGAAAACAAAACGCAACCGATCGGCTTCGCTGGCCCCCGCGGCAACTCTGCGGCCCGGAGCTCAAAAACACAATTGTCAGTGCGCCCGTTTTACGCGTAGGCTGGCGCTGTTGCGCCGCAACAAAGCAGCCCGCAGCGCCACGAAGGGAGAGAGCAACAATGACGAAAACAGCGGTCATCACCGGTTCGACGAGCGGAATCGGGCTTGCGATCGCCAAGGCTTTCGCCAAGGGCGGCGCCAACATCGTGCTGAACGGCTTCGGCAGCCCGGATGAGATCAGACAAGCGACGGACGACGTCAGCGCGCTGACGAGCGGAACGGTGCTTTATCACGGCGCCGACATGACGAAACCCGCCGAGATCGCTGATCTGATCGCGACCGCAACCGAGCACTTCGGCAGCGTCGATATCCTCGTCAACAATGCCGGCATCCAATATGTCGAGAAGGTCGAGGATTTCCCGATCGAGCAATGGGATCGTATTATCGCGATCAACCTTTCCTCCTCCTTCCACACGATCCGCGCCGCCATTCCCGGCATGAAGGCGAAAGGCTGGGGCCGCATCATCAACATCGCTTCCGCCCATGGCCTCGTCGCTTCGCCATTCAAGGCGGCCTATGTCGCCGCCAAGCACGGCGTCCTCGGCCTGACCAAGACCGTCGCTCTCGAAGTCGCCGAAAACGGTATCACCGCAAATTCGATCTGCCCGGGCTACGTGCTGACGCCGCTCGTCGAAAAGCAGATCCCCGATCAGGCACGCACCCGCGGCATCACCGAACAGCAGGTCATCAACGACGTGATGCTGAAGGGCCAGCCGACCAAGAAGTTCATCACCGTCGAACAGGTGGCAGCGCTTGCCGTCTATCTCGCCGGCGACGATGCCGCCCAGATCACCGGCACGCATGTGTCGATGGACGGCGGCTGGACGGCACAGTAGCCACACGCACGGACACAGCCAAAAATTTCCACGGCCCTTTGCTTTTCTGCATAACCACCTAAGATCAAAGTGATTTCAGGCAATATGCAGCAGCAGGGAATGAGTGGCATGCCCCAGCCAAACGGAAGCATCAGCTTCATCCTCAACGATCGCGAGGTCGCGCTTTCCGACATCGCACCGGCCGCGACCCTGCTCGATTACCTGAGGTTGGAGCGTCGGTTGACCGGCACCAAGGAAGGTTGTGCGGAGGGCGACTGCGGCGCTTGCACCGTGCTCGTCGGAAGGCTTGCCGGCGACAGGCTCGTCTATGAAGCCGTCAACGCGTGCATCCGTTTCCTCGGCTCGCTGCAGGCAACCCATGTCGTCACCGTCGAGCATCTTGCCGGCCAGGACGGGACGCTGCATCCGGTGCAGCAGGCGATGGTCGATTTCCACGGATCGCAATGCGGCTTCTGCACGCCCGGCTTCGTCATGTCGCTCTATGGCCTGTGGCTCGCAAACGACGATCCCAGCCGCGCTGATATCGAAAAGGCGCTGCAGGGCAACCTCTGTCGTTGCACCGGCTATGAGCCGATCGTGCGCGCCGCGGAAGCGGCGGCAAAGGCGCGCCCCTCCGAAATCTTCGACCCGATCACGCGAGAACGCGAAACGATCACCGCCCGGCTGAAGGCACTGGCGCCGACCGAGACGATCACCATTCGCCAGGGCGACACCTGTCTGATCGTGCCTGCGGACGGCGACGGCCTGGCGACAGCGCTTGCCGACAATCCGGGGGCGACCGTGGTTGGCGGTTCCACCGATGTCGGCCTCTGGGTGACCAAGCAGATGCGGCCGATCAACCCGGCCATCTTCATCAACGGCATTGCCGAGTTGCAGCGCATCGAGGAGACGGAGCCGGGTCTGACGATCGGTGCCGGCGTTAGCTACACGATGGCCTATGCCGCGCTTGGCAAAGCCTTTCCCGGCCTCGGCCCGCTGATCGACCGGATCGGCGGCGAGCAGGTGCGCAACATGGGCACGATCGGCGGCAACATCGCCAACGGCTCGCCGATCGGCGACAGCCCGCCGCCCTTGATCGTGCTCGACGCCACCGTGACGCTGCGCTCGACGGAGGGTCGCCGGACGCTGCCGCTCGAAGAATTCTTCATCGCCTATGGCAAACAGGACCGTAAGCCGGGCGAATTCGTCGAAAGCATCTTCGTGCCAAGTCTTCCGGCCGGCGATCTCTTTGCCGCCTACAAGATCTCAAAACGCCGCGACGAGGACATTTCCGCCCTGCTCGGCGCCTTCCGCCTGTCGGTAGACGGCGGAGTGGTCCGCTCCGCCCGCATCGCCTTCGGCGGCATGGCCGGCACGCCGAAGCGCGCCACGAATGTGGAAACGGCGCTGATCGGCAAGCCCTGGACCGAGGAGACGGTTCGCGCAGCACAAGTCGCCTTCGAGACCGACTACCAGCCGCTCACCGACTGGCGGGCGACAAGCGACTACCGCATGCTGGCGGCGAAAAACCTCTTGATGCGTTTCTTCCTGGAAAGCGGTGGCGAGCCCGCGCAACTGGTGCGCTACGCCGCGGGAGACAGATGATCATGGACAAGTCCACCTTCGAGGAACGCAAGGCAATCCGGGGCGAGATGCACGCGGCGCAGCGCCACGACAGCGCCCACAAGCATGTCGCCGGCACCGCCGACTATATCGACGACATGCCGGAAC
>Ga0209050_1003973_pt1 | contig 10429 bp, 9 predicted proteins | sample Araplavi_mTSA_r2_FD_184276 | JGI IMG/M metagenome (GOLD analysis project Ga0209050, IMG submission 184276) | Arabidopsis root microbial communities from North Carolina, USA - plate scrape MF_Cvi_mTSA_r2 (SPAdes) (version 2) | ecosystem: Host-associated > Plants > Roots > Endosphere | place: USA...
CGGCAGGGTCATGCGGACCGGCAGGTGCTGGCCCGCGAGCGGCGGAATCGTCGCGACGCCGTCGTCGGGCGACAGGTGGAGCGAGCGCACCGAACTGCTCTCTTCCACCGTGCGCGTCACCCGGAAAGGCCGCCAGCGCTGTGCCAGCGCCTTCGCCGCGAGGCGCCGTTCGGCGTCGTCCCAGCTGCCGGTCATGAGCAGGTTGGGCGCCCAGCCGTCGGGCGTCATGCGCCAGCGCAGCGGCAGCCCGTCGGGGCGATGCACCACGCGGCGCGGCGTGAATGTCCACAGCCGCTCCGCGCCTTCGAAGGCCGCGATCTCCGGCGAATCGAGGATGACCTTCGCCTCGCCGGTCATCTGCAGCATGTCGCCTGTCTCCGAGTCGATGAACAACATGCCCGCCTTCGGATTGAGCAGGAAATTGCCCAGCGTCATGAAGAACAGGTTGCCCGAGAAATCGGGAATGGTCAGCACGCCATCGCTGCCGATGCGCACGAAGCCCGGCTTGCCGCCGCGGTGCGACACGTCGACCTGCCGCGTGCCGTCCTCGCCATCCACGTACGACGCGACATAGAAGGTGTCGGCCCGCTCGATCAGTTCGCGTGCCCGCGCGTCGAGCGCATCGAGCTCGATCGCAGGCACGCTCGAAGGCAGGGCCGGCTCGCGTGCGAACGAGAAGTTCCGGTTCTGGATGTAGCGCGGGCAGTTGCCGAAGCTCTGCACCACGCCGATGTCGAACGCGCCGTCGCCGCTGCGGCTCAGGTTGCCGTTCATCCGGTTGCGCCGGCGCGTCATCAGGTCGATGCCGAGCACGCCGATCGCGTCGCCGTCCTCCATGCCGCTCTCGGCCGGGTCGGCCGCATCGCGCGGCGTGCCGACGCTGAGCGTCGCCGGGTCGGGCGACTGCAGGAACCCCGGCTCGCCCGCGCGCACCGTGGCCCACGCATCGCCCTGCGGGTCGACCGCGCCGAGCACGATGAAGTGCAGCAGCGGATAGAAGGTGCGGTGCTGGTCGAGCAGGAACTTCCTGACGTACATGCGCCCCGGCTTGTCCATGACGCGCACCACGCCGATGCTTTCCTGGATGGCGAGCTCGCCGGCGTGCCAGGGCGAATCCGCGGTGTCGTTGGACAGGGTGTTCATAGGGCTCTCGCGCGCAAGTGTTGTCGTCCCACGGCCCCTCGGGCCGTGGATGCGGTCAGGCCGCCAGGCCGACCGGTGTCCTGCCGAACTCGACGAAGCCGGGCAGGGCCTCGATCCGTGCGAGCCAGGCGCGCACGTTCGGATAGGCCTGCAGGTCGACGTTGCCTTCGGGCGCGCGGGCGATGTAGCTGTACAGCGCCACGTCCGCCACGGTGGGCTTCTCGGCGACGATGAAGCTGCGGCCCGCGAGCTGCGCCTCGATCACCGCCAGGATCGCGTGCGCACGGCCGATGACTTCCTCCGGCCTGAAGCCGGCGCCGAACACGGTGATGAGCCGCGCGGCGGCAGGCCCGTAGGCGATCTGCCCGGCGGCCACGCTCAGCCACTTCTGCACCGCCGCCGAGGCGACCGGGTCCTGCGGCAGCCAGTCGTCCCGGCCCAGCTTCTTCGCGAGGTAGACGAGGATGGCGTTCGAGTCGGTCACGATGGTGCCGTCGTCGTCGAGCACCGGCACCTGCCCGAAGGGGTTCAGCGCGAGGAACTCGGGCTTCTTGTGCGCGCCGGCGGCGAGGTCGACCTCGACCAGGTCGTGCTTCACGCCGGCAAGGCTGAGGAACAGGCGTGCGCGGTGCGAGTGGCCGGAAAGAGGATGGTGGTAGAGCTTCATGAAAGATTCCTTGATGGTGTGCCGGACGGGTGATGCCCCGTCCGTGGAGCCGATGCTCCCTCGTATCGCCCGCCTCTAGAATCCCTGCCGGCTGCAAGTCACCATTCTCGAAACATCAACAAACACACCGGACCGGGCATGCAGGCGCCGCGGCCCGCAACGGCGCAAGAGGCTCATCGATGGATCGGATACAGGCCATGGCGGCATTCCTGGCGGTCGTCGAGACCGGCGGCTTCGCGTCCGCCGCGCGCCGGCTCAACGTCTCGCCCTCGGTCGTCACGCGCGCCGTCGGCGAGCTCGAGGAACGCCTGGGCGTGCGCCTGCTCACGCGCACCACGCGCTTCGTCCGGGTCACCGAGGCGGGAACGACCTATGCGGACAACTGCCGCCGCATCCTGGCCGACATCGAGGAGGCCGAGGGCACGGCGGCGGGCGCGCATGCCGCGCCCAAGGGCCTGCTCACCGTGACCTCGTCGTCGAATTTCGGCCGCATGTACGTCGCGCCGATCGTGCGCCGCTACCTGGCGCAGTTCCCCAAGGTCGACGTCAACTGCTGGTTCATCGACCGCATGGTCAACCTCGTGGACGAAGGCGTGGACGTGGCGGTTCGGCTCGGCGAACTGCCCGACTCCTCACTGCAGGCGGTCCGGGTCGGTCGGGTGCGGCAAGTGCTGTGCGCGTCGCCGGACTACCTGCGGCAGCACGGCGCCCCGCAGCGCCCCGAGGATCTCTTGCAGCACGTCACCATCTTCGCCACCGGCATCACGCCGGCACCCGACTGGCGTTTTCGCGACGGCGGCAAGCCCGTGACGATCCGCCTGCAGCCCCGGCTCAGCACCACGACGAACGAGGCCGCGGCCGAGTCCGCCGCCGCCGGCTTGGGCATCACGCGTCTGCCGCTCTACCAGGTTGCGCAGGCCGTGCGCGAGGGCACCCTCGTGCTGCTGCTGGAAGACTTCGAGCGCACCGCCATGCCCATCCACGTGGTGCACCGCGAAGGCCGCCATGCGACGCACAGGGTGCGTGCCTTCATCGACATGGCTGTCGAAGCGTTGCGGGACGACCCCAACCTGCAGTAACGCGCGCCCCACCGGCACGAAGCAGCGACAGCAGCGACAGCAGGCGTTCCAGCAGCGCGCACGCCGCGTTGCCGGCTTCTTCGTGGCCGGACGCATGGGCCCGCGCCCAAACTTCGTTGCCACCGATGTCGTGAGGAACCTCGTCGTAGAAAGGTGACGGCAGCATCGTGCGCTCCGCGTTCGTTTCGAAGCCCCGACTATGGAAGCGCACCGGCGCGGTGTGAACCGGCGTGCCGCGCAATTCATTCCTGCGGATTCCGCTGCAATCGGCAAGCCCCGGCTCAGGTGCCCGAAGGAAAGGTCTCCGGCGCGTCGAACTGGCGCGTGGCAGGTCCACATGAAAGCGATGGCTCTGGCGTTCGGTCTGCGGCCGGTAGATCACGCCGATGGCGCGCTGCAGCCTGCGCGTGGCGTGCAGCGCGCCGGCATGAAGGCTGCCGGCCGCGGGGTACATCACTGATGTCGGAACGGGCACGCAGCCGCTGTCGGGCCCATCTCACGCGCACGCCGCGGGCCAGCCCACACACCCGATGCATGAAGCAAGCCTTCCTGCAACCGTTGCAGGCGTTGTGCGAAGCCCCGACAGGTACCGCGAGTGCCCCATCGGCGCCAGCTCATGCAGCCGGATGACGCCCGCGCAGGCGCCGGTACGCATTGAAGTGCCTGATGGCCAACTGCTTCTCGCCGACCTCCGCATAGAGCAGCGCGGCGTTCTGGTGCGCGTCGGCCAGGGCCGGATCGAGTGCGATGCTGCGTTCGTAGGCCGCCAACGCCTCGTGCGAGCGGCCCAGGTTGTCGAGCGCGACCGCATGGTTGTAGTGCATCAGCGGCTCGTCGGGGCATCGCCGCACGCCTTGGTCGTACAGCGCGGCCGCGTCTTCGCACCTGTCCGATTCGCACAGCAGGAACCCGAGGTTCAGGTAAGCGGGCGCGAAGCGGTCGTCCAGGCGGATCGCCTCGCGATAGGCAGCCTCCGCCGCTGCCGGCTGGTCCTGCTCGAGCGACTCGGCCAGCGAGAAGCGCTCCTGCGCACTGGCCGGAGACAGGAAACGAACGCCTCCTTGTGGCGTGCCAATGGCAAGGTCGAGCACCATCTGCCCGGTGTCCGGCTCCCACCGGCGCTCGCCCTGCTGGACCGCGACCCGGCTGCCCGCGGCAACGACGCGCAACCCGTCGGATGGCGGCGTCCGCGGCAGCGTGCGCCGCAGGGCCGACAGCGACCTCAGGATCTGCCGCACCGGAATGCGCGCTGCGTGCAGGTTGTGTGCCGAACGCAGCACCACCATGTCCTGGAAGGAGAACAGGTAGGCATTGCGCGCGCCCCGCGCCGGCGTGACGAAGCCGAGCTGCACCAGCCTGCGCACCGCATGGCGCGACAGTCCGAGCAGGCGGTTCACGCTTTCGAGCGTGTAGCGGTGGAGATCGCGATGCGCTCCGCTCTCGTTCGGTGGTGATGGCCGTGCGCGCATGTCGTTCGACCTTGCAGGGGGCGATGCACAGCTTGCCAGCAGTGCCGGCTGCGCTCAGGCGGCCTTTCTTTCCTTGTCGGCGGCCGTGGTCTTGCGTGCGGACCGGGTTGCGGACTTTGCCGCCGCCTTGCGCGCGGGCGCCTTCTTCTTGGCGCCCGCCTTCGAAGCGCCTCCGCCCTTCAGGCTGCGCTTGAGCAGTTCGGTCAGGTCGATCACCTCGGCGCTTTCGCTCGGTGCTTCTTCCTCGGGCTCGATCACGGTCTCGGTGTCGCCGGCCTTCACCTTCCTGTTGACGATCTTCATCACCGCGTGCTTGAATTCGTCCTTGAAGTCGCCGGGCGACCACTTGCCCGACATGTCCTTCACCAGCTGCTCGGCCATCTTCATCTCGGCGCTCGTGATGCGGGCGCCCTTCACACCGGCCGCGGGAAGGTCGAGCCCCTCGAGCGGCTTCACCTCGTCGCCCCACCGCATGAGGTTGAGCACCAGCGCCTGCCCGGAAGGCACCAGCACCGCCAGGTGCTGCTTGGTCGCGATCACCACCTTGGCCAGGCCGACCTTGCCGGTCTTGACCAGCACCTCGCGCAGCAGCGCGTAGACCTTCTGGCCCTTGTTGATCGGCGCCACGTAGTACGGCCGCTCGAGGTAGACGAACGGGATCTCGTCGGCATCGATGAAGCGCTGGATCTCGATCGTCTGCGTTGTGCGCGGGTAGACGGCCTCGATCTCGTCGGGCGAGATGACGACGTACTTGCCGTCCTCGTACTCGACGCCCTTCACGATGTTGTCCTTGTCGATCTCCTTGCCGGTGCGCTTGTTGATGCGCTTGTAGCCCACCGGGTCCATGCTGCGCTTGTCGAGCCAGTCGAAATCCACGCCCTGCTCGATGCTCGCGGTGTGCAGCCCGACCGGGATGTGCACCAGCCCGAAGGTGATCGCGCCTTTCCAGAGTGTCCTGCCTGCAGCCATGAGCGGCTCCTTCGTATGTGGTTTGCGTTGCCGTACGGGTGCCGAGCCGCCGTTCAACCGATCAGCCCGAAGCCGAATGCGGTGCGTCGGCCAGGGGTCGCGGCCTTGCCGTCCTGTGCGCGCCGGCTGCCGCGTGCGGCCGGCGCATCGTCGTTGTCCTCGTCCTCGTGCTGCAACCCGTCCTCCTGCGCCGCGCGCGGGCCCGCATCGAGGTCGTCGACCAGCGCCTGCAGCGCCAGAAGCCCCAAGGCCATGGCCTTCCGGTAACTGTCCACGGGCCGTTTCGCGCGGTCCAGCGGGGTCCACGACTCGGACGATGGCGACAGTGCCTCGTTCAGCACCCACTCGAACTTGCCGGGCCGCGGCTCGTCCACGTGGACGGCGATGCGGCGCAGAGAAAGACGGGCGGTGCGCTTCATGGCGATGTGGAGCGTGGTGCGTGGATGGACATCGGGCGGCTGCCACCTTAAGTCCGTCGTGCGTCCTGCGCTGTAGGAACGGGCCGCGCCGCACCGCCCAGTCGTACTGCAAGGCGCGCTGCATCGCGTGGCGCGTGCACCTTCATGTCGTTGTCGAAATAGCAGAAGACGTCGCGCATGCCTCGCCTTGCCGGCCTGTCCGACGCCAGGTGCGCGTCCGGCACCTGCCGGCCGTGGCGCCACGCCGACCGCCCACAATACTGCCTCGCACCACGAGAGCCTCCCTTGAGCCCGCTTGAAAACATCCAACGCCAGCTGAATGCCTTCTACGAATCCGCGCTGGCCGAGGCCGGATTTCTTCCGGAGCATCTCGAGCAACTCTCCCTGCCGCACCTGCTCTGCATCTCGCAGGAATATCTGGACGCACCGCTGAAGGTGATGTTCGTCGGCAAGGAAACGAACGGCTGGTACGGGCGCCTGCGCGATTACTACGCAGGCAAGGCAACCATCGCCGACCTGCTGGGACGGTATCGGCAGCAGATGGACGTGACGGGCGGGCAAGGCGCGTTCCTCAAGTCGCTCGACCACATCGCGCTCGAATTGGCAGGAGGAACGCGGAAGTCGATTGTCTGGGCGAACCTGATGAAGATGGACTGGCCTCGGGGCCGCAGCGACAGCCGCAACTCGATCGACCATTCCGCGCAGTTGCGCGAGTTCTCCTGCAGGGTCCTGCGCTACGAGGTCGATCTTCTCAAGCCCGACGTCATCCTGTTCGGCAGCGGGCACGGGTACGACCGCGCCATCAAGGCGGCTTTCCCGGTGCGCAGCGGCAGCCTGCGACTGGTGCCAAGGGCTCTCTGGCGTTTCGATATCGGCGGGATCGCCTGCTTTCGCCTGCGTCACCCGCAGGCTCGACCTGTCGCTGGAAAGTTCGAGCCGACACTGCTTTACTACGAGCGCGCAATCGGTCTGCTGAAAGATCGCTTTGCGCACCGCTTCACTGCCAATCCCTCGACGAATCCGCCCCGCGATCTGCTCGACGGCGACACCGCATGCAGCCACGCGTCATGCGATGAAGGCTGCGGCCCGCACGGGCACGTCGAGCCGGCCGAGCCGCTGACCCGGTAACCGCTGTCCCGTCCCGTCCCGTCGGCAGGCTAGCGGCACATGCTGTATCCGCCGGTCTCCAGATGAAAGTGGTCGCGGTGTGCGGCGTTGTAGTCCGGACCCAGCACCCCGTCGAAGAATCGGCAGGCGCCGGCATGCGCATCGCGCAGCAATCCGGCGGCCTCGCCGCCTGGCGCCGGGGCATCGGCGCGCGGCCAGTCGCGCGACACGGTGATGCGCCGGCGGTCGGCCAGCACGAGGCCCGACACGTCGAATGCGTCGGCGGTCGCATGCCGGCTTCGCGACGCGCCCGGTGTCGCGCCCTCGCCGCGATTGATGTTGCGGCAGGCGTAGCTGCCCAGGTGCTCGACCGCGGCCACCGGCTGGCCGAAGCGTTGCCGGGCGGCCGGCTGCAGCGAATGCGTCTCCCACATGAAGAACGACAGCGCCATCGGGCAGCTCAGCGAAGGCGCCGGGCTCAGGCGCACGCCGGCGTCGCGCAGCCGCACCGCGTTCTCGAAGCCGCAGCCCTCGCCGGTCGCACGGTCGGGCAGCCGGTCGTACTGCATGCCGGTGCGCGCGAGTGCCGCCAGGCACAGTGCCGGCTCGCGGCGCGCCCGTGCGAGCCTGAAGCCCGTCAGCCAATCGGGCGGCGCTGCAGCGTCGAGCGGCGCCCAGGGGTTCCAGCGTTCGGGAATCCCGATCGTGCCGGTGTGGACGGCCCAGGCGCCCGCTGCGAGCGCGACGCACAGCGCCAGGCCGATACCGCGCTTCAGCACCTCAGGCGGGCGGCCGGTCGAGGAAATCGTCCCGCGGCCCGTCGGTGTCCCCGAGCTGCGGCACCAGATAGTCCGTCAGGATGCCTGCCAGATTGGTGCTGCGCACGAGCAGGCCGACGATCATGCCCACCGACAGCAGCCGCCACGGCTTCACCAGAACCACCAGCGAGCCCACGCCCGCGGCGCCGGCCATCAGCTTGGCCGGGTGCCTGGCGGCGTATTCCTGCAGGAAGGGTGTGCCCAGCTCCACGGCGGTACTGAGATGGCTGCGGCGCCACCAGCGCCCCAGCACGCTGCGTTCGACCTTGGCTTCCACTTTACCGACAAAGCTGCCGAGGCCTTCGGAAGCGGGGGCGTCGGCATGCGCGGCGCTGCGGCTGCGTGCATTCGCAATGCGAACGAGCTGCGGGCCGGATGGCGCGCCGGTGCTGCGGTAGCCCATCGCCGCCAGCAGCGCAGCGCGCGACAGTGCCAGCCTTTCCTTCGGGCTGGGGACATCCGTCATGGCCAGCGGCGCCCGGAGCGGTCGAACGCCAGCAGCAGGCCCGCCAGCAGGGCACCGCCGGCAGCAGCCAGCAACACCGACTTCACCGGGTCGGCCGCGATGCGTTTCGAACAGGCGGCATGCCACTCGGCGGCCCGGTCCTCGAAGCTCATGATCTTCCGGCCGGTCTGGTTGACCGCATTGCGTGCATAAGCCTTGTCCGCGTTCGCGTCGTCGGCCGCAGCCTCGTCGGCGCCAGCGGTCGGCCGGGAGGGATGGTTGGAGATTTCTGCGTCGTCTGCCATCACGGTCCTTAAAAAAAATAAACAACTGATCATGAAGCGACCATTGGCGAAAACAAGCCTGCGTTGCACTGTCGGGCCACGCATGAAGTTCGTGTAGGCCGAGGCAGCGTTGGCAAGGCGCTCGCGCAGGCTTGACATCGCCCGACGAATCCCGATCTGATGAAGCCGTGCACGTCAGCGCCCCCACCCCCCTCGCCCTCTTCCACCCCGCCGTGGCGCACTGGTTCTCCCGGACCTTCGCCGGGCCCACGTCCGCCCAGGCCGAAGCCTGGCCGGCGGTCCGCAGCGGGCGCGACACGCTGGTGGCCGCACCCACCGGTTCGGGCAAGACGCTCACCGCCTTCATGGCGGCGCTGGACAACCTGTTCCGTCGCGGCCTCTCGCCGGAAGGGTTACCGGATGAAACGGTCGTGGTGTATGTGTCGCCGCTGAAGGCGCTGTCGAACGACATCCGGCTCAACCTCGATGCGCCGCTCGCCGGCATCCGCGCCGAGCTTGCGACGCTCGGTCTGCCGGACGTCGAGATCCGCACCGCCGTGCGCACCGGCGACACGCCGCAGCGCGAGCGCCAGCAGAGCCTGCGGCGCCCGCCGCACATCCTGGTGACCACGCCGGAGTCGCTCTACGTGCTGCTGGGTTCGGCGTCGGGCCGCAAGATGCTCTCGACCGTGCGCAGCGTGATCGTCGACGAGATCCACGCGATCGCCGCGAGCAAGCGCGGCAGCCACCTGGCGCTGTCGCTGGAGCGGCTGCAGGCGCTGTGCGAGTCGCATGGCGGCACGCGGCCGGTGCGCATCGGCCTGTCGGCCACGCAGAAGCCCATCGACGAAGTGGCGCGCTTCCTGGTGGGTGCGGGCGCGCTGCGGTCCGACGGCACGGCCGAGTGCGCCATCGTCGACATCGGCTACGCCAAGCAGCGCGACCTGGCGCTCGAGCTTCCGCCGACGCCGCTCGAAGCGGTGATGTCGAACGACCAATGGACGCAGGTGTACGCGCGCGTGGCGGAGCTGGTGTGGCTGCACAAGACCACGCTGGTGTTCGTCAACACCCGTCGCATGGCGGAGCGCGCGGCGCGGCACCTGGGCGACATCCTCGGCAAGGAGGCGGTGGCCGCGCACCACGGCAGCCTGTCGAAGGAAACCCGGCTCGACGCCGAGCAGCGGCTCAAGCGCGGTGAACTGAAGGTGCTGGTGGCCACCGCCTCGCTGGAACTCGGCCTCGACATCGGCGACGTCGACCTCGTGTGCCAGCTCGGATCGCCGCGCGCCATCGCCACCTTCCTGCAGCGCGCAGGCCGCTCGGGGCATGCCGTGGGCGGCGTGCCGAAGGCACGGCTCTTCGCGCAGTCGCGCGACGAGCTGGTCGAGTGCGCGGCCCTGCTCGACTGCATCCGGCGCGGCGAACTCGACGCGCTTCGCGTTCTGCCCGCGCCGCTGGACGTGCTGGCGCAGCAGATCGTGGCCGAGACGGCCTGCCGCGAATGGCATGAAGACGAACTCTTCGCGCTGGTGCGCCGCGCCTGGCCCTATGCGCAACTCACGCACGAGCGCTTCATGGAAGTGGTGCGCATGGTGGCCGAAGGCTTCACCACGCGCCAGGGCCAGCGCGCAGGCTACGTGCACCGCGACGCGGTGAACCACCTGCTGCGCGAACGCAAGGGCGCGCGCATGACGGCGCTGACCTCCGGCGGGACCATTCCCGAGACCGGCGACTACACCGTGATGCTCGAGCCGCAGGCGGACAGGATCGGCACGGTCAACGAGGACTTCGCTGTGGAGAGCCTGGCCGGCGACGTGTTCCAGCTAGGCAACACCAGCTACCGCATCCTGAAGATCGAGCCGGGCCGCGTGCGTGTGGAAGACGCGCACGGTGCGGCTCCCAACATCCCGTTCTGGCTCGGCGAGGCGCCGGGCCGCAGCGACGAGCTGTCGTTCGGCGTGGCACGCCTGCGCGAGGACGTGGCGCAGGCGCTGCAGGAGGGCGGCCGCGATGCCGCGACGGCGCTGCT
>Ga0209050_1003974_pt1 | contig 10429 bp, 5 predicted proteins | sample Araplavi_mTSA_r2_FD_184276 | JGI IMG/M metagenome (GOLD analysis project Ga0209050, IMG submission 184276) | Arabidopsis root microbial communities from North Carolina, USA - plate scrape MF_Cvi_mTSA_r2 (SPAdes) (version 2) | ecosystem: Host-associated > Plants > Roots > Endosphere | place: USA...
GTTGCCCCAGTTGTTGGCGCCCCAGACGGTCTGGTCCTGGACCTCGGTGATCTTGATCTTCGAATAGAGGGCGTCGGCCTTCAGCTCGAAGTGGTCGGTGGGCTTGTACTGCAGGCCGCCCGAGACGCCGGTGCGCTTCTGGTCGATGCGGCTGGCCGACATCTGGGCGCCCCACGGCGTGTAGTCGACGACGCCGTCGCGGTTCAGGTCGCTGCTGTAGTCGCTGGCGCCGGCCGGCGGGCGGGCGTTGGAGTCGTTGTAGCCCCAGCCCGTGAACGAGCCGTAGCCGTTCTTCTGGCGCTGGCTGGTCAGGCCCAGCACCACGGCGAGGTCGTCGTTGATCTTGTGAACCCACGAGCCCGAGGCGCGGTAGCCGGTGGTCTTGTAGTTCGGAATGTCCTTGCCGCCGTCGTAGAACACCGGGCCGGCGCGGAGCACGAATTCGGGGCCCTTGTAGTCGAGCGGCGCGATCGTATCGATGTTGATGGTCGCGGCCACGCCGCCGGCGATCAGGTCGGCCGACTGCGACTTGTAGACCTGGACGCCCGAGACGACCTCCGACGGATAGATTTCCCAGCGGACGTTGCGGTCCGGCTCGGACGAGGCCACCTCGCGGCCGTTGATCGTGCCCAGCACCAGGCGGGCGCCCAGGCCGCGCACGACGGCCTGGCTGTCGTTGCCGCGGTCGCGGGTGGCGTTGACGCCGGGCAGGCGGGCGATCGACTCGGCGATGGTGACGTCGGGCAGCACGCCGATGTCCTTGGCCGAGATGGCCTCGACCACCTTGTCGGAGCCGCGCTTGACGTCCAGCGCGTCGCGCAGGCTCTTGCGCACGCCGGTGACGACCACTTCATCGACCTGGGCGACGCTTTCCTGCGCCGAGGTCGACGCCGGCGCCTCGGCGGCCGACCCGGCGATGGACGACGCCGGCGCGCCTTCACGGATCAGAACCACGTTCGAGGCGGTGCGCTGATAGTTGAGGTCCGACCCCTTGAGCAACAGGTTCAGGGCCTCGGCGCTGGTGTAGCGGCCACGCAACGCCGGGCTCTTGCGCCCCTGGACCACGGCCTTGGTGAACAGCACCTGGGTGTTCGACCGGTCGCCGAACGCCTTCAGGGCCTGGTCGAGGTCCTTGGCCGGAATGTTGAATTCATAGGTCTGGGCGACAGCGGCCTGGCTCTGGGCCATGGCCGGCGCGGCGGTCGCGACGCCGGTCAGCAGAATGGCGCTCGCGGCGCCGGCGCAAAGGCCGTGGCGGCGTCCGCGTGGACGATAGCTTGTCATCGTTTTCCCTCCCGGTCCGCGGTTCGCTCTGGCGGCCGTCTTGGCTCTCGAACCCGCGGATATGGGTTACGACGCGGCTCTTGGCGGAGCCCTCAAAAAAAACTTCACCGTGGCCCGGATCGGGTTCGCGGATCAGCTGCGGGAGCGGATCTGGACGACGGATTCGCCGGTCGATACGTCGACGGGGAAATAGCTCTGCACCGCTTCGACGAAGGCCGGCGTGTCGCCGGCGTTGAAGATGCCGCTGATCCTCAGAGTCCGGGCGGGGTCGTCCTCGACGACGATCTTCACCCGCGAATAGTTGTTCATGCGGGCGACGGCGTCGGCCAGGCTTTCGTCGTCGAACACCAGCTTGCCCTCGCGCCAGGCCATGGCCCGCTCCACGTCGACCGCCTCGTGCATGCGCGGCGTGGCGTTGGCGGCGAAGACCAGCTGTTGCTGCGGAACCAGTTCCTTCGGCGGCGGGGCGACGCCGCGGGCCGAAGCGGTCTCGGTCACCGCCACCCGGCCCTCGACCAGGGTGACGACGACCCGCTCTCCCTCGTGTTCGACGGTGAAGGCGGTGCCCAGGGCGGTCACGGTACGCGTGCCGGCTCGCACCTTCATCGGGCGGGCCTTGTCCTTGGCCACCTCGAAATGGGCGCGGCCCTCGACCACTTCGGCCAACCGCAGGGCGGGCGAATAGGCGACCTTGACCAGGGTGTTGGCGTCCAGGGAGACGCGGCTGCCGTCCGAGAGGGTGACCGTGCGCTGTTCGCCAATCGCTGTTCGCAGGGTCTGGCGGGCCTCGGGGTGCAGCCTTCGCCAGCCGTAGAACGCGAGCGGCGTGGCGGCCAGGACCGCGAGCCCGGCGGCGAAGCCGCGACGGCCAAGGTCGAATTCGCGCCGCCGCCCGACCCCGCCGGCCCGGCCCAGCGCGTCGCGACGGAGGACCAGCAGTTCGGGCGCGGCCGCCTGGTCGCCGAACAGCGCCCAGCTCGCCTGGACGTCCTCGAACGCCTGACGGTGCTCGGGCGCGGCGTCGCGCCAGTCTTCGAAGGCCTCGAAGGTCGCGGCGTCGTCCGGGGCGTCGCCCAGGCGCATGAGCCAGCGCGCGGCCTCTTCGTGAACGATGCTGTCGGACAAGGATCGGGCCACGGACCTGCTCTAGAACGCGCGAGCGCGCCTTGCCAGATGCGCCAGCGCCTTGATCATGTACTTCTCGATCGAACTCGACGAGACGCCGTAAAGCGTCGCGATCTCGGCGTGCTTCAACCCTTCCAGTCGATGCAGGATGAACACGTCGCGGGTGCGGGCGTCCAGCTCCTCCAGGGCGGTCAGCGCGGATCGCAAGGACTGCCTGCCTTGTAAGACGCGCTCGGGCGAACGAACCTCAATGTTTTCGTCGCGGTGGGCCGCTTCGGCCAGGTGCTCGGCGAAGGTCCTGGCCCGGCGCGCCCGGTCGCGCAGAAGGTTCACGGCGGTGCGGAACAGGAAGGCCTCGGGATTGTCGATCCGCTCGCCGCCTTCGCCGTCAGTCCTTTGCAGGCTGCGGACCATGCGCAGGAAGACTTCCTGGGTCAGGTCCTCGGCCTCGTCGCGACGGTGGACGCGACGCAGGAAATAGCTGGTCAGCGGTCCGCGATACCGCGCGCTCAGGCGATCGATCAGTCCCCCGTCCCGCGTTTCCGACTGTTGCTGCGCCGGGTTTTCCCGCGGCATCGCGCCCTCCTCGGCCGGCGCGCCCCGCGCCCAACGTCCCCCACTGGCCGACAGCCATATCGCCGTTTGTGGGAAATCTCCATTCATATTATTAAACAGACAATCGAAGGTCGAACGCGACAGGTCAGGGTTGCTCCGGCAGCGGGACGGTGGCCGCGTGGGCGCCGATCGTCGCCGTCACCGCCGGCGCGTCCGCCACGCTCGCCGCCGTCGCGGCCGTGGCCACGGTCACCGCGGTTCCGGGCATGAGCCGCGTGCGATAGATGAAGGCGTCGCCCTCGCGGACCATCGACCGCGGCCCGACGCCGCCCAGGAAGTCGCCGTCGATGAAGGCGCTCGCAGCGGTCGCCCTGGCCTTGAACGTCACCTCGACCGGCAGGACGTAGGCGTGCTTCAGCCAGCCCTCGGCGCTGTCGAGGGCCTCGCCCTTGTAGTCGAACACCGCCGCATTCTCCCAGTTGGAGCCCTTGCCCCAACGGGTGCCGCAGGTCCTGGTCGAGACCCAGGCCGGCTCCCAGTAGAAGACGCCCGTGCCGCCGCTGGACAGCACCAGCTGGGTCAGGTCGACCAGGTAGCGCTTCTGGCCGTCCGGCGTGGCCGGATAGCCGGCGATCAGCGAGTCCTCGCTCAGCAGGTTCGGCGAGCTGTCGGCGTTCTGCGTGGTGAACGGATAGGCCGTCTCGACCACCAGTACGTCGGCCGCGTAGGTGTGGCGCAGGCGGTTGATCGTCTGGCCTAGCTGGGCCATCGAGCGCTTGGACCACTTGCTGTAGTAGCTGAGGCCGATGACGTCGTAGTCGGTGACGCCGGCCCTGGTCGCCGCCTCGAACCACGGCTCGGCGTTCTCGGGCTGGGCGATGTGCAGCATGATCCGCGGCCTGGTCCCGGTCTCGCGGCCGGCGTCGCGCACCGCCTTGATGCCGGCGTTGAACAGCAGGGCGTTGCGGTCCCAGTGGATGGGCTCCTTGGCCTTGGCCTGGCTGGAGACGATCTCGCCATTGGTCTCGTTGCCGACCTGCACGAGGTCGGGCATCAGGCCCTCGCGGTGCAGGTCGGTCAGGGTGTCGTGGGTGAAGGCGTACAGGGCCTTGGCCTGGTCCGGGGTCGACAGCTTGGCCCAGGCCTTGGGGGCGACCTGCTTGTCGCCGTCGGCCCAGTCGTCGGAATAGTGGAAGTCCAGCAGCACCTGCAGGCCGGCCGCCTTGGCGCGGCGGATGCTGCGCTTGACGTCGGCGAGGTTGGAATACTTCGTCCAGTCCGGGTCGTTCCAGATGCGGATCCGCGCGGTGTTGGCGCCGGCCGACTTGAAGAATTGGTACTGGTCCACGGTCTTGCCGCCGGACGTGTAGACCGCGCCGCAGTCGTCCATCTCGTTGGCGTAGGAGATGTCGACGCCGAGATAGATCGGGGGCTCGGCGGCTCGGGCCGCGTCCAGGCCGATCAGGCCGGCGACCATCCCGGCGACGATGAAGCGGCGCTTGCCCCGCATGGCGTGTCCTCCCGACGTTACGCGCCTCACGAGGCGGCGGCGCGGAAGGTGTCGGCAATTATATTATAAATCAAGGGCGGAGTTTCGAAGGTCCTCCCCCTGTGGGGGAGGTGTCGGCGAAGCCGACGGAGGGGGGAGGGTTCGGCAGGCGGCCGGATCCTGGATCTTCGATCCTACAACTCCCCCCACCGATCGCTGCGCGATCGCCTCCCCCACAGGGGGAGGTTCAGGTCCCTACAGCCCCGCTGAACGTCCGCTCCTCCGCATCCAGCCCCGGCCTTGGCGTCACCCCGTCCGTCCAGATCGGCGGCGCCGGCCGGGCGTCGGCCACGCTCCGGGCCGCCAGGCCGTCGTGGGCGAAGTCGTCGACCGCGATCACCGCCGCCACCGCCGTGTCGGCCGCCTCCAGCGCGGCGATCTCGTCGGCGGTGACCCAGCCCTGCTCGACCCCGTCCTTCCAGTGGCGGATCTTCTGGGCGCGCAGGCGGTCGTGGATCGGCTGGGTGGCGACGACGCGCTCGAAGGCGTCGATCAGCTGGCCGACCGCCTCGTCCTTGCCGCCGACATAGACGTTCTCGATCAGCCGGTTGCGCGTGGCCGAGGGGTGCAGCAGCAGCTCGGCGCAGGCGGTGGTCGTGCGGTCCGACGGGCCCCGGCGACGCGGCCCCAGCGGCAGGATCGCCGCCCGCAGCAGCCAGCCGGCCAGGACGTTGGGCAGGTTGGCGAACACCTCGTCGAAGCGCTGCTCGATGGTGGCGAAGCCCGTGTCCATGCACCATTGCAGCAGCGGGAAGTCGGCGTCCTGCCGGCCTTCGTCCTCCCAGCGCTTCAGGGCGCCGGACAGGAAGTAGAGCTCGGCCAGGATGTCGCCCAGCCGGCCCGACAGCATCTCCTTGCGCTTCAGCGCCCCGCCCAGGGTCAGCAGGGCGATGTCGGAGGTCAGGGCGAAGGCGGCGCTGTAGCGGCCCATCTGGCGGTAGAAGCGGGTGGCGCGACCGGCGTCGGGCGTCGGCGCGAAGGCCCCGCCCGTCCAGCTGCGGCCCCAGGCCCGCAGGCCGGTGCGGATCGCGTGGGCCACGTGCTTCCAGAACACCGCGTCGAAGTCGGCCAGGCCCTTGGCCCGGTCATCCTCGCCGATCGCCAGGATCTCGCTCAGCAGGAACGGATGGGCCCGGATCGCGCCCTGGCCGAACACCATCAGGCTGCGGGTCAGGATGTTGGCCCCCTCGACGGTGATCCCGACCGGGATGGCGCGATATTGCGAGCCCATGTAGTTGCGCGGCCCCTCGATCACCGCCTTGCCGCCGTGCACGTCCATGGCGTCGTTGACCACCGTCCGCATCCGCTCGGTGGCGCCCGACTTCAGCAGGGCCGAGATCACCGACGGATGGTGGCCCAGGTCCAGGCCCGCGCAGGTCAGGCGGCGACCGGCGTCCAGTAGGTAGGCGTTGCCGGCGATGCGGGCCAGGCGCTCCTGCACGCCTTCGAACTTGCCGATCGGCACGTTGAACTGGCTGCGCACGCGGGCGTAGGCGCCGGTGGTCAGGGCGCTGAACGACGCCGCCGCGCCCGACAGCGCCGGCAGCGAGATCCCGCGCCCGGCCGCCAGGGCGGTCATCAGCATCTTCCAGCCCTGGCCCACGCGCTCGGCCCCGCCGATCACCAGGTCCATCGGGATGAAGACGTCCTTGCCCCAGTTGGGACCATTCTGGAACGTCTGGAAGGCGGGCAGGTGGCGGCGGCCGATCTCGACCCCCGCCGTGTCGGTGGGGATCAGGGCGCAGGTGATGCCGATGTCCGGGGCGTCGCCCAGCAGGCGGTCGGGATCGCGCAGCTTGAAGGCCAGGCCCAGGACCGTGCAGACCGGCCCCAGGGTGATGTAGCGCTTGTGCCAGTTCAGACGGATGCCCAGCACCTCCTGGCCCTTCCAGGTCCCGCGGCAGACCACGCCCTCGTCCACCATGGCCCCGGCGTCGGAGCCGGCCTCGGGGCTGGTCAGGCCGAAGGCGGGCACCTCGCGGCCGTCGGCCAGGCGCGGCAACCAGTGGTCGCGCTGGGCCTGGGTCCCGAACTTCATGATCAGCTCGCCCGGGCCCAGCGAGTTGGGCACCATGGCCGTCACCGCCGCCGACACCGAGCGGGTGGCGATCTTGCGGACGATCTCGGCGTGGCCGAAGGCGGAAAAGCCCAGGCCGCCATAGTCCTTGGGAATGATCATCCCGAAGAACTTCTGGCTCTTCAGATAGGCCCAGGCCTGGGGCGGCAGGTCGCGGGTCTCCCAGGTCATGGCCCAGTCGTCGAGCATGGCGCACAGGGTGTCGACCGGCCCGTCGAGGAAGGCCTGCTCGTCGGGGCGCAGCCTGGGCGTCGGGAAGGCCAGCAGTTCGTTCCAGTCGGGGTCGCCGGTGAACAGGGTCGCATCCCACCAGGTGTCGCCGGCGTCGATCGCCTCGCGCTCGGTCTGCGACAGGGCCGGCATCACGCCGCGCGCCCAGGCCAGGATCGGCCGGGTGATCAGGTCCCGGCGGAAGTTGAAGGTGCTGGTCATGACGCCGCCTCGGTTGCCGATGGACGTCTAACGCGATGGGGTGGGGTGAGGATGCGGCGGCGAGGCCAGAGGCTTCCTCATACCGAAAGCGGACGGATCGATTTTCTGTTGGGGGCTCCCGCAAAGCGGCCCTTGGGCGTCTGCGCGGAGGGGGCCGCTGGCGCCTAGCCAACCCAACCCAACCCGGCGCGGGTCTTGGCGGGGGACGGCTGTGGCCAGCAACGCGGACGCCTGCGCGATGGTGACGCACATGCGGCGCGGGAGAACGAAGTTTTCCAAAACTTAACTCGAAGAACCCCATCCTTCGCCGCTGTGATGTTCCGCCTGTTGGGAACAAGTAAGCGTTGCTTTCGACGTCGCTATACAACCCTTCTATTATAGAGGCCCACATGGCGGGATTTCAGTTTAGCCGCACGGCGAGCGCGCCGGAGACTCTGTCGGCGCTGGATCGCTCACTGGCGATCATCGAGTTCGACCCCAGCGGGACGATCCTCAACGCCAACGACAACTTCTGCACGGCGCTGGGTTATAGCCTGAGCGAGATCAAGGGCCGCCATCATAGCCTCTTCGTCGATCCGGCCTACGCCGCCTCGCTTGAGTATCGCGCCTTCTGGGCCAAGCTCGGGCGCGGCGAGTTCGACGCCCAGGAATATCTGCGCATCGGCAAGGGCGGGGCCGAGGTCTGGATCCAGGCCTCGTACAATCCGGTCCGCAACAGCCGCGGCGTCGTGACCCGCGTGGTGAAGGTGGCCACGGTGATTACCGCCGAGAAGCGTCGCAACGTCGAGGTCGAGGGCAAGCTCAACGCCATCTCGCGCGTCCAGGCGGTCATCGAGTTCACGCCCGCCGGCGAGGTCCTGACCGCGAACGAGAACTTCCTCGAAACGCTGGGCTACGGTCTTTCGGAGATCCAGGGGCAGCATCACCGGATGTTCGTCGATCCGACCTACGCCGGGTCGGCCGACTACCAGGCGTTCTGGCGAAAGCTGAACGCCGGCGAATTCGTCTCGGCGGAATTCAAGCGCGTCGGCAAGGGCGGCAAGGAGGTCTGGATCCAGGCGTCCTACAATCCGATTTTCGACCATGCCGGCCGGGTCATCAAGATCGTCAAGTTCGCCACCGACGTCACCGGCCGCGTCAAGGCGGTCGACGAGATCGCCGTCGGCCTGGATCATTTGGCCCGCAACGACCTGACCTACCGCATCGATCGCGCCATCGAGGCGGCCTATGAGAAAGTGCGCAGCGACTTCAACGCCGCGGCCGAGACGTTGGAAAGCACCATGTCGGCGATCTCGGTCTCGACTGGCAGCGTGAGCGGCGGCGCCCAGGAAATCGCCAAGGCCTCGAACGACCTGTCGCGCCGCACCGAGCAGCAGGCCGCCAGCCTGGAGGAAACCGCCGCGGCCCTGGACGAGATCACCGCCACCGTCAAGCGCAGCGCCGAGGGCGCTCGGCAGGCCTTTGGCGCGGCGTCGCAGGCGCGCGCCGACGCCCACCGGTCCGGCGAGATCGTCCGGGAAGCGGTGTCGGCCATGGACGCCATCGAAGGATCGTCGCGCCAGATCACCCAGATCATCGGGGTGATCGACGAGATCGCCTTCCAGACCAACCTGCTGGCCCTGAACGCCGGCGTGGAAGCCGCGCGCGCCGGCGACGCCGGACGAGGCTTCGCCGTCGTGGCCTCGGAGGTCAGGGCCCTGGCCCAGCGCTCGGCCGAAGCGGCCAAGGAGATCAAGACCCTGATCGCCACGTCCAGCGCCCATGTCGGGCGCGGGGTCAAGCTGGTCGGCGACACCGGCGAAGCCCTGGGCGGCATCGTCGCCAAGGTCACCGAGATCGACGGCCTGATTTCCGAGATCGCCTCCTCGTCGCAGGAACAGGCGACCGGGCTGGCCGAGGTCAATGTCGCCGTCAATCGGATGGACCAGGTGACCCAGCAGAACGCGGCGATGGTCGAGGAGGCGACCGCCGCCGCCGGGAGCCTGAGCAACGAGTCGCGCGAGCTTTCCCGCCTTGTCGGTCAGTTTCGGACTAACGGCGACGCGCGCCAATCGCCGGCGCGGCGAGCCGCCTAAGCGCCTTTAGCGGACCGAAAGACGTTCCGGGCGGGGCCGCGAACGGGCCTTTCGAGCCAATCTCCGATCCAGACCTCCAGATCGTCGCCGCCTACCCCGCTTCCCCCGTCAGCTCGCGCCGCGCCTTGTCCAGTTCCTCGGCGTAGCGCCGCGTCGCATAGGCCTCGGACAGGATGCCGATCACCTCGCGGTTGGCGTCGATCACCGCCAGTTCGTCGGCCTGGGTGTGGTCGAAGGCGCGCATCACCTCCTTGATCGACTGGTCGGCCATCAGGGCGGTGTCGGCGTAGAGGGCCAGGGAGGACACGGCGATCTCGCTGTCCTCGGGATGGGCGTAGGCCAGGGCGGTGCGGACGATGCCGGCGTAGCGGCCCGCGGCGTCCAGGATCACCACCCGCTTGGTCGAACCCAGGGGATAGCGGCGGCGGAACTCGGCCAGGGTGGCCTCGGCGGGAATGGTCTTGGCGTCCTTGCGCATCATCCGGCCGGCGGTCAGGGGCCGCATCCAGGAAACGTCGTGGGCGCTGCGGATGGTCTCGCCGCGCAGGTGCAGCCGCCAGGTCGAGAACGAGTAGCCGAAGGTCTCGCGCACCAGGGCGCTGGCGATCAGCGAGGCCACCAGGGCGGCGGCCGCCACGGTGAAGTCGCCGGTCGCCTCCAGCACCAGGAACGACATGGTGAAGGGCCCGCCGACCACGGCGACGCCGAACGCGCCCAGCCCGACCAGGGCCGCCACGGTCGGGTCCAGCGACGGCAGCCAGGGCACGAACACCGTCAGAGCCGCGAAGATCTGGCCCACCAGCACGCCGAGGAACAGCGAGGCGAAGAACAGGCCGCCGCGGAAGCCGAAGCTCAGCGACACCACGCTGGCCAGGGCCTTCATGGCCAGCAGGATCAGCAGCATCTTAAGGCCCAGGTCGGCCGTCAGGTTGACGTGCACGGCCCCATGGCCGGCCGACAGGGTCTGGGGGGTGATCATCGCCAGGGCCGCCAGGGCCACGCCGCCGACCATCGGCCGGACGGGCTTGGGCAGCCTCGACTTGCCGACCAGGCCCTCGGCCGAGGCCACCAGCCGCATCAGGGCGACGCCCGCGAATGCGCAGACCACGCCCAGCAGGGCGTAGAGGCCGTAGTCGAACCACGACTGAACGGCCGGGGTCGAGGTCTTCAGCAGGTAGGGCAGGCCGCCCATCCGCCCGGCCACCAGCACCGCGGCCAGGGCGGCGGCGGCCACCGGGGCCAGGTTGGCGACGGTGTAGGCCCCGATGACGATCTCGAACGCGTAGAAGGCCCCGGTCAGGGGCGCGCCGAAGGCCGCGGCGATCGCCGCCC
>Ga0209050_1003976_pt1 | contig 10427 bp, 6 predicted proteins | sample Araplavi_mTSA_r2_FD_184276 | JGI IMG/M metagenome (GOLD analysis project Ga0209050, IMG submission 184276) | Arabidopsis root microbial communities from North Carolina, USA - plate scrape MF_Cvi_mTSA_r2 (SPAdes) (version 2) | ecosystem: Host-associated > Plants > Roots > Endosphere | place: USA...
GGGAATTCGCAGGCAAAGTTTACAGCGCGGAAGAACTGAGTGCGCTGATCATCAAGAAGCTCAAAAACGACGCGGAAAAGTACCTTGGCGAACCGGTCACCGACGCCGTGATCACGGTTCCGGCGTACTTCAACGATGCCGAGCGTACGGCTACTCTACACGCAGGGCAGCTCGCGGGACTGAACGTCCTCCAGATCATCAACGAACCGACTTCGGCGGCCCTCGCCTACGGTCTCGACAAGCTGGAGAGCAATCAGACCGTTTTCGTTTTCGACCTTGGCGGCGGCACCTTCGACGTCACGATCATGCGGATCGAGGATCACCACATCCGGATGATCGCGAGCAACGGCGACCACCGACTGGGCGGTAAGGACTGGGACGACGTGATCGTGAACTGGGTGGCCGATGAATTCGACAAGGTCCACAACGAGAACCCGCTGCTCGATCTCCAGAGCTATCAGGATCTCTACAACCGTGCGCTGACCGCGAAGATCCAGCTTTCCAGCCGCACGCGGACGACCATCGTTCACAGCTACAACGGCAAATCGATCAAGCTCGAGATCACTCGCGAGGAGTTCGAGCAGAAGTGCCGGCACCTGCTCGAGAAGACCAAGGCGATCTGCGAGATCGTGATGCAGGAAGCACAGATGGAATGGACGAGCATCGATCGCGTACTGCTCACCGGCGGTATGACCCGCATGCCGAGCGTGCGCCAGATGGTCGGCGATCTTTCCGGCCGCCCGGTGGCGGATGACGTGAGCCCGGACGAAGCCGTCTCCCTCGGTGCGGCGATCCAGGCCGTGCTCGCGCTGCTCCACGAGGAAGACAAACTCGGTGAGCGCCATCTGCCCGAGGAAGTCCGCTCGCAATTCAGTGCGCAGGATGGTTCGCTGATCAAGGTCACAAACATCACCACCCATACCCTTGGCGTGGTGCTCTGGGACGATTCGAAGGTGGAAGAGTACGTCTTCCCCATGATCAAGAAAATGACGCCCATCCCGGTTCACGTGAAGAACAGTTTCGGCACCGCCAAGGCGAACATGAAAAACGCCATCGTGCGTATCGTTGAAGGCGAAAGCACGGTGCCCAGTGAGTGTACGCCACTGGGGATTTGCGACATTGAACTGCCGCCGTTCCTGCCCAAAGGCAGCCCGGTTGAGCTGACTTACAGCTACGATGAAAACCAGGTGCTCGAGGTCGTGGTGGAAGCTTACGGCCGGCAAAACCGCGTCTCCATCGCGCGCAATACCGGGTTGAGTGAAAGCGAGATCGCGACGGCAACGGCGGATCTTCTCCAGATCAAAGTAGTCTAACAGAGCAAGGCTCTGAACCGTGGCAGTATCCCTCCCTAATCCGATCCCGGACAACCCCCTTCGCTGGGACGGCTGGAAGCTCTACAACTCGCCCAACTTTTACGAGCGGCTTGGGCTCTCGTTCGATGGGAACGCGAGCCAGTCGCAGATCGAAGATAATTGCCGGCAGTTGCTCGTGTGGTGGCAGAAAAAGCTGCCGCTCAAGAATCAGCCGAGCAATCCGCTCAGCCAGTTGCTGCGCGCGGGGCTCGATGAAGCGCCGATCTTTCTCGTTGAGGCCCGGACCATCCTGCTCGACCCCGAGGCCCGCAAAGCGCACGATCTTTCCCTGCGGGCTGACGCGATCAATGCGGCATCCGAGGAGTTTAAAAAGCTGATTGGCTTTACCCTCACGGATGGGCGCCTCCGGGCCGATGAGGAAATCCGTCTCCGCGATGCGGGGGTTCGTCTTGGCCTTTCCGCCGAGGATACGCAGGCAGTGATCGAGGCGGAACTCGCCCGCACCAACTCGGTCCGCTACACCCCGCCGCCGCCCGTGCCGGCAGCTGCTCCGGCCGCCGCGCCCCAGCCTTCTTTCGCCCCAGCCACGGCCGGGGACCCTTTCAGTGAATTCCGGCGATTGTTGCGCATGTCGCGGTTGTGCCTCGATGGCGAGGAAATGACCGACGATCAACGCGATGCCATGTGCAATCTCGGCGAAAGCCTCGGGCTGACCGGGGGCCAGGCCGAGGATTTGATCGACGAGTACCTCGATGAAGCTGCGGGCATGCCTGCGGCCCCGCTCAAACCCGCTGCCCCTGTGCGGCCGGCTGCGGCTTCTGTCGCTCGCCCGGCAGCTCCCGCCGCGGCGCCCAAACCTGGGGCGCCGGCTCACGCTCCGGCGGCAGCACCTGCACCGATTCGGCGGGAATTGCCCACGATCACTCCGCTCATGCGGGCACAGGAAAAGGAGAAGTTTCCGAACTTCACCAGCAACATCGGGATCGAGTTTTACCTGATCACGAGCGGCGTTTTCAGCATGGGCAGCAAGTCGCCGGATGCACAGCCGAATGAACAACCGGTGACCAATACGGCCATCAGCCGATTCTATTTCGCGCGGTTTCCCGTCACGAATGCGCAGTTCGAGCGCTTTGATCCGAGCCACGTATCGAAGCGTGCGCCGTGGGGCGATGACCGTCACCCGGTCGTCTACGTCAATGCGCTCGAAGCGGAGCGTTTCTGCGAATGGCTGAGCCGGCTCGAAGGCCGCAAATACCGGCTGCCGACCGAGGCGGAGTGGGAATATGCCGCGCGTGGCCTCGACGGACGTTCTTACCCGTGGGGGACCGATCTCGATGCCGGCCACTACGCGAATTTCGCGGACAGCCGGAGCAATTTTGCCTGGCGCGATGGCCGAATCGACGACGGCTGGCCGCAGAGTTCCCCGGTGGGGAGCTTCCCCAAGGGCTCCAGCCCCTTCGGCATCGAGGATCTCTCGGGCAATGTCTTTGAATGGTGCTTCGATGGTTTCGAGCCGTACAAAGGCAAGGACGTCCAAAATCCTCGCTCCGCCGGCAACAAGCAGCGCCGCATCTACCGTGGGGGCAGCTGGAAAAGCCGGGCCGCCAGCCTTCGCGCCTGCGCCCGCCACTTCAACAGCCCCGACTACAGCAGCAACGATGTGGGCTTCCGCATCGTCTGCGAGTGCGTGGGCTGAGAAAAACGCGTGATTGGTGGATGGAGGGAACCAGCCCGGCTGCATCCACCTACAAATCACGAATCACCAATCACGCGTTTCTCCCCGAGGCCCGTTGACCCCTAGCTTTCCCGCCGTTAGCGTGCGCGCTCTTTTCCCGATGAGCGCCAATTACAAAGACACCCTGCTGCTGCCGAAAACGGACTTCCCGATGAAGGCCGATCTCGTGAAGCGCGAGCCCGAACGGCTCGCCAAATGGGAGCAGGCCGGCATTTACGAGCAGATCCTCGCCGGCCGCCGGGGCGCCCCGCTTTTTGTCCTCCATGATGGCCCGCCCTTCGCCAATGGCGATGTGCACATGGGTACGGCGCTGAACAAGACGCTGAAGGACCTCATCGTGAAAAGCCGCACGATGCTGGGGTACCGCGCCCCGTTCGTGCCGGGCTGGGATTGCCACGGTCTGCCGATCGAATTCAAGGTGGTGAAGGAATCGCGCGGCCTCGCTCCGGCGGAAATCCGCCGCCGCGCGGAAGCGTTTGCGCGCAAGTACATCGACATCCAGCGCGGGCAGTTCAAACGCCTCGGCGTGTTTGGCTCGTGGGCCGATCCGTACCTCACGCTCGAACCCGGCTACGAAGCGGAGATCATCCGCGCGTTTGCAGGCTTCGTGGACAAGGGGCTCGTTTATCAATCGAAGAAGCCCGTGTACTGGAGCACTGGTGCGCAGACGGCGTTGGCCGAGGCCGAAGTCGAGTACGCCCAGCGGACCGATCCGGCGATCTATGTGCGGTTCCCCATCTGCGATGGTCCGCTCGCGGGCAAAGCCAGCATGGTCATCTGGACGACCACGCCATGGACGCTTCCGGCGAATGTCGCCATCGCGGTGCACCCGCGGGAAACCTATGTCTTTGGTGAATTCACCGGCGGGCCGGAGGGTTCGTTCCCGCACCGTTTTATCGTGGCTCGTCCGCTACTCGAATCGTTCGCGAAAGAGACCGGCTTCACCTTGCAGACCGAACTCGGCACTTTCCGCGGCGAAGAGCTCGCGGGCAGCTTTGCGCGCCACCCGTTCCTCGAGCGGAAGTCGCAGATCATCACGGCTGATTTCGTGACCATGGAAACCGGGACCGGCCAGGTCCACATCGCGCCGGGCCATGGCAAGGACGACTACATCGCTGGTCAGCAAAACAGCCTGCCGACGCTCTCGCCGGTCGACGACTATGGCAAGCTCACCGACGACGCCGGCGTGCCCGCCTGGAGTGGCAAATACGTCTTCGACGCGAACGCCGAGATCGTGACCTTCCTGCGCGACAACGGCTCGCTGCTCGCCGAACAGAAGTACACGCACGATTACCCACACTGCTGGCGCTCGAAGACGCCGATTGTCTTCCGCGCGGTGGAGCAGTTCTTCATCAAGGTCGACGCCATCCGCGGCGACGCGCTCAAGGCCATCGACGAAACCCAGTGGGTGCCGGCCTGGGGCCGCAACCGCATCTATGGCACGGTGGAAGCGCGTCCGGACTGGTGCATCTCGCGCCAGCGCACCTGGGGTGTACCGCTGCCCGTTTTCTACGACGAAAAAGGCACGCCGATCGTGCGCGGGGATCTCGCGCGCCAGGTCGCCGATCTGGTCGAGAAGCAGGGGACAAATCTTTGGTTTGAGCAGGACGACGCCTGGTGGGCTGCGCAGCTCGGCCTGCCGGCCGGCACCACCCGCCGCAACGACACGCTCGACGTCTGGATCGATTCCGGCGTTTCGCATCAAGCCGTGACCAAGCGGCATCCGGAACTCGCCGCGACCGGCGGCGTGGCCGATGTCTATATCGAGGCCACCGATCAGCACCGCGGCTGGTTCCAGAGCTCGCTGATGACCAGCGTCGCGCTGACCGGCCGTGCGCCGTACAAGACCGTGATCACGCACGGCTTCGTGGTCGACAAAGACACGAAGAAGAAGATCTCGAAGAGTGAACAGGGCGGCTACAAAAAGCCGATGGAGGCCGATTACTTCGTGAACAAGTACGGCGCCGACATCGTTCGCCTGTGGGCGGGTAGCGTGCAGTTTACCGACGACGTGCCTTTCAGCGAAGACGGCTTCAGCCGCACCAGCGAAGCCTATCGCGGCTTCCGCAACGTGCTCCGCATCTTGCTCGCCAACCTGCACGACTACCAAGCGGAAGAAGGCGATCTCGCGGGCGCGACCACCGTGGATCGCTGGGTGCTTTCGAAGCTTCAAGCGGTCATTGCGAAATGCCGTACGGCTTACGAGGGCTTCGGCTTCCGCGAAGTCTTCGAGACGGTGAATCAATTCTGTACCGTCGAGCTCAGCGCGCTGTACGTCGATATCACCAAGGACCGCATGTACTGCGACGCAGCAAAGAGCCCGCGCCGCCGCGCCACTCAGGCGGTCATGCACGCGTGCTTCGAAGCCGTGGCCAAATTGCTCGCCCCAATTCTCGCTTTCACCGCCGACGAAGCGTGGGAGTTCTCGGGTAAAACGACGAGCATCCATATCGAATCGTTCCCGCAGCCGGACGCCAGCCTGCGCGACGAAGCGCTCGAAGCTCGCGTCGACGAGTGGCTCAAGCTTCGCGGTGTGATCTATCAGCAAGCTATCGAACCGGCGCGCCAGTCGAAGACTCTCGCGAAATCGCTCGAAGGTGCCGTGACCCTCGAATTGCCCGAAGCGCAACAAGCCGGGCTTGGGGCTGTGGCGGGTGAACTCGAAGAGTTCTTCATCGTCAGCGAGCTGAATCTCACTGTCGCGCCCGAATTGCGCGCCACGGTGATCCGCAGCGGCCAGACGCAGTGCCCGCGTTGCTGGCGCCATCTGCCGCTGGTCGAATCCGGCGTGTGCGACCGCTGCGCCGAAGCGCTGGCTTAAGCCGAATCGACGCTATGAAATTCCTCGCCGCGGTCGGTCTTCCGCTTTACGCGCTCGATCAGTGGACCAAATGGCTCACCGTGACCGCGGCGGAACGCGGTGAGCTGCCGCGTGAAGTCATCGCGAACTTCTTCACGCTGGTCTACTGGCAGAATACCGGTGCGGCCTTTTCCATCGGCCACGGGAACAACGCGTTTTTCATCGGCCTCTCGGCGGTGGCTTTTATCGGGTTGCTCTTTGCCTGGTCGCGCGGGCTTTTTCCGGACAAAGCCTCGCAGTGGGGCGTGGCGTTGTTGCTGCCCGGGATCGTGGGAAATTTCACCGATCGAATTGTGCACGGGCATGTCGTCGATTTCCTGCTCTTCGATCTGCACGTGCGGTTCGCCAGCCCGTGGCCGGCGTTTAATATCGCCGATTCGTGCATCTGCCTCGCGGTGGGGTTGTTCATCCTTGGCTCATTTCTGGTGAAGCCCAAGAGCGCCGAGCCGCAGGCCAGCTAGGCCGCTCGATCGATTTTCCCGCCATGTATCCTGACCCGCTCTTTCACGAACCCGTTTCCGATCCGCTGCCGCTCTATCGTCCGCGCGATGGCATCTCTGCGGTGGATCTGCTCGCTGCGGCTCTGGCCCATCTCGATCTCTTCACGTGGCTCGATGATCATCCCGCCACCCTCGGGGCGATCTGCGTGCATTTTGGGATCCACCCGCGCCCGGCCGATGTGATGATGACCCTCTTCACGGCCATGGGGGTGGTCACGCAGTCCGGTGGCGTCTTTCTCCTCACCGTGCGCGGGCGGGAGCATCTCACCGCGAAGTCGCCCTGGAATATCGCGCCGTACTACGCGTCGATGAAAGACCGCGCGCCGACGCTGGACATGCTGAAGGTGCTCAAGACGGGCAAACCGGCGAATTGGGGCAGCTACGACGCGTCCGCCTGGGCCCAGGCCATGGAACGCGAAGATTTCGCGCAGCAATTCACCGCGGCGATGGACTGCCGTGGCGTCCTGCTCGGGCCGGCCCTGGCCAGGCAGGTCGATCTCGCGGACAAAACCGCGCTGCTCGATATCGCCGGTGGCTCGGGCATCTACGCCTGCGCGTTGGCGGCCCGCCACACGCACTTGAAGGCGGCGGTATTTGAAAAACCGCCGGTCGATCGGGTCTGCCGCGCGTCGATCGAAAAGCGCGGTTACACCGGCAAAGTCGACGTGCTCGCCGGCGACATGTTCAAGGACGCCTGGCCGACAGGCTTCGATGTCCATCTCATCTCGAATGTGCTGCACGATTGGGACGACGTGGTCGTGAAAGATTTGCTCGCGAAATCCCACGCCGCGCTTCCCTCTGGTGGTCTGCTCCTCATCCACGACGCGTTCATCAACGCCGAGAAGACCGGCCCGCTGCACGTGGCCGAGTACAGCGCACTGCTGATGAATATCACCGAAGGCAAATGCTACTCGATCGGCGAAATGCGTGCATTCCTCGGTGAAGTCGGCTTCGAATGGATCGACTACAAACCGACCGCCGTGAGCCGCAGTGTGATTGTCGCGAAGCGGTTGTAAGCCGAAGGCGTAGGTAGTGACTGGTGATGGGTAAGGTGAGTTCTGTCCACCAGTCACTATTACCAATTACGCGTGCTCCCACCGCCGCTGGCACAGCGGCGGCTACACCCGGGATTTTTTGGGGACGCGTGATCTCGGGAGCTCGTTGTAGCCGCCGCTGTGTCAGCGGCGGTAGGCGAGGGACAAGGTTTTTAGAACACGCGGTTTGCTGGGAGGGAGGGTGCTCTCTAACCACCAATCACAAATCACCAATCACGCGTGCCTTCGGCGGGCGAGAAGGGTCTGCCATTTGGCCACGAGGCGGCGCAGGCCTTGGTCGAGCGGCAGAGCGAGCATTTCCTCCGGGGTGAACCAGCGGAGTTCGTGGCTTTCTTCGCTGGTGACGAAGGTGGCGTTTTCCGGGGCGATCAGGACGTAGCGGACGTCGTAGTGAAAGTGGACGGGCTCCGTTGCGCGGGCTGGGATTTCGTGGATATCGAGATCGAAGGGGCGAGGGGAGGCGAGGATCAGGCCTTCGATGCCGGACTCTTCCAAGGCTTCGCGCTGGGCGACGCGGGGGAGGTTTTCGTCGCCATCGCAGTGGCCGCCAAATTGCAGCCAGCGGTCGAGTTTGCGGTGGTGGTGGAGGAGCGTCTTGCTGCCATCTGCGCTGACGACCAGGGCACTGCCAGTGAAATGGCCGGGAAAGCTCGTCCGGTGAAAACAATCCGGCGTGCTGTCGAGGAGAGCCAGCATGCGCTCCCGGTCGGGTTGTTCGTCGGGGCGATCGGTGAGGTCGAGGTCGGCGAGTTGGGCGCGAAATTCGGTGCGATTCATCGAAGGAAAGAAACTCTGCCGCAGGCCGCTGGCTGGCGTGAGCAAAAAACGGAAAATACTTCGCAGCTTGCACCCGGCGATTCTTCCCCTCAGAACACGCGGGCCGCGCATGAAGAGTCTTGCTTTCCTCCTCCCCCTCGTTGCTGCCCTGTCCGCTGTGGCGGCGCCCCCGACTGTCTCCGTGGAAGTCGACGCCCGTGAGATCGGACGCTCTTTGCTGCACGCAAAAATCACGCTGCCGGCGGTTCCCGGGGAGCAGATTTTTTGGTACCCGAAATGGATTCCCGGAGTTCACGCGCCGGGTGGTCCGATCCAGAATGTTGCCGGGCTGCGTTTTTCCACGGCCAAAGGCGAGGTGGTCACCTGGAAGCGCGACGACGATGAACTCTCCCGCTTTCACGTGAATGTGCCTGCGGGAGCGGATCGGGTGATCGCGGAGATCGACTACATTTGCAACGCGCCCACGGCCAATTCCTCCGGGGTCGACAGCTTCGGCAATTCCCTGCTCGGGGTGATTAACTGGAACACCGTCCTCCTGTATCCCGAGAGTGCTTCGATCGATGTGGCGACGGCTGGAGTGACCCTGCGTTTACCCGACGGCTGGCGATTCGGCAGCGCGCTGGAAGTCGCGAAGCAAAATGGGAGCGAAGTGGAATTTGCCCCCGGCACGCTGCGTCATGTCGTCGATAGCCCGCTGATTTGCGGGCAGCATTTCCGCGATGTGGAGCTGACCGGCAAAGGTACGCCGCCCGCGTTTCTGCATCTCGTCAGCGAATCGCAAGCGGCCATCCAGATCGATGACAAGCTGATCGAACGCTACAAAGCCCTGGTCGCGGAAGCCGTCGCACTTTTCGGCGTGGCGCATTTCCCGAGCTATCACTTCCTCGTGGTGTGCAGCGATCAGGTGCCGGCGAATGGGTTGGAGCACTTGTGCAGTAGCTTCAACGCGGTCGGTGAACGCGAATTGATCGACGAAAAGAAGCGCAAAGCGTGGCCGGTTTATTTGCTGCCGCATGAGTTCGTACACTCCTGGTGCGGCAAATACCGCCGCCCGGCGGCGATGGTGACGACGAACTTTCACACCATCGAGCGCACGCGGCTGCTGTGGATTTACGAAGGCCTCACGCAGTACCTCGGCGAAGTCCTCGCCGCCCGGAGCGGCCTGGTCACGCCGGAGGAATACCTGCCGGCCTTCACGGGCAAGCTCGACTGGCTCATGCGCCAGGCCGGCCGCCGTTGGCGTTCGGTGGAGGACACCGCGCAATCGAGCTGGCAGTTGCGCCGGGTCAGTGGCGCGTGGGCGCAGCTGCGTCGCGGGCAGGACTACTACGACGAGGGCCTGGTGACGTGGATGGAAGCTGACGCGCTGATCCGCGACAAATCCGGTGGCCAGCGCAGCCTGGATGACTTCTGCAAAGAGTTCTTCGCCACGAAGAAGGAAGCACCAGTCGTCGGTTACGAGCTCGATGAAGTCATCGGCATCCTGCGCAAGCTGGCCGACGTCGACTGGGCGACCTTTTTCCGCGATCGCATCCAGCAACCGCGTCCGGAACTCGGCCTCGATTTCCTGGAAAACCTCGGCTACCGCCTGCAGTACACCGCGACCCCGAGCGAGTATTTCAAGGACCGGGAAAAGGAACGGAAACAGACCACCGAAGGCGCTACGCTCGGTCTCAACGTGGGTGAAGATGGCAAGATCGCGGCGGTGATGCCCGACCTGCCGGCCGACAAAGCCGGTCTGGCCGTGAACCAGATCATCTCCGGGGTGAACGGCCGCAAATTCTCCGGCGATCGTCTGCGCGACGCCATCGCCGACAGCGTGGCCAAGCGCGAGGTCGAGTTGCTCATCCTCGACGGCGACGTTTTCCGGACGGTGAAGATCAGCTATGCCGAGGGGCCGAAGTACCTCAGCCTTGTGCGGCGGAATGATCGACTGGATCGGCTCGGTGCGATTTTGAAACCGGTGCTGCCGCCTGCGAAATAGGTTCATCTGCGAGCGGAGCGAGCCTCGCCTGAGTGAAAGTGTGGCGTCGCGCTGCGATGTATCGGTTCAAAAACGCGCTCGGAGTGTATGGCCCGGGGAGATCGCGGACACTTGTTCGGGGACATCGCTGACAGTCAGCGATGCCCTGATGACCAAAAAAGTAATCGAACAACGTTATGAGTTTGTGCAGCTGGCGCGGGTGC
>Ga0209050_1003980_pt1 | contig 10423 bp, 7 predicted proteins | sample Araplavi_mTSA_r2_FD_184276 | JGI IMG/M metagenome (GOLD analysis project Ga0209050, IMG submission 184276) | Arabidopsis root microbial communities from North Carolina, USA - plate scrape MF_Cvi_mTSA_r2 (SPAdes) (version 2) | ecosystem: Host-associated > Plants > Roots > Endosphere | place: USA...
AGCGCCCTGCAGGAAGCCATCGGCCCGCGCCTGGGCGAAGCCTTCCAGGTGCGCGACAAGCTGCAGCGCCGCGACGCCATTGCCGCGATCAAGAAGGACGTGACCGAGTCGCTGGCCGGCCGCGTTGCCGCCGACGGCTGGAACCCGGCTGAACTCTCCAAGGAATTCGGCGAGCTGGAATACAGCACCATGCGCAACTCGGTGCTGGACACCAAGGTCCGCATCGACGGCCGCGCCCTGGACACCGTCCGCCCGATCGCCGTGCAGACCGGCATCCTGCCGCGCGTGCACGGTTCCTCGCTGTTCACCCGCGGTGAGACCCAGGCCATCGTGACCATCACGCTGGGTACCGCCCGCGACGGCCAGGTCATCGACGCCGTGTCCGGTGAGTACAAGGACAACTTCCTGTTCCATTACAACTTCCCCCCGTACTCGGTGGGTGAGACCGGCCGCATGATGGGCCCGAAGCGCCGCGAAATCGGCCACGGTCGTCTGGCCAAGCGCGGCGTGCTGGCGGTGATGCCGTCGCTGGAAGCCTTCCCGTACACCATCCGCGTGGTGTCGGAAATCACTGAATCCAACGGCTCCTCGTCGATGGCCTCGGTCTGCGGTTCCTCGCTGGCCCTGATGGACGCCGGCGTGCCGGTCAAGTCGCCGGTCGCCGGTATTGCCATGGGCCTGGTCAAGGAAGGCGAGCGCTTCGTCGTCCTGTCCGACATCCTGGGTGACGAAGATCACCTGGGCGACATGGACTTCAAGGTGGCCGGTACCGCTGAGGGCATCTCCGCCCTGCAGATGGACATCAAGATCGAAGGCATCACCGAAGAGATCATGAAGCAGGCCCTGCAGCAGGCCAAGGCTGGCCGTCTGCACATCCTGGGTGAAATGGCCCATGGCCTGACCGCCCCGCGCCAGGAGCTGTCGGACTACGCGCCGCGCCTGCTGACCATCAAGATCCACCCTGACAAGATCCGCGAAGTGATCGGCAAGGGTGGTTCCACCATCCAGGCCATCACCAAGGAAACCGGCACCCAGATCGACATCCAGGATGACGGCACCATCGTCATCGCTTCGGTCAATGCCATCGCTGCCCAGGCCGCCAAGGCCCGCATCGAGCAGATCACCTCCGACGTCGAGCCGGGCCGCATCTACGAAGGCAAGGTCGCCAAGATCATGGACTTCGGTGCGTTCGTGACCATCCTGCCGGGCAAGGACGGCCTGGTGCACGTCTCGCAGATCTCCAGCGAGCGCGTCGAGAAGGTCGGCGACAAGCTGAAGGAAGGCGACGTGGTCAAGGTCAAGGTGCTGGAAGTCGACAAGCAGGGCCGCATCCGCCTGTCGATGAAGGCCGTCGAGGAAGGCGAAGGCGCCTCGGCCGAGTAATCGACCGCAACACCAAGGTAGGTGACGACCGTTGGTCGTCACCTCCCTGAAAAAATTCGGGCCTTCGGGCCCGTTTTTTTTGCTTGGCGCACCATCTTCGATCAGGGCCGTCGCGAGCGTTCAGAGCCCCGCCGCGGCCGGTAGGACCCTGTGCAAATGTCCCCCGGCCGCCGCCTGGCGGCGACGGCCTCCTCCTTTACTTTGCCAGGGACCTACCGGCCGCGACGGCGCATGGCTTGCGGCCCGTCGCTTGCCCACCGGCAGCGGCGTCTGCTTTACCGCGAGGGCTCTTGTGCAGTCATTGCGTTTCCCGTCCACAGCAGCAGAACGTGTCCGCCGGACAGATTCGCAGGACATCCGGCCATGACGGCCTGCGCCTTGTTAACGTTGGCCCATTCCTCTCCACGGAGTCGCCATGTACCGCCTGTCTGCTTCCCTGTTGGCTACTTCCCTTGCGGTCGCGTTTCCGCTCGCCAGCCTTGCCGCCCCGGCGCCGAATGCGGTGATCGGTGCCTACTATCCGGGCGGTTCGGCCGAGCGCTATCCGGTGGCGTCCATTCCGGCCGATACGCTGACCCATCTGTTCTATGCGTTCGCGCGCATCGACGACGGCAAGTGCGTGGTGGACGACGGCGCGGCCGCGCACTTCAAGGCGCTGGCCGCGCTCAAGCGCGAACACCCGCAGCTGCACACCATGATCTCCATCGGCGGCTGGAACGCCGGCGGCTTCTCCGATGCCGCGCTCACCGCAGACAGCCGCGAACGGTTCGTGCGTTCGTGTGTGGCGATGTTCTTCGAGCAGCATCGCGGCAGTTTCGACGGTGTGGATATCGACTGGGAATTCCCGGTCTCCGGTGGCCCGCTGGAGATCACCGACCGTCCTGAAGACCGCCAAGACATGACCCTGCTGGTGCAGGAGTTCCGCAAGCAGCTGGACGCGCTCGACGGCGGCCGCGGCCCGCACAGGCTGCTCACCGCCGCATTGCCGGCCGGCCGCGTGCAGACCGACGGTCCGTACGACCCGGCGCTCAGTTACGAGCTGAAGGAACTGGGCCAGGCGCTCGATTTCATCAACCTCATGAGCTACGACATGGGCACCGGCTTCTCCAAGGTGTCCACCTTCAACGCGCCGCTGCGCGAAGTGCCGCAGGACCCGCTCGCACCGGAGCAGCGCCGCTGGAACAGCGTGGAAGGCGCCGTGCAGTACTACCGCCAGCATGGCGTGCCCAACGACAAGCTGGTGCTGGGCGTGCCGTTTTACGGGCGCGGCTTCAAGATCACCACCGACTCTGGCGATGGTCTGTACCAGCCCTACAGCGCCCCGTTCGATGCCGGTGACTGGCGCCGCATCAAGCAGGAATTCCTCGACAAGCCCGGCTGGCAGCGGCACTGGCACCCGGTAGCGCAGACACCATGGCTGTACAACGCCGCCGACAAGGTGTTCATCAGCTACGAAGACCCGACCTCGATTGCGTTACGCGCCGACTATGCCAAGGACCAGAAGCTGCGCGGCGTGTTCACCTGGGAACTGACCGGCGATGACGACCGGGCCAGCCTGCTCAAGGCCATGGCCGCTCCGTTCAAGTAACGCCCCGGCCGGGCCTGCACTATCCTTGCCGGCATGACGAGCGTTCAGCTGCTGGACCTGCACATCGACCGCGCCTTGCAGCAGGTGCGGCGCGGGGATGTGGCGCTGCCGGTCAGCGGCCTCACCTGGCGCCTGCTGGACTGCCTGCTGGAGCACGGCACCGATGTGGTCGACTTCGACACGCTGGCACGGCAGGTCTGGGCGCCGGCCGTGGTGGGTGAAGATGCGATCAGCCAGCGGGTGAAGCTGCTGCGCCAGGCCTTGGGCGATGACAGCCGCCGGCCGCGCTACGTGCGCTCGGTACGTGGCCGGGGCTACCAGTTATGCGCGCCGCCCCAGGCGTACGCACCGATGGCGCCACCAGCGTCGGTAGAGCCATCCGAGGCGGCTGCCGCGACCGCCGCAACTGCCGCAACTGCCGCAACTGCCGCAACTGCGGCGGCGCCGGAGGGGCCGCAACGGAGGCTGCACGCGCGGTGGGCTTGGCTGGCGGCGGGCGTGGCTGCAGCCGGCGGCATCATCGCCGTCATCGTCCAGCGGCCGGACAACGCGGCGCACTCACCCGCAGACCCTGTGCTGCAACGCGCTGCGTATTACGCCGGCATCGGCCAGGCCAGCAACAACGACCGTGCGATCACCCTGTACCGACAGGCGCTGCAGATCGACCCGGATTCCAGCGCCGCACGGCGCGGCCTCGCGCGTGCATTGGCCGCCGATGCCTGCCTGTTCAACGGCAGGCCGGGGAACGCGCAGGAGGCACTGCAGTTGGCCGGGCAGGTGTTGCAGGCAGCCCCTCACGACGCAGCCGCGCATGCGCTGCGCGGGTATGCCCATGATTGCCTTGGCGCGATGCCGCAGGCGATTGCCGATTACGAGCAGGCGCTGCTGCGCGATCCCGACGATGAGCGCACCCGCGCCTCGCTGGCCTACCTGCAGCAGGAGCAGGGCCACCTGGCGCAGGCGCTCAAGGCCAACTTCGCGCTGCGCGCGCCCGAGCGGATCCGCTTCCGCGACGTGCAGATCGCCCGCGAACTGGAACTGCTTGGCTTCACCGACGCCGCCGCACGCCGCCATGCGCGCAACTTCCAGCTGTACCCGGACAATGTCTTCAGCAACATTGCATGGCCGCGTGCGCTGATGAACATGGGCGAGCAGGACAAGGCGCGGCAGGCGCTGGACCAGGCGCTCGCGCGCGGCACCCCGCATCCACAGCTGCTGCGCCTGCGCGGCGAACTGCTGTTGATGGGCGGCGACCGGCAAGGCGCGGCGGAGGCCTTCGAGCAGGGACGCCTGCTGCGCCCGCTGCAGTCGCTGGGAAAGACCCTGGCCGGCCTGCAGCAGGGGAGTGGCACGCCGTCCCCGGAATGGATTGCCGCGCGCTTGCGCGAGGTGACCGCCCAGGCCGACGACGGTTGGCCGGACGCGGCCGTGGAACGGGCCCTGCTGCACCAGGCGCAGGGCGATGCAGAAGCAGCGATCGCCGACCTGCACCGCGCGGTGGACGCCGGCTTCCGCGACGCCGCGTGGCTTCGCGTCACCCCACTGTTCGCCCCGCTGCGGCAGGCGCCCGGATGGGAGCGCCTGCTGGCCCGGATCGAAGCGGACGTAGCCGCGCAGCGTGCGCAGGTACTGGCAGCGTCCTGGCGCCCCGATGATCTGAAGGGCCTTAGCGCAACGCCGGCAGCAGGAACCCGGTAAGCACGCGGCGCGACTGGGAATGGGCGTAGCTGCGGTTGTAGGCCCTGCTGGTGACCACCGCCACCAGTTTCTTCTCCGGCATCACGAACACATAGTTGCCGCCATTGCCGGACATTGCCCACACCGTGGTGTCCTGCCCGTCCACCGGCAGCTTCAGCCCCCACCACTGGTAACCGTAGTCGCTGCCATCGTCGGTCTGCGCCTGCGCACTGACCATCGCCGCTACATAGTCGCCCGGGATCAGCGCCTTTCCCTGCCAGCGGCCTCCGGCCAGGACCAGTTCGCCCAGCCTCGCCAGGTCGCGCGTTTGGTAGCGGGTGCCGCCGCCGCCCATGCCGATGCCCTCCGGCGACCGGTTCCAGTGGCTGCGCGCAATGCCCAGCGGGCGCTCCAGCGCCTGCGCGGCGTAGTCGGCCAGCGGCATCTTCGTGGCCCGTTCGACCACCGCGCCGAGCACAAAGGAGTTGGCCGTGCAGTACGCATGCGTGCGCCCGTGCGGGCTGTCTTCCGGGCGCGTCATCCAGGGCGCGAAGCCTTTGACCGGCAGCGACAGCGCGAACTCGAGCCAGTGTTCGGTGACGTACATGCGTTCTTCATTGCCGGTGGAGAAGGCGTTCTGGTCATCGCATTCCCACAGGCTGCTCATGGTGAGCAGGTCTTCCACGGTGGTGGTGCGCAGGCGCGGGTCCACCGCATGGCGCGCGGTGAACTCGGGGAAATAGTCATACACGCGGGCCTGTACCCCGGGCAGGTGGCCATCGCCGATGGCCGCGCCGATCAGCATCGCCGTTACGCTCTTGCTGGCCGAGCGGACGTCGTGCAGCGTGTCGGCGGTAGCGCCGTTGAAGTAGCCCTCATAGGCCACTGCGCCATCCACCAGCAGCATCACGCTGGTGACCTGTTTGATGTCCTCGCTGGCGATGGCCGCTTCCAGCGCGGCGATCCGGGTGGTATCGAGGGACGGGGACGCCGCTGTGACGGCCAGCGGCAGGGCGCTGGCAACAGACAGCAGGAGGGCGGCGAAACGCAGTGCGGGCTGGCGCATGGTGGACTCCACGGAATGAAGAGCCCAGTACGCCAGCCGGCACGCTGAAGTGCTGGAAAAACGGCTGAAGAATTCTGAAACCCGCCGTGGCGCTACGCCCCGCGTAGCGTCATGCCGGCCGGGCGTTTGCCCACACGCTGTTCGGATCGCCGTGCAGCGCGCGGCGTCGCGTCGCTCTGGCCATCGCGGCAAATCCCACCGCCATCGCCAACGCCACCCCGTCCACCCAGAACAGCGGCCAGTAACCGTGCGCCGCGCTGCGCCACATCCACCAGCCGCTCATCGCGCCGTGCGCCACGGGGATCAGCGCGGTGACGATCGCCGCCGCCCACAGCAGTTCCACCGCCGCCTTCGACGGGGCGCGCAGCGCCGCCCACACGGCGCAGCCGCCCCAGATCAGGAAACAGGTCCAGCGCATGCCCGCATCGGCACGCGCCGGGGCCAGGTGCTCAAGCAGCTGCACGCTGACAAACGCCGCCGACACCGCCACGCACAGCCCGATGCACACACCCACCGTTGCCCGCGCCATGTTGACCTGTGCCCGGCCTTGAGCCGTCTGGCGGCGCTTGCGGCGCGATTCGATCCACAGCAGGTTGCCCGAATAGAACAGGAAGGCCCCACCCAGGCCGAGCGCGAAGTACAGCCACGGCACCAGCCCGTTGCCGAACTCGCCGAAATGCAGCGCATACGCGGTCGCCAGCGTGGCGTGGTTGGCATCGCGCTGGCCGGGCAGCTGGGTGTGCAGCACATCGCCGGTCGTGGCATCCAGCGCGACCGCGCCCAGTGGACCCAGCGAAACGCCGCCGTCGCCGGTGATCTCGATGGTCGCGTTGGCATCGCCGGCGTTGGCCAGCTTGAGGTAGGCCGGTTCGAAGACCGCCTGGCCCTGTTCGTGGGCCACGGCGATCGCGCGGGCGTGCAGCATCGCCAGGCTGCCGGTGCGCGCCGGCGTATTGGCCGCTGCACGGACCGGTGCGGTGTCGGTCGCTGCCGGCAGCGCCGCCATCAGGTTGTTGTCGTAGATGAGTGGATTGAGCGCGGCCATCTGCAGGAACATCAGGCACAGCAGCGCACCGGTGACCGCGAACAGCAGGTGGAAGGGCAGGCTGAGCACGCCGATCACGTTGTGCGCGTCCTGCCACATCTGCTTGAGGTTGCGGCCCGGACGCAGCGCGAACAGATCGCCGACGAGCTTGGGCAGGTGGATCACCAGCCCTGACAGCAGCGCCAGCCCGTACAGCAGGCTGACCACGCCCATCAGGTAAATGCCGGCCACCGGCAGCCCCAGCGTGTAATGCAGTTCGTTGACCAGCTCGGCCAGCCCGGCCTGCGGCGGAGTGGGGCTGCCATCCACGTGGTCGGCCCAGGCGAACAGCCAGGTGCCCTTGGCGTCCTGCCAGTACGCGATGGACTGCGGCGTTTCCGCACCGGGGAAGGTCATGCCCACGTGCTTGCGGGCGTCGGGGTGCCTGGCCAGCACGCCATCGAGCAGGCGCTGCGCATCGTCCAGGGTCTGCGCCGGCTGCTCCACACCCTGCGGCGACTGCCACAGCGGCAGGTCGTGGTGGAACACGGTGAGGGCGCCGGCATAGAACGCCACGAACAGCGCGAAGCCGGCCACCAGGCCAACCCAGGTGTGCAGGGTGGTGAACGTACGCAGGGTGAGCGAACTGAACTTCATCGAATCGTCCTCACTGCACCCAATGGAAGTGGCGCAGCAGCCACAGCAGGCCGAACCCGAACGCCGCAGTGGCGCACAGCCAACCCCACGCACGCCACCCGGTGCGGAACGCAAACGCCCACAGCGCCGCCAGCATCCACAGGGGAATGAAGGCGACCATGCCGGGCACAATCACCGATTGCCACGGGCCCGGCGGCAGCCAGGTCATCAACCCGGTGGCAGCGGCCGCCACGAAGAAGCCTGCCAGCAGGCCGGCCAGCGCGCGGGACCACATCAGCGCCGCGCCTCCGGGTCAGGCCGCGTCCAGGCGGCAAGGTAGGGCAGCACCATCGCCGTCAGCATCCAGGCGGCCAGGGTCACGCACAGGCCGGTGGCCAGGCCGAGCTGGCCCATCCACAGCCACAGCGACGTGGCCGCCGCCACCACCCCGAGCTGGCGGCCCAGCCGGCCCGCACGGCGCAGGCGCGGCCAGCGGCAATGCAGCGAAGCCGCATAGAACGCCAGCGCGGAAAACGCCGAGGCGGCGCCGGCCAGCGCGCAGTACAGCAGGGCCAGGGTGTCGGCGCTCACGGCTGCACCGGGTGGCGCAGGCGCGAGCGGGCCGGAGTTGCGGCGCAGGGCATGGGGAATCCTTGGGGCGTCAGGCGGGCCGGGGCGATCCGGCGCATCTGCGCATGGTAATCATTGATGTTTGCGACCGCCAGCCATGCCGGACCCGGGATTGGGCTTCGTGCACCGTTTGGTTTAAGATCAGGCCATCCACACCGAGGCAACAAGGTGACCCGCGCCAAGCGCCGGTCCAGCGTGCGACATGAGCACTACCACCGCCCAGCGCTGAACGTTACGACGGCCCCTTGCCCAGGCGCCTTCGTGGCGCTTTTCTTTTATCCGGCCGCGCGCCCCGGATGCCCTCGACCCCGTTTCCCTGGCCTGCGCCGCAGGCCCTCCAGCACAAAGTCCCCGCCATGATTGCGATCACGCTCCCCGACGGCAGCCGCCGTGAGTTCGAAAACCCCGTCAGTGTCATGGACGTCGCCCAGTCGATCGGCGCCGGCCTGGCCAAGGCCACCATCGCCGGTTCGGTGGACGGCACCCTGGTCGATGCCAGTGACGTGATCGACCACGACGCGAGCCTGCGCATCATCACCGCCAAGGACGAGGAGGGCGTGGAGATCATCCGCCACTCCTGCGCCCACCTGGTGGGGCATGCGGTCAAGCAGCTGTACCCGGACGTCAAGATGGTGATCGGCCCGGTCATCGCCGAAGGCTTCTACTACGACATCTACTCCGAGCGTCCGTTCACGCCCGAGGACATGGCCGCCATCGAAAAGCGCATGGGCGAGCTGATCGCGCAGGACTACGACGTGGTCAAGAAGATGACCCCGCGCGCCGAGGTGGTGGAGATCTTCAAGGCGCGTGGCGAAGACTACAAACTGCGCCTGATCGAGGACATGCCGGCCGACATCCAGGCCATGGGCATGTACTACCACCAGGAATACGTGGACATGTGCCGCGGCCCGCACGTGCCCAACACGCGCTTCCTGAAGGCCTTCAAGCTGACCCGTATTTCCGGCGCCTACTGGCGCGGCGATGCGCAGAACGAGCAGCTGCAGCGCATCTACGGCACCGCCTGGGCCGACAAGAAGCAGCTTGAGGCCTACATCAAGCGCATCGAAGAAGCCGAAATGCGCGACCACCGCCGCATTGGCAAACAGCAGGACCTGTTCCACCTGCAGGAAGAGGCGCCGGGCCTGGTGTTCTGGCACCCCAAGGGCTGGGCGCTGTGGCAGGTGGTCGAGCAGTACATGCGCAAGGTCTACCGCAAGAGCGGCTATGGCGAAGTGCGCTGCCCGCAGATCCTGGACGTGAGCCTGTGGAAGAAGTCCGGCCACTGGGACAACTACCAGGACAACATGTTCTTCACCGAATCGGAGAAGCGCACCTACGCGGTCAAGCCGATGAACTGCCCGGGCCATGTGCAGGTGTTCAACCAGGGCCTGCACAGCTACCGCGACCTGCCGATCCGCTACGGCGAGTTCGGTTCGTGCCACCGCAACGAACCCTCGGGCGCGCTGCACGGCATCCTGCGCGTGCGTGGCTTCACCCAGGACGACGGCCACGTGTTCTGCACCGAATCGCAGATCGAATCGGAAGTGACCGCCTTCCACCAGCAGGCGCTGGCGGTGTACCAGCACTTCGGTTTCGAGGAGATCCAGATCAAGATCGCGCTGCGCCCCGAATCGCGCCTGGGCGATGACGCCACCTGGGACAAGGCCGAAGCTGCCCTGCGCTCGGCGCTGTCCAGCTGCGGCGTGGAATGGCAGGAGTTGCCGGGCGAGGGTGCCTTCTACGGCCCGAAGATCGAGTACCACCTCAAGGATGCCATCGGCCGCACCTGGCAGCTGGGCACCATGCAGGTCGATTTCATGATGCCCGGCCGCCTCGGCGCCGAGTACGTGGACGAAAACAGCCAGAAGAAGCACCCGGTCATGCTGCACCGGGCCATCGTGGGCTCGATGGAGCGCTTCATCGGCATCCTGATCGAACACCACGCCGGCCAGTTCCCGGCTTGGCTGGCCCCGACCCAGGCGGTGGTGGCCAATATCACCGACGCCCAGGCTGAATACGTGCAGGAAGTCACGAAAACCCTTGCAGATCAAGGCTTCCGGGTAACGGCCGATTTGCGCAATGAGAAGATCGGTTATAAGATTCGCGAGCATACGCTGCAGCGGGTCCCGTACCTGCTGGTGGTGGGCGACCGTGAGAAGGAAAACGGCGCCGTGGCCGTGCGTACGCGCTCGGGCGAGGATCTGGGCAGCATGTCCGTCCAGGCCTTCATCGAGCGGTTGCAGGCAGAACAGTCTGTGTAAGAAAGTCCCGGCCCTGCGGATGATCCGCTCTGGGCCGGTTTGATTCCTCTGGGAGATTGCAATATCAGTACCCCTGACAACAAACAGAACCGCAAGAATCAGGAAATCCGGGTGCCGCGCGTACGCGTGATCGGCAGCGACGGTGAAATGATTGGCGT
>Ga0209050_1003981_pt1 | contig 10422 bp, 8 predicted proteins | sample Araplavi_mTSA_r2_FD_184276 | JGI IMG/M metagenome (GOLD analysis project Ga0209050, IMG submission 184276) | Arabidopsis root microbial communities from North Carolina, USA - plate scrape MF_Cvi_mTSA_r2 (SPAdes) (version 2) | ecosystem: Host-associated > Plants > Roots > Endosphere | place: USA...
GGCGGCGATCGCCGGCCTGGTCGATGTCGACGCCATCACCCTCACGGTCGCGCGCGGAACGGCGGGCGGCGCCGCGATCGCGCCGGCAATCGTCGCCCTGCTGATCGCGGTGCTCGCCAACGCGGTCTTCAAGTCCATCCTGCTGTTCTCGTCCGGCGGCAAGATTGCGGTCTGGGGCATCGGCGCGCTGGCGTTGATGTGCGTCGCCGGCGGGATCGCCTGGCTGATCCCCTCGCCCTTCGCGGCGTTCGGCCTCGAGACCGTGATGGATCAGCCTTCGGGCTGATGGCAGACGGCTTCGATGTTGTGGCCGTCGGGATCGAAGACAAAGGCGCCGTAGTAGTTGGGATGATAATGCCCGCGGATGCCCGGCCCGCCGTTGTCGCGCCCGCCCGCAGCGAGCGCCGCAGCATGGAAGGCGCGCACCTCGGCCCGCGTCCTGGCGATGAAGGCGAAATGGATCGGTCCCGGCGCGCTGCCGTTGCCGAGCCAGAATTCCGGCCGGCCGTCGGTGCCGAGCAGCGCCCAGCCTTCGCCCTCCTCGACCACGCTCATGCCGAGCGGCGCCAGTGCGGCGAGATAGAAGGCTTTGCTTTTCGGGAAATCGGCGACGGTGAAGCCGACGTGATCGATGGGCATGGGTGTGTTCAGTCGCTCAATTTCAATGACTAACAGCAGGAATGCTGCGCAAGCTCAGTACTTCCCCTTGCGCTGGCGGAACTTCGGCTTCATGCCCGCCTTGCCAGCGGTAGAGCGCGCGGTCGGCGGCAGCGGCTTGCCGTCGAGGCCCATGCCGGCGCGGCCGGCGGCGGTGTTCGGGATCTCGAGGTCGATCGATTCCAGCCGCTTGATCTCGTCGCGATAGCGCGCCGCCGTCTCGAACTCGAGATTCGCCGCGGCGTCGCGCATCTTCTTCTCGAGATCGGCCACGGTCGTCTTGAGATTTTGGCCGACACGATGCATGTCGCCGATGACGCCGGTATCGACCGTCACATGGTCGCTCTCATAGACCGAGCTCATGATGTCGCTGATGCTCTTCTTCACCGATTCCGGCGTGATCCCGTGGGCCGCGTTGTAGGCCTGCTGCTTCTCGCGCCGCCGTTCGGTCTCGCCGAGCGCATATTGCAGACTGTCGGTCATGTTGTCGGCATAGAGGATCACGCGGCCTTCGACGTTGCGCGCCGCGCGGCCGATGGTCTGCACCAGCGACGTGCGCGAGCGCAGGAAGCCCTCCTTGTCGGCATCCAGGATGCAGACCAGGGCGCATTCCGGGATATCCAGGCCTTCGCGCAGCAGGTTGATGCCGACCAGCACGTCGAAGGCGCCGAGCCGCAAGTCACGGATGATCTCGATCCGCTCCAGGGTCTCGACGTCGGAATGGATGTAGCGGACCCGGACGCCCGCATCGTGCAGATATTCGGTGAGGTCCTCCGCCATGCGCTTGGTCAAGGTGGTGATGAGGACGCGCTGGCCCTTCTTCGCCACCTCCTGGCACTCGGCGACCACGTCGTCGACCTGGGTCTCGGTCGGGCGGATGATGCAGACCGGGTCGATGAGGCCGGTCGGGCGGATGACCTGCTCGGCGAACACGCCAGCCGTCTGCTTCAGCTCCCAGGCACCCGGCGTCGCCGAGACGCAGACGGTCTGCGGCCGCATCCGCTCCCATTCCTCGAATTTGAGTGGGCGGTTGTCGACGCAGGACGGCAGGCGGAAACCGTACTCCGCCAGCGTCGACTTGCGCGCATAGTCGCCTTTGTACATGCCGCCGATCTGCGGGATCGTGACATGGCTTTCATCGACGAAGATCAGCGCGTCTTCCGGCAGGTATTCGAACAGGGTCGGCGGCGGCTCGCCCGCCTTGCGCCCGGTCAAGTAGCGGGAATAGTTCTCGATGCCGGCGCAAGAACCGGTCGCCTCCATCATCTCCATGTCGAAGGTGACGCGCTGCTCCAGCCGCTGCGCTTCCAGGAGCTTGTTCTCGACATTCAGCTCCGCCAGCCGCAGCTTCAGGTCTTCCTTGATCGCCTTCACCGCCTGATGCAGCGTCGGCTTCGGCGTCACGTAGTGGCTGTTCGCGTAGATCTTGATCTCGGCGAGATCGGCGGTGCGCTCGCCGGTCAGCGGATCGAACTCGTAGATCGTCTCGATTTCGTCGCCGAACATCGAGAGCCGCCAGGCGCGGTCCTCGAAGTGGGCGGGGAATATCTCGATGCTGTCGCCCTTGACCCGGAAGGTGCCGCGGAAGAAGGCCGCCTCGTTGCGCTTGTACTGGATCTCCACCAGGGCGCGGAGCAGCTCCTTCTGGTCGATCTGATCGCCGCGCTTCAAGGTGATGGTCATCGCCGAATAGGTCTCCGGCGAGCCGATACCGTAGATGCAGGAAACCGAGGCCACGATGATCACGTCGCGCCGCTCGAACAAAGCCCGGGTCGCGGAGTGCCGCATCCGGTCGATCTGCTCGTTCAGCGAGCTTTCCTTCTCGATATAGGTGTCGGTGCGCGGAACATAGGCTTCCGGCTGGTAGTAGTCGTAATAGGAGACGAAATACTCGACCGAGTTCTCCGGGAAGAAGCTCTTCATCTCGCCGTAGAGCTGCGCCGCCAAAGTCTTGTTCGGCGCCAGGATCAGCGCCGGCCGCTGCACCTGCTGGATCGCATGCGCCATGGTGAAGGTCTTGCCCGAACCGGTGACGCCGAGCAGCACCTGGTCGCGCTCGCCCGCCCGAATCCCGGCGACGATATCGGCGATCGCCTGCGGCTGGTCGCCGGCGGGCTGGAACTCGGACATCAGCTGGAACGGCCGACCGGAAGACGGACCCACCGGCACGCGCTGCTCGACGATGACGGGTTCGGACTGAAGCGGCTTCATCCGCCCTATATAGTACGGGCGGGTTGCAGCGAAAAGGCAGCCGGAGGCCGGACTGCCACGCTGCTGACAGAAGGTGGCAATTACCCCTGCCGATTTTCAGTCTTTTCGATTCTCCGGGGTTTTGATCGCCCTCAGGCATTCCGCATAGGTGTCGAGCACCCATTGCCGGTCGGCATTGGTGCGGTCCTTGGCCGGATTGCCGTGCAGGGTCTTGCTTTCGAGGTCGGCGACGAGCAGCAGCAGGCGATAGGCCACGCTTTCCGGCGATTCGTCGGTGGGGTGTTCGGTCGGCAGGTCGGACATCGGGCTTCCTTTCCGCAGGAAGCCGAAATTAGCCCGGGTAACCGGGCCGTGCGCTGATCCAGGTCAATGAGCTCAGCGATCCGTCCGGCCCAAGACTTCGATAAGCTCGGCGATCTTGGCGCGCTGCTCCTTGGGATCGCCGCTGGCGATCGCATGTTCGACGCAGTGACCGACATGGTCCTTCAGCACGACCTCCTCGATGCGGCGCAAGGCGGCGCGCACCGCGGCGATCTGCGTCACCACGTCGATGCAATAACGGTCCTCCTCCACCATCCGGGAGAGGCCGCGCACCTGGCCTTCGACGCGGTTCAGGCGCTTCAGGCAATCGGTTTTCGTGTCCTGCTGCATGGCTTGACATATACCCATACCGGGTATATTTGACAAGAGGATAGATACCCCCCAGGGGTTTATGAACGGAGCGAGCATGAGCGACCACGCGCATCACAACCACAACCAGAGCCACAATCACGGCCACGATCAAGGCGGCGGCGGTTGCGGTTGCGGATCGAAGCAGGCGGCGGGCACCGAGGGCCAGGCGAAGGACCCGGTCTGCGGCATGTCGGTCACAATCGCGGGCGCGCAGCACAAGTCCGAGCACCAGGGCCAGACCTATTACTTCTGCTGCAACGGCTGCCGCACCAAGTTCGAAGCCGATCCGCAGAAATACCTGGCACCCAAGCCCGCCGCGGCGGCGCCGGCGAACAAGGACGCGATCTACACCTGCCCGATGCACCCGGAGATCCGCCAGGTCGGTCCCGGATCCTGCCCGATCTGCGGCATGGCGCTGGAACCGCTGGATGCCACCGCGGAGACCGGACCGAACCATGAGCTGATCGACATGACGCGCCGCTTCTGGATCGGCCTCGTCCTGAGCGTGCCGGCAGTTGCACTGGAGATGGGCGGGCACTTCTTCGACTTCGAGCATCTCATCCCGATGCAGATCTCGAACTGGGTCCAGCTCGTCCTGGCGACGCCCGTCGTGCTCTGGGCCGGCTGGCCGTTTTTCCAGCGCGGCTGGGCTTCGGTCGTCTCGCGCAATCTCAACATGTTCACCCTGATCGCGATCGGCACCGGGATCGCCTGGACCTTCAGCGTGGTCGCGACCCTCGCGCCGCAGCTCTTCCCGCCGGCCTATCGCCGGATGGACGGCTCGGTCGCGGTCTATTTCGAAGCGGCCGCCGTCATCACCGTGCTGGTGCTGCTGGGGCAAGTGCTGGAGCTCCGCGCCCGCGAGCGGACCGGTGGCGCGATCCGCGCCCTGCTCGACCTCGCCCCCAAGACCGCACATCGCGTCGAGCGCGACGATCTCGAGGTCGAGGTCCCGCTCGACCGGATCGCCGTCGGCGACAGGCTTCGGATCCGACCCGGCGAGAAAGTGCCGGTGGACGGCGAGGTGCTGGACGGCAAGAGCACGATCGACGAATCCATGGTGACCGGGGAATCCATGCCGGTCGCCAAGGGCCGGGGCGAAAAGCTGATCGGCGGCACTTTGAACACGACCGGCAGCCTGATCCTGAAGGCCGAGAAGGTCGGCAGCGAGACCATGCTCGCCCGCATCGTGCAGATGGTGGCGGAGGCGCAACGCAGCCGCGCGCCGATCCAGCGCTTGGCCGACCAGGTCGCCGGCTGGTTCGTGCCGGTGGTGCTGGCGGTCGCGGTGGCAGCGTTCTTCGCCTGGACTCTCTGGGGTCCCGAGCCTGCTTTCACCTATGGCATCGTCGCCGCCGTCGCGGTGCTGATCATCGCCTGCCCCTGCGCGCTCGGCCTTGCCACGCCGATGTCGATCATGGTCGGCGTCGGGCGCGGTGCCCAGGCCGGCGTCTTGATCAAGAACGCCGAAGCGCTGGAGCGCATGGAACGGATCGACACGCTGGTCGTGGACAAGACCGGCACTCTCACCGAGGGCAAGCCGCGCGTCACCGAGATCATCCCCGCCGAAGGGGTGGATGAAACGCAGCTGCTGCGGCTCGCTGCCGGTGTCGAGCGCGCTAGCGAGCATCCCCTCGCCCGCGCCATCGTCGCCGCGGCGGAAGCGCGCCAGCTCCAAATCCCGAAGGTCCGCGGCTTCGAAGCGCCCGCCGGCCGCGGCGCCTATGGCCTGGTCGAGGGCAAGGTCGTGATGCTCGGCAGCGCCGCCTTCATGGCCGAACGCAAGATCGACACGGCGGCGCTCGCCGTTGCGGCCGACCGCCTGCGCCAGGATGGGGCCAGCGTGCTCTTCGCCGCGATCGGCAACCAGCTCGGCGGCGCCATCGCCATCGCCGATGCGGTGAAGGACACCACCGTGCCGGCGCTGCAGGCCTTAAAGAACGAAGGCATCCGCATCGTCATGCTGACCGGCGACAACAGGGTTACGGCGGAATCGGTCGCGCGCAAGCTCGGCATCGACGCGGTCGAGGCCGAAGTCCTGCCGGAGCACAAGCGCGATGCGGTCGAGAAGCTGCGCAAGGAAGGCCGCATCGTCGCCATGGCCGGCGACGGCGTGAACGACGCGCCGGCCCTGGCGGCCGCGGAGATCGGCATCGCCATGGGCACCGGCACCGACGTCGCGATCGAAAGCGCGGGGATGACGCTGCTGGGCGGCGATCTCGGCGGTATCCTGCGCGCGCGGAAGCTGTCGCGCGCCGTGATGGCGAACATCCGCCAGAACCTGTTCTTCGCCTTCGCCTACAACGTGGTTGGAGTCCCGGTCGCAGCGGGTGTGCTCTATCCCGCCTTCGGCCTGGTGCTCTCTCCGATCATCGCCGCCGCGGCCATGGCGCTTTCCTCGGTGAGCGTGATCGGCAATGCGCTGCGGCTGAGGGTGACGCGACTCTAGAGCCTTGCAATCCCCTGCCCGATCGGACATCTAAGAACCGTTCGGATCGGGGAAGTCGGTGATTTCAAAGCGCTTATCCGCGCATTACCAGCGGATCAACTTGGCACTTCTGGCGCTGATGGGCACCACGACGCTCGGCGCTCTGCTCGGCGTGCCGGGCCTGATTGAGAGCGATGCGCGCTTCGCCTGGCTGCTGGTTCCCGTCGTGCTGCTGACCAATTTCTGCTGGGCACTGCACCACGAGGCGATCCATGGCAGCTTTCACCGCGACCGGCGGGTTAACCTGCTGGCCGGGCGGTTCATGGCAATCCTGCTCGGCTCGTCGTTCCACCTGCTGCGCTTTGCGCATCTCATGCATCACCGCTTCAACCGCAATCCCGGCGACCGGCCGGATGTCTACGATCCCGCCGTCAAGTTACGGATAACGGCGCGCCTCGGTTTCCTGGGGAACCTAGTGCTCGGCCTCTATCTCTCCGAGCTGGTCGCGCCCCTGCTCTGCCTGTTTCCGCGATTCATGATCCGGCGCTTCCTCCAACGGATCTATCGTGGCGAGGACCCGGCTATCACCGAGATCCGCAAGGCAGCGTATCGCCTGTTCCTCAATCCGGCGCAGCTTCGGCACATCCGCACCGATGCGCTCCTCTCCCTTGCCTTGCTGACGGCGGCCGCCGTCGCGTTCGGCCGCCATTGGCCGCTGCTGCTGGCCTTCCTCGTCGGGCGCGGCGTCCTGATTTCGGTGTTCGATAATGTCTATCACTTCGCAACGCCGATCGACCGGCCGGATTATGCGCGCAACCTCGCCTTGCCGCGGCCGCTCCAGCTTCTGTTCCTGAACATCAACCTGCATCGCGTGCACCACCGCCGCTCGTCTATTCCCTGGTGGGCCTTGCCGGCCGAGCTTGAGGCCGGCGGCGACCGTTGCGACGCGCCGATGCTGCGCGCGGCCCTGGCGCAGTTCAAAGGCCCGGTGCCGCTTTCCGACTTGCCAGTGTTGGACCGCGCCTAGATCGGCGGCGTCGCGCCGTCGAGGCCGACCAGGATCCGCGTCGCGGTCACGCCGTCCGCATCCTTGGTCCCGGTGACGCTGACCTTGGCGCCGGGCTTCAGCATCGCGGCGTCGCCCTTGCCGAGCAGCGCGACCGGCGTGCCCTTCGGCACCACCACGGTCTGCTGACCATCCTTATACTTCAAGGTCAGCGTCAGGCCGTTATCGGTGACCGCGCCTTCGGTGCCGACGATGTTGCTGATGGTGGCATTGGTCATCGTGCCCTGCGCCACCTGCGGGAACGGCCGATAGCCTTCGCCGGTGCCGCGCATCGATTCCGGAAAGATATGCACTTCCAGCGCCTTCAGCGTGCCGTCGGGCTGCGGGATCGCCGCCGTGCCGACGAAAAGGCCCGGCGTGATGTCCTCGATTTGGGCCGCCTCCAGCGACGTGATCTTCGTCGCATCGGTGAGCTTGACCGCGACCGGCGCAGCACCCCCGGTCATGCTGAAGCTCCGGTCGCCGACCGACCGGATGGCGCCCCGAAGGTGCACTGCGGGCGAATCGGCAGCGGCCGCGCCTGCAAAAACGCCAATAAAAATCAGCGGAGCGAGAAGACGTCTCATGATCGTCACCCTTACCATCGCCCCCACGCCCGCGTGAGATAGTGGGGAGAGGGTGCCGCCACTGCAAGTCTCGCCCGCGTGATCGGCGAAGAAAAGGTCTCCGCCCTTGCAGAGCCTCGCCATTTGCTTAGACTGCCGCCGATTTTGTAAGACATTTGCAACCGCCGCTCCCAAACCTTCCCAACCAGGACTTTCCAGCATGGCCAAGACCTATGCGATCGCCATCGTCGGCATCGGCAAGATCACCGAGGACCAGCATCTACCCTGCATCGCCAAGAATCCGCGCTTCAAGCTCACCGGCCTGGTCAGCCAGCGCGGCGTCGCCCGCGAGGGGGTCCCCAGCTTCAAGACCCTGGGCGAACTGCTGAAATCCGGCACACCGGTGGACGCGGTCGCGATCTGCACCCCGCCGAACGTGCGCCATGCGCTCGCGGTCGCGGCGATGGATGCGGGCAAGCACGTCCTCCTGGAGAAGCCGACCACGGCAACCACCTTGGAGACCGCCGATCTGGTCGCCCATGCCGCGAAGACGGGCCGCGTCGCCTATGCGACCTGGCATTCGCAGCACAATGCCGCGGTCGATGAAGCGAAGCGCCTGCTGGCGGGAGAGCGCATCAAGCGGCTGCATGTCGAATGGAAGGAAGACGTGAAGCGCTGGCATCCCGGCCAGGAATGGATCTGGGCGCCCGGCGGATTCGGCGTGTTCGATCCCACCATCAACGCATTCTCGATTCTGACCAAGATCCTCCCCGCGCCGCTCTTCGTGACCGCGGCCGAACTCATCACGCCTTCGAACCGCGAAACGCCGATCGCCGGCAAGGTCAGTTTCCGCAGCCCCGCCGCGGAAGCCGACGCATCCCTGACCGCCGAGGTCGATTGGCGCCAGACCGGGCCGCAGAGCTGGAACATCGACATCGAAACCGAATCCGGGAAGAAGCTCGCCTTGCGCGACGGCGGCTCGAAGCTCTCCGTAGACGGCAAGGAAACCGTCGCCCAGCCGATGGAGGAATACGAGCGCATCTACGAGCACTTCGCCGAGCTGCTCGACAAGGGCGAGAGCGACATGCACTACGCCCCGCTGCAACTCATCGCCGACGCCTTCTTCGTCGGCAAACGGGTGACGACCGACGCGTTCCATTGGTGAAGAGCTAGCTCTCGCTGCCCTTTGCGTACGCCCGTGGCCAAGTCACGGGATGACGGCGGAGTGGTGGCGAGCACGGTGCGCACCCGCCACCCCCCCTTACGCCTCGACCAGACCCAGCACCTGACGGTCGAACAACTTGCGGTAGACGCCGTCCGGCCGCTTGGTCAGCGCGCGGTGATCGCCCTCCTCGATGATCCGGCCGCGGTCGAACACCAGGATCCGCTTCAGCGCCCGCACCGTCGAAAGCCGGTGCGCGATCACGATCGCGGTCCGGCCTTCGATCAGCCGCTCGGTCGCCTCGTGGATCAGCGCCTCCGATTCCGAATCGAGGCTCGAGGTCGCCTCGTCCAGGATCAGGATCGGCGCATTGGCGAGGAAGGCGCGGGCCAGCGCCACGCGCTGGCGCTCGCCGCCCGAGAGCTTCACGCCGCGCTCGCCGACCAAAGTGCCATAGCCCTTCGGCAGCCGCTCGATGAAGACATGCGCATTGGCGAGCCGCGCCGCTTCCTCGATCTCCGCCATCGTCGCCTCCGGACGGCCGTAGGCGATGTTCTCCGCCAGCGAGCGGTGGAACAGGATCGGCTCCTGCTGCACGATGGCGATCTGAGCGCGGAGGTCCGACTGGGTCGACAGGGCGATGTCCTGTCCGTCGATCAGGATCCGTCCGCCGTTCACGTCATGCAGCCTCTGGATCAGCTTCACGAAAGTGGTCTTGCCGGAGCCCGAGAGCCCGACCAAGCCGACCTGCTCGCTGGCCTTGATCGTGACATCAAGCCCGTCATAGAGCGGCGTATCGTGGCCCGGATAGTGGAAGCGCACGTTCTCGAAAACGATCTCGCCGTCGGTGATCGCGATCGGCCGCGCACCCTTGCGGTCGGCGATGCCATAAGGCTCGACGCCGATCGCCACCAGCTCCTCCATCTCGTTCACCGCATGCTGCAGGTCGCGGATATACCAGCCCACATCCCGCAGATAGCCGTGGATGACGAGATAAGCCGTCAGCACATAGGCGAGATCGCCCGGCGTCGCCTCACCCTGCCACCAGAGCCAGAGCGCGAAGCCGATGATCGCCGCGCGCAGGCCGAGCAGCGCGATCAGCTGCGACGTGCCGTTGTTGGTGCCGCGGGTCCAGGTGCGCCGCGTGCGCTTCGCCCATTTCGCGGTCAGCCGCATCAGCCGCGCATCCTCGCGGTGCTCGGCGCCGAAGGCCTTCACCACGGGGTTGCAGGAGATCGCATCGGCCAGCGCGCCGCCGACCTTGGTGTCCCACTGGTTGGAGAGCCGCGCCGAAGGTCCGACATAGGCGACCGAACCGAGGCAGGCCATGGTCACGAACAGGATCGCGCCGAAGAACACGATCGCCCCCATCAGCGGCCAGCGCGACCCCAGGAGCACGGTGGTGCCGAGCAACACCACGGCCGAGGGCAACAAGGCCACCAGCAAGGTGTCGTTCAGCAGATCGAGCGCCCAGATGCCGCGGGTGATCTTCCGCACCGTCGAGCCGGAGAAAGTGTTGGCATGCCAGTCGGTGGCAAAGCGCTGCACCCGGTGGAAGGCCTCGCGCATCGCATCCGACATGATGGCGAGCGTCATGCGCACCACGCCGAGGAAGCCCAGATGCCGGAACAGCACCAGCATCGCGCCCAGCACGATCATCGCACCGAGAGCTTCGAGCGCC
>Ga0209050_1003982_pt1 | contig 10420 bp, 7 predicted proteins | sample Araplavi_mTSA_r2_FD_184276 | JGI IMG/M metagenome (GOLD analysis project Ga0209050, IMG submission 184276) | Arabidopsis root microbial communities from North Carolina, USA - plate scrape MF_Cvi_mTSA_r2 (SPAdes) (version 2) | ecosystem: Host-associated > Plants > Roots > Endosphere | place: USA...
GTCCGACGGCTGCAGGATGGCTGCCCCCGCGCCGTCGCCAAAGATCACGGCCGTATTGCGTCCGCGTGTGCTGATGTCCAGGGCCGTGGATTGAATTTCGGCACCGATCACCAGGATGGTCTTGTACATGCCGCTCTTGATAAACTGGTCGGCTACCGACAGGGCGTAGATAAATCCCGAGCAGGCGTTGCGTATGTCGAGGGCGCCGATGCGGCCGTCGAGGCCCAGCTCGCGTTGCAGCAACACGCCGCTGCCAGGGAAGAAATAGTCGGGTGTGATGGTGGCAAAAACGATGAAGTCGATGTCCTTTTCGGTGAGTTTTGCGCGCGTCAGGGCCATGCGGGTGGCCTTGGCGGCCATGTTGGCAACGGTGTCCTTGGCGGGATCCATCCACCGGCGTTCCTGGATGCCCGTGCGCTCAATGATCCACTCGTTGTTGGTGTCCATAACGGTGGAGAGATATTGGTTGGTGATGACGGTTTCGGGGACGTGGTGGCCGAGGCCTACTATTTTTGAATAGCGCATTCGATTGTTTTTAGGGAACGCTAAGGTAACAAATGTTGCCTTAAAGGCCTGATCCCCGGAAAGGAATTCCGGGCGGCTAACGGCTCCCTTTCCTGGCTTGACCCCATCGGGTGCGCAAATCGAAACTGAAATAAGAAAGCTGGTCAGGAATCTGTGCCCACCGGCTACGAAACCTGGCCGGGGATGCGCCCGGGCCGGCCTGAAATCCCATACTTTTTCGCGCGGAAAATCGGGCGCTGTGGTTCATAGAGAATTTATTGATCTTCGCTTATATCGATATGAATAGTTTTTGATCCTCTGAATTCCGGTAGCGGTTTGTTGCGGGAAGGGATAAGATTTTTAGTCGAATCTTCAGCCAGGATTAAACAACCAGGATTAAACAACAAAGACAATAAAAAAAGTTGTTCAAAGATCTCGCTACAGACATCACGTCTGGAAAAGATCCTCAAACAACTTTCCATTCATGGGTGAGCGGTTCCAACGAATATCTAAACCCTCTCACCGTGAATTATCTTTACAAATCCTTTTTATAAAAAGATTTGAGGTCAATAATCTCCAACCGGCTTACCATCGGAACCGAAGTGATGGGTTCTCATCTTTCCCCCGTTTTGGATTTGAAGGATGTAGTGGTTGTTGCTCTTGTCTTTATAGAGCGTTCCGCTTTCCCATCCCTGGTATTCCGGCGCTTGCAACGTTCGCTTCAACGACGCAGGCACATCGGAAGCCTCTACGCGGATCATATTCTTCGTGTTGATCTTTGTTTTTGACGGATCGTTGGCGTTCTGACTTTCCTGTTGAGATTCCTGCTGAGGCGTTACCTGCGGCGTGCTTTGTTGTGGCGTGCTGCGTTGCGGGGCGCTGGTGGTGTCCACCTGGGCGTAGGTGACGGCCGATGCCAGGAGCAATCCCGCTCCCAATAACATTATTTTTTTCATGGCTTTATTTTTTAAGTTTTTAAATTCCTTTTCCTTCAACACTCAAAAAAAAATGCCGGTATTGAAACGTTGAATACAGCGCTGCGAGGGGATGTTTTTATGATCCGCCGTAGAGCATTTAAGCAATCTGTTGATTTTTGAAGAATAATCTCTACAACCCAAAGCGCTATTGCACCGGCGTCTTTTGCAAGACCGCCATCAATTCTTTTTCGTTCGTGAGGTCGAGTCGCAGCGGCGTGATGGAAACCAACCCTTTGTCTACCGCCCACCGATCGGTGCCTTCTTCAGCGGCTTCCAGGGGCACCACGGTGAACCAATAATGCTTGCGGCCCATGGGGTCGGTGCCGGGCACGATCTTGCCGTCGTATTGCTGCACGGCCTGGCGTGTCCATTGAATGCCGGTTGGATTGGGAGGGAAGTTCACGTTCGCCAGGGTCAGGTTGGGGTTCTCCAACAGCAAGCTCAATACCTTCTCGACGTAGGGCTCCAGGGTTTTGAAGTCAGGTTCGGTTTTGCCGACGGGCGTGCTCAGCGCAATGCCCTTCATGCCCAGCAGCGCCGCTTGCTTTGCACCTGCCAGTGTGCCCGAATGCCACATCGAGTTACCCAGGTTCGGCCCCATGTTGATGCCCGACAGCACCACGTCGGTTTGCGCCCACAAATGCGAACCCAGCGCCACACAATCCGCCGGCGTCCCGTTCACACGATACGCCTCCAGCCCCTCGAAAGTCACGGGCGACTTTTTATAAAACAACGGACGGGAGGCCGTGATAGCATGGCCCATGGACGACTGCTCCACGTCGGGAGCGACCACCCTAACCTCGCCAAAGCGTGCTGCAATCCGCGCCAGCGCCGCAATGCCGGGACTGTAAATACCATCGTCGTTTGTTACCAAAATGCGCATAAACCGGTGATCATTTTTGAGTGAACATATTTCTACACAGCTATTGGCATGCAATTATCTTCCCACAATTTGACAAACAAACCCATAAATGAAATTCGTTGAGCTGATACACAACCCAAAAGCCGGAGAAGGGGAGAATACGATGTCCGACATCGTTGCGCTTCTGAAAGAAGAGGGCTACGACTGTGGTTATTCTTCCACACCAGAGCTGGAGGAGGGCAAGAAATTCACCAAGGAGGTGGACTTGGTAGTCATTGCGGGTGGCGACGGCACGGTCCGGAAAACAGCTGCTTATCTTTTGGGGAGCCGCTTGCCTTTGGCCATCCTGCCGATGGGCACCGCCAATAATATCGCACAAACCCTTGCGATCAAAGGCGGCTACCGAAACATCATCCGGCATTGGAAGGATAGCAAATCGGTCTCGTTCGACGTGGGCAAGCTGGAGGGTCTGAAAAAAGAAACGTTCTTTCTGGAAGGTCTGGGCTTTGGCGTGTTTCCAAAGTTGATGGACGAGATACACAGCCAAAAGAAAAACAATGGCACCCCGGACGAGAATATGCGTGCAGCCCTCGAGTTGCTCCGCGAGATCGTGCTCACCTACAAAGCAAGAACCTGTACGATCGAAATCGATGACGCGCACTACACCGGCACCTATATCCTGGTAGAGGTCATGAACATCAGCTCGATCGGCCCCAACCTTAAGCTGGTGCCCTATGCGAACCCCGGCGACGGTGAATTCGAGGTGGTGCTCATCGCCGAATCGCAGCGCGACCAGTTTGCCGAATATTTACAACGAAAGATACGCGGCGTGGAAGAACCTGTGTTCTTCAACATGCTCAAAGCAAAAAAACTGAAAATAACATGGGGCGGAAAACGTGTTCACGTGGACGACGCCGCCATCAGCCTGGACGAGCCGACTGAAATAGACATCACCCTTCAACCGGGAGGACTGAATTTTTTGGTAGGAGAAGAATATGGCTTGGATAAAGGAAAGTGAACCGCTAAACAAGGTTATTATGGAAGAGAAAAAGATGGAAGGCGACAAAAATATCCTTTGGTATAAAGATGCGATCATCTATGAACTGCACATCAAAGCTTTTCGCGATACCAATGGCGATGGCATCGGTGACTTCGGCGGCCTGCTGGAAAAACTCGACTACCTCAAAGATCTTGGCGTCACGGCCATCTGGGTGCTTCCTTTTTATCCGTCGCCCCTGAAAGACGATGGCTATGATATCGCCGACTACTACAGCATCAACCCGGCCTACGGTGACCTGGACCAGTTCAAACTCTTCCTGAAAGAAGCACACGACCGCGACCTGAAAGTGATCACGGAACTGGTCATCAACCACACCTCCGACCACCACCCGTGGTTCCAACGCGCACGCCTCGCCCCGAAAGGCTCACCCCATCGCGACTATTATGTCTGGACGGACGACCCCACACAATACAAAGACGTTCGCATCATTTTCCAAGACTTCGAAGTGTCCAACTGGACATGGGACCCGGCGGCACAGCAATTCTATTGGCACCGCTTTTTTTATCATCAGCCCGACCTGAATTACGATAACCCGCAGGTGCAGGAAGAGGTGTTCAAGATCATCGACTATTGGTGTGCAATGGGCGTGGATGGCTTCCGGCTCGATGCCGTGCCCTACCTCTTTGAACGCGAAGGCACCAATGGCGAGAACCTGGAAGAAACGCACGACTTCCTGAAAAAACTCCGCGCGCATGTCGACGAACATTATCCCGGCACCTTGCTGCTGGCGGAAGCCAACATGTGGCCCGAAGATTCGGCATCTTATTTTGGCGACGGCGACGAATGCCAGATGAACTATCACTTCCCGCTGATGCCCCGCATGTTCATGGCATTGCAAACGGAAGACCGCTATCCCATCACCGACATCTTTGAACAAACCCCGGCCATCCCCGACAACTGCCAGTGGGCTATCTTCCTGCGCAACCACGACGAGCTGACGCTCGAAATGGTGACCGACGAAGAGCGCGACTACATGTATCGCGTCTATGTGAAAGACCCCAAGGCCCGCATCAATCTCGGCATACGCCACCGCCTCGCCCCGTTGATGGCCAACAACCGGAACAAGATCGAGCTGTTGAATTACCTGCTGTTCTCCTTGCCCGGCACACCCGTTATTTACTACGGCGACGAGATCGGTATGGGCGACAATTTTTACCTGGGCGACCGCGACGGCGTACGCACCCCCATGCAATGGTCGTCGGAAAGAAATGCCGGCTTCTCAGAGACCAACCCACACCAGCTTTACCTGCCCGTCATCCTCGATCCGGATTATCACTATGAGTCGGTAAACGTCGAGATCCAAAGCAAGAACACCTCGTCCTTGTTGTGGTGGATGAAGCGCCTCATCAACAAACGAAAACAATACAAAGCGTTCAGTCATGGCGACCTGAAGTTCATACACTGCGAAAATCCGAAAATATTGGCGTTCGTCCGCCAGCACCAGGAAGAGGTGATCCTGGTGATCGTGAACCTTTCACGCTACATCCAACCGGCCGAACTCGACTTGCAGGACTTCCACGGCTATGTGCCCAAAGAGATCTTTAGCAATAATAAATTTCCTTCCATAAAAGAAGATGGCAACTATTTCTTCACGATGGGCGCGCACGCCTGTCTCTGGTATGCGCTGGAGCTGGCGCATCCCAACATCGACCGCAAAGTCAGCTTGCCCCATGTCAAAGTAAAAGCCTGGGCCGACCTCGCGCAGAAGCCCATGCAAGAATACCTCTCCGAAAAAGTGCTGCCCGACTATATCATGAAGATGCGGTGGTTTGGTGGTAAGGCCCGCGTCGTGGAGAACTTCCGCATTGTGAACCAGGCCCCGGTGCCGCTAAAGGAACACGGCATCATCGTATGGTTGATCGAGGTGACCTATCAATCCGGGCTTGCCGATTTGTATCAGCTGCCGGTGGCGTTTGGAAAGGACGCTTTTGCAGCAAAGCTAAAGGACAGTTGCCCGCAGTCCGTTATTTGTACGCTTACTGTACACGGCGAGGAGGGCATTTTGTACGACGCCATCTATGGCTTCGAATGGCAGGAACTGATCTTTAAAAACCTGGCGGCAAGCCATTCGTTGTCTTGGAAGGAGGGAGTGCTGCGGTTTGCGGGCAACGACGCCCTGCACCAGTATGCGTCCACCCTAAATCAACTGAAGCCCCGTGTGCTGGGGGTGGAACAAAGCAATACCTCCATCATCTACGACAACCGTTTTTTCCTGAAGCTCTACCGCAAGGTCGACCGCGCCATCAACCCCGACGTGGAAATTTCGCAATACCTTGGCGACAACGCGAATTTCAAAAATGTGCCCGCCTTTGCGGGCAAGATCGAATGGCGCATGGGCAAAGACACGATCGTATTGGCCATGATGCAGGAAATGGTGGAAAGCAACAGCGACGCCTGGGCCTACATGCTCGACCGTCTCGACGACTTTAATGAAAAAGTGCTCACGGAAAGCGAGGGCACATTTCTGCCGCCCCTGGAAGGCAGTCTTTACAACCCGCTGTCATACGAAGAGGTGCCCAAAGAGATGCAACAGTTCATCGAAGCCGCCGTGGCCGAAAGGGTGATGCTGTTGGGGGTTCGCACGGCCGAAATGCACCTGGCGTTGGCCCGCGAAACATCCGATCCCGATTTCAAACCCGAGCCCTATTCGCTGCACTACCAGCGTTCCCTGTTTTCCGGGCTGCAGACATTGGTGCGCGCCACCTTCCAAAGCCAGCAACGCCAGCTCACCGCCTTGTCGCCGGAGGTCCGGCAGCAGGCCGAATCGGTGTTGGCGCGGAAAAGCGAGATCATGCAGACCTTTCGCGGCATCTATAAGAAGAAGATCGATGTGATGAAGATCCGCATCCATGGCGACTACCACCTGGGCCAGGTGTTGTTTACCGGCCGCGACTTCGTGATCACCGACTTTGAAGGAGAACCCGCCCGCAGCTTTGGCGAACGACGACTGAAGCGGTCGCCGTTACGCGACGTTGCCGGCATGATCCGGTCTTTCCACTATGCCGCCTATGGAAGCTTGTTCCTCGACAACCAGATCCGCAAAGAAGACCATGCCCTTTTGATCCCGTATGTAGAGCAGTGGTATCACTACGTCAGCGGATTTTTTATGAAGGCCTACCAGGAGACCGTAAAGGGTGCGCCATTTATGCCGGCCCACCCGGAAGATCTGAAAATCCTGATGACCACATTTCTTTTGGAAAAAGCCATCTATGAACTGAACTACGAAATGAACAATCGCCCCGACTGGCTGATCATTCCTTTACAAGGCATACAAGAGATCCTGCACGACACCGACGAAAACAGGGTGCCGGCCGAAGAACCGGTGGAAGCCGATTACTAAGCGTTCATGGATCAGGCCGAATGAAGGCTTTAGCGAAAGGAACTAAGCGCAATACTTTTGAAAGATGCTGCGTATCTCCTGCAACACCAGGGGGTGATCGCTTGCCGGAAGGTAGGTGTTGGCATCCTTCATTTGTTTGATGAGGGAAGAATAATGGACAAGGTCCAAGGTGGAAATTTGCAATTCCTTGAGGTCCCGTTTCAGGAATTCAAGTTTGATGGGACTCAACGTGGTGATATTGAAATTTTGTTCCAGGAAAGGGACAAGCGTAGACCCCAGCAGAAAGCCTGAGATAAGATTATCCCTGGATTCGCGGATAGTGTCAATAATTTTTTCGATCGAGACCTTAGAATGCTCCTGAACCTGGTGATTGTTTTCCATTGATCGTGTAAGGTGTTACAATGATAAAAAGAAAAATGTAGAAGTCATCTACGGGAACAGAGTTGCAGAAGCTGAATTAAATTTGTATGGTGAATAAACCGGTGGCTTACCGGAATCCCCTTTCCATGGTTTTAACGGCCTGCATACCCGGATTTACGGCCTGGGATGGGCTTTCATGGCAGGTTTGGGATGCACTTCAACGTGTTTTAATCACCAAAAACAGTTCTTGTTCCAAGCCCAAAGGATTTCTCCACCCTAGCTCCCAACGCCGTTGGGGGTAGGTAGTATGGTTCCGAAACCCAAGTGTGCTATGGAGCTACTTCATTCGCCGTCAACAACGGCAAGTTCATCTTTCTCGCCTGCCGGTTATACATCAGCGTAGCAATATCCTCATCCTCGATAGGATACCGCGCACCCACATATTTCACAATGGTCCCGGAAGCATCCTTTACGGGCACAATAGAAGCATCCACCCAATACACACTACCGTCTTTCGCCTTGTTTTTGATGATCCCGCGGAACACCTCACCCTTTTTCAACGCGGCCCAGAATTCCCTGAACAGCTCCTTCGGCATATCCGGGTGACGCAAAATGCTATGCGGCTTCCCGATCAGTTCTTCCCGGGAATATTTCGAAACCTCACACAGTTTGTCATTCACAAACGTGATATTTCCAAACAAGTCCGACTCCGAAAGAATGGTGGTCACTCCAAACACATTCTCGCGTACCTCCAGCGACTGCCGTATTTCCACGTTTTCATTTCGCGCCGTCATCAGCGCGGTCACGTCCTTGGCATAGCAGGCAATGGCATAGATCTTTCCTTCGGCATCGCGGATGGGGGAGTAGTGGTTCATGTAATACGACTTCACCCCGTTGGTGGTAAACATATCCGACACCTCAAAATGCTCACCCGTCAAGGCGCGATCGTAGTACGCCTTTTGTTGCGCGCGCTGCACCTCGTCGTGGGCAAACAGCGACAGCATTTCAAAACCCTTGCCCGCCTTTAACCCCATGGCCTCCAGCGCACCGCTGAACACTTTGTTGGAGCCGATGATCCGGTAGTCTTTGTCCATCGTGAAAATGGAATCGTTCGTGGCGTTCAAGACTTCCAGCAGGTACTTCTCTTTGTTTTGTACTTCCGTGAGTACGCGCTGCATTTCTTCTTGCGTCGCCGAAAGCTCCTCCATGTTTTGGCGGAGTTCTTCCTCCTGCGCTTTCAGTTCCTCCGCCTGTTGCTGTGCGGCATCCCGGGAGCGGGTGATCTCCGTTACGTCTTTCACAAAAACGGCGGCCGCGATGATATCGCCCTGGTCGTTGTGAATGGGACTGTAGGTAACAATGTAATACGCCTCCATGCCCTGGAACTTGTAGTGATCCGAAACATCAAAGGTCTCACCGGCGAAAACACGTTTGTACAGGTCCTTATAGCGCGCCTTTTCTTCTGGCGTGGCAAACAAATTGGAGATATCGAAACCCTTGTCGATCTCCAAACCCGACCCCGAGTAGGTGGCCCGGAACACCTTGTTGCAATTGATCACCTTCATGTTCCGGTCTACGGTGAGGATCGAATCTTTGGAGGCATTGATCAGGTCGGTCATGTATTTTTCTTTGCCCTGCATCTCCTTCATCACGCGGTGCATTTCCTCTTGTGTGGCCGAGAGCTCCTCCATGTTCTGGCGCATCTCTTCTTCCTGCGAACGCATTTGTTCGGCTTGCGCCTGGCTCTCCTGCAACAATTTCTGCGTGCCCGAGCTCACTTTGGTAGCCGAGATGGTGGAGGCAATGCTCTCTCCGAGGCGTTCCACAAATTCGATCTGGTAGTTTTTGATCTCGTTGAACGAAGCAATCTCCACGAGCCCAAACACACGCTCCTCGATCTTCAAGGGCACGATCAGCAAATTGCGGGGCAGCCCTTCGCCCAGCCCCGACGTGATGCGGATATAGTTCTTTGGAATATCTTTCAGGTATGTCGTTCTTTTTTCCAATGCCACTTGTCCGATAATGCCTTCTCCCAACTCAAAGCGTTGCGTAAGGAATTTCTGACGGTTATAGGCATAGCATGCGGCCATCTCCAGGTAAAGATCTTTTTTATCGTCGTCGTTCAGGATATATAGCGCGCCCTGGTTGGCATTCAGGTATTTCACCAACTGACTGATGATATCGTTCGACAGTTGGCCGATATCGTTGTTCTTCGAACGCAGGATGTCCACAAACTTCGCCAGCCCTTCCGAGACCCAGTTGCGCTGCCGCTCTTCGGCCGAAAACTTTTTCATCTGGTCGCGCATGCTCACCAGCGACGAGGCCAATGCATTTTCGCCATCCGCTTCGGCACCAGATTCATATGGAATGTCGAGGTTGCCCTGTTCGATGGCCTTCACAAATTCTGTGGCCCCTGAAACCTGAAGCTTGTAATTTGAAAGTTGTTGACGGAACGCGTGGAGTTGGTCCTTTTTGATAAACGAATACGGAAAAGCTTTCATGACGGCATGAGTTTCCACAACGTTACCGACACCTGCAAAAGTGAAGAATTTGCATTGAGCGACCGGGCGTATCCGGTGAGCAGGTGGCAGGAAATAGGGGGTCAGTGGTGGGTTTGGATGGACATTAAAAACCGGAAGGTTTACACGAGCGGTGTAGACCTTCCGGTGTTTTTATTGTAGGCAGGCTAAGCCGTTCGAAATCAACGTTGCCCAAGTTCGAACACGCCACGACGCCACGGCTATTTCATGTTCACCCGGATCCCTTGCGAATGGCTGCTGAACTCCGGCGCATACATGCATTGTATGGTCGTGACCCCATTCGAAAAGTCACCCTTCTGCGACACGCGCAGTGCATATTCAAACACGTAGGTGCCTTTTGGCAGATAGCCGATGAAGAAGTTCGTGGCCAGGTCGCGCGGACTTTCATAGTAATACAAGCCGTCCTGGTAGCGATACGTCGACAACGTTGCCACAGGTTCGAATCCGGCGGCACGCATGTCTTTGAGATGAACGTATTCCATGTCGCGGTCCACGCGGAGTTCGATGCGCACCTTCACCAGGTCGCCCACCTGCAAAAGCGTCTTGTCGTTCACCGGCGTGATCACGGGACCACGGTCGGTGTTTTGCTGGAGGAACAGATCCTTCTTCAACTTCAGCGGCGTTTCGGCCGGGGTGATCTTATCGAGCTGCTCGAAGTATTGCCAGTAGGCCGCACCCCACGCCACGCCGTCGTCCGACTTGGTGACGGTGATGTTCCCCATGCCGCTGGTGATCTCGCCGGCTTGCCAGGCGGTTTTGAAATAACCGGTGCCGGCT
>Ga0209050_1003987_pt1 | contig 10412 bp, 11 predicted proteins | sample Araplavi_mTSA_r2_FD_184276 | JGI IMG/M metagenome (GOLD analysis project Ga0209050, IMG submission 184276) | Arabidopsis root microbial communities from North Carolina, USA - plate scrape MF_Cvi_mTSA_r2 (SPAdes) (version 2) | ecosystem: Host-associated > Plants > Roots > Endosphere | place: USA...
GAAGCGCTCAAGGAAGCCGGCCCGCCCGTCGACACCGTGCTGCTCCAGCTCGCCGGTGGCGTGCAAAGCGGCCTCGGTTACCTCGGCGCGCACAATCTCGAAGAACTCCGCGCCAAAGCCCGCTACATCCGTGTCAGCCCCGCCGGCCAGCGCGAAAGCGCCCCGCACGATATCATCGAGGTCAAAGCCGGGGCGCAATAGCGCCCCCCTGGAGGGCATCGCTCCGTCGATGCCGGGCGAACGACGGCGCTGCGATCCGACGCGTCTGGTTACGCCCGGTTCACCACACTCACCCCGCCGCCGACCATTTCGTCGTGGATCCAGCGGTAGGTGAGTTCCAGCCCCGCGCGGAGCTTCGTCGAAGGCTCCCAGCCAAAGACTTCCTGGATCAGCGTGTTGTCCGAGTTGCGCCCATTCACACCCTTCGGCGCGTTCAGATTGTAGCGCCGCTCGAGTTTCACCCCGGCGATGTCTTCCACGAGGTCGACGAGTTGGTTGATCGAGACGAGCTCGTTGCTGCCGATATTGATCGGCTCGATGAAATCGCTGTTCAGCAGCATCTGCGTGCCCTTCAGGCAGTCGTCGATATACATGAAGCTGCGGGTCTGTTCGCCCGTGCCCCAAATCTCGATCTCGTGTTTCTCGCTCAGCTTGGCCTGGATCACTTTCCGGCAAATCGCCGCCGGCGCCTTCTCCCGGCCGCCATCGTAGGTCCCATTTGGCCCATAGACGTTGTGGTAGCGGGCCACGCGCGTTTGCAGGCCGAAGTCTTCGCGGAAATGCCGGCACATGCGCTCGCTGAAAAGCTTCTCCCAGCCATAGCCGTCCTCAGGCATTGCGGGGTAGGCGTCGGCTTCCTTCAGCGCGGTCACGTTCGGGTCGCGTTGCTTGTCCGCATTGTAGACGCAGGCACTGGAGGAGTAGAAAAAGCGCTGCACGCCGAATTTCCGCGCGGCCATCAGCAGGTGCGTATTGATCAGCACCGTAAGCATGCAGAGCGCTTTGTTCAGCTCGATGAACCCCATGCCGCCCATGTCCGCGGCCAGATTGTAGACCACGTCGTAGCCTTCGACCGCTTTTTCACACGCCTCGAGCCGGGAGAGGTCGAGCTGGAAATTCTCCACATCGTCGAAGCGCTGATACCAGTCGGAGAGCGGCTTTTGATCGACGGCGCGGAGCTGGGTGAAACCCTGGCGGCGCAGATCGGCGATGAGGTGGCCGCCGATGAATCCACCGGCACCGCAGACAAGAATACGTTGGCTCATGAAAATTTTGGAGGGCGGCGACCATCTCTGCGCCGGGCCGTCATTCAAGGGGAACCTACCGCAAACCGAGGAGTTGCCCGGCGATGCGCCAAAGGAAACGCGGGTTGTTGACCAGATACCGCCGCGCCAGCCGCTTCGGCTGCGAGCAAAGTCGGTACAGCCACTCGAAGCCGGAGCGCTGAATCCACCGCGGCGCCTGCTGGACCCGGCCCGAATGAAAATCGAACGCCGCGCCAACCCCCAGCATCACCGTGGTCTCCAGCTTCGGCAGGTATTCCGCCATGAACCGCTCCTGCTTCGGCGTGCTCAGCCCGACCCAAAACAGGTCCGGCTTTTTCTCTGCGAGCAAAGCCGCCAGCTCCGCTTCCTCCGTTGCCTCGAGCGGACGAAATGGCGGCGTGTACGTGCCCACCACCTGCACGCCGGGAAAGCGCGCTTCCAGCTTCGCTTTCAACTCCTCGGCCACACCCGGCGCCCCGCCGTAGAAAAAGTGCGTCGCTTCCCCGCGCTGCGTCGCGTCGAAAACTTCGAGCATCAGATCGGGCCCGTACACGCGGTCGATCTCACCGCCTACATAATGCCGACCCAGCCAGACCAGCGGCATCCCGTCGGTGGTATTGAGAAAGGCCGCGTTGAGAATCCGCCGAAAGCCCTCGTCGTCCTGCGCCTCGATCACCCCGTGCACGCCAGTGACGCACACGTAGCCTTTGCTCCGGGTCCGCACCGCTTCGAGGATCGCCGCCGTGGCCACGCGCAGATTCATCGCGCGAAGCGAGACGCCGAGGACGTTGAAGCGGGAAATGGCGGGCATGGACGGAACCTTGGAAAACACATTCGCCTCAAAAACCGCAGCCGAAAAGTGATCGGCCAATTCGCTTGCCTGCTGAAAGCGCAGTTCGTTATATCAAATCGAATATAACGATGAGACCCCTTTCCCTGCTCCTGGCCTCTTGGGCCGCGCTTGGTGCCTCGGCCTTCGCCGCTTCGATGGTCGCGCTGAATCCGGCCGCCGACGCTTTCGTGACCACCGGCGCTTCGAATGAATTGACCGGCAACAACTACGGCGGTGCCGGGGCGCTTTCCATCGCTCCGGCCGGCTCGGCCAAGGGCGAACTCCAGAGCCTGCTGCGCTTCGATCTCGGCTCGATGGTCACGAGTTTTAATGGCGAGTTCGGTGTCGGCGGTTGGGCGATCCAAAGCGTGACCCTCAAACTCACCACCGCCACCCCGAACAACGCCATCTTCAACTCCCCGAACACCGCTGGCCAGTTCACCCTCCAGTGGCAGAAAAACGATTCGTGGACCGAAGGCAACGGCACTCCGATGGCGGCGAGTACGACCGGCGGTGTGACCTTCTCGACGCTCGCCGGCTTGATGAGCGCTGACGATGTCTCCGTTGGCACCTTCAACTACAGCGGCGCCACGGGCGGCCTCACCTATACCCTCACGCTGGATTCGAGTTTTCTGAGCGACCTCGCGGCCGGCGGCCTGGTCAGCCTCCGCGCCTTCGCGGCTTCGGGCAGCACGATTGCCTACACCTTCAATTCGGGGAACAACGGGAACAGTGCGAACTGGCCGGTCCTCACCATCAATGCCGTGGCCATCCCCGAGCCGGGAGCCGGTTTGCTTTGCGGTTCCGGGCTACTCCTCGGCCTGGTCCGGAGACGACGTCATGCGGGTACCACGTAGCGCTTTCACCCTGATCGAACTTCTCAGCGTCATGGCCATCATCGCCGTGTTGGCGGTGCTGTGCGCGAGCACGATCGGCCAGATCGTCGCCGTGCGAAATCAGGCCGAGAGCGCGTCGCGTCTGAAACAATGGGGCATGGCCCTCGGCCTTTACGCTGCCCAGCACGATGGCGACCTGCCCCGGCGCGGCCAGGGCGTGCAGGAAGTGGCGCAGCTCGACCGCCCCGAGGATTGGTTCAATGCACTGCCCCCGCTGGTCGGCGTGCCCGGCTACGGCGAACTCGTCCGCACCAACCGCCGCCCCACCGCCAGCGACCGCACTATCTTCGTCCGCCCCGGGGCGAAGGAACCACCGACCAATTCGAAGGCCTTCCTCAGCTACGGCATGAATATGAATCTCTCGCCGTGGAATCTGCCTGCCCCCACGAAGCTGGCGCAGATCGAACGTCCGGCCGTCACCGTCTTTCTTGCCGAAGCCCCCGGCGCGTACGCGAGCACCTATCCTTCCGCCCGCCCGTACGGCTGCGTCGCGCCGCATCGCGGTCTCGGTAATGTCCTCTTCCTCGATGGCCACGTCGCCGCGTTCAGTGCCGAATACCTTGGTGTAGGGCGCGGCGATCCCCACCGGGACGATGTCTCCTGGCTCACTGGCACCGCCAGCGATGCCCAGGCCCCGAACTACTGAACCATGTCCATTTCCCGCCGCGCCTTTCTTTCCCTGCTCGCTTTGGCCGCGACCGCCCGAAGCGAAGAGCGCAAGCCCGTGCGTGTCGCCGTCATCGGCGGTATGACCATGAGCGGCGTGTGGCCGCAATTGGCCGCCCGGTTCGAAGCCGAGACCGGCTGGAAAACGGAACTCGTCATCACCGGCCCGAAGGACGCGATCTCCCCGTATCTGCGCCGCGGTGAAGTCGAAGTGCTCACGATGCACAGCAGCGATAAAACCACCGATCTCGTCGCCGATGGTTTCGGCATCAACTTGCGTCCGTGGGCCCGCAACGAACACACCATCATCGGCCCGCCCAGCGACCCCGCCGGCATCCGCGGGATGAAAGACGGTGCCGCCGCCCTGCGCAAAATCGCCGAAACCAAATCGCCCTTCGTCGATTTCTACGGCCCCGGCAGCCGCGAACTGACCCACAAACTCTGGCAACGGGCCGGCTTGAAGCCGCAAGGAGATTGGCTGCTGAAAGACGAAAGCGTGATCCCGCAAGGCATCGTCGAATTTGCCGCGCAAAAACAGGCCTATGTTGTCGTCGGCCGGCTCCCGGTGACCTTTGGAAAAATGCCCCTCGCCGGTCTGGAAGTCCTCGTCCAGGGCGACCCCGAAATGCGCCGTCCGTATGTGGTGATCGAAGCCAACCCACAGAAATTCCCGCAGGTCAACAGCGCCGGGGCCCACGCCCTGGCTGAATGGCTCACGGGCGAAGCCGGGCAGCGTTTCCTGGTCGAGTTCGGCCGAAGCCAGCCGGGTGGCATCCCGCTCTTCTACCCGATCTCCGAACCCTGATCGACCGGCCGGCGAAGTTCGTACACACGCTCCATCCGCTCGAAAAAAACTTCGGCGATCGACCCGCGCTGCACACAGCGCCCGCGTTCGATCACGATCACTTCCTCGCAGAGCGCGGCGAGTTCCTGCGGATCGTGGGTCACATAGAGCAGGGGGATTTGAAACTCCTCGCGGATTCGGACGAGAAAGGGGAGCAGCCGAGCCTTGAGCGGGGCATCGAGGCTGGCCAGTGGTTCATCCAGCAGCAGCAGGCGCGGCTGGGAAAGCAGCGCCCGCGCACAGGCCACCCGCTGCTTTTCGCCGCCGGAGAGAAAGCCGATTTTGCGGTCGAGCAGCCCTTCGATTTCCAGCACGCGCACGACGTGATCGAGGGGAATCGGATCGCCCTCAGTCGGCGCAAAACGCAGGCCGTAGGAAACGTTTTCCCGCACCGTGAGATGTGGGAACAGCGCGCCATCTTGCGGCACATAGCCGATCCGGCGCCGGTGCGGCGGTACGACGATGCCTTTCGCCGTATCGGCAAAGATTTCGCCCTCGAATTCGATCCGGGCCCGGTGCGGCGCCCGTAGCCCGGCGATCAGATCAAGCAGCGAAGTTTTCCCCGTACCCGAGGCTCCGAAAATCGCCGTGGCCGGGCAGGTGATTTCCAGATCGAGTTGGAGCGAAAACGTCCCGAGTGGGAGATCGATCTCGCGGAGGGAAAGCTTCATGGCGAACGCCCCCTCCGCAGGAAAAATAGTTCGCTGATCCACACCGCCGCAAAGGCCAGCGCCACCGACCAGCCGAGCAGGCGAAACGCCGTTGCATCCTGCCCCAGTTGCACGTGGCGATAAATCGCGAGGGAAAGCGTGGTGGTGTGTCCGGGGATATCTCCGGCGACCAGGATCGTCGCGCCGAATTCCCCCAGCGCGCGGGCAAAAGCCAGGAGCGCTCCGCCAACGATTCCGCGCCACGCCAGCGGCAGCGTGATCGTGCGGAACACCGTCCACGGCGGTGCCCCGAGCGTGCGGGCGATTTGTTCCAGCCGCGGATCGATTTCTTCGAAGGTCAGCCGCGCCCCGCGCACCGCGAGTGGGAACGACATCACGGCCAGCGCGATCAACACCGCCTTCCAGGTGAAAACGATTTCCAGGCCGAGGTCATCGTGCAGCCACGGGCCGATCGGCCCGCGCCGACCGAAAAATTTCAGGAGCAACAAACCCACCGCCACCGGTGGCATGACCAGCGGCAGAGCGACGATTGTTTCGACCAGCGATTTGCCGCGCCACTCGCGCCGCGCGAGCAGCCAGGCCAGCGCCACCGCGGGCCCCAGAATCAGGACCGTGCTGCCGAGCGCCGCAGCAAAGGTGAACCAGATGACCCGCCACTCTTCAGCGTCCATGGCAGGTAAAATCTCGGTGCATCACGCCGCCATCACGAACCTTCAGCGCGGGATGATAAAGCCGAATTTTTGAAACACCGCCTTCGCCGCGTCGCTGCCGAGGTATTCCGCAAACTTCCGCGCCGCTTCCGGCTGGCTCGAAGCCCTGATCACCGCCACGGGATAGCTGATCGCCGGGCCTTCCGCGACCGGCACGGCATACGCGATCCGCACTTTCGCCGAGATCACCGCATCGGTCTGGTAAACGATCCCGGCCTCGACGTTGCCCGACTCCACCGCCGCGAGAGCCGCGCGCACATTTTCCGTCGGTACCACCTTCGGTTGCACCTGCGCCCACAGGCCGAGCTTTTCGAGATAGGCTTTCGCGTACACCCCGGCCGGGACCGACGAAGGCTCACCGAGCGCGAGTTTTTTCACCGCCGGGCCGGCGAGATCCGCGGCCGCCGCGATCTTCACGTTGCCCGCCTTTTCCACCACGATGGCGAGGGTGTTTGAAAGCAGCGGATGGCGGGTGCCGGGCGCAAGCAGGCCAGCCTTTTCAAGCTGATCCATCTTCGCTTCATCGGCGGAGAGAAACACATCGGCCGGCGCCCCTTCCTGGATCTGCCGGGCCAGCGCGCTGGAAGCGGCGAAGTTGAAGATCAGTTTGTCGCCGGACTGCTTCTCGTAAGGAGCGGCAATTTCCTTCAGCGCATCCGTCAGGCTGGCCGCCGCGGAGACCTTGAGGTCCGCGGCGTAGAGCGTCGAATTCGCGAGGGCCAAGACCACGACCAGGGAAGCGCGAAGAAAAGACGACATCGTCATAGGGCTCTTTCGTTATATCGAGTGAGATAGAAGGGCAAGCCCGTTGGCCCCGACCGAAGGCAGGTCCTAGGGGATGGTGGGCGACGATACCGCCTTTCGCTGCGGAAAGGTGGCGGCGGTTTTTTCGCCGCGCTCTCCCTCAGAACTCCCCACACAGCAGCAGCAAAAAACTCCGCCCACTCGCACTCAGCACCGGATTCCCGCTCGTCCCTTCGACATACCCCTTCGTCACCAGGCTCAGCGGAAATTTCGTCGGCGCCGCGCTCACCACCGCCGGCTGGCTCACCGCTTCCCGCCGCGGTTCCAGCCGCACCGGCAACCCCGACCCGGTAAACGAAATCTCCCACGACTTCACCCCCGCCGCATCCCCGCGCACCATCCAGGGGTAGAGCTTCGCCAGCACAAATTTGTCCGTCGCCGGCACCACCGCCTTGAAGGCCACCTCTTCATTCGCCAGGAAGGCCGGAATCGTCAGCCCCGGCGTCTTGTTCGCCGCCACCAGCAGCCGCCCCGAATCCATCCCCGCGAGATTCAGCCCATTGTACAGCCCGTGCCGGTTCGTCTCCGTGGGGTACACCCGCTCATGCCAGCGCTCGAAATCCTGGCTCAGCATCAGGTTCACCTCAAAGTGCAGATGCGCCCGCCGGCGATCGATCCCCACCCCGGTATACCCCAGCCGCCCCAGCGGCGCCCCCTGCGCCACGGTTTGCCCGATGCTCACCGCCAGCGAATTCAAATGCGCATACAGGCTGTAGTACGGGCACCCGTCCCACCGGTGCTCGATCACCACAAACCGCCCGTAGTTCGAATACCGCGGCACATCGCTCGCGTGCACCACCTTCCCGGCCGCCGCCGCCATCACCACATCCAGTGGCTCCCCCGTCTCCGAGCGCTGCAGCGGCTTGATATCCGCCCCCTCGTGAAACCGGGTATAAACCACCCCCGCCCGCGTCACCTTCGGATCCCGCACATACCCATATTTCCCGCCCTCCCAAGGCGTCGATTTCTCCCCCTGAAAATCCCGATCGATAAACATGTAAAACCCCGCCCCATCCCCCTTCAACAACGCCCGATTCTGCGTCGGAAAAGCCAGGTCCAGCGCCACAGCACCAGACGGCCCCACGAGCAGCCCAATCGCTCCCACCCACCCAGCACAAAGAAACGGCATAAATTTCATCGCCCCACCCTTTGACCGAGAAACCGCGTCAGGCCAAGCCCCCGACGTAAGCGTGCTCTTCCCAGAGCCGCCCCGAAACCCTCCTCAGAGCGCCAAAAACGAGTTCCCGACTCCCCCTTGACACCGCCCCCCCTCTGTTTTAGATCACCCGTCCTGTCCAAAATGGGGGTATAGCTCAGTTGGTAGAGCGCTTCGTTCGCAATGAAGAGGCCAGGGGTTCGAATCCCCTTACCTCCACCATTTTAGACAGGGAGGGCGGAAACACGGAGAAACGGAGGATTAATAGAGGCGGGAGGGTGTATATTCCATCATCTCTCCGCTGCCAAACCGCTCCCGAAAGGGCTGGGCTATACGCATTTTTTCCGCCCAGGGAGCGATGTCCTACTTCCGACTTGGCGTTCCTTCGTCCGACCGGCAAAACCGAGAATCGTCCTCACCATGCACCGTCGAAATCTCCCCACCTTCCTTTTCGCAATCTCACTGGCTGGCCTGTTCACCGGATGCGGGGCTCGAACGGGTGCGAGTGCGGACAAGCCGCCCACCGAGCAGCAGGTGATCGAGGCCATCTCCAAAGCCCGGGCGGATTCGTGGATGGGAAGCGCGGCATGGCCGACCGAGCGGGTGGAGACGAAAGTCACCGACATCCAGTTTGGCGGAAAGGTGCAGAAGCAAGTCGGCTATGGCGAGCCCGCTCGCGAGGTGTGGGCGGTGAAGGCGAAAGCCGCGAGCAAAGTCTATCTGAAAAATGGCACCGTGAAGGATGACGTGCAGGAGATGAAGAGTGGCGAGGCCTACTTCTTCTACCGCGACGCCTTTGGGGCCTGGGCCTTCAAATGGGGTTCGCTCTAGTTCAGTACGGTCGAGACTTTCGATATCGCCGGGTTCGGCGAGCAGCCGAACAGGAGACGAGAGCTGAGCTTTCCCAGGAAAATGCGCGTCCCCACTGGGAAGCCGCCTTCCCACGTGGACGATTTACTAAACTGCGACGTCGCTCTTACTGCACCGGCGCGATCGGCACCGCCGGCCGCGGGTTGTCTTTTCCGGTGAGGACCAGGCGCAGGCCGACTTCATCGTGCTCCGCGAGGCCCATTTCTTCGAGCTGTTCGCGGGTGATGTCGGCGTCCAGGGTTTCGTGCGTATTGCCCAGGCGCAGGGTCAGGCGGGCGATGGGGCCGGCGGCGAAGATGTGTTCAATGCGGGCGGTCAGCTCGGCGGTGGGGTCGCCGGCGAAGACGATCTGGATCTCGTGCGGGCGCACGTAGAAGACGTCGTGGCGGCCGGGCTTGGTGATCTTGTTCACGTCGCCGAGGAATTCGTAAACGAACGGCGTCGCGGGGTGATCAAAGACTTCCTGCGGCGTGCCGACCTGTTCGATCTGGCCGTTGTTCATCACGACCACGATATCGGCCAGTTCCAATGCTTCCTGCTGATCGTGGGTCACGAAGACGGTGGTCACGCCAATCTTTTCGTGGAAGCCGCGGAGCCAGCGGCGCAGGTCTTTGCGGACCTTGGCATCAAGCGCGCCGAACGGTTCGTCGAGCAGCAGCACCTTGGGTTCGATCGCGAGGGCGCGGGCGAGGGCGACGCGCTGACGTTGGCCGCCGGAAAGTTCGCGGGGCAGACGTTCGACGAGGCCCTCGAGCTGGACCAGGCGGAGCAGTTCCAGCACGCGGTCGCGGATTTCCTCCTTCTGCGGCCGGCGGCTGCGTGGGCGCACATTCAGGCCAAAGGCCACGTTCTCAAACACCGTGAGGTGATTGAAGAGCGCGTAGTGCTGAAACACGAACCCCGCCTTGCGTTCCGCCGCGGGCAGATCGGTCACATCCTGCCCGTGCAGGATTACACGGCCGCCGCTGTGGTGATCCGGAAAATCGAGCCCGCCGAGAATGCGCAACAGCGTTGTTTTACCCGAGCCCGACGGACCGAGGATGGCCACGAGATGCCGGTCTTCGATTTCGAGGTTCACCCCGCGCAGTGCTTGGAAAGTGCCGAACGTGCGGCGGAGATTCTTGGTGACGATGGACATGGGCAGCGGGTCGGCTGGAGCGAAAAGGGAGAGAAAAGAAAGTGGGCTGGCGGTTAGTGGCGGTGCCGCAAGCCGGCGCGCCATTCGATGAAAGTCTTCAGGCTCAGGGTGGCGAGGCCGAGCAGACTCAGGATCGAGGCGCAGGCAAACGCCGCCGCGAATTGGTACTCGTTATAAAGCACTTCCACATGCAGCGGCAGCGTATTCGTCTCACCGCGGATGTGGCCGGAGACCACCGACACCGCGCCGAATTCCCCCATCGCCCGCGCATTGCACAGGATCACGCCGTAAAAGATGCCCCACTTGATGTTCGGCAGCGTCACGCGCAGGAAAGTCTGCCAGCCGCTCGCGCCAAGGCTGAGCGCCGCGTATTCCTGGTCCGGGCCCTGCGCCTGCATCAGCGGGATCAGCTCGCGCGCGACAAAGGGGAAGGTCACAAAAATCGTCGCCAGCACCATGCCCGGCACCGCGAAGATGATCCGAATATTGTGCGCCTCCAGCCAGTGGCCAAAGATGCCCTGGGCGCCGAAGAGCAGCACATAGATCAGACCCGCCACCAC
>Ga0209050_1003991_pt1 | contig 10406 bp, 11 predicted proteins | sample Araplavi_mTSA_r2_FD_184276 | JGI IMG/M metagenome (GOLD analysis project Ga0209050, IMG submission 184276) | Arabidopsis root microbial communities from North Carolina, USA - plate scrape MF_Cvi_mTSA_r2 (SPAdes) (version 2) | ecosystem: Host-associated > Plants > Roots > Endosphere | place: USA...
GGGGTGCGACCGTTCCGCTGGGCGGAAAAATCATTTGCGTCCCCGGTGCTTTCATGGGAACGGCGCGCGGCCTACAGTGCCCCGTTCCCCCGACAGAGACAACACGGAGACGCCACGATGCGCAACCTCAACCAGGACAACATCACGCAGGCCGTGCTTGCACGCTTCGCCGACACGCCCGATCCGCGGCTGCGCGAGATCATGACCAGCCTCGTGCAGCACCTGCACGCCTTCGCGCGCGAGGTGAAGCTCACGGAAGCGGAGTGGTTCCAGGGCATCCAGTACCTCACGGCCACGGGCCAGAAGTGCGACGACAAGCGCCAGGAGTTCATCCTGCTGTCGGACGTGCTGGGCCTGTCGATGCTGACCATCGCGATGAACAACGACAAGCCCGCGGGCTGTACCGAGGCCACGGTGTTCGGCCCGTTCTACTTCGAGGGCGCCCCGGAGTATGAGCAGGGCGCCGACGTGGCCAACGGCGCTGCTGGCGCGCCCTGCGATGTGCATGCCACGGTGCATGGCCTCGGCGGCGAGCCGGTGGCCGGTGCGGTGGTCGATGTGTGGCAGGCCGACGAAGGCGGCCACTACGACGTGCAGCACGAGGGACTGGACCACTCCGAGAACCGCGGCCGGCTGCGCACCGCGGCCGACGGCTCGCTGCATTTCCGCAGCGTGCTGGCCGAGGCCTATCCGATCCCGGTCGACGGGCCGGTAGGCGACCTGCTGCGCGCCACCCGGCGCCACCCGTGGCGGCCTGCCCACCTGCACTTCAAGATCGAGGCGCCGGGCTACGAGCCGCTCATCACCCATGTGTTCCGTGAAGGCGACCAGTGGCTCGACTCCGACGCGGTGTTCGCGGTGCGCCAGTCGCTGGTGGCGCCGTGGACGCAGCAGGCCGACGGCCGCTGGCGGCTGGACTTCGACTTCGTGCTGAACCCGCTGGCGCAGCCCGCCGCCCTCGCCGCCTGAGCGGCGCGTCCTGCCTGCCCGGCAGGCTCCGCCTCATCCTGCTACGCTCGCCCAGCCTGCCGTCCGGCGGGCTTTTTTCTGCGCTGGCGTCCTCCCATGGCCTTTCCTCTCATCACCGACCCGTACTTCTACGCGGTCGCCATTCCCGCCGTGCTGCTGCTCGGCATCAGCAAGAGCGGCTTCGGCGCCGGCTTCGGTTCGCTCGCGGTGCCTCTGATGGCGCTGGCCGTCACCGTGCCGCAGGCCGCCGCCATCCTGATGCCGCTGCTGCTGCTGATGGACCTGCTGGGACTGGCCGCGTTCCGGCGCGACTTCGACCGTTCGCTGCTCAAGTTCCTGATTCCGTTCGGCCTGCTGGGCACGGTGGTCGGCACGCTGCTGTTCCGCGTGTTGTCGGCGCACACGGTGGCGGGCATCGTGGGCGTGTTCACCCTGCTGTTCCTGGCGCAGCGCGTGCTGTTCCCGCCCAAGCCGAACGACCCGCTGCCCTCGCGCGGCGTGGGCGCGGTGCTGACCACCGTGTCCGGCTTCACCAGCTTCATCGCGCACGCGGGCGGCCCGCCGATCAACGCCTACGTGATTCCGCTGCGGCTCAAGCCGGTGATCTTCACCGCCACCATGGCCTACTTCTTCTTCGTGGTGAACCTGAGCAAGTGGATCCCGTACGCTTGGCTCGGCCTGCTCGACTTCCGCACCCTGGCCACCTCGCTCGTGCTGATGCCGATCGCGCCGCTGGGCGTGTGGGTCGGCATCCGCATCGCGCGGCGCATCGACGCGACGTGGTTCTACCGCTTCGTGTACCTCGGGATGCTGCTCACGGGCCTGAAGCTCGTCTACGACGGGTTCATCGGCTAACCCCCAGCCTTCGCGCACTTCGTGTCGCTGCGCCAACCCCTTGCAGGGGGCAACACCAGCGGCCCGGCAAAGCCGGTTCCGCGGTGTTCCCTGGAAAAATCAGAGCTCGACGAGGCCCTTGAAGCCGCCGAAGATCATCCGCTTTGCATCGAAGGGCATGGTCTTGGGGTCCATGGCCGCGATGCGCGGGTCGGCCATGACCTTCGCGTTCACGGTATCGCGGTGCTTGCGCGACTTGTAGGTGATCCACGAGAACGCCACGGTCTCGTCGGGCTTCTGCTTCACGCTCTGCGGGAACGAGGTGAGCTTGCCGGGCTTCACGTCGTCGGCGATGCACTCCACATATTCGAGCGCGCCGTATTCCATCCAGACCTTGCCGGCCTTGCGCGCCAGCTTGCGATAGGCCTCCACGTTGGCGGTGGGGATGGCGACGATGAAGCCGTCTACATAACGAGCCATGGTGCTTCTCCTGAACAAAGAGTGGAAACGTTGAAGAAAGAAAACCGGCGGCTGCATGGCGCGAGGTTCACGATGCCGCCGTTTCACGGGGTGCCGCTTCGTCGTTGTTCTGTATCTGCCCCGGCATGGCGGAGCGAAGCAGCAGCGCCCCGATGAGACCCGCCGCCGCCGCGAACACGGCGCCGACGAGAAACGCAAGGTTGTAGCCGCCGGTGAGCGCCAGCGGCAGCTGCGCGCCGGCGGCTTCCATCGACGCGGTGCGCGCGGCGGCGGCGCTGGCCAGCACGGCCAGGCCGAGCGCGCCGCCCATCATGAAGGCGGTGTTGACCACCCCCGAGGCCAGGCCCGAATCGGCGGGGCTCACCTCGCTCATGGCCGCCAGCAGCACCGGGTTGAAGGCCATGCCCGCGCCCAGGCCCAGCAGCATCATGCCGGGCAGCACGTCGATCACGAAGCTTCCGTCGACCGGCGCCCGCGCGAACAGCGCCAGCCCGATGGCCGCGAGCCAGAGCCCGGCCGCCAGCGGCTTGCGGATGCCGAAGCGCATCACGATCTTCGCGGACAGCCCGAGCGAGAACACGGCCATGATGATGTTGGCCGGAAGGAAGGCCAGGCCGATCTGCATGGGCGTGTAGTTCAGCACCAGCTGCATGTACAGCGCCGAGATGAAGAACCACGCGAACATGGCCGCGGCCCACAGCACGCCCACCACGTTGGCCACCGACACGCTGCGCAGCCTGAACAGGCCCAGCGGCATCAGCGGATGCTGCACGCGCGATTCGATGGCGATGAACGCCGCCAGCAGCACCACGGCCGCGCCGAGCAGGCCGAGCGTCTGCGCGGAGGTCCAGCCGGCCTCGTTGCCGTTGACCACGCCGTACACCGCCAGCATCAGCGACAGCGTCACGGTGACGGCACCGGCCACGTCCAGCTTCTCGCCGTGCGCATGGCCGCGTGCCGCGGGCAGCAGCGCCACGCACAGCGCGTACACGGCCACGCCGATCGGCAGGTTCACCAGGAAAATCCAGTGCCAGCTCAGCGTGCTCGTGAGCAGCCCGCCCAGCAGCACGCCGATGCTGCCGCCGCCGGCGCACACGAAGCCGTACACGCCCATGGCCTTGGCCCGGTCGGCCGGCTCGGTGAACAGGTTCATGATGAGCGAGAGCGACACGGCCGACACCACCGCGCCGCCCAGGCCCTGCACCGCGCGCGCGGCCACCAGCAGGCCCTGCGAGGTCGAGACCCCGCAGGCCAGCGAGGCCAGCGTGAACAGTACCAGGCCCGCGAGGAACACGCGGCGGTGGCCGTACAGGTCGCCCAGCCGCCCGCCCAGCAGCAGGAAGCCGCCGAAAGTGAGCATGTAGGCGTTGACCACCCACACCAGCGAGGTCTCGGTGAAGCCGAGGTCGGTGCGGATCGAAGGCAGCGCCACGTTCACGATGGTGGTGTCGAGCACGATCATCAGGACGCCCAGGCACAGCACCATCAAGGCGAGCCAGCGCTTGCGGTTGTCGAGTGTGCCGGTCATGCGGGTCACACCAGGGGCTTGCCGCCGTTGATGAGCCACGGCGTGCCGAAGCGGTCGGTCACCATGCCGAAGCCCTCGACCCAGAAGGTCTTCGCGAAGGGCATGGAGACGGTGCCGCCCTCGGCGAAGGCATCGAACACGCGCCGGCCCTCGGCCACGGTGTCCAGCGTGAGCGCGACGCCGAATCCCTTCATGCCTTCGTAGGCCTGGCCGGGCATGCTGTCGGAGGCCATGAGCATGCCGTCGCCGTAGGCCAGCGAGGCATGCATGATGCGGTTCCTGGCCTCGGGCGGGAACTGCTCGCTGCCGGGCGCTTCGCCGACGGTCATCATCATCTGCATGGTGCCGCCGAGCGTCTTCTCGTAGAAGCGCATGGCCTCGGCGGCGTTGCCGTCGAACGTGAGATAGGCGTGGATGGGAGACATGAGGTTTCCTCGGTTACTTTTCGGTTGCCGCCTTCAGATTGGCCAGGCCTGCTTCGAAGTCCTTGCCGATCATCCGGTCCAAGTTGAAGAAGATGCCCATGAGCCTCGCCGCGTAGGGGCTCGGGCCGTGCATGGCCCAGGTGACCTGCGTGGCGCCGCCCTGGGGCTGCAGCGTGAACTCGGCCATGTTGTGGCCTTCGAAGGGCTCGATGAAGTCGAGTTGTATCGCAACCTTCGACGAGGGCGCCGACTCGACGATTTCCATGCGTCCCGCGCCCGCCTGGCCGTTGCCCTGCCAAGCGTAGGTCGCGCCCTTGCCGCTGGCCGAGCCGCCGAAGCTGCGCTTCATGCCGGGGTCGAGCTTCTCGTAGGGCGACCATGCGCCCCAGCGGTGGAAGTCGTCGATCAGCGGAAAGATCTTCTCGGCCGGCGCATCGATGCGCGCAGTGCGTTCCACGCGGAAGGTATCGGGGCGGGTGGCTGCGAAGACGAGCAGCACGGCAATCGCGAGGACGACGACGAGGGCGATTTTCCTGAGCATGGCGGGACCCTGTGGAGCGATGAGGGATCGGAGGGAATCAGCTGGCCTGGTGCACCACCAGCAGCCAGCTCACGCCGAAGCGGTCGTTCAGCATGCCGAAGCTCGAGGTGAAGAAGGTCTTCATCAGTGGCTGCATCACCTGGCCGCCGTCGGCCAGCGCGTCGAACCACTTGCGGGCCTCGGCGTCGGTGTTGGCGGTGAGCGCGAGCATCACGCCCTTGAATTCGGGCTGGCCCGAGCAGCGGCCGTCGGAGGCCATGAGCTCGGTCTCGCCGATGCGGACCACCGCGTGCATCACCTTGTCGGGGCTGGGCATCGCACCGCCGCAACTGGCGTCTGCGTTGTCGGAGGGCTCCGGTGCCGGCGCCTCGGAGTACCGCATCAGCTGGACCACTTCGGCGCCGAGCGCCTTCTTGTAGAAGCCGAGCGCTTCGTCGCAGCGGCCTTCGAACGAGAGGTAAGACTGGACTTTCATGTCGATTCCTTTGAATTCGAGGATGTCTGGTGCAACCCCCCGGTGTCCTGGGCCGCAAACCATCGGATTACTTTGTGTACACCGTCCACAAAGAATAACAGGGATAATGGACAGTGTCCACATGGAATTGCAATGAAGCTCAACAACGTTCCCGAAAGCCTGCCGCCCGCCCGCAGCACCTACCGCCACGGCGACCTGCGCCGGGCGTTGCTCGACGCGGGTGTGGAACTGGCGCGCGACGGCGGTCCGGATGCCGTGGTGCTGCGCGAGGCCACGCGTCGCGCGGGCGTGGTGCCCAACGCGGCCTATCGCCACTTCGGCAGCCGGCAGGAACTGCTGCTGGCCGTCCGCGAGGCGGCGCTGGCCGCCGCGGCGGGCGCGATGGAAAAGGAACTGGCCGTCCTGCCCTGCGACCAGCCGCCCGCCGACTTCGCGCGCGCGCAGGTGCGCGCCATCGGCACGGCCTACCTGCGGTTCGCGCAGGCCGAGCCGGGCCTGTTCCGCACGGCGTTCGTGATTTCCGACGAGGGCCGCGGCGAGCTCGGCCCGGGCAAGGGCGGCGCGTCCAGCGGGCTCGACCCGTTCGAGCTGCTGGGCAAGGCGATCGACCGGCTGGTGGACGCCGGCGTGCTCGACGCGGCGCGGCGTCCCGATGCCGAGTACCTCGCGTGGTCGGCGGTGCACGGGCTGGCGCTGCTCATCATCGACGGCCCGCTGCGCGGCACCGATGCCGGGGCGATTCACTCCCTGGGCCAGCGCCTCATCGACATGGTCGAGCGGGGCCTCTGAAGGCTACAGGTAGATCTTCTGCAGGAGCTTGATCAGCGTCTCGCGCTCGCGGGCGCTGAGCCGGGCGCTCGCATCCGATTCGAGCTGCACCACCGCCTGCTCGGCCTCGCGGATCAGCGATTCGCCGTCGGGCGTGAGGTGCAGGCCCACGGCACGGCCGTCGTGCGGATGCGGCCGGCGCTCGATGAGTCCGCGGCTGTCGAGCGTGGCCACCAGGCTCACCAGGTTCGGCGGCAGGATGTCCAGCGTGTTGCACAGCTGCCGCGACGTGGCGCCCGGGTTGTGCGCCAGCAGCGAGAGCACCGAGAAGTCGATCTGCTTGAGGCCGTAGGGCGCCATGCGTTCCGCGAACAGGTCGCTGACGATCAGCCACGCGCGGCGCGCGTTGTAGCCCACCAGCGCTTCGAGCATGCGCGCGTCGAGCCGGTCCGGCTGAACCTTGGCGGGAGCAGTTTTCGCGGAGGAGGGCATGGCGTGAGCGTAACCCGCGGCAGGCGGCGCCAGTGGCTACTTCGCGACACCGGCGGGTGCCGCCGCATGGGTCAGCGCCACGGTCTCGCAGGCCTTCTTGACGATGCCCAGACGCATCTCGAATTCGGGCAGCACCCAGCGCCGGAAGGCTGCGGCCGCGCGGGCCCTGGCTGCATCCTGCGGCGCGGCGGTCTCGATGCGCGCCCAGGCCCAGGCCATCAGCGTGAGCATGGTCACGCGCAGGTAGTCGTCGGCCACCTCGTACGGCAGCACCGGGTTGGCATGCGCCGCCATGGCCACCGTGGTGCCCAGGTAGCGCAACTGCGCGAGGCGGCGCTGCACGTCGGCATCGGCATCGCGCGACGCATCGAGCGTGTCGCGCAGTTCGAGCAGCACCGCCGACATGCCCGCGCCGCCATCGGGCAGCACCTTGCGCACCAGCAGGTCGATGGCCTGGATCTCGTTGGTGCCCTCGTAGATCATCGTCACGCGCGCGTCGCGCACCACCTGCTCGATGCCCCACTCGCGCACGTAGCCATGGCCGCCGAACACCTGCAGGCATTCGCTCGCGCCGTTGAAGGCCTGGTGCGTGCACGCCGCCTTGAGCACCGGCGTGACGAACGAGCACCAGCGCTGCGCGCGCTCGCGCGCCTTCGGATCGGCGTCGTGCGCGGCCACGTCGAGCATGAGCGCGCTGCGGTAGGCGATGGTGCGCGCGCCGTCGATCCAGGCGCGCTGCGTGTCGAGGATGCGGCGCACCGCCGGATGCTCCGCGATCAGGTCGGCGCTCTCGCTGCCTCGGCTTGCGGGCACGGGGCCCGGTGCGCGCATCTGCCGGCGTTCCGCGGCATAGGCGTCGGCCTTCTGCCACGCGGCGTCGAGCAGGCCGATGCCCTGCAACGCCACGTGCAGGCGCGCCGAGTTCATCATCACGAACATCGCGGCCAGGCCACGGCCGGGCTCGCCGACCAGCCAGCCGGTGGCGTCGTCGAAGCGCATCGTGCAGGTAGGGCTGCCGTGCAGGCCCATCTTCTCCTCGATGCGTTCGCAATGCACCGCGTTGCGCTCGCCGCCGGGCAGCAGCTTGGGCACCAGCGCCAGCGACAGGCCCTTGGGGCCGGCCGGCGCATCGGGCAGGCGGCACAGCACCAGGTGCGCGATGTTCGGCGTCAGGTCGTGCTCGCCGCCGGAAATGAAGATCTTGCTGCCGTTCACGCGCAGGCTGCCATCGGGCTGCGGCACCGCGCGCGTGCGAACTTGCCCGAGGTCGCTGCCGGCGTGCGCTTCCGTGAGGCACATGGTCGCGAGCCATTCGCCGGTGGCGATCTTCGACAGGTAGCGCTGCTTCAGCTCGTCGCTGCCGTGGTGCTTGAGGCAGGCATAGGCGCCGTGCAGCAGGCCGGGCGCCATCGTGAGGCCGTGGTTCGCGGCGGCCAGCCATTCGTAGAGCACGGCCTCGAGCACCGCGGGCAGGCCCTGGCCGCCGTCCTCGGTGGCGGCGGACAGCGCGGGCCAGCCGCCGTCGACGAAGGCCCGGTAGGCCTCGCGAAAGCCCGGCGGCGAAACGACCTCGCCGCTGTCGAATCGGCACCCGACCTCGTCGCCGCCGCGGTTGAGGGGCGCGACCACCTCGCCGACGAAGCGCGCCGCTTCCTCCAGCACCTGCGACTGCAGCGTCTCGTCGACCTCCGCGAAGGGGGCGAGTGCGCCCAGGCGGGCCGGTGCGTCGAGCACGGCGTTCAGCAGGAAGCGGATGTCGTCGGGGCGGGGCTGATAGTCCATCAGGGGCTCGGGTTCGGAATTCAGGGGGCCTTGCACGCGAAGCTGCTCGCGCGCTCGGTGTCGCCGCCGGTGTAGGTGGCGACCTGGGGATAGGGGCATAGCGGGCGCGTGCGTTGCGCGGACCAGCCGGGCGGCACTTCGGCATTGGGCACCGGCGTGCCTGCGCCGCGGGCGCTCGCCGTGACCGATGCGGGCGCGCGGCCCTGTTCGACCCAGTCCACCAGCGCCCCCAGCATGTCGAACTGGTCGGTGGCCGGGCCGCCCGAACAGTGGTTCATGCCGGGCACCGGGAAGTAGCGCGCGAACGAGGAAGCATCGCCGCCATTGGCGGCCTGCACGCGCTCGTACCAGGCGGCGGTGTCGTCCGACGAGAACACCGGGTCGCTGGTGCCGTGGTAGACGATCATGCGGCCGCCCCGGTCGCGCAGCGCGCCGAGGTTGGCGGCATCGGGCGGCGTCATGAACGACAGCGCCGATTCGCGGAACACGCCCTCGGTGGCCGCGATGCGCGGCGCGTCGCGGTCCATGTCGAAGCCCAGTGCGAAGGGCAGGCCCTGCGGCCGGTCGGCCAGCGGCGGCGTGCTGAAGATGAAGGCCACGGCACCGGCGTCGCGCGTGGGCGGGCTGGCGAACTTCCATTCGCGCCAGTTGGCGCCGCTCACGCCCGCGTCGAACGGGAAGCTGCTGTAGACCGGCTGGCCCGCACCGTTGCGCGCGCCCTTGAACACATTCGCCAACGCTGTCTTCTGCGCGGCGCTCAGGCACATGCCGTCGCGTGCATTCGTTGCGCCGGCGGCGCAGGTGGGCACCGCGGCCTGGAGGTCGAACGCCGCGCGGCAGGCCTGCAGGTTCGACACGATGCCGTCGGCCAGGCCGTCGAGCGCGTCGCAGCGCTGCAGCACCTTGTCGGCCACCAGCTTCATCTCGGCCGGGGTGAAGGCGCTCTGCAGCTCGGGCTGGCCCTCGGCGTTCTTCGCCGTGGCGACGGCTGCGTACTGCTGTGCGCCGTAAAGCTGCGCCACCGCCGCCTTCGGCAGGTTGAAGCCGGGGTCGCCCGCGAGGATGCCGTCGTACTGGCCGGCCGAGCGCACCGCCGCCACCATCGCGTGGCGCCCGCCATTGGAGCAGCCGCCGAAGTACGAGTGGTCGGGGCCGCGGCCGTAGGCCTTGGCGATGAGGTTCTTCGCCATCGGCGTGAGCTGCGCGACGGCGTTGTAGCCGTAGTCGAGCCGCGCCTGCGGATCGAGCCCGAAGCGCGGCCCCATCGCGCCCGCATGGCCGGCGTCGGAGCTGATGACGGCAAAGCCCATCTGCAGCGCGCTGCTGCGCGGGCCGCCGCCTCCGATGCCGCCGAGCGCCGGCAGCACCACGCCGTCGAGCCCGCCGTTGGCCTGGTAGAAGAAGCGGCCGTTCCACGCCACGGGCAGGCGCATCTCGAAACCGATGGCGTAGCGCTGGCCGTCGACGGGGCTGGTGCGTTCGTTCATCCGGCCCTGCACCAGGCAGTGCGCCGGCGCGGCCATCGGGACGCCACTCATGGTGACAGTGCCGGCCGGCACGTCGGTGACCGAGGTGTAGACGGTGCCCGGCAACGCCGCGCGCGCGGCCAGGTCGGTGCAGGCCTGCAGCGTGCCGGGGCGCGCGGCGGCCAGCGGTGCGCGCGGCGCCGGCACCCGGGCGGCGCATGCCGCAAGCAACGCGGCAGCGCCGAGCGCGCTCGCGCACAGGCCGATGTGAAGATGGCGTGGCGGTGTCATGTCGTCTCCTTGCCGCGGCGTGTGCGGCGTGTGTCGGTGGCTTGCGTCGTCAGGCGGCCTTGCGCGCCGCGCCCAGATAGGTGTCGATCACGCGCGAATCCACGGCCAGCTGTTTCGCCTCGCCCTCCAGGCTCACGCTGCCCATCTCGAGCACGTAGCCGCTGTCGGCCACCTCGAGCGCGGCACGCGCGTTCTGCTCCACCAGCAGGATGGTCACGCCGGTGGCGCGCAGCGCGTCGACGGTGCGGAAGATCTCCTGCACCACCAGCGGCGCCAGCCCCAGGCTGGGCTCGTCGAGCATCAGCAGCGTGGGGCGCGACATCAGCGCGCGGCCCACCGCCAGCATCTGCCGCTC
>Ga0209050_1003992_pt1 | contig 10404 bp, 8 predicted proteins | sample Araplavi_mTSA_r2_FD_184276 | JGI IMG/M metagenome (GOLD analysis project Ga0209050, IMG submission 184276) | Arabidopsis root microbial communities from North Carolina, USA - plate scrape MF_Cvi_mTSA_r2 (SPAdes) (version 2) | ecosystem: Host-associated > Plants > Roots > Endosphere | place: USA...
TTCCGGTTGTGGGTTTCGATGTAACCTATCTTTACGTCTACATCGTTTTTCAACAAGCTATGCGCTTCTTGCAGCATGCGATAGGTCTTGCCCACGCCGGCGCTCATGCCGATATAGACCTTGAATTTCCCGCGCCTTGATTTTTTGATCAAGTTCAGGAAGTGTTCGACGGATTTCTTCTCTTCCATGTCAGATTGATGAGGAGTGTTCACGTACGGGACTGGGCCGATATAACAGGTTTACAAACCCCGGTAAATATCTGCACAGATCATGAAAACCCGTAGTTTTCTCGTTTATAATTTAAAGAAAAGAAGCCGTGCCCTGGGCACAGCTCTTCTCGTGTTTCAAAAGATTGGGCGCGGACCTTTCACATCAAGACCCCGGGCGGCGTGATAGGCTGTGAAATGTAGAAGCGCAGCCGCAATCAGTAGTTTCCAAAGTCCATGGTTTTTTCTCATGCCGTGTGCATTCAACTTTAAAAGCTTATCGCCAGCGCCGTGGAAATAAACGTGTCGTTTTTCGTGGCATTTTGCTCTTTAGTAAAAACTTCATCCTTGCTGCTCAAATTTCGCACTTCGATGCGCCACAGCGCATTCGGGGCGACCTGGTAATCAAAGTTGGCCGAAATGCCGGTCGTCTTGAAGCCGTGTGGTGTACCCGTGGCAATGATCACACCATTGCCGTCGCTGTAGTATTCGCCACGTGCTGCCACCGTAAGTTTGTCGCTCAACGCGAGCCGGGCAATCACAACAGGTGAATACCATGCGTTGGTGGAACGGGTTTCAGGGCTTTTCTCTTCCATACCGTAGTCAAATCCAACGATCAAACCAAAGCGCTTTGTCACCTGGAAGGTGCCATAGAAATTGTGAAAGTAACGCATCTGGCGTGCGCTGTCCGGTTTGTCCGTGCCGATAAACGAACTGCTGTTGAGGGTCACGTTGGAAGAGGGCTTAAAGGTGATCTGTGTTCCGAACGAAGGAAGTGAATTGCCGCTCACACGCTGAATGCGTTGCCAGCCGTTCAATAGCAGTCCGGAGAAAAGCCATTTGCCATTGTCGGTGGTGTAGGAGATTTTGGCTCCTGCTTCATAGTAGGGCGTGTTGTCGGCCAAGATGCTCCGGGTCAGGTTCCAGCAATCTTTTCCGATAGCGCTCTCAAACCCGATGTGTGAAGCGAAGATGCCTGCGTCGACCCACAGATTCTTGCGAGCCGAGAGTTTTACGCCGGCGTTGGCCTCGTAAATGTTTTTCAATACGCCCGGTTCGGCGGCGAGGTTGGCATTGGCGTAGGTACCGGTCATCAACGCCAGGTTAGCGCGCACGTTGTCGGTATTGTAGGACCCTTTTATAAAACCGAGGTTAAGGTTCACCTCGTTGTGACGATTGTAGGCATAGACAAAACTGGGCCGGGTGTTGTCTGCAGGTTTGTTGAAATCATAAACATAATACGTTTCCAAATAACCGCTTACGGTGAAGGGAGAAGGTTTTTCTTCCTCTTGTGAAAAGCAAAGAATAGAAAAGGATAGGGAAAGAAGCGTCAGGAATATAGTTTTCATAGTGTAGTGCCAAAAGATAAAAAAACATGCGCGTGCGGGGCAGGGGCGACACGTGCCGCCCCGCCTGACACACTTCGAGATGATATTATTTTAATTCGTCCAAAGCCATGTTGAGTTTCAGGACGTGTACTTTCGAGGGACCGAACATGCCCAGGAAGGGACCGTCAATGTGTTCGTTCACCAGGGCGTCAAGCTTATCCGCGCCGATGTTCCGGACACGCGCAATCCGCGCGATCTGAATTCTGGCCGCCTCGGGCGAAATATCCGGATCCAATCCGCTGCCCGATGCAGTGACCAGGTCGGCCGGGATCTGCTCTTTCGTGATACCGGGATTGTGCACCAGAAACGTATCGATGCGGGCCTGCACCGTGGCGAGATAGTCTGGATTGCTCGGGCCTTTGTTGCTGCCGGCCGACCCCGCAGCGTTGTAATCTACAGCAGAGGGTCTTCCCCAAAAATATTTGTCTTCCGTAAATTTTTGTCCCACGCGGGCGTAACCCACTACTTTGCCATTCACCGAAAGTGTTTCACCTTTTCCACCGCCCGGCGCAGCCTTGCCAACGCCCGCAATCAGCAGCGGATATAACCCCGCGGTGATGATCAACAACACCAGGGTAAGCTTAAGAGATATGATAATATTCGTTTTCATTTTATTTTGAATTTTAAGATCAGATGACGAAACCCAGGAGTGCATCGATGAGCTTGATGCCGATGAAGGGCGCTATGATCCCTCCCAGACCATAGATAAAGAGGTTCCTTCTCAGCAGCGCCGATGCGCCGATCGGTTTATACGCCACGCCACGCAAGGCCAGGGGGATGAGCAGCGGAATGATCAGGGCGTTGAAGATGATCGCTGAAAGAATGGCCGACTCCGGACTTTTCAAGTTCATGATGTTGAGACTTTGCAGGGCTGGGATGGACGTAATGAACAGCGCCGGCACAATGGCGAAATATTTCGCTACGTCGTTGGCAATGGAGAACGTGGTAATGGTTCCGCGCGTGATCAACAGCTGCTTTCCGATTTCCACCACTTCGATCAGCTTCGTGGGGTCGCTGTCCAGGTCCACCATGTTGGCAGCTTCCTTGGCGGCTTGTGTGCCACTGTTCATGGCTACCCCTACGTCGGCCTGGGCCAGGGCCGGGGCGTCGTTGGTGCCGTCGCCCATCATGGCCACCAGCTTGCCGTTGGCCTGCTCTTCTTTGATGTAGTTCATTTTGTCTTCGGGCTTGGCCTCGGCAATGAAGTCGTCGACACCGGCCTTTTCGGCGATGTATTTCGCGGTGAGCGGATTGTCGCCCGTCACCATCACGGTCTTCACACCCATCTTGCGCAAGCGCTCAAATCGCTCGGCGATGCCGGGCTTGATGATGTCTTGCAACTCGATGGCGCCCAGCGCTACATAATTCTCGGCGACCACAAGCGGTGTTCCACCATTGGAAGAGATCTTGTCGACAGTGGCTTTTATTTCTTCAGGGAAACGGTTGCCGTTTTTCTCCACCAATTTCCGGATGGCATCATAAGCACCTTTGCGGATCATTCGTCCATCCAAATCTATTCCCGAGGTGCGGGTATCGGCGGAGAATTTGATCACTTTCGAATGGGGCAGGCCGTACGAAAGATCTTCGGGACTTCCCAGGGAAGCGGGGTGCCGGTAGCCTTTCGCTGCGGCAAGCTCTACGATGGATTTTCCCTCCGGTGTTTCATCCGATAGCGAAGCGAGGGTTGCACTTTCAATAAGACTATCTACGTCGACGCCATTGCCGGGGTGAAAGTTAGTAGCCTTGCGATTGCCGATCGTGATCGTACCCGTTTTGTCCAGCAACAGCACATCCACATCGCCCGCCGTTTCCACAGACTTACCACTTTTGGCAATGACGTTTGCACCCAGCGCGCGATCCATGCCGGCAATGCCGATGGCCGAGAGCAGGCCGCCGATGGTGGTGGGGATCAGACACACGAAGAGCGAAATGAAGGCCGCGATGGTAATGGGCGTATTCGCATAGTCGGCAAAAGGCTTTAGCGTAACGCACACAATGGTGAAGATCATCGTGAAGGCCGCCAGCAAAATAGTGAGGGCAATTTCATTTGGGGTCTTTTGACGTGTGGCACCTTCTACGAGTGAGATCATTTTGTCGAGAAAAGTCTCGCCCTGCGAAGTGGTGACCCGCACTTTGATGCTATCGGAAAGAACTTTTGTCCCGCCCGTCACCGAGGACTTGTCGCCACCCGCTTCGCGGATAACAGGAGCAGATTCTCCGGTGATGGCTGATTCGTCGACCGTGGCGATGCCTTCGACAATCTCGCCGTCCATGGGAATGATGTCGCCGGCTTCACAGAGGAAGATGTCGCCTTTCTTGAGCTGCGAGGAGGGCACCATTTTGATGCGATCGGAATTTTCGGCAAGCACTTTGGCTTGCGTTGTTTCGCGGGTTTTACGAAGGCTTTCGGCCTGGGCTTTTCCGCGGGCTTCAGCAAGCCCCTCGGCAAAGTTGGCGAAGAGCAGGGTGACGAGAAGAATGATAAACACGGCGACGTTGTACCACAGCGCGCCTTGCGAGGCATCGCCTGTAAAGAGTTGGTTGGCGATGACGAACAGCATCACGAGCGTACCCAACTCCACGGTGAACATCACCGGGTTCTTGATCATCAACCGGGGAGAGAGTTTTACGAACGACTGCTTGAAAGCGGAGCTCACCAATGCAGGCTCGAATAATTTTATGTTGCGTTTTCTAGACATGACTCAATTATTTTAAAGAGAAATATTCGGCTAAAGGACCAAGGGCCAGCGGAGGGAAGTATGACAACGCTGTTACAATAATGATCACGGCAAAGGTCATCATACCGAACGTGAGTGAATCGGTCCGCAAGGTGCCGCCGCTTTCCGGGATAAATTTCTTATTGGCAAGCAGGCCGGCAATAGCGACGGGGCCGATGATCGGAATGAAGCGTCCCAGGATCAGCGCGAACCCACTGGTGACGTTCCAGAAAATATTGTTGTCGCCGAGTCCTTCAAACCCGCTGCCGTTGTTGGCGTTGGCTGAAGTGTATTCGTACAGCATTTCGGAAAAGCCGTGGTAGCTTGGATTGTTCAGCCATCCGGATGGTTTGACGGCCCACGCGATGTCGGGGTGATGCGCTACCATGTACGCCGCCAGCGCCGTAAATCCCTTTGTGACCAGCGCGGTGAACAGCGTCACGATCATGGCGATCTTCACTTCACGGGCCTCCACTTTGTGTCCCATAAACTCGGGTGTGCGCCCCACCATCAGGCCGGAGATAAACACGGCGATGATGATGTAAATGTAATAGTTGAGGATACCCACGCCACAACCACCATAAAATCCGTTCACCATCATGCCCAGCAATTGCATCATGCCCGAGAGCGGCATCGAACTGTCATGCATGGAGTTCACCGAACCGGTCGAGATGATCGTCGTCACGATGCTCCAATACGCAGACGCGGCCGGGCCGAAGCGAACTTCTTTTCCTTCCATCGCGCCGGTGTTTTGCGTAACACCCATTTGCGCGATGGCCGGGTTGCCATGCAACTCCGTGATCACCGTCGGGATCAGCAGACACAACATACCCACGGTCATGACCAGGAAGATCACGTAAGCAAATTTTTTCTTGCGAATGTAAAAACCCAGCGCGAAGAGCATGGCTATGGGGACGATCACTTGCGCTACCATCTCCAGGATATTGGTGAAGTAGTTGGGGTTCTCCAGCGGGTGGGCCGAGTTGGCGCCAAACCATCCGCCTCCATTGGTGCCCACGTGCTTGATGGCGATCATGCCGGCCGCAGGTCCGCGCGAAACCTGTACGGTGTCACCTTGCAATGTGGTGAGGCTGTCCTTGCCTTCGAAACTTGTCGGACTGCCATTGAAGGCGAGCAGTATGGCGACCACGATACAAAGAGGGATCAGGATTCGTGTATTCGTCTTCACGAAGATGTCCCAGAAGTTTCCAAGATTGTTTGTGGTCTTTTGCTTCAGTCCGTTGAACAGGGCCACCAGGCAGGCGATGCCGGTAGCTGCGCTCACAAACTGAAGAAAGGTGATGACCAGCAACTGTGTCAGATACGTGAGACCGGACTCACCCGAATAGTGCTGGAGGTTGCAGTTCACCAAAAAACTGATGGCGGTGTTGAAGGCCAGGTCCGGCGTTTGCCCGGGATTGCCATCGGGATTGAGTGGCAACTTGTCCTGGTACATCAACATAAAGAAGGCATAGAACAGCCAAACCATATTGATGGTCAGCATCGCCTTAAGAAACTGCTTCCAGTCCATGCTTTCCTTTGGATCGATGCCGCAAATGCGATAGATAAAGCGTTCCACCGGATTCAAAAAATCGGTGAGGGTGCGTTCGCCGCCAAAGACTTTGGCGATGTATTTTCCTAAGGGGTAGGCCAGGGCCACCGTGATGAGGAACGTAAAGAGGATGCCTGTGATTTCTGTGTTCATAGGATTCGGCATTTAAAATTTTTCCGGTTTTACCAATACGTATAGCAGGTAGCAAAACACGGCTATGGATAAGATGAAAAGTGCAATGATCATGGCGGTGCGTTTTATATTTTTTCGAAATAGTCTACGGATTTGAAGAAGAGAAAAAAGCACAGCAGGAACGATGCAAGAAAGATGATGGTTAGCATACGGTGATTAGATTTTGGTATAGTAGAAATTTAAAATTTGCCCAGTCTATTTGTTCTAGAGACTCGAAGCATGGTGCAACTGCGCGTAGGCAATTCGCAGTTCGCCCGGCATAAAGGGCTCAATCCATTTCCGCGTGTTGGGCTGCTGGTCGAGTGAGTGGGAAAGCGTGTACAGGTAGATGTCTACGATGCCGTTTTTCACGGTCGCGTTTCCTTCCTTGAAAAGGCGAAAGGCGACTTTCAAAAATTGTTCGAGTTTTGTGAATTTGCCTTCCTCGCACAGCTTTAGCGAGGCGTTGGCAAATGCCTGGATCGATTTGTAAAACTGTCGTGTATAATGGGGGTCGTCTTTCCGTTCGGGGACTTCGCCGTCCAGCATTACCAGGGCTATTCGTTCGGTTATCATATAGTGTAGTGAATGATTTGCATCGCTCTGGGCAACACGGATGCCGGAAGTATTAAAGGGTTCAATAACAGTCACTTAGTGAATCCGCTTCCGGGATGTACCCTACGGATTCCGTAGGGTATTTCCGGAAATCAAAGGGCACCCAAATCCGGACCCAGGCAAACAAGCAGTCAGGCCATATGGTATGGATGTTGCTAAGGAAACGCGCAAACAAACCGGATCACACGAAATGGACGAGGACAGCAGTCATAAGAACTTTAGCATTCAGCAAGCCACCACGGAAGACCTCCCGCTGGCCCCACGCATCGCGGCCACGATGGAGGAAAGCGCAAAGGCGAGGGGCACGGGCATTGGTAAACGATCGCCCGAAACCATCGCCAACCATATACGGGAAGGGAATGCCTTGATGGCCTTTCACCGCGACGGCCGGTGGGCTGGATTTTGTTACATGAACGAATTCGACAATGGCGCCATGGTGTCCCACTCAGGGCTGATCGTTGCCCCGGAATTTCGTGAACACGGATTGGCCACACTCCTGAAAAAGGAGTTGTTTGACCGGTGTCGAAAAAAATATCCGGCAGCCAGCGTGGTGGGAATTACCACCAGCCCGGCCGTGATGAAGATCAACACAGCCCTGGGGTTTTACCCGACGGCATTTTCTGAAATGCCGCGCGACGAAAAATTCTGGAAAGGTTGCGAGCTCTGCGTGAACCACGACATCCTGAAACGTACCGGCCGCAAGTTTTGTCTCTGCACGGCCATGCGATTTGATCCCGTGGTAAAAGCGGTTGGTCCTGACAACGTGCTCTAAACAGAGCGACTCACAGGCTATACTCTTTTATCTTTTGATACAAGGTGGTTAAGGCAATGCCCAAAAGTTTTGCCGCCTGTGTTTTATTGCCTTGTGTGTGACGGAGCACTTTTAGAATGTGGTGCTTCTCCGCCACGGCAAGTTCGAACGCATCGCGACTTTCGTCGACGGCAAAATCGGAAGGCAGCACGGATTCGGTGAGCTCGTCGTCGGCAAGGATCACGCTGCGCTCGATAACGTTCTTGAGTTCGCGGATATTTCCTTTCCAGGGATGATGCTCCAGGGCCTTCAGGAATGCGGAGCTCATGGCGGGCTCGCGCTTGTTGGTTTTGATCGAGAATTGTGTGATAAAAAATCTGGCGAGCAAGGCGATGTCATCTTTCCGTTCGCGAAGGGAGGGAAGCGCGATGGTGAATACCGAGAGGCGGTAGTACAGATCTTTGCGAAAGTGCCCCTCATCCGATTCCTTCTCCAGGTTTCGGTTGGTCGCGGCAATGAAACGGGTGTTGACTTTCCGGGGCTTGCTGTCGCCCACCCGATAGTATTCGCCCGTCTCGATCACACGAAGGAGCTTGGCTTGCAGGTCGATGTTCATTTCACCGATCTCGTCCAAAAATAGTGTGCCTTCGTGCGCTTCTTCCACATAGCCTTTTTTGGATTTAGTCGCACCTGTAAATGCGCCTTCCGCGTGACCGAACAATTCGCTTTCCAACAGGTCTTTTGGGAACGCGCTGCAGTTCAGCGCTACGAACGACCGCGACTTGCGCGGACTCTCATAATGGATCGCTTGCGCAAATACTTCTTTCCCGGTTCCCGTTTCACCCAATAGCAAAACACTGGTGTCGGTGGCGGCGACTTTTTCAGCAAGGGCAATACAGTCTTTCAGGTGTTTGTTCTCGCCGAGGATATTGTCGAATCCAAATTTCTTTTGCAGGAGGGATTCCAGTGTACGCACTTTTTGTTGCAGTGCAGCCTTCTCAGCGGCCTTGCTCAGAAGCGGAATGATACGTTCCTGGTGATCGCCCTTGGTGAGATAATCGAACGCGCCATTCTTTATGGCTTTAACGCCATCTTCAATGGTGCCATAGGCGGTGAGCACGATCACTTCCATGCCGGGATATTCTTTTTTGATCCGTGCCGTCAGATCGATGCCGTTGCCATCGGGAAGTTTTACATCCGAAATGACCACCTGGAAGAGATCGTGTTGCAGCATCTTAAGGGCCTCTTTGACCGACGCGGCCTGCGTCACCGAATAGCCTTCCAGCTCCACCACGCGGGCGAGCAGCTTCCGAAGATTCTCTTCGTCGTCGACGACGAGTACCGATGCTTTCATGCGATTTTAAAATAAACCGTCCAAAGGTAAGCATTGCGGGCGTCCGCGCTATAGGCTATCGGGTAAAAGCGTTGGGGAATAATATTGAGCGATTGATGTCGATTTTCCACATTTTGTTTTGTCCGGCATCGCCTGCGAAGCCGGGGCAGAACTGGCATACTTTTTTACAGGTTAAAGGTATATCTTAACGAAAAGATCATGGGCTTAACAACGTACAAGAAGAAAAGGGTTTTCAACGAAACTCCGGAGCCCACCGGCGGAAAGTCTGCGGGTGCCGCGCATACGTTTGTCGTGCAAAAGCACGATGCGTCTCATCTTCATTACGACTTCCGCCTGGAGATGGACGGCGTGCTCAAAAGCTGGGCCGTCCCGAAAGGTCCTTCCATGGATCCTGCTGTTAAGCGTCTCGCGATGATGGTAGAGGATCATCCGTACGACTACCGGACGTTTGAAGGAACCATCCCCGAAGGCAACTACGGCGCCGGTACGGTCATGGTTTGGGATGAGGGGACGTATGCCCCCGCCGATGGTCCTTTCGCTTCGAAGAAAGAGGAGGACAAGGCGCTGCGTCACCAGCTACACGCCGGCAAACTCAAGTTTGTCATGCTGGGCGAAAAATTAAAGGGAGAGTTTGCCCTGGTCAAAACCAGTGCCCGGGGAGAGCATGCGTGGCTGCTGATGAAAATCAAGGATCAATATGCCAGCTCCGACGATATTCTTTTAAAAGACCGGTCTGCCAAGTCGGGAAAGACATTGGACCAGGTCCAAAAGAAACAAGCACCAAGAAAAACGGCAGCAAAGACCGCGGCACGAAAAACAGCGGCAAAGAAGACCACGGCGAGAAAAACAACGGCGCGGAAAAAATCCTGATCACGCCATCCGTTCCATCCCAGATCCGCTCTTTCTGCGCACGCTCACAATTTGGTTTCCCAGCCCGACTCTTTCAGGGCGGCGTCGTTTTCTTTTTTCAGGAAATCTTTTTCCGAGAACGACTCCGTTTCCCATTCCATCAAGGCGTTGTCGGGAACGATCTCCAGGGGAACTTTCCAAGCCGAAGAAGGCTCGTTATAGGCCAGGTTTGATTCGGCACAGTAGCAGGAGATCACAGACCACCGCGAGTTGTCCGACAAATTGGCTTCGGAGCGGTGCAGCAAGTTGCTGTGAAAGAAAAGAGCGTCGCCGGGATGCAATTCACAATAGACGAGCTCCATGGTTTTCAAAGCATTGTCGACCATCACCATATCGGCACCCACTTGTTCGCCGGCGAAACCGTGATTGACACGACCGAGCTTGTGCGAGCCCTTGATCACCTGCAGGCAACCATTGCCTTTATTTGCCGGTGTCAGCGCGACCATCACGCTCATCAACTGTTCGGGAAACATAAATTGGTTTTTGTACCAATAGCCATAATCCTGGTGCCACTCCCACGCACCGCCCACGCGAGGCTCCTTTTGCATGAGCTTCGAATGATAATGACAAATGCGTCCATTCCCCTCCAGCAATTGCGCCACGCGGTTTACCATGCGCTCGCTTCGCGTGAGGTAGCCATAAGGATTGTTACCGGGGGTATACCAAAGCGAAAGCTTGGTCTTTTTGCCGCTCTTGTCGTCGAGATCCCAGGCGTTAGAGCGGATGTTCTTGTCCTCATAG
>Ga0209050_1003994_pt1 | contig 10402 bp, 8 predicted proteins | sample Araplavi_mTSA_r2_FD_184276 | JGI IMG/M metagenome (GOLD analysis project Ga0209050, IMG submission 184276) | Arabidopsis root microbial communities from North Carolina, USA - plate scrape MF_Cvi_mTSA_r2 (SPAdes) (version 2) | ecosystem: Host-associated > Plants > Roots > Endosphere | place: USA...
TGCGCCGCCTGAACGACGTGCGTTTCATGGAATTCGGCGACCTCTTCATGGAGCGCGTCCGCGAGGGTGCACCCGCCGCGGTCGTGGTCGTGCATTTCATCGCCATGCTCGAACTGGCGCGCGAATCGCTGCTGGAAATCACGCAGGCCGAGCCCTATGCGCCCATCTACGTCCGCCTGGCGTACACCAGCGTGGCAGCCGTCGCGGCCTGATCCTGACCGGGCTCCTGCCCACCCCGGAGATTCCCTTGAAAGTCGTACACACCATCCAGGAATTGCGCGATCACCTGCGCGGACAGAACCGCGTGTCGTTCGTGCCCACCATGGGCAACCTGCATGAAGGCCACCTGTCGCTGATGAAGCTGGCGCGCCAGCATGGCGATCCCGTCGTGGCCAGCATCTTCGTGAATCGCCTGCAGTTCGGCCCGAACGAGGATTTCGACCAGTATCCGCGCACCCTGGCTGCCGACATCGAAAAGCTCGAAGCGGCACGCGACGTCTACGTGCTGTTCGCGCCGAACGAGCGCGAGATGTATCCCGAGCCGCAGAATTTCCGCATCCAGCCGCCCGATGACCTGGGCGACATCCTGGAAGGCGAGTTCCGTCCCGGGTTTTTTGCCGGTGTCAGCACCGTCGTGCTGAAACTGTTTTCCTGCGTGCAGCCGCGTGTGGCGGTGTTCGGGAAGAAGGACTACCAACAGCTCATGGTGGTGCGCAACATGTGCCGCCAGTTCCAGTTGCCCGTCGAGGTGCTGGCGCACGAAACCGTGCGGGCGGACGATGGCCTGGCGCTGTCGTCGCGCAACCGCTACCTGACTGACGGCGAGCGCGCCGAGGCGCCGGCGTTGTACGCCGAGCTTCAGGAGATCGGCCGCCGCCTGGCCCAGGGCGAGCGCGATGCTGCTGCGTTGGAGAACGACGCGGCCCAGCGGCTGACGCAGCGCGGCTGGAAGGTCGACTACGTGGCCCTGCGCCGCCAGCGCGATTTGAAGCGCCCCGAGGCCGCCGACTTGCAGGCGGGCGAACCCGTCGTCGTGCTGGCCGCGGCCAAGCTGGGCGCCACGCGACTGATCGACAATCTGGAATTGGTCTACACGGCCTGAAGCGGCGGGGCGGTGACATCCGGTCGCGCGATGCGGGGCGCTCGGTGCAAGGCGCCCGGTACAGGCGCTTAATAGGGCGATTGAGGCGAGGCGTTTTCATCAGCCCCTAGCAGAATTGCCAGCTTACGGCGGCCCGGCCGACGGGGCAGACTGTTTGCAATCCTACATTGCAAACGAGCTTCCATGCCCTTTCCTCACCCCGAACTCGACGCCGCCCTTTCAGCCCTGACCGTCCGCGAACGCCAGATTGTTGACTACGTGGCGGCTGGGCGCGCCAACAAGGTCATTGCCATCGACCTGGGCATTTCCCTGCGCACGGTCGAAGCCCACCGCGCCCGCATCTTCGCCAAACTCGGCGCCCGCAACGCCATGCAACTTGCCTGCCGGCTGTGTGCCCACGGGCAGTCCGGCGCATCGCCCGTTCCGGGCGCGCACTGGCCGTCCCGCACTATGCCGCCTTTCGTCCTCCCTGGCGCGCCGGCCCAGGCATTGCACGAGCCCGCCAGCGAATACGGCGACTGCCCGGCAAAGCCCGATGTTCCTCCCTGATGGCGATTTGGTGCCTGCGGTCTGGTGCGCACACGTAAGGCAAGCCGTGCTTCGCATCCAAAACCCTCCGCCATAGCGTGCTGCCGTGGGGGCAGCCGTATTCCGCCGTGCGTGCCCTTTCACCGGGTCCAATGGCTGCCAGCAAAAGAATTCGGGCCTGACGAACAAGGTGTTCGTCAGGCCCGGATGGGGTGCTGCGGTGTTCGCCCTGCGGCGCTCAAGCGCCGTGGGCGGACATCCCTTCGATCAAGGGCACTTGGGCGCTGCGGCGCTGGCCAGTTCGTCGATCGGGTCCAGATCCGGCTGGCGGGTCAGGTTGTAGTTCAGGTTGGGGGTCTGGCCGCCAATGGAGCGCACGCGCAGCACGTTGTTGGCTGCGACCACGAATTCCACGCGGACATTGCCTTGGCCGTCCATCAGGATGACGCGCGGCGGGCGTTCTTCGGTGGCGTCCCAGCAGCCTTGCTCGGAAACAGGCGGGCCCTTCTTGGGATCGTTGTCCAGGTAGGCGGTGCGGCCGCGCCAGCGGCCATTGGGCGCCAGCGTCAGCGTCACGCGCTGGGCCGTGCACTGCATGGCGGGCGAAAAACACGGCAGCGTGCCCATGTAGGTTTGCGGCTGCGGAACGAGGCTATGGGTGATGCCGTTGGCCGCAGGGGCAGGGGCCACGGGGGCGGGCGCCGAGCCGCCGGCGCCGCCGGAGCCACCGGCACCGCTTTCTGCGCCTTCGGGCACGGACTGGCCGTCTTCGGTGGTCTGGCCGGCAGCAACCGCCTGCTGATTCTGGTTCTGTTGACGGCGCGCGTCGGGCTTGAGCTCGATCTGCACTTGCGACGGGGCGCGGATGACGGTGCGGTAGCCGGCGCCGGAACCTTGGTACTGGGCGTCGGTCACGGTGCTTTCGGCCGGCAGGTCGTAATAGCCTTCAGCTTTCTGCTTGGCGCAGCCGGTTGCGGCGATCACGGTGCCCGCTAGCAGCAGCCCCATGACGCTGAGTTTGCGGGAGCGGGAAACGATTTCTACGCGCGCGGCCATGGCAGCTTATCCGTGAATTGAGTCTGTCTCCGATTTTACGCACTTATGCGAAGATTCGATACGTTCCCCTTAGCCGTTCCCGGGCATCCCGGCACTTTATGCACAAATTACGACACGGCCGCGCGCGGCTCCTCATTCCTTGCGCCATCGCCGGTTTGTCGGATGGGCAGGCGCGTCCGGACCGCAAGGGGCGATGACGCCGATGTGGCACGTCTTTGATCTACCCTTTGGCGTCTTCATCGGCGTGGCGGCGCTGGCGGGCCTGTTCGTGGGCAACTGGCTGACGGTGCTGACCCATCGGCTGCCGCGCATGATGGAGCGCGAATGGCAGGCGCAGTGCCTGGACGCCGCCGGCAAGCCGCGGCCCGCCGGACACTATGGCCTGCTGTCGCCGGCCTCGCAATGCCCGGCCTGCGAGGCGCCCATCGAAAGAATGGCCCGGATTCCCGTGCTCGGCTGGCTGCTGCTGCGCGGCCGGTGCGCGGCGTGCCACGCGCCCATCGGCTGGCGCTATCCCGTCATTGAACTCCTGACCTGCGCGCTGTTCGCCGCCTGCGCGCTGCGCTTTGGCGCAACGCCGATCGCGTTGGCGGCCATGGGCTTGTCGGCCATGCTGGTGGCGCTGGCATGGATCGACTTCGAAACGACGTTGCTGCCCGACGTTCTGACGCAGCCGCTGGTGTGGGCGGGCCTGCTGCTGAACCTGTTTGATGCGTTCACCAGCGTGCAGACGGCGGTGGTCGGCGCGGCAGCCGGGTATCTCTTCCTGTGGGTTATCTTTCATGTGTTCCGCCTGTTGACCGGGCGCGAAGGCATGGGGCAAGGCGACTTCAAGCTGCTGGCCGCGCTGGGCGCGTGGTTTGGTGTCGAGGCCTTGCCGATGTTGCTGCTCAGTGCGTCGCTGGTGGGCGTGCTGATCGGCGGAACGCTGACGCTCACCGGCCGCGCCAGCCGCGGCCAGCCCTTGCCCTTCGGGCCGTACCTGGCGCTGGCCGGCCTGGTCATGCTGCTGCTGGGCGGCGAACAAGGCATGTGGCAGTTCATGAACTAGGGACGGCCAGTCAGGACGGCCGGGCAGGACGGCCAGTTGGGACGGCCTGTCAGGACGGCCTGTCAGGACGATCGGCTAGCCGAGGGCCGCCGGCATCGACGGCCATGCAACGGCACTAAGCAAGAGACAAAGGAAAGGCAGCATGTTCAACATTGGTCTGACGGGCGGCATCGGCTCGGGCAAGTCCCGCGTGGCGGACATGCTGGCGGAGTGGGGCGCGGCGTTGGTCGACACCGACGAGATCGCGCGATCGCTCACCGCCGCCGGCGGCGCTGCCATGCCCGCGATCGAACACGAATTTGGACCGCAGGCGTTGACGCCCGACGGCGCGCTGGACCGCGCGTGGATGCGCACGCAGGCGTTCGCCGATCCGCAGGTGCGGCGGCGGCTGGAGGCCGTGCTGCATCCGGCCATCGGCCGCGAAACGCAGCGGCAGGCGGCGGCCGCGCGCGGATCGTATCTGGTCTTTGTGGTGCCGCTATTGGTTGAGTCCCTGGACCGTTGGCGTGACCGCGTGGATCGTATCTGCGTGGTCGATTGCGATCCCGAAACGCAGGTCGCTCGCGTGCAGCAGCGCAGCGGGCTGACGGAGCAGGACATCAGGCGTATCATGGCGGCACAGGCTGCGCGGGCACGCCGGTTGGAGGTCGCGGACGACGTCATACTCAACGACGCAACGACAACACCGGAACAGTTGCGCGCGCGGGCGTTGACCCTGCATGACCGCTGGCTGGCGCTGGCGACCACCACGGGCCGGTAAGCCAGCGGCTGCCGGCACCCCTGAAAATTCTTGGCCCGCCGGCCAACCACTTGATAGGGCCTGTAAAAAAGCGTGATCGTTTACGAATATCCCTTCAACGAGCGCATCCGTGCTTATCTGCGGCTGGAATACCTGTTCGACAGGCTCTTCTTCTTTGCTCGCGAGGGTGACTCACGCCAGCATCAGGTTGCCGTCACCTCCCTTTTCGATCTGCTCGACGCGTGCGAACGCACCGACGTGAAAGGCGCGGTCCTGCAAGACCTTGAACGCCAGCGCTTGGCGCTGGTCGGGCTGCGCGATCATCCCGGCGTGGCGCAGGACGCGCTGGAAGGCATGCTGCGCGAAATGGAAAAGGTGGCCAGTGCCCTGGCTGCCCCTGGCAAGACCGGCCAGTCGCTGCGCGAGAACGAATGGCTGACCAGCCTGCGCGGACGTCTGTCGGTGCCCGGCAGCGCCACGCAGGTCGACATGCCTTCGTACTATGCCTGGCAGAACAAGCCCGAGGCCGCGCGCTGCGCGGACCTGCAGGCGTGGGTGTCCCCCTTCATTCCCCTTTACGATGGCCTGACCCTGGCGCTGCGCCTGTTGCGCGAGTCCGGACGCAAAATCGACATCGTGGCCGAGCAGGGCGCCTACCAGCAGATGCTGGGCGGCAAGCAGTTCCAGCTGCTGCGCGTCTGGGTGGACCCCACCCACGGCGTCTTCCCCGAGATCAGCGCCAATAAGTACATGATCTGGATACGTTTTTCCACCCAGGACGGGGAGTTCAAACCCCAGCAGGTGGCCCGTGATGTGTCATTCCAGATGACCCTCTGTAGCTCTTAGGCTGAAGTTACGCAGGGTTTCGCTGCCCGGATTCCTGTTGCGGGTAGTTTCAGCATGACGGTCATCAGGGCCGAAATCGGGACGGTCTAGTAGACAATACGGCTTTCCTTCCGAGTGTGCCGGAACCGTTTCCATGTCCGATAGCCGTCCTGTATCCCCACCCTCCCGCTGGAGCCGTCGCCGCGTGGTCGGCTTGGGTCTGCTGCTCCTCGTTGTGGCGGCGATCGCGTGGTTGGTGCTCCGGCCCTCGGCCAAGCAGGGTGGTCCCGGCGGACGTGCCGGCGGCCGGCCTCCCATGGCGGCCATGGCCAACCTGCCGGTGCCGGTGCGGATCGCCACCGCCGCCCAGCAGGACATCGACATCTTCCTGCGCTCGCTGGGCACCGTCACCGCCTACAACACCGTCACCGTCCGAAGCCGCGTCAGCGGCGAACTCGTCGACGTCGCCTTCCAGGAAGGGCAGCAGGTCAAGGCCGGCGACCTGCTCGCGCAGGTGGACCCGCGTGCGTTCCAGGTGGCCTTGGACCAGGCGCGCGGCACGCAGATGCAGAACCTGGCCCAGCTGGAAAACGCCCGCCGCGACCTGCAGCGCTACCAGGCCCTCTTCAAGCAGGATTCCATTGCCCGCCAACAGGTCGACACGCAGGCCGCGCTGGTGCGCCAGTACGAAGGCACGGTCAAGAGCGATCAGGCCAATGTCGACAACGCCAAGCTGCAACTCGATTACGCGCGCATCACCGCGCCGATCAGCGGCCGTCTGGGTCTGCGCCAGGTGGACCGCGGCAATCTCGTGTCCAGCGCGGACACCAACGGTCTGGTCGTCATCACCCAGACTCAGCCGATTTCCGTCGTCTTCACCCTGCCTGAGACGCAGTTGCCCGAAGTGCGCGCGGAACTCGCCGCCGGCAAGACGTTGACGGTCGACGCCTACGACCGCGCCGACACCCGCCGCATCGCGACCGGCACGCTCGAAACGCTGGACAACCAGATCGACGTGACCACCGGCACGCTCAAGCTCAAGGCCCGCTTCGACAACGCCGACGATGCGCTTTTCCCCAACCAGTTCGTCAACGTGCGCCTGCACGTCCTGACCCGCAAAGACGTGACCGCCATTCCGACGGCGGCGGTCCAGCAGGGTTCGGCCGGCGCCTTCGTCTTCCTGGTGCAGGACGACAACACGATCGCGGTGCGCCAGGTCAAGCTGGGCGCCATCAACAGCGGCATGGTCGCCGTGAACGAAGGCTTGAAGCCGGGTGACCGCGTCGTCACGGAAGGCACCGACCGCCTGCGCGCTGGCGCCAAGGTGGAAATCCTGGGCGGCGCCGAAGTCATTCCCGCCACCCGCGACAAGACGCTGGGCGCGGGGGCGCCGGCCGGCACCACGCCCGCGTCCAAGTAAGCCGAGAACGCCGTGAGCCCGTCGCGCCTTTTCATCCTGCGCCCCGTGGCCACCACCCTGTCGATGGTGGCCATCCTGATCGCGGGCCTCATCGCCTACCGTTTCCTGCCGGTTTCGGCGCTGCCCGAAGTCGACTATCCAACGATTCAGGTCGTGACGCTGTATCCCGGCGCCAGTCCCGACGTCATGACGTCGCTGGTCACGTCACCATTGGAGCGCCAGTTCGGCCAGATGCCCGGCCTGAACCAGATGTCGTCCACCAGTTCGGGCGGCGCCTCGGTCATCACCCTGCAATTCAACCTGACGCTGCCGCTGGACGTGGCCGAACAGCAGGTGCAGGCGGCCATCAACGCCGCGTCGAACCTGCTGCCGTCCGACCTGCCGGTGCCCCCGACCTACAACAAGGTCAACCCGGCCGACGCGGCGGTGCTGACGCTGGCGATCACGTCGCCTACCATGCCGCTGCCGCAGGTGCGCGACCTGGTCGATACGCGCGTGGCGCAGCGGCTGTCGCAGATCCCGGGCGTGGGTCTGGTCAGCGTTGCGGGCGGGCAGCGCCCCGCCGTGCGGGTCCAGGTGAATCCGCAGGCGCTGGCAGCCAATGGCCTGTCGCTGGCCGACCTGCGTACCGCCATCGTCGGCGCCAACGTCAACCAGCCCAAGGGCAACCTGGACGGTCCGCAGCGCTCCACCACCATCAACGCAAATGACCAGCTCAAGTCGCCCACCGACTACAACAGCCTGATCATCGCGTACAAGAACGGTGCGCCGTTGCGGCTGGCCGACGTGGCGCGCGCGGTTGAAGGCGCCGAAGACACCCGCCAGGCCGCGTGGGCCGGCGACAAACCCGCCATCCTGTTGAACATCCAGCGCCAGCCCGGCGCCAACGTAATCGACGTGGTCGACCGTATCCAGGCGCTGATGCCGCAGTTGCGCGCCGCGCTGCCCGCCACGCTGGACGTGACGGTGGTGTCGGACCGCACGCAGACCATCCGCGACTCGGTCGCCGACGTGCAGTTTGAAATGCTGCTGGCCGTCGGGCTGGTGGTCATGGTCACGTTCATCTTCCTGCGCAGCCTGACGGCCACGCTGATTCCCAGCGTCGTCGTGCCGCTGTCGCTGGTGGGCACGTTCGGGATCATGTATCTGTCCGGATTCTCGATCAACAACCTGACGCTGATGGCGCTGACCATTGCCACCGGCTTCGTGGTGGACGACGCCATCGTCATGATCGAGAACATCGCCCGCCACATCGAAGAAGGCGAAAAGCCGATGCAGGCCGCACTGAAAGGCGCGTCGCAGATCGGCTTCACGCTGATCTCGCTGACCCTCTCGCTGATCGCCGTGCTGATTCCGCTGCTGTTCATGACGGAGGTCGTGGGCCGGCTGTTCCGCGAATTTGCGATCACGCTGGCGGTGGCCATCCTGATTTCCCTGGTGGTGTCGCTGACGCTGACCCCGATGATGTGCGCGCGCCTGCTGCGCGCCGAATCCGAAACGAAGCACGGGCGTTTTCATCAGGCCACGGGCGCCTTCATCGACCGCATCATCGCCGGCTATGACCGCATGTTGCAGGTCGTGCTGCGCCATCAGACGCTGACGCTGATCGTGGCGGTGGCCACCTTTGCGCTGACCGTGCTGCTTTACCTGGTGGTGCCCAAAGGCTTCTTCCCGCAGCAGGACACCGGCCTCATCCAGGCCATCACGCAGGCGCCGCAGTCCATTTCGTTCACCGCCATGTCCCAGCGCCAGCAGGCGGCGGCCCGCTTGGTGTTGGAAGATCCCGACGTGCAGGCCGTGTCGTCCTTCATCGGGGTGGACGGCAGCAACGCCACGCTCAGCGCCGGCCGCATGCAGATTTCGCTCAAGCCCCAGGCCGAGCGCAATGGCGATCTGCGCACCGTCATGGCCCGCCTGCAGGAAAGCCTGAACAAGCAGGACGGCCTGACCGTCTACATGCAGCCGGTGCAGGACCTGACCATCGAAGACCGCGTCAGCCGCACGCAGTACCAGATGACGCTGTCCAATCCCGACCTGAAAGTGCTGAGCGAGTGGACGCCCAAGCTGGTCGAGCGTCTGCGCGCCGTGCCGGGCCTGATGGACGTGGCAGACGACCTGCAGGACGACGGCCTGCAGACCTGGGTGGAGATCGACCGCGACGCGGCCTCGCGGCTGGGCATCACCGCCGCCGTCATCGACGAGACGCTGTACAACGCCTTCGGCCAGCGGCTGATCTCCACGATCTTCACGCAGTCCAACCAGTACCGCGTGGTGCTCGAAGTCCTGCCGCAATTCCAGATGTCGCCCAGCGCGCTGGGGCAGATCCACGTGCCCACCTCCACGGGCGCGCAGGTGCCGCTGTCTTCCGTTGCGCACATCAGCGAAGGCCGGACGGTGCTGGCCGTGAACCGGCTTGACCAGTTCCCGATGGTGACCGTGTCGTTCAACCTGGCGCCCGGCGCCTCGTTGTCCGACGCTGTGGAAAACATCAAGGCTGCCGAAGCCGAAATCGGCATGCCGTCCAGTGTCGAAACGCGCTTTCAGGGCGCGGCGCTGGCGTTCCAGAATTCGCTGTCCAGCACGCTGTGGCTGATTCTGGCGGCCGTGGTCACGATGTACATCGTGCTGGGCGTGCTCTATGAAAGCTACATCCACCCCATCACCATCCTGTCCACGCTGCCATCCGCAGGCGTGGGGGCGTTGCTGGCGCTGCTGATCAGCGGCACGGAACTGGACATGATCGGCATCATCGGGATCATCCTGCTGATCGGCATCGTCAAGAAGAACGCGATCATGATGATCGACTTCGCGCTGGACGCCGAACGCAAGCGGGGACTCGCGCCGCGCGAGGCCATCCACGAGGCCGCGCTGCTGCGCTTCCGGCCCATCCTGATGACCACGCTGGCCGCGCTGTTCGGCGCCTTGCCGCTGATGCTGTCCACCGGCACCGGCGCTGAACTGCGCCAGCCGCTGGGCCTGGTGATGGTCGGCGGCCTGCTGTTGTCGCAGGTGCTGACGCTGTTCACCACGCCGGTCATCTACCTGATGTTCGATCGCATGTCCCGCCGTTGGCGCGGCGCGGGTGCGCCGTCCGCCGGAGACGCGCGATGATCCTGTCGGCCCCCTTTATCGTCCGGCCGGTGGCGACCACGCTGCTGAGCCTGGCGGTCGTAATGGCCGGCATGCTTGCGTTCTTTCTGTTGCCCGTGGCGCCGCTGCCGCAGGTGGACATCCCCACTATTTCCGTGTCGGCCAGCCTGCCGGGCGCCAGTCCCGAGACCATGGCCTCCAGCGTCGCCACGCCGCTGGAACGTTCGCTGGGCAGCATTGCGGGCGTCACGGAAATGACGTCGCGCAGCTCGCAGGGGTCCACGCGCATCACGCTGCAGTTCGACCTGTCGCGCGACATCAATGGCGCGGCGCGCGACGTGCAGGCCGCGATCAACGCGGCGCGTTCGCTTTTGCCGACCGGCCTGCGCAGCAATCCCACCTATAACAAGTCCAATCCGTCGGACGCGCCGATCCTGACGCTGGCGCTGACGTCCGACACGCTCAGCCAGGGCCAGCTGTACGACCTGGCCTCTACCATCGTGGCGCAGAAGCTGTCGCAGGTGGACGGGGTGGGCGAGGTCACGGTGGGCGGCAGCTCGCTGCCGGCGGTGCGCGTGACGGTGCTGCCCG
>Ga0209050_1003998_pt1 | contig 10394 bp, 10 predicted proteins | sample Araplavi_mTSA_r2_FD_184276 | JGI IMG/M metagenome (GOLD analysis project Ga0209050, IMG submission 184276) | Arabidopsis root microbial communities from North Carolina, USA - plate scrape MF_Cvi_mTSA_r2 (SPAdes) (version 2) | ecosystem: Host-associated > Plants > Roots > Endosphere | place: USA...
TTGCCGCCGTATTTGATGACCAGGGTCTTGCCGTGGAATTTGCGGATATAGGGCAGCGCCTGTGCCAGGATTTCGGCCTTGTCGCGCGGGCCGACGTGGGAGAGGTCAGGATCGTTGGACGAGGGGGTTGTCATTTGCGGCGGGTCCTGGGTGAAGACGGGTGAAAGGAATTATCATGAATTGTGCCGCATGCCGCCATACAGGGCAGCCCCACATCAGCTCGGCTGGAAACCCTGGACATGGCGCTGCAGTATGGTCTTGATGGCCGCCACATCGCTGATCTGTGCCGCTTGAAACAATGCCTGCAGCTCAGGGGCCAATTGGACCCAAGGCAGGCAGGGCTCATGGGCCTTCATGATGCGCGGATGCGCCGTAGGCTCCGGGTTGTCGCCGATCAGGAGCTCTTCATAAAGCTTTTCCCCCGGCCTCAAACCGGTGATGCTGATCTGAATGTCACCGGACGCGGAACCCTCTTCTCGCACCCGCAATCCCGACAGCTCAATCATGCGGCGGGCCAAATCCAGTATTTTTACAGGCGCCCCCATATCCAGCACGAACACGTCCCCGCCCACCGCCATGGCGCCAGCCTGAAGCACCAGCTGGGCTGCTTCCGGGATGGTCATGAAGTAGCGCGTGACCTCGGCATGCGTGACAGTCAGCGGGCCGCCTTCGGCCAGCTGTCGGCGAAACAGCGGCACCACGCTGCCGCTGGAATCCAGCACATTGCCGAAGCGGACCATGGTGAAGCAGGTCTGGTTGGCCTGCGGAGCCCCTGCGCCCTCGTCTTCGCCGACAAAAGCCGGCGCCTTGTCGCCGGCCAGCGCCTGCAGGACCAGCTCGGCCATGCGCTTGCTGGCACCCATGACGTTGGTGGGGCGCACCGCCTTGTCGGTGGAGATCAGCACAAAGCGCTCCACTGCGTTCTCCAGCGCAGCCCGGGCCATGCAGAGCGTGCCGTAGACATTGTTGGCGATGCCCTCGCCCGCGTTGCTCTCCACCATGGGCACGTGCTTGTAGGCCGCGGCATGGTAGACGATGGCCGGGCGGTACTGGCGGCACAGCGCAGACATGCGCGGGTAGTTGACGACGCTTCCGAGAAGCGGCACCAGCTCGACCGGCAGCTGATTGGCGGCGCACACCGCCTGGAGTTCCTGGTGAATTGCGTACAGGCCGTATTCGCTATGTTCCACAAGCAGCAACTGGCGCGGCCGCTGCTGCACAATCTGGCGGCACAGCTCGCTGCCTATGCTGCCTCCCGCGCCGGTGATAAGCACCACCTTGCCGGTCAGGTCACGTGCCAGCAAATCCGCGGCAGGCGGAACCGGCGTGCGCCCCAGCAGGTCTTCCACATCGAGTTCGTGAAAGTCGCGTACCGTCACGCGGCCACTTGCCAGGTCGGCCCATCCGGGCAAAGTGCGGACGTGAACCGGCAGGCCACGCAGGCTCTCGATAATGGCGTTGCGCCGTTCCCTGGAAACACTGGGCAGGGCCAGCAGGATGTCGCTGACTTGCTGCCGCTCCACAAGCTCTGCAAGCTGATCGGGGCCAAACACCGGTACGCCATTGATACTGCGCCGCATTTTGGCTTCGTCATCATCGACAAACCCAACCAGCTTGTATTGCCCCGTGACGCCAATCGCGGTCGCCGTCTGCACGCCCGCAGCGCCAGCGCCGTAAATCAGCAACCGGCCTTCCACATTGCGGGCAACCTTGCCGGGATTGGACAACCAGAAGCGCGCCAGCGCTCGGCTGACGCCCACCAGTACCAGGAAAATCAGGGGCTGCAGCAAGCCTATGGTGCGCGGGATGCCCGGCCACTGCTGCCACTGGAGCAGCACGCAAAGGATGACCCCATAAACCGCCACCGCCTGTGCGGTGGCCACCAGAGCAGCGAGCCCGGTGTACCTGAAGATGGCGCGGTACAAGCCGAAGCGGACGAATACCGGAATCGCCAGCACGGGCGCCAGCATGTAAGCCACCCACTGCATGTCGGTGGGCCAATGGAGCATGTCCAGCCTGAGCGAGAACGCCATCCACATGGCGATGACGGCCATACCGGTATCCAGCAGCATGACCAGCAGCCATTTGGTCAGACGCGACCACATCAAGACTCGACTACGCACCGGCATATCTCCAAGCACCGCATTTGGGCATTGTTATTTTCACGATCGCGAGCCGCGCCTTCATCGGCGCCCCGCGTACCCTGCGCGGGCAGATCCCGGAAGTACCCGGTGCCGCAGCGCAAAAGAGGCCTCCCGTCCGGCCAATCACTTATCAAGCGCAAGTTTCGCACAGTCACGGTAAACGGCGGTGAACCCGGCAGGGGCAGGACCCTAACCGCCAGTTGCCGCTTCGCCCGGCGCCAGGACCGCCCCGGGAGCCAGGCTGATGCCGTAACCCATGGCAGAGCCGGCCTGCATCCAGGCGCCGCGCCCCAGAATGGACCCGCCGGCCATGCTGGCATTGACGCCCAGATGGCCGAAATCATCGACACGGCAATGGTGGTCGACGACCGCGCCGCAATTGACAATGGCGCCCTCGCCCAAGGCCGCTTCGGTTCCCACAATGGCCCCGGCCATGATGGCGCACCCCGGTCCCAGGACCGCACTCGCCGACACAAGGGCTCCCGGATGGATGACGGTGGCCAGCGCGAAACCAGCCCTTTGCAGCAGGGCATGCAGCCCCTCGCGAGCCCGGTTGTTGCCGATGGCAACGATGGCGATATCGGCAAAATCCCGGTAACGCGCCAGGTCCGTGCAGGGACCAAGCACCGTCACGCCCATGAGCCGGGTCTGCGGTGCGAGGCCGTCGTCGGCGAACCCCGCGAGTTCGTAAAGGCCCGTCATCTGCGCGGCCTCCGCGACTGAGCGGCCGTGCCCTCCAGCGCCAACGATCAACAAACGCAGCACCATGAACCCACCGTCAATGCGTAATGCCGTCCCGGCGAATGACCTTGACAAAGGTCAGCCAGAGAATGCGAATGTCAAACCACAGGGAACGGCGCGCGAGGTATTCGGCATCGAGCCGCACCTTGGCCGGAATCGGCAACTCGTCCCGGCCGTTGACCTGGGCCCAGCCCGTGAGGCCGGGGACCAACTGGTGCACGCCGCATTCGGTGCGCAGCGCAATCAAGTCATCCTGGTTGAACAGGGCCGGCCGGGGGCCTACAAAACTCATGTTGCCCGCCAGAATGCTCCAGAGCTGCGGCAACTCGTCCAGGCTGCTTTTACGCAGGAAGGAGCCTATAGGTGTGAGGTGGGCGTCCGGGTTCTGCAGCAAGTGGGTGGCCACCGCGGGCGTGCCGACGCGCATGCTGCGGAACTTGGGCATGCGGAACAGGCGGTTGCCCTGCCCCACGCGGTCGGACCAGTACAACGCCGGCCCCGGCGAGGTGAGGCGCACCGCCAAAGCCACGACAGCGATGGGCAATGCCAGCACCAGCGCCGCGCACAGGCCCAGGCCCAGGTCAAATATTCGTTTCACGGCAGGCTTCCCGCGGTTCAGCTCAATACTGCTTCCAGACGGTGCGGCGCACATAGTCTGTGTAGCTGTGCATGATGCGCACCACCTTGTCGGACACATTGGGCATGCTGTAGTCGGTAACCGGCCGCAGGAGGCGTTGGGCCCCGCGGGGCTGGCGCTCCAGCACGGCCAAAGCCTGCAACACACGCTCGACGCTCAGGCCGACCATCATGACCGAAGCTTCTTCCATGCCTTCGGGCCGCTCATGGGCCTCGCGGATGTTGAGCGCCGGGAAATTCAGAATGGAGGACTCCTCCGTGATCGTGCCGCTGTCGGACAACACGGCCTTCGCCTCGGACTGCAGCTTGACGTAGTCTTTGAAGCCCAGCGGCTTGAGCAGGCGCACGGCGGGGTGAAATTTGGCTCCGGCGGCGTCTATGCGCTTTTGCGTGCGCGGATGGGTGGAGACGATGACGGGAAGCCCATGGTCTGTTGCCACCGCGTTGAGCACGTCGACCAGGCGGCTGAAGTTGGCTTCGAGATCGATGTTTTCTTCGCGGTGAGCACTCACGAGGAAATATTTACCGGGCTCCAGCGCCAGCCTGGACAGCACGTCGGAACCATCAATTCCGGCGCGGTAGTGCGACAGTACCTCGAACATCGGGCTGCCGGTCTTGATGACCATCTCGGGCGGCAAGCCTTCGCGCAGCAGATAATCCCGCGCGATGGTGCTGTAGGTCAGGTTGACGTCGGCGGTGTGGTCGACGATACGCCGGTTGATCTCTTCGGGCACCCGCATGTCGAAACAGCGATTGCCGGCCTCCATGTGGAAGATCGGAATCTTGCGCCGCTTGGCCGGAATCACCGACAGGCAACTGTTGGTATCGCCGAGTACCAGCATGGCGTCTGGCTTGACCTGATCCAGCACCGCGTCCATCGCAATGATGATTTTTCCGATGGTCTCGGCACCGTTGGCACCCGCCGCATTGAGGAAATGCGCGGGCTTGCGGATTTCGAGATCCTTGAAAAAGATCTCGTTGAGCTCATAGTCGTAGTTCTGCCCGGTATGGACCAGGACGTGCTCCGTGTGTTCGTCCAGCGCGGCCAGCACCCGCGAGAGGCGGATGATCTCGGGCCGCGTCCCTACCACCGTCATGACTTTCAGTTTTTTCATCTCAAACCTTGTGCGAAAAAGTATCCGGCCGCTGGCGATCGAAAATTTCGTTGGCCCACAGCATCACCAGCATTTCTTCGTCACCAACGTTTGTGATGTCGTGGGACCACCCGGGCACCGTTTCAACAATGGTGGGTGTTTCGCCGCTCGTCAGGATTTCAAAGGTCTCGCCGCTCAGGATGTGGCGAAAGCCGAAACGGGCCCGGCCCTTGATGACCAGGAATTTTTCCGTCTTGGAGTGGTGGTAATGACCACCCCGCGTGATGCCGGGATGCGCGGTGAAGTACGAAAATTGCCCGCAGTCGGGCGTCTTCAGGACTTCAACGAACACGCCGCGCGCGTCGCCGTATTTGGGCAGGTCGTAGGCAAAGCTGTCGGGGGGCAGGTAGCTCAGGTAGGTGGAATACAGCGCCCGTACGAGGCCGGTACCCACGCGGTCGGTGACCAGGCTGTCCCGGCTCCCGCGAAAGCCTTCGATCTGCGCGACCAATTCACCCACCGTCACGCTGTACTGCGGCCTCACCTGGCATTCGCCGCCGGCCGCCAGTTCACCCTGCATGGCCTGCATGAAGGAATCCACCACATCATCGACATAGACAAGCGACACCGGCGCGGCCGGGTCGTTAACCTGCACGGGCAACCCGCGGGCGATGTTGTGGCAGAAAGTGGCGACCGCCGAGTTGTAGTTGGGCTTGCACCATTTGCCGAAAACATTCGCAAGCCGGTAGATGTATACCGGGGCGCCCGTTTCGGCCTGCCAGGCCTGCAGCAGCCGTTCGGCCTCAAGCTTGCTGGTCCCGTAGGGGTTGTCGCGCCCGGCCTGGATGGATGAGGTATAGAGTACGGGAACCTTGCGCCCCGTGGTTCTTGCGACTTCCCGCAACGCATCGCACAAGGCACCGGTCAGGCCGACATTGCCCTCGGTGAACTCGGCCACATCCTTGGGGCGATTGACGCCAGCGAGGTGGAACACGAAGTCGGCATGGCCGACGGCAGCGGCCAGGGTTTCCAACGGAGATTCCCGGGTGAACGGCAACACCTCCACGTCTTTGCGTTCGGCAAGGTGTGCCAGCAGATTCTTGCCGACAAAACCGTTGGCGCCTGTGATCAAAACCTTCATGTTGGCTCCGGCTTTATTCGGATTTTCCGGCCAGCAGTTCACGAATGAACCCGAGCTTGAGCAGCATCTTCTTCATGGCCTCGACTTCCAGGCGTTCGGTGTTGTGGGAGTTGTAGTCCTCGCTCTCCGAGATACGCCTCTCGCCCTGCTCAACAAATTTGCCGTAATTCAGGTCGCGCAGGTCGGGCGGTACGCGGTAGTAGCCGCCCAGGTCTTCGGCGCAGGCCATTTCCTCGCGGCTGAGAAGCGCCTCATAAAGCTTTTCGCCGTGGCGCGTGCCGATGATGTTGACCGCGTGGTCCGGCTTGCCCAGCAGCTCCAGCAGGGCCTGCGCCAGGGTCCGGATGGTGGCCGCCGGCGCCTTCTGCACAAAGATGTCGCCGCTGCGGCCGTGCTCGAAGGCATACAGGACCAGGTCGACGGCATCGTCCAGCGTCATCATGAAACGTGTCATGTTGGGGTCGGTCACGGTGAAGGGCAGGCCTTCAGACAGCTGCTTGACAAACAGCGGGATGACCGAGCCGCGCGAGGCCATCACGTTGCCGTAGCGTGTGCCGCAAATAATGGTTGAATTGCTGCCGCGCGACTTTGCCACCATGACTTTTTCCATCATGGCCTTGGAGATGCCCATGGCGTTGATGGGGTACACGGCCTTGTCGGTGCTCAGGCACACGACGCGCTTGACGCCGTTCTGGATGGCGGCCTCAAGGACATTTTCGGTGCCCAGAACATTGGTCTTGACCGCTTCCATCGGATGGAATTCGCAGGAGGGCACCTGCTTGAGCGCCGCGGCGTGGTAGATGAAATCGACCCCGCGCGTGGCGTTCAGTATGCTTTGGTAGTCGCGAACGTCGCCGATATGGAACTTGACCTGGCTATCGTTCATTTCCACGCGCATGTGCTCCTGCTTGAGCTCGTCGCGCGAAAATATCCGGATCTCGCGGCAGCCGGCGGTGCGCAGCACGTTGAGCACCGCGTGCCCGAACGAACCCGTCCCGCCGGTGATCAACACCGTGCTGCCGGCGAACACCGGATTTGAGAGTTCCTGTTTTTTCTGGGTCATGTCACTTTGTCCTTGCTGGCACTGCTTTTGCGTTTGTGTCGGTGACTTCGGCCAGCCATTCGTCCAGATGGTCCAGCACGCGGTCACGCGCGAAGTTCATGTCGAAATAGGCTTTTCCGTTGCGGCCCATCTGCGCGAGTTCCTCTGCGGGCATGTCTGCCATCCGCTCCACGGCCGCGGCCAATGCGGCCGAATCCCCCGCCTGGCAGGAAATCCCGGCTTGAGCCTCGTCCACGATACGCGCACCCTCGCCGTCCAGCATGGCCAGCACGGGTTTGCCGCCGGCCAGGTAAGACTGCAATTTACCGGGCACTGTAATGGAAAACAAGGGATCGGGCCTGAGGCTCAGCAGCAAGGCGCTGGCGGCCGCAAAAAAGCCGGGCATGGCCGCCAGGGGGTGCTGGCCGAGAAACACCACGGCGTCGCCCAGCCCGCGTCGTTGCACTTCTTCCCTGGCCCACTGTGCCAGCCGACCGTCGCCCACAATCACCCACTTGATCTCCGGCCGCGACTTCAGCCGCTCGGCCGCATCCAGTATGGCGGGGAAATCCTGGGCAGCGCCTATGTTTCCCCCGTAAAGCACCACAAAGCCATCCGGCAACCTGGGAAGCTCGGCCGCGGGCGAGGGCTCATTGAGGCCGGCCTCGCCCCAGTTCGGGAAATAGCGGATGTTTTCAGCCGCCACCCCGCGTTGCTCCACCTCGGGCGCAAAGGTCTTGGAGGAAATCAGCACCAGCCGGCAGCGGCGGTATATCCATCGAACCAGTGTTTCGACCCGCCGCAACACCCATTTCGAGCGCACGGCGCCTACGGCGGTCAGCGACTGCGGCCACAGATCCAGCACCCAGAACAGCACCGGCGCACGGTACTTCCAGGCGGCGAGGGCGGCCGGAATGCCCACGGTGATGGGCGAGGTCTGGAACACGAAGACGGCGTCGAAGGCCCGCCCGCGGCCCAGGCGGAACAGCACGCCCCAGCAACCGGTCACGACGAAGGACAGGTAGTTCAGTGCCAGTCGCAGGCCGCCCTGCTTGCGGGGAAGCAGCGGCACGCGCAGCACTTCGGCGCCCGAATGGCGTTCGGCCGAGGGTCCGCCCCAGCCGTAGCCCGGATGGAAATCGCCGGAGGGATAGTTGGGCTGGCCCGTGAGGACGGTCACCTCGTGGCCGCGCTCCACCAGGCTGGCGACGAGGTCGTTGATGCGGAAGTTCTCAGGCCAGAAGTATTGCGTGACGACCAGCACACGAAGCCCCCGCCGGGGGGCTGCGCTCTCCGCGCGGCCCGGGTTATGGCTCATGGCATTTGCCGGCTGACGGCATTCGCGGTCCCAGCAAGCGCTCATGCTCGGCGATCTGTTCTGCAGAGAAGCGCTGTTTTACGACGCGGGCGGGCGAACCCACGACAAAGGAATAGGGCGGAACGTCCTTGGTCACAAGGGACCCAGCGGCCACAACCGCGCCGCGGCCTATGGTGACGCCCGACAGGACGATGGCGCCGTAGCCTATCCAAACGTCGTCTTCCACGGTGACCATGCCGGCATCCCCGCGCGGCCCTTCGAACATGGTGGTGCCGACGATGTCGGTGCTATGAGCATCCCTGGCGATCAGGCCTACATGCGCGGCCAGCATGACGTCGTTTCCCAGGATCACGTCCGTGTTGAGCACACAGAAATGGCCTATGCCCACGTTGTCACCGAACCTGCAGATCTTCTTTGGCGAATAGATCACCACGCTTGACTGGACATGCACATTGCGGCCGTACCGGACCCACGGATAGAAGATCCGGAACAGCAGAATGTTGCGCAGGGTGTTGAGCAATGACTTCATGGGATGCCGGCGCCAGCCTAGGAGGTCAGTATCTGATCGTAAAAGGCCAGCAGAGCCTGCGCCTGGCTCTCATAGCAGTAGCTGTCCTTGAACCCTTGCTGCCCGTTTTTGCCGAGTTGCACCGCGCGGCCGCGGTCCGCTACCAGGGAGGCAATTGCGTCGACGAAGGTATTGATGTCTTCAGGCTGCGCCAGGATTCCCGCGTCCGCAGCCTCCACTACCCCCACCTGGTGGGGCAGGTCGCTCACCACGACAGGCAACCCCGCGGCCATGTATTCAAATATCTTGGTGTGGATTCCCATGATCTGCTGCGGCACGCGCAGGTTCGGGGAAATTCCGATGGTGGCCCGGTTCAGCACCGCCATCAGCTCATGGGGTTTGACGTTGGGAATCAGTTCCAGGGTATTTTGGAGCCCGCGTTTTTCGATCCCGGACGTGATGATGTCCCGAAAGGCCGCGCTGGAAAACCGGTCGGTGGCCAACAGCTTGACCCCCGGCACCCTTTGCGCCATTTTCTCCGCGATATCCAACAGCAGCAGGCTGCCGTTGTTGATGTGTTGCGACCCGATAAAGACCACCGCATCCTTGCGGCTGTCATGGTCATTTGCCACGCCGTCCAGCAAGGCGACGGACGCATAGTTGTATATGTAGGCCTGGCGAAAGCGGGGATTCGAAAAATCAGGCTTCTGGGAAGGCGCGACCAGAACAATGTTACGTACCACCATGGACAGCAGGAACTGGCCCCAGTGCACCGCGTGATAAAGAGGACGGCGCAGCACCACGGGCACCCACTCGCGCACCAGCATCTCGTGAGCGTAGTTTTCGTGGACGTCGTACACCACGGGCTTGAACAAGGACACTGCCGCCATCCAGGGCAACAGGTCGATGTCGTGGAAATGCACGATGTCGACGCCGGACAGCACCGCACGCAAGCGGGGCAGAACCCGTAGCGGCACCTGGAATAACCGCTTGGCCCGCGAGGTCGCCATCGGAAACGGGTGGAAGGTCACGCCGTCGATCTCTTCGCGCTCCTTCACCTGCCAGGGGCAGATCAGGTCAACGCCGACGCCATTGGCGGCAAGCATGCGGGCATGCTTCCAGATTCTCGCGTCAAAGTCTGGATGGATGGACGTGACGATCGCTACACGGCGGGGCTTCATTTCACGCTTCCTTCGTTTCAGCCGCGGATTTCAGCCGATCACGGAATACGAGGTAAAGCAGAAGTGTCACCGCCCACCCCCCCGTTAACAACACAGTGGATAACGGGAGTTCGATCATCATCGCAACGGGAATGAAATTCAGCATAAGAGCCCAGCGCCAATCGCCCGAAAACATCCGGGCGATAAATGCCAACAGGAAGGCAAATACAACCCCGCTCAGCACCAATCCCCTATATCCGAAGTTGGCATAGTCCTCCATGAAACTGGCCGCAGTCATCGTTCCATGAACGCCTTCTCTCACCAGGATAGGATTTTCAATGTCGTGCACCAGAGAGGGATAAAACTGAAATTCACATCCCCGAATCGCAGCTACAAATCGATAGCCACAACCATTCGCAAATGGAAGTCGTGCCGGAATATTGGAGAACCACACGGCAACCACCTGACCGGGAACAACAAAAATCCGCAGGTAGATTGTTTCGACGAATTGCACCACAGGGTATGAAGATGACTCTGTCTTTTTTCGTGCGGCCATCGTTTCAGCAAGGGTGGGGGCTTCAATGATGAGCGGCACGAAAAAAGACAGAGT
>Ga0209050_1004002_pt1 | contig 10389 bp, 6 predicted proteins | sample Araplavi_mTSA_r2_FD_184276 | JGI IMG/M metagenome (GOLD analysis project Ga0209050, IMG submission 184276) | Arabidopsis root microbial communities from North Carolina, USA - plate scrape MF_Cvi_mTSA_r2 (SPAdes) (version 2) | ecosystem: Host-associated > Plants > Roots > Endosphere | place: USA...
GGCCGAACGCCTGCCCATCGCGGTGCAACGCGTCACCCGCTACTGGGTATCGGTCGGTCCGGCCGGCGCTTGAACGGCCGCGCGGGAAAAATATTTTGCGTCGAGGTGATCACTTTTTCGTTGTCGTGCGGAGTAGGAAGTAAGACCGCATCAAGGGGATGCGGGCGCTTCTTGCTTGACGATGAAAGGATGAAAGAGTGATGGCACGTGTACGCGCAGCGCGGGGCAGAGGATCCCGCAAGGCAATGATCTGGACGGCGCTCTGGTGCACGGCCATGGCAAGCGCCACCGCGGGCGCACAGTCCGCGGCCCAGACCGGCGCAGCGCCGGCCTCCCAGGTGCGCACCGTCGCAATCGGCGCAGGCTCGCTCGACGCCGTGCTGGCGCGCTACGCGGCCGCCGCTGGCGTGCAGATCGTCTACGACCCCGCCTGGCTCGCCGGCCGCCAAAGCCCAGGCATCTCGGGCGAGATGAACGTCCAGCAAGGCTTTGACCGCCTGCTCGCGGGCACCGGTTATCGCGCCGTGCCCAGCGCTGCCGGCACCTACGCGCTGCAGGCGATGCCGCAAGGCGGAATTACGCAACTGGCGCCCGTCACCGTCACCGGCGCGGCCGAGCGCGCCACCAGCGAAGGCACGGGCTCGTACACCAGCAATGCCGTCACCATCGGCAAAGGCACGCAGACACTCAAGGAAATTCCGCAGTCGGTGTCCGTCGTCACGCGCCAGCAGCTCGACGACCAGAACCTGAACAGCTTGTCGGACGCGATGCGCAACGTCACCGGCATGACCGTCGAAACGCTGTCCAGCGGCGGCAATATTTCCGGGTTCATCTCTCGCGGCTACTCGCTCGATTCGATCCAGGTGGACGGCATGCGCGCCCCGGCCGGCGCGGGCAACCTGTCGGCGGGCTTCGACCTTGCCATCTACGATCGCATTGAAGTGCTGCGCGGCCCCTCCGGGCTCTACCAAGGGACCGGCGAGCCCGGCGGCAGCGTGAATCTGGTGCGCAAGCGTCCCATGCAGGAATTCGCCTTTGGCGCCCAGGCCAGCGTCGGGTCGTGGGACTACTACCGTGCCGTGGCCGATCTGAGCACGCCGTTCGATAGCGAAGGCAAGGTCCGCGGCCGATTCATTGCCGCCTACGAAGACCGCGGGTCCTTCGTCGACCGCGTCAGTTCCGAGCGGCCCACGCTCTACGGCATCGTCGAGGCCGACCTGACACCCGCCACGACGCTGGCGGCGGGCATCACGCACCAACGGTCCCGCGTTACGCCGGCATTCGGCTTGCCCGCATACGCCGACGGCTCGCTGCTCGACGTGCGCCGCGGCACCAATCTCAGCGCCGAATGGAACCGCATCGAAGAAGAAACCACCGAGGTCTTTGCCGATCTGGAACACCGGCTGGATGGCGGCGGCTCCATGAAGGCAAGCGTCTTTCATCGCGACACCGACACCCCGACGCGCGTGACCACCTGGCCCAACCGCGCCGTCGATCCGGTCACCGGAGACACCAACCTCATCGCCTGGTCGTACCGCAACCACTGGAAAACCACGGGCGCGGATGCGCACGTGAACCTGCCGTTCGAGGCTTTCGGCCGCGAGCACAGCGTGCTCGTGGGCGCCGACTACAGCTATACGCGCAAGCAATTCAACTACGGCGGCGGCACGATCTTCCCGACCAACGTAAATGACCCGGTCATCGACATGCCACAGCCCGAGATGGAACAGGTCAACGGCAACGACGGCCGCACCAGCGAATTCGGCCTGTACACGCGCGCGAACATTCAAGCGACCGATCACCTGAAGGTCATCGCGGGCGCACGCCTGTCGTGGTGGAAGAACGACGCACGCAACGCCAACCAGTACTTCGGCGACTTCAGCCAGGCGACGACGCGCATCGACGCGCGCCCCTCTCCGTATGCCGGAGTGGTGTACGAACTGACGCCGCAGCTCTCCGCCTACGCCAGCTACACCAGCATCTTCCAGCCGCAGACCGAAATCGATGCGCAAGGCAGCACGCTGTCGCCGCGCGTGGGACGCCAGATCGAAACGGGCGTCAAAGGCGCATTCATGGACGGCGCGCTCAACGCCCATGCCGCCCTGTTCCAGATCGTGGACCGCAACCGGGCGATGAGCGACCTGAACAACCCGATGTACTCGGTGGCCGCGGGCAAGGTGCGCAGCCAGGGCTTCGAGACCGAGATCAGCGGATCGCCGTTGCCGAACTGGGACATCGTGGCCGGCTACGCCTACACGCAGACCAAATACCTGGAAGCGAGCCAAGCCCAGCAGGGACTGTCGTACAGCACAATCACCCCGCGTCACGCCATCAACCTCTGGACCCGCTACCGCTTCACCCAGCCGGCGCTGGAAGGCTTCAGCGTGGGCACGGGCGTGCGCTGGAACAGCGGCAACTACCTGCAAAGCGGCAACGTGCGTTGGGATCAGGGAAGCTATGCGCTCGTCTCGGCCCAGATCGGCTATCGATACAACCGCCACGTCGAAGGCACGCTCACCGTCGACAATCTGTTTGACCGCAAGTATTACGAAAAGCTTGGCGGCGCCTCGCGGCAAAACTACTACGGCCAGCCGCGCAGCGTGATGCTGACGGTGCGGTATCAGTATTGAGGCAGGGCGGCGGGCGGATGTGCTGAACATCCGCCCTGCCGCACCTCGCTACCCTTCGGCGACCGCCGTTTCCCGCGCCTGTGCTTCGGGCGCGTCGTCGCCGGGGGGCAGGGCCAGGATGCGGTAGCAGATCGACATCGTCGTCACGGAGATCACGGTGGTCACCAGCATCATCAACGCGCCGTAGAGATAGGAGCCAACACCCGGTCCGTGCGGCATCCGCAGCAGATAGCTCCTGACCGCTTCCATCAAGAGCAGCAGCGGAATGGGCAGCAACGACACAGCCAGAAATCGCCACTTGTTGCCGCGGGTCAATGCAGTGATGCGCCGAACGTCCACGGTTCCCGTCAGTGCAGCTTGCGGCAGGGCCAGAAAGAAATGCCCCACGAAGTACGCCGGCAACAGCATCAGGACCAGCTGCAGCGCGTTGCCCAGCGGGGACACGCCCTCCGGGCCAGACATCAACGCGGCGACCACGATCTGCGCGATCGACAGGACGAACACAGAGGCTGAAAGGATCACCGCAACGATGAAGTACATCCGTTCTGGTTTGCCCGTGGCAATGCCTGCGCGGGCGTACTCGTTCAGCAGGATGCGGCGATGCCATGCGACTGCCAGCATCACCGGACACGCCGTGGTCACGAGCCATCCCGCCAGTTGCAGCAGCATGCTATGCCGCGCAACCGCCATCTGGTCCAGGTAAACGCCCAGGCAAACGCCGACGATCAGGATGGCCACCAGTTGCGGCGCCATTGCGAGTGTGCGCCCGCCATGGTCTCCCAAGTAGTCGAAGGTTTCGCGGATGACCCGCCATACCGGTAGTTTCTGCTGCACGCGATGCTCCCGCTTTTTTTCTGTCCGGCGCGATGCCGGAACCGCCGCGCCGTGGCGCGCAGCGGTCTGTGGATGTGTATATACCGGCTAAGTAACGGCCATCTTGACCCACATCTAAAGTGCCATGCGTCGGGCATGCCCCGGCGAGGCACTAGAATCTCCGCTCCACGTCCCCTCCTGTCCGGCCTTGACGCCGGCCGCTGGTATCCCCATGGCCCACGAGCCCGCAACGCCAACGCCGAAGGCAGACAAGCTGCTTTCCCTATCCCAGGCCCTGCAGCAGGCCCACGCCCACTGGAACGCCGGCCAGGCAAACCAGGCCGAGATCCTGTGCCGCCGCATCCTCGACGCATCGCCCGGACAGGCGGATGCGTCGCAGCTCCTGGGCCTGATCGCGCACGCCTACGGCCAGCCGGCGCTCGCGCTGGATCTGCTGCGTCAGGCATGCCGGACAGACGCCGCGCCCGCGGTCTACTTTGGCAACCTGGCCGAAGTCTGCCGGCAGCAGGGCCTGCTCGCAGAAGGCGAAGCGGCCGCGCGGCAAGCCACGAAGCAGGACCCCGGGCTGGTCATGGCGTGGAACAATCTGGGGATCATCCTGCAAGAGGCCGGACGCGACGCCGAAAGCGTCAATTGTCTTGAGCGGGTGGCGGAACTTCAGCCGCACAGCCCGAAAGCGCTCAACAACCTCGGCAACGCATATGTAGGCGTGAATCGCCTGGACGAGGCGCGCCGGCTGTACGTCCAGGCGCTCGCATTGCAAAGCGACTACGCCGAAGGACACAGCAACCTCGCCTTCGTGCTGGGTGAGCTGGGTGACTACGATGCGGCGGCCGATGCGGCGCATCGCGCCATCGCGTGCAACCCGCGCCTGATGAACGCCTACATCAATCTCGCGGGCATCGAAGCGGCGCGGTCGCGGCCTCGCGAAGCGCTGCAGTGGACCGAAGCGCTGTTGACCTTCGCGCCCAACCATCCGCAGGCGCTTGAACTGCGCACGCGCCTGCGGACGGCATGCGGCGCGCAGGCTGCAGCAGCCGAGACGCCAGCGACGTCAGCGGACACGGCATCAGTCGGGGCGCACCCGGCCGCAATGACAGCCCCAGCCGCAGCGCAGGCGCAAGACCTGCACGACTTGGCGCACCGCGTCCGCGCGTTGCTGACTGCGCGGCAGCACGCCGACGCCGAGCGTCTGCTGCGCGAGAACATGGACCCGCGCGGCGCGCCCGCCGCACTATGGCGGCTTCTCGGCCTGACGGTGAAATTTCAAGGGCGCGTTCAGGAAGCCGCTGAGATTCAGGCCATGCTCGCGACAGCCATGCCCGGCAACCTGTCCGCCCGATTCGACCTGGCCGAAACGCGCTTGCTGCAAGGGGATTTCGAGCGCGGCTGGACGGAATACCGTTGGCGCTACAGCCTTTCCCATACCGCGGCGATGGACCGCAAGGTGCAGCGGCCGCGCTGGGACGGCAGCCGCATCGATGGCCAGACGCTGCTCATTCATGACGAGCAGGGGTACGGCGACACGCTGCAATTCATGCGCCTGATCGACGCGGCCCGGACCCGCAGCGGCGCGCGCGTCGTGCTGGAAGTCCATCCCGACCTGCTGTCCTTTGCCCGGCGCCTCGTCGGCCCGGACGCCTTCCCGCGCGGACAGATACCCCCGCCGTTCGACCAGCACTGCGAACTGATGTCCCTGCCCATGGCGATCGGCCTGCGCATGGCCGACCTGCCGGGCCAGGTCGGCTACCTGTCGGCCGATGCGGCCCGCGTCGAGAAATGGCGCAAGCGGCTGGCCGGCTTGCCACGGCCATGGGTGGCGCTTGCCTGGGCAGGCAGACCCACGCATTCGAACGACGCCAACCGGTCTCTTGCCTTGGCGGATATGGTGCCCCTCGCCGTGCCCGGCATCACGTACCTGGCCATCCAGAAAGGCCCTGCCGCGGCCCAGGCCGCCACGGCCCCGGCCGGCATGAACATCGTGCCGCTGGATGCCGAGATCGCCGACTTCGAGGACACCGCCGCGATCCTGTCCCTGGCCGATCTGCTCGTCTCGGTCGACTCCTCGCCCGTGCATCTGGCCGGCGCATTGAATCGGCCCGCCTGGGTGCTGCTGCCTTTCCTGCCCGACTGGCGCTGGCTGTTGCAGCGGTCCGACTCCCCCTGGTATCCGTCGCTGCAATTGTTTCGCCAGCCCGCGCCGGGCGATTGGAAGCGGGTCATGCACGACGTGGGGCAGGCGCTGGCCACCCGGTTTCACCGCGGCCAGGCATGAACATGCGGGCGCAACCGGCGCCCAAGCCGGCGCGCCCGAAGTATCAACCGGAAAAAGGCCTGAATTTCGGCATTATTGCGGCCTTTGAGACCGCGGCATCGCCAGTAATGTGCGGGGTGAGATAGTACGCCCCAGCAAAAGGCCGCCTGTCTAGCCTCATACCCTGGCACCGGCCGCGCGGATAGTCCATAGCTCCAACGGTTGCCGCACATTCCAACCGAAATCGCCCCAGGCGGGAGCTTGCCTTGAAGCTGAAACACCGAAAAAAACGTACACCTTCTTTTCCCGTGGCATCCGCGCGAGCCGGCTCGAGGGCGGCGCCTGCCCGGTCGACGCAAATTCTGTCGGGTGTTTCCCTCGTGGCCGCCAGCCTGCTTCCCGGCATGGTCCATGCCGCGGGGTGCGTCGCGCTTAACTACTCGGGCAACTCGACCGTTGTAGGCGCCGTTGATTGCATCGATTGGACGAAAGGCAACATTACGATCACGGGTTTTGGAAGCCTTTCCGGCACCGACATCGGTCTGCACGCCGCCAACACCACCCCTGGCTCCTTACTGACGAACTCCGGCACCATCGTTGGCACACTGGCGGGCCTGCAGAACGACGGCGTTCTGGATCAGGTGCAAAACAATGGCTTGATCTGGTCCACCGGAACGGGCGTCACCGTGGCCGGCATTCGGAATACAGGGTCCGGAAGCATCACCAGCGTGGTCAACAACACGGGCGGCTCCATCGCCGGCGCACGTGCGGGGATCTTCAATGAGGGCAGCATCGCCACGATCAGCAATGCCGGGATGATCAACAGCAACAGTTCCTCCGGCGGGACGGTTGCAGCCATCTGGAACGATGGCGGAACGATCGGCAACCTGACCAACACCGGCACCTTGCAAAGCGCCAACATCGGCGGTGTCCTCTCTGGTTTCGGTGTGGTCACCGAAAACGGCGCCATCGAAACGCTGACGAACACCGGAACCATTGCCGGCATGGTGGGCATGCTGGTGCAGGGCAGCGGCCGGGTGGGCGCGCTGACCAATTCCGGGACCATCTCGGGCGACATCGCAGGCATCTTCATGGAGGCCAGCACGGCCGGCACCATCACCAACACGGGCCTGATCGTGGGTGCCCCCGGCAGTGCCATGGGCGGGACGATCGGTACCGGGATCAACCTTTCCCGCGCCAGCAACGTGAGCCTGCTCGCCAACAGCGGCACCATCACCGGCGGGGGTGCGGCGATCCAGCTCGATAGCGACAGCAGGATCAGTACGATAACCAACAGCGGTCTCATCGCGGGCGACGTGACCTCCAGCAGCACCATGGCCCTCGGCATCTCCGGCGGCAGGGGCAACGTCGTTGGCACCCTCACCGGCGCGAGCGGCGGTCTCGGCGTGGCCGACAAAGGCGTCATCAAGGTGACGGGTGCGAACCTGTTTTTTTCGGGCGGCAACCTGTTGCTGAACGATGACATCGCTGCGGCGGGCCGTTCCGTCAACAACTACGGCGCCACCCTTCAGATCAACAATCCCATCACCGTCACGGGCAACTACTCGCAGACCGGCGGTGGACTGGCCTTCAATGTCGTCGACACCAGCAGCTACGGCTACATGGATGTGAACGGCTCGGCAGCCATCAGCGGCGCCGCGATCAGCCTGGCCGGCACCGGGTTGGCGTTCGGTCAATCCTATACCGTCGTGCGTCCGACTGGCTCCAGCACCTACAACGACAACACGGCCTTCGTCTCCGTCAACAACGGCCTGCTCGCACGGCTGAGCAATGTGAACGGCGCGCTGACCGTGACACTCCTCCCCGACCCCAGCACCCACTACTGGGACGGCGCCAACACCACGCCGGACGGCACCATTGCCGGCGGCTCCGGCACCTGGACGGCGAACGGCACAAACTGGACCTCGACCGACGGCACCACCAACTACGAGCTCGACCAGACCTATGTGCGCCCCGTGTTCAGCGGGAAGGCGGGTACGGTGACGGTCGATGGCAGCCAAGGTGCAATCGCGGTAAACGGCATGCAGTTCTCCACAGACGGCTACCGCGTCACCGGCGACGACATCGGGCTGGCGGCGGCCTCCTCGGCCGTTGAAGTCGATGCCAATGCCACCGCCATCATCGATTCCAGACTGACCGGGACCGGCGCGCTGGCCAAGACCGGCAGCGGCATGCTGATCCTGAACGGCGTGAACACCTACTCGGGCGGCACCTCGGTGTCCGCGGGCACGCTGGAGATCGGCGATGCCGCCCACCCCACCGCCAGCATCCTGGGCGACGTTGCCGTCGGCAACGCCGGCACGCTGCGCGGACATGGCTCAATCGGCGGCAATGTGACCAACGACGGCATCGTGCGCCCGGGCGGCTCCATCGGCACGCTGACGGTCCTGGGCAACTACACGCAGTCCCCCACCGGCACGCTGTTCATCGACGTCAGCCCCACGGCCGCTTCGCAACTGAAGGTGGGCGGCACTGCCACCCTCGCCGGCACGCTGAACGTGCTGTACGGCCCCGGCACCTACAGCGCAACGTCCTTCCGCATCGTCGACGCGGCAAGCGTCACCGGCCGGTTCGCTTCCGTCACGAGCAACGCGCCGGCAGAACTGGCGCAGAGCGTGCAGAGCCTGGCCGACGGCAGCACCCTCACGCTGGCCGCCGTTGTCAGCGACGGCGGCGATCCGGTCGTCATCGCCCCCACCAACGCCTCGATCTTCGGCGCTGTCGCCTCGGCCGCCATCCGCGAAGGCCAACGTGTGAACGACACGCTGCTCGCGCGGCTGGGCCAGGACTGCGCCGACGCCGCGACAGACGCCAATTGCGCACGCCCGGGCCGCCAGGCGTGGGCCCAGATCGTCTCCAATACCGCGAACGTGCGCGGCAACGATGAGGCCTCCAGCTACAAGGATCGCCATTACGGCTTTCTGGCCGGCCTGGATCAGCAGGTTGGCGCATGGACGGTCGGCGTCGCGGGCGGCTACAGCCACGTCGACGTGACCGAGGATGAGGCAACCGGCAAGATCGACACCCTGCGCATCGCAGGCTACGGCAGCCGCCGCGTGGGCGCCGTCACCATCGCCGCGACGGTTGGCGCCGCCTACGACTTCCTCCAGACGCGCCGGTCCTTCCCCGGCCCGGGCAAGGCCCGGGGCGACTCGGACGGCCAGGAAATCACGGCCGGCCTGCAAGCCAGCCTGCCGCTGGCTGCGGGACCCGTCACGATCACGCCCCGTCTCGGCCTGCGCTATCAGTACCTGCATACCGAACGCTTCAGCGAAACGGGCTCGACCAGCCAGAACCTGGATGTCGGCGCCCAGGACTTCAACAGCTTGCAGCCTTACGCGCAACTCGCCGTGGGCCTGCCCTTCAACATGAAGTCGGACAAGCCTGCCCTTGTCGAAGCCCGCGTCGGTTACGCCTACGAAACCCTCGACACCAACCGTAATTACCGCGCGACAGCGAGCGACGGCACCGGCTTCACGCTGCCCGGCGTGGCGCCTTCGCGCGGCATGTTCTCTGCGGGCCTGGGCCTGACGCTGCCCGTCAGCAAGGCCCTAGACCTGACCGCCAGCTACGACCGCCTGTTCGACACCGGCAACGTGTCGGGACAGACGTTCCAGTTGCAAGCGTCGTACCGGTTCTAAAGCGCGGCGGCATTCGGGATTTCAGCCGCCCCGGCAAGCAACAAGGCCCACGCAATTGCGTGGGCCTTGTTGCTTTGAACTCAGGCAAATTCCCGCTTCGCCGTCCGCCGGCTCCGTCGGCGATACCACCACGTCAGCCCTGCCCATATGAGCGCCCACGCACCCAGAATCGCGGCATAGAACGGCCAGAAAATGAAGGCGGAAACGTCATCCCACCCCGGCGCCGTACGCTTCAACCCGATGGGCGCGCTGATCTCCAGTTCGATCTGCTCGCCTTGAAGCGCTGGTCCAACCTCTTCCACCGTGAAGGTCAGATCCGACGCCCCCTTCGCCAGCATCGGAAATCCCGGCGCGGTCTCAAGCTGCGCGCCGTCGGCATGGCTTTCAGGCCAGAGCTTGCGATAGAAATGCGTGGCGCTGGAGCCACTGCGCGGCGCCGCGCTCACCACGATGTCCAGCCCCTTGCCATCGCGCACGCGGATTCGCACCGGCTCTCCGGGATTAACGTTGCGCGGCTTCGCGTCCGGCGCACCGATGCGCGTCGCGGGATCTCCCAGTTCAGGTCGGTCCCGGCCCATCGGACCACCGAATCGCGCCTCCATCCACAGCGGCGCTTCGCGGATGCGGTAAACCTCGGCCCGCGCCGTCTGGCCGGCCGTCAGCATGATCGGCGTCAGCGTCGCGTCGGCGGATGGTATGTAACGCCCCATACCAAATGCGAACCACCCCATGGCGGTCAGCCAAAGCCCCCAACCCACCGCCAACGACATTTTGAAAATCGCGCGCCACATATCAAGACTTCCCGGATTTGCGAGCGTCACAGCGTACCCGATCTGAAGCGGGCAGTTTGACGCGCAGAGGCGGGCTGAATGCAGACGAGCCCGGCTGCATGCAGACAAGCCCGGCGCCCCACGCATCAAAACGGCACCATGACCTTCAACGTCCCGCTATTGCTGCGCACCCGCTCCGAAAACTGGCCGTCGTACTGCAGCCGGAAGTCCACGCCCCC
>Ga0209050_1004003_pt1 | contig 10389 bp, 4 predicted proteins | sample Araplavi_mTSA_r2_FD_184276 | JGI IMG/M metagenome (GOLD analysis project Ga0209050, IMG submission 184276) | Arabidopsis root microbial communities from North Carolina, USA - plate scrape MF_Cvi_mTSA_r2 (SPAdes) (version 2) | ecosystem: Host-associated > Plants > Roots > Endosphere | place: USA...
GGCTTTCTCGCCGCAGGACGGAATCGAAGTGATCGCCACCGGCAAGCTCACCATCTATCCCGGCCGCTCCAAATATCAGATCGTGATCGAGCGGATGGAACTCGCCGGCGAAGGCGCGTTGATGGCGCTGTTCGAGAAGTTGAAGGCGAAACTGGCGGGCGAGGGGCTGTTCGATCCGGCGCGCAAGAAGCGCTTGCCCTATATGCCGCGCACGATCGGCGTAGTGACGTCGCCCACCGGCGCGGTGATCCGCGACATCCTGCACCGGCTCGCCGATCGCTTCCCCAGCCATGTCCTCGTCTGGCCGGTCAAGGTGCAGGGAGAGGGTGCCGCCGCGGAAGTCGCCGCGGCGGTGCAGGGCTTCAACGCGCTGCCCGCGGACGGTCCGGTTCCGCGTCCTGACCTGATCATCGTCGCGCGCGGCGGCGGTTCGATCGAGGATTTGTGGGCGTTCAACGAGGAGGTCACTGTCCGTGCGGTCGCGAACAGTGAAATTCCGGTGATCTCAGCGGTCGGGCACGAGACCGATACGAGCCTTTGCGATTTCGCCGCCGATCTCCGCGCGCCGACGCCGACCGCCGCCGCCGAGATCGCGGTGCCGGTCCTCGCCGATGTCCGCCACACCGTGGCGACGCTCGCGCACCGTACCGAGCGCTGTGTCCGCCGCTATCACGAGCGCGCAGGCGAGCGACTCGTCGCCCTGGTTCGCGTGCTCCCCCGTCGCGATACGCTGCTCGGTCCTCAGCGTCAGAAGATGGACGACCTCGCCGGCCGCCTCGATCGCGCGCTCGAGCGTCGGGTGACGCTCGCCCGCGCGCAGCTCGATCGCGATGCCGGGGCGCTGCGCCCCGCCATACTCGAGCAACTCGTCGCCACCGCGCGGCATCGCTTCGAGGGCGCATCGCGTCTGCTCGACAGCGTCAATCCCGACAATCTGCTCCAGCGCGGCTATGTCCGGGTTAGCGCGAAGGTGTCGGGAAAGGTTGTCAGCAACGTCGCCGAAGCCCATGCGGCGGGAGCGATTACGCTCCAGTTCAGGGACGGCCCCGTAGACGCCCGGGTTGAGCGGCCGGGCGGCAAATCGTACGCAGGTTCCTCAGCTCCTGAACAACCGAGCTTGTTGTAAACCAGACACTGAATCGAGACCGCCATGCTGATGTCCAACACCGCCCGCGCCGCCCGGCTCCACTATATGGCCAACGGCTTCCGCGTGCTCGCCCCGGGCGATCACGTCGTCTGCGCGGTCAGCGGCGAACGCATTCCGCTCGATATGCTGCGTTACTGGAGCGTCGAGCGCCAGGAGCCTTATGCCAGTGCCCAGCATGCCGCCGAGGCGATCCACGGCAAATGAGGCGCGCTCGGTTCGGGGCCGCGCTTGCGCTCGGCCTGCTCTGCGCCGCCGCACAGGCCCGTGACGCCGAACCCCCAGCGGAGGCAGTGCAAGCCGATCCTTTCGCGTTGACCGGCAAGCTGGTGCAGGGCGGCCTCGCGACCGGCACGGCGCCGCGCGGAACGACATTGCTCAGTCTCAACGGCCGACCGGTGCAGATCGCTCCCGACCGGCGCTTCCTGATCGCGTTCGACCGCGATGCCGGCCCGACGGCGATGCTCGTCGCCCGGCTCGATGCCGGCGGCGAGCTCCGCAAGCGGCTTTCGATCGCTCCGCGCGCCTGGGACATTTCGCGCCTGAGCACCTTGCCCAAATATCCGGTGCCCCGCCCCGAGTTCGAACGGGTGCGCCCGGCCGAGCTCGCCCAGATCAACGCGGCGCGCGCGTCGAGAAGCGATTCCCAAGGCTGGCGGCAGACCTTCCTGTGGCCGGCGGTCGGCCGCATCTCGACGCTGTTCGGCTCGCAACGAATCTATGCCGGCGAGCCCGGCGCTTATCATTCGGGCATAGACATCGCGCGGCCGACGGGCACGATCGTATTGGCGCCGGCGGACGGAGTGGTCATCCTCGCCACGCCCCGGCCCTTTACGCTCGAAGGCAATCTGGTGCTGATCGACCATGGCATGGGGCTCAACAGCGCGTTCATGCACCTTTCCCGAATCGACGTGAAATTGGGCGAGCGCGTCCGCCGCGGCCAGCCGATCGGGGCGGTCGGCAGGAGCGGGCGGGCCACCGGTCCGCATCTGCATTGGGGGCTGCGCTGGAACGACGCGCGGCTCGATCCCTTGCTTGTCGCGGGGCCGATGCCGGCCGTGGACTGATGTGTCTCGCTCATTGCGGCGCAACATTATTTTTCAAGTATCGAGTTACTCACGCAACATTCAAACCCGCAATGTGTCATTTGGGATACACTGCTCCCAAAAGGCGGGCCGTGAACCTGAATGCCCGCTTTACAGCGAGCGGACCCCTCTTCATCCATCGCCTCAAGCTTTGCCCGAAGTGTGCCTAATGCGCATCCGGGGAGAGCGGGGAGACACTCCGGACGCCGCATCGCGGCATGCGCCGGAACAAGCGAGGGATACTCATGAAGCACACGCAATTTGCACGCCTGCGCGGCAGCTCGGCTTTGTCCGCGCTGGTGCTGGCAGGTACGCTGTTCGCCGCGCCTGCGTTCGCGCAGGACGCATCGACGCCGGGGCAGACCCAGGTCGACGCGCAGACCGATGATGCGCAGGACTCGGGCGACATCGTCGTCACCGGCACGCTGTTCCGCCGTACCGACACGGAGACCGCGTCGCCGGTGACCGTGGTCACCAGCGAGACGCTCAGCCGCGCCGGCACCACCACGATCGCCGATGCGATTCGTCAGGTCTCGGCCGATAGCGCCGGCTCGATCCCGACCGGCTTCCAGGGCGGCTTCTCGGCAGGCGGTTCGGCAGTGTCGCTGCGCGGCCTCGGCGTGTCGTCGACCCTCGTCCTCATCGACGGCCTCCGTTCGGCGGCTTTCCCGCTGAACGACGACGGCCACAATTCCTACACCGACCTCAATTCGATTCCGTTCAGCATCGTCGATCGGGTCGAAGTCCTGAAAGACGGCGCCTCGTCGACCTACGGTGCCGAGGCGATCGGCGGCGTGGTCAACGTCATCCTCAAGAAGCAGTTCACCGGCGTCGCCGGTACCGTCGAGGGCGGCGTTGCCGAGGGCGGCTATGGCGCGCGTTATCGCGGCAACCTGACCGCGGGCTTCGGCGACTATGAAGCCACCGGCTGGAACCTCTACGTCAACGGCGAATATCAGCAGGACCGCCGCATCTCGGTGCAGGATGTCGGCTTTCCGTTCAACACGACCGACCTGAGCTCGATCGGCCTGATCGACAACAACACCGCCGACAGCGCGCTGTCGACCCCCACGATCAACGCCGTGGTTCGCCGCACCACTCAGAGCGATCTCAACAATCCGTTCACCGGCGGCGTTGCTGCATCGGGCCTCTACACCACGCTCAATCTCTCGAACTGCCCGGGCAACACTTACACCGTCGCCGGTGCGTCCGGCGGCGTCGGCTGCCGGCACGACAACACCTATGAGTTCAGCCAGGTTCAGCCGTTCCAGGAGCGCTTCTCGGTCAACGGCCGCCTCAGCATTCGTCTGACCGACGACATCGAAGCCTATGTGCTCGGCAGCTATTCGCACAGCCAGGTCAATATCAAGGGCACCCCGCCGGGGATCCGTCAGCGCCAGCCTTATGGCGCCCCGCCGTCGGCCGCGTCGAACAATCCGGGCATCGTGCTGCCTTATTATGTCTGTGCTGCGGGCGTGAACTGCATCACCGCCGCTGACCGCCGCCTGAACCCGAACAACCCCTATGCGACCGTCAACGGCGCCGACGCCGCAACCGCGGCGGCTAACGCGGCACGCATCTACTATCTGTTCGGCGACATCCGCACGGGCACCGAGCGTGGCAACGAAGTCATTCGCGGCGCGATCGGCTTCAACGGCTCGTTCGGCGAGAAGACCCACTGGAGGGTCGAGGCTGTCGGCGCGCGTGACAATCTGGAGCTCAACGCGTTCGGTGTGATCAACATCGCAGGCCTCAAGCAGGCGGTGAACACCGGCGCGTACAATTTCATCAACCCGTCGGCTAACACCGACGCGGTGCGTCAGATGGTCGCTCCGAACATCACCAACCGGGCAACCACGTCGCTCGCATCGCTCGATGCATCGATCACGCACGAGTTTTTCGAGCTTCCCGGCGGTCCGCTCCAGGTCGCTGTCGGCGGCCAGATCCGTCGTGAGACGCTCGACAATCCGGGCCTGAATCCGAACCGCGAGAATTATGCCAACACGGCGGCCGCTTTCGGCGCGCACACCGTGACTGCGGGCTATTTCGAAATCAGCGCGCCGGTCCTGCCGATCCTCGAGCTGAGCGGCTCGGGCCGGTACGACCATTATTCGGAAGGCTTCTCGCGCTTCTCGCCGAAGGTCGGCGCGAAGTTCACGCCGATCCGTGAAGTGGCGATCCGCGGCACCTATTCGCAGGGCTTCCGCGCTCCGACCTTCGCGGAAAGCAATCCGCGCTCGAGCTTCCCGGGTTTCGTGACCTTCACACCGCCCGCGAGCTTCCAGATCGCGCACGGCGGTCTGATCAGCGGTGGCAACACCAACCCCTATGCGCAGTCGTACAGCGTCGGCGGCGGTTTCTCGGGTAACCCGAACCTCAAGCCGGAGACCTCGCGCGCCTTCACCGGCGGCATCGTTGTCGAGCCGACCCGTGGCGTCAGCATCACGGTCGACTATTACAACATCAAGAAGAACGACGTGATCGTTGCCGGCCCGGATGCCGGTGCGGCACGCGCGGCCTACTTCGCCGGTCAGCCGCTTCCGGCAGGCTATACGGTGGGTGCCGTCGACGCGATCGACCCGCTCTTCCCGAACGCCCTGCCGCGCGTGCTGGTCATCAACGGCCCGTATGTGAACGCCGGTTACTTCAAGACTGAGGGCCTCGACTTCTCGGCTTCGCTCGATCTTCCGATCACGGACGACGTGCGGTTCGTCAGCCGCCTCGACGTCAACAAGATCCTGAAGTTCGACGTCGACTTCGGCGACGGTACGACGCGCCCCTATGTCGGGACGCTTGGGCCGTACGAGCTGTCGTCGGGTGCCGGTACGCCGGAATGGCGCGGCAACTGGCAGAACACGCTCGAACTCGGCGACTTCTCGATCAGCGCGACGACCTATTACGTCTCGCGGATCAAGGCGGTTGCCGCCGACGAAGTCGAGCCTGATGCCAATGGCGATCTCGACCTGTCGTGCGACCAGAACCTGTACGGGACCGGCGAAGATGCGTGCTACATCAAGCGCTTCATCTATGCCGACCTGAACATGACGTATAAGGTGAACGACAACTTCACGTTCTACATGAACGTGGGCAACTTCACCAATGAGCGCGCGCCGATCGCACCGGCGTCTTACTCGGGCGTGAACTACCTGCCGACCTGGCATTTCCCGGGCGTTATCGGCCGCACCTTCCGTGCGGGCGCTTCGTTCAAGTTCTAACGACTGAACGACGCAACAAAATGGGGCGGCTCCGCGAGGAGCCGCCCCTTCTTTTTGCCCGGCGATCGCGCCTCAGCCCACGCTGAGTTTCAGCGCCCCGTCCCCCTCGTCGATCGTGACCGTAGCCCCGTCCTTGACGTCGCCGCGCAGGATCAGGTCGGCGAGCGGGTCCTGCAGATAGCGCTGCACTGCGCGTTTCAGCGGACGCGCGCCATAGACCGGATCATAGCCGACCCGCCCGAGCCAGGCGCGCGCGGCATCGGTGAGCTCGATCTTGATCTTCCGATCCGCGAGCAATTTGCTCACCCGGCCCACCTGGATATCGACGATCGGCGCCATGTGATCCGCCGCCAGCCGATGGAACAGGATGATCTCGTCGAGCCGGTTGAGAAATTCGGGCCGGAAATGCGCGCGCACGATTTCCATCACCTGCGGCTCGACATCCTCGACCTTCTGTCCGTCGGCGAGGTTGGTGAGGAACTGGCTCCCGAGGTTCGAGGTCAGGATCACGATCGTGTTCGAGAAGTCGACAGTGCGGCCCTGGCCGTCGGTCAGCCGGCCGTCGTCGAGAACCTGGAGCAGGACGTTGAACACGTCGCCATGCGCCTTCTCGACTTCGTCGAACAGCACGACCTGATAGGGCCGCCGGCGAACCGCCTCGGTCAGCACGCCGCCTTCCTCGTAACCGACATAGCCGGGAGGGGCGCCGAGCAGCCGCGCGACCGAATGCTTCTCCATGAACTCGCTCATGTCGATCCGCACCATCGCGTTGGAATCGTCGAACAGGAATTCGGCGAGCGCCTTGGTCAGCTCGGTCTTGCCGACCCCGGTGGGCCCGAGGAACAGGAACGAGCCGAGCGGGCGGTTGGGATCCTGCAGCCCGGCGCGCGAGCGCCGCACCGCGGTCGATACCGCTTTCACGGCATCGGCCTGGCCGATCACGCGCTTGCCGAGCTGTTCCTCCATGTTGAGCAGCTTCTCGCGCTCGCCCTCCAGCATCCGCTCCATCGGGATGCCGGTCCACCGCGCGACCACCGCGGCGATGTCGTCGGCGGTCACTTCCTCGCGCAGCATCGCGCCCTTGGTTGTCGCCTGCGCTTCCTCGAGCTGTTTGGTCAGCGTCGGGATGGTGCCGTAGGAAAGCTCGGCCATCTTCGCGAGATCGCCGGCACGCTGCGCCTGCTCGAGCTCGCCGCGCGCGGCGTCGAGCTGCTCCTTGATCCGCGATTCGGAATGGATCTTGTCCTTCTCGGCCTGCCAGCGCGTCGTCAGCTCGGCCGATAGCTGCTCGAGATTGGCGAGCTCGGCCTCGAGCGTCGCGAGCCGGTCCTTCGACGCGGCATCGGTCTCCTTCTTGAGCGCCTCGCGCTCGATCTTGAGCTGGATGATCCGCCGGTCGAGATTCTCGATCTCCTCGGGCTTGCTCTCCACTTCCATTCGGATGCGACTGGCGGCCTCGTCCATCAGGTCGATCGCCTTGTCGGGCAGGAAGCGGTCAGTGATGTAGCGGTTGGAGAGCGTCGCGGCGCTGACGATCGCGCCGTCGGTGATCCGCACGCCGTGGTGCAGCTCGTATTTCTCCTTCAATCCGCGCAGGATCGAGATCGTGTCCTCGACCGTCGGCTCGCCGACGAACACCGGCTGGAAGCGCCGCTGGAGCGCGGGGTCCTTCTCGACATATTTGCGATATTCGTCGAGCGTGGTCGCGCCGATGCAATGGAGCTCGCCGCGGGCGAGTGCGGGCTTGAGCAGATTGCCCGCATCCATCGCGCCTTCGGTCTTACCCGCGCCGATCAGCTGGTGCATCTCGTCGATGAACAGGATGATGTCGCCTTCGCCGGCCTTGACCTCGTCGAGCACGCCCTTCAGCCGCTCCTCGAACTCGCCGCGATATTTGGCGCCGGCGATCAGGCTGCCCATGTCGAGCGACATCAGCGTGCGATCCTTGAGATTGTCGGGCACGTCGCCGTTCGCGATGCGCAGCGCGAGGCCTTCGGCGATCGCGGTCTTGCCGACGCCGGGCTCGCCGATGAGGACGGGATTGTTCTTGGTGCGCCGCGCGAGGATCTGGATCGTGCGGCGGATCTCCTCGTCGCGGCCGATCACCGGATCGAGCTTGCCGTCGCGCGCCGCCTGGGTGAGGTCGCGTGCGAATTTCTTGAGCGCGTCATAGCGATCCTCGGCGCCCGCGGTGTCGGCGGTGCGTCCACCGCGAAGCTTGTCGATTGCGGCGTTGAGGTTCTGCGGCGTGACGCCGGCGGCGGCGAGTGCCTTGCCCGCGGTGGTGGTGCCGGCCAGCGCCAGTGCGAGCAGCAGTCGCTCGACGGTGACGAAGCTGTCGCCGGCCTTGGCTGCGACCTGCTCCGCCTGGTCGAGCACGCGCACCGCGTCATTGTCGAGCCCCGGCGTCTGTTGCGCGCCGCCGCCCGATACGGCGGGAACCTTGGCCAGCGCCGCATCGGTTTCGGCAAGCGCGCGTTTCGCGTCGCCACCCGCCGCGCCGATCAGCCCGCTCGCCATGCCCTGCTCGTCCTCGAGTAAGGCCTTGAGCAGATGCTCGGGCGAGATGCGCTGGTGATTCATCCGGATCGCAACGGTCTGCGCCGACTGGAGGAACCCCTTGGCGCGGTCGGTGAATTTTTCGAGGTTCATGCTGGCCCCTATTGGTTACGGAGCCGATGTAGTGTTGCCATTGTGCAACACAAGAGCGATCGGGCCCCTCAGAGGTTTGATTTTCGCTTGCCCTCTTTCTTGAGCTTGCCCACCTCGTTGAGCATGATCAGCCTGGTTTCCCAGGCCTTCTGGAACTTGGCGCTGTTCGGGGGAACCGCGGTGATCTCGGGCACCTTGGGGAAGCCGTCGGTCCGGCTGCGGATGATCGTGGCGGTCAGCTGCTCAATGTCCGGTCCCGGGACGAACGGATAGCGCGCGGCGATGTGCATCGCGAGCTGGGTGCGATCGTCGGTTATGAAGTCGGCGACGGAGGCGATATTAGGCCGGACATAATCGAGCTGCGCTTCGATCTGGCTGCGCGACGGCGTCAGCTGGTCGTTGAGCAGCACGTTCGGGGGCAGCGAATCGATGACTGGCCTCATCGTGGGAGGCTTCTGGTCGGGGTGCCGGAAGCCGGCCGCGCCAATCAGCTTGAGCGAGCCGCCGCTCTTCGACCGGTGTTCCATTCCCAACACGGTGTCCTGCTGCTTGACCTGTCCGCTCTTCACGTCGGGGTTTTCCCGGCTCGTCGGACTGAGAAAGCGAAGATTTTGGTCGATGACCGGCGTCATCTTGCTCCGCAGCGACTCGAAGATTTGCAGTGCCGATCCGTCCTGGCCATGGGCATAGACGTAGAGGTCGCCCGATACCGTTCCAACGGTCCGCTCACCAAGGACGAGTCCGATGTCGACCTGCGTGCCCTTGAGCGAGACAGCGCCTGCATCGGCGAAATGAACTGCCTCGAAACGCGCCGTCTCGGCGAAATAGTCGACCACGCCCTTGAGAAGCACGTGCTCCTGCCCGGCATATAGCTGCTCCAGATGCCGCCTGATCTCGGCGACCTTTTGCTTGCTGTCCACCGAAGCGGCGCGGCCGCCGGTTGCCGAGAATTGCGCCGAACGATCCATCGCATATTTGGCCGCATAGTTGAAAAAGCCTTCGAGGAAGCGCGGTCCGCCGGCCCCTACCAGCCAGGTCACGCGGAAGCCCTTTTGCAGCGCGGTGAACGCGACATCGATTCCGCCATTGCCGCCGGACAGGACCATATGGATCGCGGCGCGCGCCTCGCGCCCGGGAACGGTCTGGCCTTCGGGTGCCAGCATAAGCTTGGCGGCGCTTCCGGCGCTCCCACCGCTCCCACTGGCGCCGTAGATGCGGTCGGCGACTCGCGTGAACACGTCCATGTTCATTACCCGCTTGGCGATCGCGCTGTTTTGCTGCGGATTTTCCGCAACGTCGCTCGGCTTGGCTGCGATCGCACTGGCGTCGACCTTGGGCGGGCGATGCTCGCCGCTGCCCATGCCGCCGACAATGTTGCGCGCGCGCACCCGTCCGCCGGTGGTGCTGACCAGATAGGTGCCGTCGGACATTTCTTCGACGCGCAGCACCTTCTCGCGGATCAGCGGCAGCCCGGATCGCTGGATCACCGTCGCCACCAATTGCGCGAATTTGCCGCGTTCGGTCCACACGCTGTCGGTCTTCTGGCCGAGAAACTCGAGCATCGGCGTGATCATGCTTTCGGGGTGCGCCACCACACCCGGCCCACGCTTGCCCCCCCACGGATCGGCGAGACCGATGATGATCGATGCGCTCGGTGAATATTGGCCGCGCCCGGCGGCGAGATAATAAGCTATGCTCGCACCCGCGCCGAGGAACACGGTCTCGAAGGCCTTGCTCGAACCGCCGCTGGTCTGCAGCTTGGACGAAGCGCTCGCGGTCTGGCCACCGCTGCTCCCATTTGCGCCCTTGCCGCCCTGGACAGGCTGCGGCGCCTTGCCGAGGCTCAGCAACTCGTAAGTCAGGAATGCCGCGCCCTGCTCGCTATCCAGATCGAACGTGTCGTGCCGGCCCTCGTCATGCATCAGCCGGAAGAGCAGCCTGGGAAGCTCGGGAATCGCGGCGAGGTCTGGGAGCTTGCCCTCAAGCTTCTTTTCGGTCTCGATGAGTCGGACCAGGATCGCGTGCATGCCCTTCACGCCGGGAGGCACTGCCGCTTGGTCGAGCAGGAAGATCGGCTGGCGCTGAATGGGCATGCGGGCCTGAATCGCGGCATCCGGCGTCGGCGCGGGGCCGGACGCGTGCGTCGACGCGGCGCGCGCACCCATCGCATCGGCCTCGCGCTCCAGTCCGGCCTCGTCGTTGAGCGGCTGGCCCAATGCTTGCCCGGTAGCACGAACCCGGCCTTGCTTCTGCTGGACGACATGCGCCACTTCGTGCGCCAAATGCCGCTCCT